>Ga0315902_10005831_pt1 | contig 17256 bp, 25 predicted proteins | sample LakEriMetagenome_9_FD_203523 | JGI IMG/M metagenome (GOLD analysis project Ga0315902, IMG submission 203523) | Freshwater fungal communities from buoy surface, Lake Erie, Ohio, United States - Buoy 12 MA117 | ecosystem: Environmental > Aquatic > Freshwater > Lake > Lake biofilm | place: USA...
TGAAAACGGAGAATCGTTTATCATAACGAGTGAGCACGGAAACGCAGTCATTGTACCATACAACGAAGTGGTACAAGTATTTCAAGACGCCAGAGTGGACGACGATGTGATACGAATACACACCGATCACGAAGAAGGTTCTTGACGAAGAGTTCCAGGTCCTCTACAATAGACCTGATTAATGCGAGTGAGACTTGGTAGTCAGAGGAGTCTTATAAACTCTTTCCGCCAGATTAGCGGCTTTGAGGTGGTTCGAATCCACCCACTCGTATTGCATATACTATTTTTATAAATAGTTATGCATATATTCATAACACCAATATGTTTACTTTAATATCTACCTGCCATAATTGTGGTTCAAATATTCTCAACGAAAGAGAAACAAAAGGAAGATTAAAAAAATGGTGTAGTAATTCTTGTAGACATCAATGGCGTTATAAAAACGACCCAAACTATAAACCAAAACAAGTACAAAGAAATACTTACGAAAGACAAAAAAGAGTTTCTTATGAAAGAAAATGGGAAGCAATTCAAAATAAAGGTGGAAAATGTCAACAGTGTGGCGAAAACAGACCAGCAATGTTGTGCTTTCATCATAGAGATCCCTCACAAAAAGAATTGAATCTTGATGCTAGAAGATTTGGAAACACAAAGTATGAAACTCTAAAAGAAGAAGTAGACAAGTGTGATCTTTTGTGCCATAATTGTCATCAAGATCTCCATAATGGAAATTCTTGGAATCAATTCTTACAAACGCTCGTCTAGCAATCTGTCGAATGCAGCGTTCTCATAAAGCGCCGAAGAGGGGTTAGATTCCCCTGACGAGCATTAATTATTTGGACTCCAGCAAGGTGCTTGCTACGATATAAAAGACTGACGCCTCCCGCTGCAGAAAGCGTACCCATCAGGTCAGCGTCCAAAGCAAGGACACTTACCAAAGCGTCCTACTTGACTTTCAAACCTCATTTCTCTATAATACTAAGGTCAACAATCAAAACAATGACTCTCACTGCTAAGTTCAAAAAAGACGTTCAAACCCTCCGTGGTGCTGCTAATGGTGAATTTTACCTTGATGTAAAGAATCCGAAACTTTTCAAAAAGGTTCGCCGTTATTATGAAAACGAAGGTGTAGTGTTCTCTGGTGATCCTCTGGATGATTATGAAATGCTTATGGAATATGTTCTTGCTGATCTGGAAACTGCAGAGGTTGCATGAAAACAAAAGTTCTTTTAGAACGTGAAGGATACCGTTTTGTTGAAGCGGGCATCCTTGAGATAAATGGAAAACCAGATTATAGGTTGCAAAAGCAAAACTATTACACAAAACGTTGGAACGATATTTATCTCTTTGACAATGTAATGCAATGTTCTCTTGCTATGGAAGACATTGAATACGCTAAATGGCTTGATCCTGATAGGGTTCCTTGTTATGTGAAAGACGACTGAATGATTAAATAGTCTCGGTATGACTTAAAACTAGCCCTGGTCGGGAGCAAACCCCTTATGTCTAAAACAAGTATCCTGAGATATCTTGGGAACTTTCTCCTTATGATAGGTTATCAAACTATGTTGTGGGGAGATTTTAAGTATGGTTTAATGATGAAAGTTATTGGGGGATTACTCACAGTACCTTTTGCTATTAAACTTAAATTATGGGATGTACTATTCTTATGTGCATTTTTTGGTATTTCCGAGATATCAAAACTATCCCAACTTTTCTTAGTTTCTTAAAACTAAGTGGTGGAGTCAAATATGACCCTATTATGAGTTTCCAATCTCTCTCAAGGATTGGTGGTGCGGATGGGACTCTCTCCCGCCTGGTTTCCAATTTCCAGTCAAAGAATTGGTGGCGTGCATGAAAGACCTTATAAGAGGAGTTGCATAAACTCCTCTTTTTTTGTATAATATATACTAAGAGTAATTAGTTCATCTATGAGTGATTATAAGAAAACAGCACTTGTTCTTGGTGCTGGTGGTTTCATTGGAAGCCATATGGTAAAAAGACTGCGAGCAGAAGGTTATTGGGTTCGTGGTGTGGATCTTAAGCGTCCAGAGTTTTCTCCAACCGAAGCAAATGAGTTCATTCAAGGGGACCTGAGGGATATTAACTTTGTTGAGAGAGTGATTCAGTTTAAGGGATATCTTGGAAACTTCTATCACTTTGTAGCATCAAAATATCTACAACCTTTTGATGAGATCTATCAGTTTGCTGCTGATATGGGCGGCGCTGGATTCGTGTTCACTGGAGAAAACGATGCTGACATTATGCACAACTCCGCAACTATTAATCTGAACGTTCTGGAAGTAGTTCGTCAGTTTAATGATTTTACAAATACAAACCTGACCAAGATTTTCTATTCTGGATCTGCTTGTATGTATCCAGAGCACAATCAACTTGATCCTGATAATCCTGACTGTCGTGAAGAATCCGCATATCCAGCAAATCCAGACTCCGAGTATGGGTGGGAAAAACTCTTCTCAGAGCGCCTTTATTTCGCCTATAACCGCAATTACGGCATTCCTGTTAGGGTTGCTCGCTACCACAATATTTTTGGACCTGAAGGAACGTGGGAAGGGGGTAGAGAGAAGGCACCTGCAGCAATCTGTCGTAAGGTCGCTTATCTCTCACAAGAAGGTGGAACCATTGATGTCTGGGGTGACGGACTTCAAACTAGATCCTTTCTCTACATCTCTGAGTGTATTGAAGCTACTAGAAGAATGATGGAATCTGATTTCATCGGACCTGTTAATATTGGTTCCGAAGAAATGGTAACTATCAATCAACTTGTAGATACTGCTGCTAAAGTTGCTGGTAAAAAAGTTGAGAAGAATCATATTGATGGTCCTCTTGGTGTCCGTGGACGCAATTCAAACAATGATTTGATCCGCGAAAAACTTGGTTGGGATTATTCGCAAACGCTTGAAGAAGGAATTTTAAAGACTTATAATTGGATTTCTGCTCAAATTTTTAAAATATAAATTGTTTGGCATGAAAGTTTCAATCTTAGGTTCTAGCGGTCAAATTGGAGCATACCTGACACAATACCTTCGCAGTAAAGGACACATTATTGATGAATTTGACATCTTAAATGGTCCTGAGCAGGACATGTCAGTTATTCCAAATCGAAATTTAGAAGATAATATTAAAAATTCTGATTTTGTATTTTTTCTTGCTTTTGATGTTGGTGGTTCTCGTTATCTAAAAAAATATCAACATACATTTCAATTTATTGACAATAATACTCGTCTAATGGCTAATGCATTTGGACTTCTTAAAAAATATAACAAGAAGTTTGTGTTTGCATCATCGCAGATGAGTAATATGAGTTATTCTCCTTATGGAGTGCTTAAGAATATTGGTGAACTTTATACCAAATCTTTGAATGGTTTAATTGTAAAATTTTGGAATGTATATGGTATTGAGAAAGATTATAATAAATCTCACGTTATTACTGACTTCATTCGTAAAGGGTTTGAAACTGGTGTAATTGATATGCTTACTGATGGACAAGAACAGCGTGAATTTCTTTATGCAGAAGACTGCTGTGAAGCGTTGGAAGTAATCATGGAAAACTATAATGATTTTACCTCAGAGGATAATCTTCATATAACCAGTTTTCATACTACTAAAATTATTGACATTGCAAGTATAATTTGTGGGCAGTTTAATTTAATTGGCAGATACAAGGTAAAACTTCAACCATCCTCAGAAAAAGACGGAGTTCAGATGGATAAAAGAAATAAACCAGATACTTATTTGATGAAATGGTGGATGCCAAAAACTACAATTGAACAAGGAATTGTGAAAATATTTGAAGAGATGAAAGAAATATATCTAAAGTAACAAAAAATAATTGATTAACGAACAAATTATTTAAAAAGGTAAAAAATGAGCGAAACAATTACGGTTATTTTAAATGGATATAAAAGGTCAAATCTTAAAGAGCAAGTTGAAGCAATAAAAAATCAATCAGTTCCAGTCGAAGAAATTTTTTATTGGCAAAATACTTGTCCAGGTTTTGAGTATGATGTGAATACTTATAGCACCTTGAATAGTGCTATAAGTAATTATAATTATGGAGTTTGGGCTAGATTTGCTTTTGCTCTTAATGCAAAAACAGATTATATTTGTGTATTAGATGATGATACAATTCCGGGATCTAGATGGTTAGAAAACTGTTTAAATACTTATAAAACTCATCCAGGTCTTTTAGGTGGAATTGGACTTAGATTTAAAAATGAACATTATGAATTGGACATTTCTGATGATGGTAAATACACTAGATATGGATGGGATTCAAATCCACAATGTTTAGGAAATAATACAGAACCAGTAGAGGTAGATATTGTTGGACACTCTTGGTTTTTCTCAAGAGATCTTCTTTCAGTATTTTGGAGAGAACTTCCTGATAAATATTGGACAATGCTTTGTGGGGAGGATATTCATTTTTCATATATGCTTCAAAAATATACCAATCTAAAAACTTATGTTCCCCCGCATCCACCGGAAGATAAAACTATGTGGAGCAGTTTAAAGGCTATTGAATATGGAGGAGATCAGCACGCAACAGCAAATATTACTATTGGAACAGGAGAAATGAAAAAGTATCTCTCCTATTGTGTTCAGAACGGATTTGTACTTTATAGGGATATAAATTAATGGACTTAATGGATGCAACACCCTTTAATCCCTTTGTTGAGATTATTGGAAATAAAAAATTAAAAAAATCAAAACTTATTCAATCTGCTTATGAAAAGGCAGTAAAAAATGAATCAAAACTTCCGGATTGGATTCTTACTTTGAATGGAATGTCTGGAAAAAAATATAGACACTTCATCAATAATCTTGTAGATTCTGTAGAGAATGCTAGATATCTTGAAGTTGGTTCTTGGAAAGGATCTACTGCAACTGCTGCGATTTTTGGTAATAAAGTTAATTCAACTTGTGTTGATAATTGGTCTCAGTTTGGAGATGTACGTCAGGAGTTTTATAATAATATTCAAAGATGTACTAATGACGAAACTCAGATAGATTTTCACGAGGACGATTTTAGAAATGTAGATTATTCTTCTTTGAGCAAGCACAACATTTACTTTTTTGATGGACCACATGAAGAAGAAGATCAATATGATGGACTAGCACTTGCTTTACCATCTCTTGATGATACTTTTATTTTAATTATTGATGACTGGAATGATCCTCGTCCCAGAGATGGTACTGAAAGAGCAATTAAAGAATTGAACATTGAAGTTCTTTATTCTATGCAAATTCGAACGAGTAATGGTGTGGATGTTGTTTATCCAACTCCACATGTGCTTGAGAATAGTGATTGGCATAATGGATATTATGTGGCTGTTTGTAAAAAATGATTGATATTCCAATAGTTCTTCAGGGTCCGACTACTTATTGCAAAGAAGTTTCTGAATATTATAAAGATTATTTTTGTGTTTGGTCTACTTGGAACACGGAACCACAAGAAAATTTAGATTTTCTATCAAACTTAAATAATGTTGATTTGGTTCTTGATGATTTGCCTACATATTCTGATTCTGAAAACTTTGGATTAACGAAACACGAAGTTTGGACGAGACAAAGATCGAGATATCAATTTACCTCTACTCTTAATGGATTAAAGTTTTTAGAAAAAAGAGGATTTGATTATGCAATAAAGATTAGGTCAGATCTTCTTTTAAATATCAAAACCTTACTTGATATGACTGATAGAAATTGTTTTAATTCTTTAGGATGGCATACTGGAAGTGTTGGATACTTAGTTGACTACTATTTTTCTGGTAAAACTAAACTGTTAGTTTCATTAATGGAAAAATGTTTGGATATAATGTATCCAACACATTCTGAAAATTTAATGACCTATGTTTTACTGGAAGAATTGAAGTTTAGAAATATTAATCATACAATGAATGATAATCTTTACATTTATTCGTTAAAGCATAAGTATACAACTGATCTCCTTATGGGAGAAGTTAGAACCAATAAGTGGATAAACACAACCTCCGTTAACCAAACATCAACAAATGTTTCATATCAATATACAAAAGATCATTTTCCCGATAAATACGATCTGACTCGTGGTTGGGGACCACTATGAAAAAAATTTTAAATTCTATTTTGCTTCCTTTTGCTTTTTTAAAAGCTTTACTATGGGAAATACCAATGGTAGAATTTAAATATAGGAATGAAAAAAATGAAAGATTACAAAAAAGAGATTGAATTTTTTTATAATAAGTTAAAAGATAACAAAAAGTTTGCTTTAGGAAAATTTGCTGATGGCGAATGGGGAGCTATTAAAGGGCAGGCATTTTTTCCCGCAAATGGAGAATGGCAAGCTAATGGAAATAATCCATTATTTGAAGTTGCTAGACAAGAATTAATTGCATCTATTCAATATAAGGATCCTGATTATTATGTTGCTATCTGTCCTTGCTATAAAGAAGCAATGGAGTTTTCTGGACAAGATCAATCTCAAATTACATATGCAAATATATTTGTAAATTCAAACTACGAATATTACAAAGAACATTATATAAAACTTTATAGTGAAAGAGATATTCATTTAGTCACTCATAAAAATACTAATCTGGACAATCTTCCATTTAAGGTTGAAAAATTTTATCCAATCGAGTATAATGCTTGGATTGAAAATAGAAATCTTGTTGATGAAATTCTTGAACAAGATTTTGAAGATAAACTTTTCTTATTTGCTGCTGGTTCTTTTGCTAATATTTTATCTCATAAACTTTGGAAATCTAATAAAAAAAATACTTATATTGATGTAGGTTCTACTCTTAACCCATGGACTAAAATTGAACGCTTGCAGAGAGATTATTATATGGGTAATGAAGAACTAAAGAACCTTATATGTCCTTGTCCCAACTTTAATTAATATGATATCTTTTAATCAACTTGGAAATCTAGGTAGATTGGCTAATCAAATGTTTCAGTTTGCTGCTATCAAAGGAATTGCAGCAAACCGTAACCTTGAGTTTTGTATTCCCCCAAGGGAAGTTTTTGGTGTGCAAGATTCTTTAGTTGGTCAGTCGGATACAAACTTATATGATTGCTTCAAATTATCAGAGTTTAATGTGGGTCTTGTTCCTAATAAATCTGTTGTTGAGTCTACTTTTGCATTCGATGAAAATTTATTTAACAACTGTCCAGACAATATAGATTTAATTGGATATTTTCAAACAGAAAAATATTTTAAACCCATTGAAGATGAGATAAGACTAAATTATCAATTTAAAGATGATATTTTTGATCTTTCTAGTGAACAGATTAAAATAATGTTTCCTGGATCAGAAGTAATTTCTTTACATATTCGTAGAGGTGATTATGTAAATCATACTGCTCATCCAGTTCAAAGCATGGAATATTATAAACAATCTTTGGAAAAATTAGATTCCAATCTACCAGTTATCATTTTTTCGGATGATCCTAATTGGTGTATGGAACAGTCCATATTTGAATCTGATAGATTTGTTGTATCAGAAACTGGTAATACAAAATTAGATCTTTGTATGATGTCTCTTTGCGATTATCATATCATTGCTAACAGTTCTTTTAGTTGGTGGGGATCTTGGTTAGCAAAAAGTAAAAAAACAATATCTCCTAAAAAATGGTTCTCTGGAGAACTTTCTTGTAAAGATACTAAAGACATTTATTGTTTTGATTGGGAGGTAATTGATGCCTAATTTAACAGTTATACTTCCTTGTGCGGGGGAGGGAAGTAGACTTTCTCTTCCTTTTTCAAAGGAAGTTTTTTCTTTAGAAAAAAATAAGTCACTTATTGATTATACCTTTGATCTGTTTTCAAACTATGGTAGAAAAGATGTTGAATTTGTGGTGACTATTAATGAACATAAAACTGACTTAGTTAAATATTTGAGTAGATATAAGCATAGATTCAACATATCTTTTACTTACTTTAATCCATCTGAAACTGAATATACTGGGTCTATTAAAAGTGCAAAGCATTTGTTTGGTGAAAAGAATTTAGTCTTGTTACCAGATACTTTTTTAAGATTAAAAACATCACAAGACATTTTAGATCTTGTTAGCAAAAGTCTTAATGAAACTGGGTTCACATTTTTCTATAAAAAAGAAGAATCTCCAGAAATGCTCAGAACAAAAGGTGCATTATTTGTAAATGATGAAAACCTGATATTGGAATATGAAGACAAACCTCAAGAAGATTTTTCTAGATTTAATGCTTTTTGGTGCGCTTTCTCTTTTAGGCGTAGAGTGTTTGATTCTTGTATTGAATTCATGGAAAAATCTACGTTAAATCATCGAGTTTTAGTCAATGAAATTCAAAACACTCCAATATATAAATCAAAATCCATAGAAGTTGATGAATATATCGATCTCGGAACGTGGGAACAAATATACAAATTTGTTCAAAAATATTGATAAAAAAATAATTACTGATTGTGATGGAGTCTTATTAGATTGGGCATATGCTTTTGATGTGTGGATGGGTGAGCATGGATATAAAAGATTGCCAGATACCAATCATGTTTATGATCAAGATATTAGATATGGTATAAGTAGAGAGCAATCATATGATTTAATTAAACAGTTTAATGAATCTGGTTGTGTTGGATTTATTCCTGCATATAAAGATTCTGTTGAGTATGTAAGTAAGCTTCACTCACTTGGATGGAAATTTGAAGTAATTAGTTGCTTAGATCAGGATAAGTATGCTCAACGTTTGAGGGAGAAAAATTTAATTCATTTATTTGGTAATGTTTTTGATTTTATTGATTGTAGTTTAGACTATAAAATTGGTAAGAAAGAATATCTTTTGGATAGATATAAGGGAAAACATTACTATTGGATAGAAGATTCTACTAGTCATGCACAATCAGGTAAAGAAATAGGATTAGAAAGCGTAGTTATGGATCATGAATATAATAGAGATTGGGATGGTTTACGAGTTAAAAATTGGAAGGACATTTATCAATTAGTACCAAATGACGATACATATTGAAGCGAAACCGGGAGATTATTCACAAACTGTATTAATGCCCGGTGATCCACTTAGAGCAAAACATATAGCAGAGAACTTTTTAACAGATGTTGTACAAGTAAATTCTGTAAGAAATTGTCTAGGATTTACTGGTTACTATAATGGAAAGAGAGTGTCTGTTCAGGCAAGTGGGATGGGACAACCAAGTTTGGGAATATATGCACACGAACTTTTTCAGTTCTATGGAGTACAAAAAATCATTAGGGTTGGTAGTTGTGGAGGAATATCACCAAATGTGAAAGTTGGTGATATAGTAGTAGCATTAACATCCTCTACAGATAGTGCTATGAGTAAAAATTTAGTCCCTGGATTCATGATTTCACCTTGCTGTGATTACTATCTGTTAGAACAGTTTATGCAGAATTGTTCTTTTGCTCATGTTGGACCAATAATTTCGAATGATTACTTCTATCAACCAAATCCAGATTGGTTTAAACCGTTGATGGATTTGGGAATTCTTGCAGTTGACATGGAGACTCACTTACTCTATACTTTAGCTATGCGTCATTGTAAATGTGCCCTTTCTGTAAACACTGTTTCTGATCATCTTCTTGGTGGAGTTGAAATGTCAAGTGAGCAAAGAGAAAGTGGTTTAAATACTATGATTGAAACAGTATTGGAAAGTGTATGATAAACTTATTTTATTCTGAATCATATTGGGGTCATTCTCAAAAAATGAATGGACCAAAAAAAGTAGTCACTAATCTAATTGAAAGTTTGGGTCAAGAAGAAATTGACTATGCTATTAATGTAGAAACTTATAAAAATAACTTTTTAATTCAATATGATTATGCTGGTCATGATAAGCATTCTAAGGTTGAATTGGAGACAAGTGTTATTGGACCACAGATCTGGTTCTTTGATGAACACGCTAAATTTTTGCTAGAAAATCCAGACTATTACAAGACCATTGTTGTCCCTTCTCAATGGGTAAAAGATCTGGCTGTTGAAAAGTTTGGATATAGAGAAGATAAAATTTCAATCTGGCCAGTTGGAATAAAAACAAATCCAATAAAAAAGGATATTAAACAAGATTGCTTTATATACGCAAAGCGGAGATCTAGTTCAGAGTTAAATGCAATAGAAAATTTCTTGCGGGAAAGTGGTATATCTTACACTGTAGTTGTTTATGGTAATTACAATGAGGATGATCTAAAGAAATTGTCTAGTGAATCTAAGTTTTGTTTTCTACTAAATGGAACTGAAAGTCAGGGTATAGCAGTTCAAGAAATTATGTCTTATGATGTTCCTTTGTTTGTCTGGGATGTTGAATCTTGGGATGATCAAGGCACTAACTATTCTGTTCCAGCAACTTCAGTTCCTTACTGGTCAGATGAGTGTGGAATGAAATTCTATAGTCAATTTGATCTTGAAAAGACATTTGATGAGTTTTATAGTAGAATAGAAGAATATACTCCTAAAAATTTTATAGAACAAAATCTTTCTTATAAAAAATCTATTGACATCTTAATGGAGATCTTTAATGCTGATTAGTTTTAATAACATAGTTAAAAAGTACAATATGCAAATCAATGGTGTTCTTCATATTGGAGCACATCATGGTGAAGAGGTAAAGGATTATATTGATCATGGTATTAAAGAACTAGTTTTCTTTGAACCCTTATCTAATAGTCTAAAAGTTTTGGAGCAAAATCTTTCTTATTATTCTGATAAAGCAAATATTATTATTTTTCCTTACGCTTTGGGGAATGATGAAAAAGAAGTTGAGATGTATGTAAGTAGTCATGAAGGAATGTGCAGCTCTGTTTTAAAACCTAAGATTGTTTTAGAACAATATCCCAATATTACTTTCAATGAAAGAGAAGTAGTTAAAATGACTAGACTTGACGATGCTGAAATTGAGTTCAAAAACTTTAACTTTATGAATATTGATGTTCAGGGATATGAACTTGAAGTTTTAAAAGGATCTGAAAAAACATTAATTGGAATTGATTATGTTTACGTCGAAATAAATAGGGAAGAAGTTTATGAAAATGCTCCACACGTAAAAGAGTTAGATGCATTTTTATCTACTTACAATTTTTCTAGGGTAGAAACAGATTGGTCTGGTGATACTTGGGGAGATGCGCTTTATGTAAAGGAGAATGAAAATGTATAATGTTGTAAAAACATGCCAGATTAAAAATTTAAATGAAATATACAAGGAATACTTTGGATATCCTTCAAAAGGATATTTTGTTGAAGTTGGAGCTTATGATGGAGAGTTTGCTTCTAATACTTGTTTTTTAGCAGATCATGGTTGGGAAGGACTTTATATTGAACCAATATATGATCATTATTTAAAATGTATGAAACGACATGACAAAAATAATGTAACTGTAGCAAATGTTGCTATTGGTATTGAGGAAGGTGAAAGAACAATCTATTGTGGAGATACTTTAACTACTTTAGATAAAGATCAGGTAAGAAGGTATAGTGAAATTGATTGGGCTCAACACATTAGGTTTAGTGAAACTGTTTGTGATCAAATGAAATTGGATACTCTTATGAGAAAGGTAAAAGTTCCTAAAGAGTTTGATTTATTGATTGTTGATGTTGAAGGTAAAGAATCTGAAGTATTTCAAACTTTTGATTTAGATGAATGGAAACCTAAAATGTTAATTGTTGAATTGGAAGACGAGCATCCGTCATTTCAAAAATATGAATCTTTAATAGAAGACATTAAAAATCTTAGAAAATATATTTTACAAAAGGGATATGTGGAAATATTTAAGGATCATATCAATACTGTGTTTGTTCGTGAAAATCTTCAAAAATGAAAATCTGTATTCTTACAATAGCTACAAATAAATATCTTCAATTTGTTGAAAAGTTATATAATGATATCGAACAAAATTTTTTGAATGGTCATGAAATTACTTGTCTTCTTTATACGGATCATGAGGTAGAAACTTCCGATAATGTAAAAGTTCATTATATTGATCATGAACCTTGGCCTATGCCAACGTTAAAAAGATATAATTATTTTATGAAAGAAAGGGATTTTATTCTTAAGCATGATTATTGTTTTTATTTTGATGCTGATATGAGAATTGATAGTCCTGTAGGAGAAGAAGTTTTGGGTGATTTAGTTGCAACGAAACATCCATATCAATCTTTCCATTCTATTCATGATATGTCTTATGATAGAAATCCACAATCTCTTGCATATGTTCCTTATGGTGAGGGTTTAACATATTATGCTGGTGGATTCAATGGAGGAAAAACAACAAAATTTTTAGAAATGTCTGAAAAAATTTCTAAAAATGTCAGCAAAGATCTTGAAAATAATGTAGTTGCATTATGGCATGATGAAAGCCATATGAATAGATATCTAATTGATAATCCTCCAACATTAACATTAAGTCCATCATATTGTTATGCGGAAGAGTTTTATAATACAAACTATCCACATGAACCAAAAATTATAGCATTAAAGAAAAATCACAATGAACTTAGATCTTAGAAAAATTCCAGCTGTCTATTTAAATCTCAAACAACATACTGAAAAAAATGAAAGTATGCAAAACCTTCTTAATGAATGTGGTTTTAAGACCATCATTCGTGTGGAAGGAGTTGCAAGACCAGACAATCCTGTTGCCGGATGCTCTGCTGCTCATTATAAAGGTCTTTGCGAGATCGATCCTCCATTTGTTCTTTTTGAGGATGATTGTGTAATTAAAAATTTTAAACCAGAGATTGAAGTTCCCGATGATGCTGATGTAGTTTATCTTGGTATTTCATCTTGGGGAAGAATGAATGGACATTCTGGTCCATATGTTCAGTATGAAAAAGTAAAAGAAAATTTATATCGCATTTATAACATGCTTGGTGGACATTCTATATTGTATTTGACCGATGAATATGTTAAAATGTGCCAAAGAGTATCTTATCACGCCGGATACATAATTGAGGATTATCAGGATATTGGATTTGCGGAAATTCAACGCTGGTTTAATGTTTACACTTTTGATGATCCATTCTTTTTCCAGACAAGTGGATATCACGGAACCGTAAATCCACTTACAAGTTATCCTACCGAAGAATGCTTTAAATATAGCAAACAGTATTTTCTACCTGAGAGAGTTGTATGACAAAATCATTAGTTACTGGTGGTGCAGGATTTATTGGATCTAATCTTGTTGATCGCCTCATTGAAATGGGACATGAAGTTGTTGTAATTGATAACGAGTTTTCTAGTGCTCATGACCAATTTTATTGGAATGATAGATCGCAAAACTATAAGTATGATATTCGTGATTATGAAAACACACGCCCTCTTTATGATAATGTAGATTATGTTTTTCATCTTGCTGCAGAAGCACGTATTCAACCAGCAATAGAAAATCCAATTGAAGCAGTTAGTATTAATTCTGTTGGTACTTGTACTGTTCTCCAATGTTCTCGTGAAGCGGGCGTCAAACGTGTAATGTATTCTTCCACTTCTTCTGGATATGGGATGAATGAACCACCTAACGTTGAAACTCAACCCGATGATTGTCTGAATCCATATTCCGTATCCAAAGTTAATGGCGAAAAACTTTGTAAAATGTATACAGAATTATATGGTCTTCCTACTATTATTTTTAGATATTTTAATGTCTATGGGGAACGTCAACCTCTGCGTGGACAGTATGCCCCTGTAATTGGTATTTTTCTTCGACAGAGGTCAGCAGGAGAACCTTTAACTATCGTTGGGGACGGTGATCAGCGTAGAGACTTTACTTATGTTGGTGATGTCGTAAATGCTAATATTATGGCGGCAATTTCAAATCCAGATATCGAAGCATTTGGACAAGTTTATAATGTTGGAAATGGTGCAAATTATTCTGTTAATGAAATTGCAAATATAATTTCAAACAAACAAGTTAATATTCCTCCTAGAATTGGTGAATCCAAAGTAACTCTTGCCGATAATTCAAAATTGAAAAATACTTTTGGGTGGGAACCAAAAGTTAATCTTGAAGAATGGATAAAAAATAATGTTTAGAAAAATAAGAATATTTCTTTGGGAAATTGTTTCTAATTTGGAACAAATGTTATATCCATTTGATTCGGAAGATAGAAATGATTACTATTATACGGTAAAAAATGATGAAACTGGAGAAAGTTATATGATTATTGAGTGGATTAAATCATTTGATGAAAGAATCATAAGACTTCAGGATGAAATGATTTGGATTAAATACAAATTAAAAGAAATAGAAAATAAAGACTAATAGTATTCTAAATTAATGGATAAAAACAAATCTACATATAAACTTAAAAATATCGGGCCCATATATTATTTAAATCTTGATGGTCAACCAGAAAGGCGTCAATATATGGAAGACCAATTTAAGTATTGGGAGATAGAAAATTATACACGTATCTCTGCATATGATGGTCGAGAAGATGATCTTAGTGATATTCTTATTGGTCGTTATCCTGAAATGATGACATCTGGTGAGATAGGATGCGTTACTTCTCATCTTAAAGCAATTAAACATTGGTATGAAACATCTGATAGTCCATATGCAATTATTATGGAAGATGATTGTGATTTGGATTTAGTAAAATACTGGAATTTTACCTGGTCAGATTTTTATGCACAAGTTCCTTATGACTGGGATGTTGTGCAAATTGCTATTATTTGTACTGGAGATATTCACGTAAAACTTCATAAACGTTTTGTAAATGATTTTTCAACAGCTTGTTATTTAATTAATCGTCATCATGCAGAAAAACTTCTTAGATTTCATGTAAAAGGTGATAAGTATCGTTTAGATAATGGAGTTAAACCAAGACCCGTTGCAGATGACTTAATCTATAATTCTGGAAATGCATATTCAATTCCTCTCCTTCTTTATAGAATTGAATTGGGGTCTTCTATCCATCCAGAACATATTGATGCTTTTCATAGAGGCAATCACGAAGCACTTAGTAATTTTTGGCATCAAAATGGATCTCAAATTGACATAAAGGATTATATGAATTATGATCCTTACCTTGGTCGGATAACCGAAAATTCTTCTCAAAAATAATTCGCTTGACAATCCACAAAGTCTCCTCTATACTAAATAAGTACTTGAATACCTCTTGTAGGAATTCTTAACATTTGTCGTCTAGTACAAAACAAAAAACAATCTATGAAATTCTTTAAACAACTGATGCTTGCACCTGTTGCTCTTGGAATGGTTGCTCCTGTTGCTGCGAATGCGGCAGACCTTAATATTGCAGCAGTCAACCAGTATTCTTCGGAACAGGTTACAAGTGTCACACAATTCTCCGATGTAAAGCCTACTGATTGGGCATACGGAGCACTCTCCTCCCTTGTAGAGCGTTACGGTTGTGTTGCCGGTTACCCTAACGGCACCTTTGTTGGTGGTCAGGCAATGACCCGTTATGAGGCAGCAGCACTGCTGAATGCCTGCCTTGATCGTGTAACGGAAGTTACCGATGAACTGAAGCGTCTTCAGGCAGAATTCGCACAAGAACTTGCAGTTATCCGTGGTCGTGTAGACAAACTGGAAGCAAAAGTGGGTCAACTTGAGGCAACTCAATTCTCCACCACTACCAAACTGCGTGGTGAAGCAACCTTCGTTCTTGGTGGTGTGGATGACTATCGCACTAAAGCAGGTAGTCTTACTGCTGCTACGACTGATGATGTTACCCGAACCGCTTTCAATTATGATGTTCGTCTGAACTTTGATACTTCGTTTACTGGTAAGGATCTGCTCCGTACCCGTCTGCGTTCTTCAAACTTCAGTGCCGATCCCTTCGGTTCTTCTTCGTCACTGTTCAAACTTGACAAGGCAGACAACTTCACTAGTGCTAATGGTGATAACGTAGTCCTCGATCGTCTGTATTATTCTTTTCCTGCCTTCAATAACACCACTACTCTGACTGCTGGTGCTAAGGTTCGTAACACTGAGATGGCTTGGATTCCTTCTGCTTATAAGTCTGAAGTTCTGGACTTCTTTGCTGTTGCTGGTACTCCTGGTGTCTATAACAAGGCAACTGGTGCTGGTTTCGGTGCTATGTGGAAGCAAAAGGGTAAGCAAGGATTTGTTGCTGGTGTTAACTATGTTGCTCAGAACGGTTCTGATTCCACCAAAGGTGAATTTGATGAGACTGGTGCTCTGAACACTCTGGCACAGATCGGTTATCGTGGTACTAACTACGGTATTGCTCTGGGTTATCGTTATGGCACTGAAGGCACCCGTGTCCGCACCTATAACGGTCTTGCTGGCGCTTCTGGCACTCTGGTTCCTGGTCAAACCTCTAATGGTTATGCTGTGAACGCTTACTGGCAACCCACACAATCGGGTTGGGCTCCTTCTATCTCCGCTGGTTATGGTTGGAACACTGTAAGTGGTACTGCTAGTGCTGCTACCGATAGTCAATCCTGGTTCGCTGGTCTCCAGTGGGCAGATGTATTCGCTAAGGGTAACTCTGCTGGTATTGCTGTTGGTCAAGCACCTACGGGTGAAGATCTTGATCAGGCAACGATGCTTGAAATCTTCTACAAGTATCAAGTGTCTGACCACATCAGCATCACTCCTGCTATCTTCTATGCTAGCAACAACCAGCGTCTGGTTGACAACTCCTCTAACTGGGGTGGTGTAATTCAGACCAAGTTTACTTTCTGATCATCTGAAAGTATGATAAACTGGGAGGGGGAGACCCCTCCTTTTTAATGTGGAGAAATTAAATGTATGATTATTGGGTAGTAACAGAAAGGTCTACTGGAAGAGTAATTGCTCATTGTGGTGAAGAAATGGACGCCAGAATGATGTATGAATTTGATCCTCATAACAGAAGTTACAGAAGGCAAAAGTTTATTCTGGATCAAGTGATTGATGTTACTTCAGAATATGATAAACAACTTCCAGGACAAGTCGGACTTCCTGCAGGGGAAGTTGAAAGATTGCAGGAATTCAAAGTTAAACTTCCTGAAGGTGAAGGTCAACCTGTAAAAATCAAATAAATCCTTAACCAAATCTTAGTGGACTTTAATTTTTTCACATAGTAGAATTACTTACGAAGTCCTTATTTTTTACTTCAAAATTTTTATGAAACTCAAGAATTTTATTGCTATTGGTTTGCTTGCTGCACCTACTGCTGTGCTTGCTGCACCTGTGATTAATGGTGCTGGTGCCACCTTCCCTGCACCAATTTATCAACGATGGTTCCAAGATTATGCACGAACTTCTGGGAGTAGGGTT
>Ga0315902_10005832_pt1 | contig 17254 bp, 15 predicted proteins | sample LakEriMetagenome_9_FD_203523 | JGI IMG/M metagenome (GOLD analysis project Ga0315902, IMG submission 203523) | Freshwater fungal communities from buoy surface, Lake Erie, Ohio, United States - Buoy 12 MA117 | ecosystem: Environmental > Aquatic > Freshwater > Lake > Lake biofilm | place: USA...
CGCGGTGTAGATGGTCTTGCCGGCATCCACCCAGCCCAGGCCCACCATGCCGTTGAAGCCCAGCACGGCCACGCCGATGGCCAGGGCCCACATGCGCATGCGGCCCCAGTCGCCCATGTTGACGATGTCCGACACCGCGCCCATGGTGCAGAAGTGGGTGCGTTGCGCGATGGCGCCGAAGACGGCCGCCAGAAAGAACGCGGCCCAGAGGACCTGGGCCGCGAGACCGGGGAGTTCGCTTTCCTGCATTCGATCGGCTCAGGGTTTGATGGAGGCCAGGCGCTCCTTGCCGGCGGCGGCCGCCTCAGACTTCGGGTAGGCCTTCATCAGTTCGTCGATGGTGCGGCGAGCCCCGCGGCCGTCCTTGCTCTCGACCTGGCTGTTGGCCAGCGACAGCAGCGCCTCGGGCGCCTTGGGGTGGTCGGGCGCAGCAGCGACGAAGGCGCGGAAGGTCGCTATGGCCTCCTTGTGGTCGCCCTTGCCGTACAGCGCGTTGGCTTGCCAGAAGCGGGCCATGTCCGAGTAGCCGCTGCCGGCGTAGCGACGCTGGAAGTTGGCAAACGCAGTGGCTGCCTTGTCGAAGTCGCCGGCACGCATGCGTGCCATCGCCTCGTCATAGGCGCGCTTCTCCTCGGGCTCGGCCATGAACTCGTTGCCCTCGAGGGAGACCTTCACCGGCTCGAGCTTGCGCAGGCGGTCGTCCAGCGCCTGCGCCACATCCCTCTGGCGCTTCTGCAGCTCGGTCACCTCGCGCAGGACTTGCTCATCCGTGCCGCGCAGCTTGGCATTCTCGGCGCGCAGCGTCTCGATCTGGCTGCTCAGGTCGAGCAGGCTGCGCCGCAGCACCTGGATGGTTTCGTTCAGTTGCGCCAGCTGCGCCGCCAGAGGCTGCTGGGCCGCCAAGGCCTCGGCGTGGCGCACCTTGGCCGCCTCGTCCACCGCGGCCACGCGGGCACGCAGGTCGACGATGGCGCGCCGGGCTTCCTCGTCATCGAACAGGCCGGCCGCTGCCGGCCACGCAGCCAGCGTCAGGACGGTCGCCGCCAGAAGGCCTCTGGCGGCGGGGCGGGCCTGGGCCCTTGGCCGATCAATGGGCATCACGGGCGGTCCTTCAGCTCGGCGCGGCGGTTCCTGGCCCAGGCGGCTTCATCGTTGCCCTGTGCGGCCGGGCGCTCCTTGCCGAAGCTCACCGCCTCGAGTTGGCTGTCGGCGGCGCCCAGCAGCACCATGGCGCGGGCCACGGCCTCGGCTCGCTTCTGGCCCAGGGCCAGGTTGTACTCGCGGCCGCCACGCTCGTCGGTGTGTCCTTCGACGACCATGCGGCGCGACTTGTTGGCTGACAGCACCTTGGCGTGCGCCTCCACCACGGGCTTGGCGTCGTCACGCACGACGAAGCTGTCGAAGTCGAAGTAGACGACGCGCGGAGTGCCCGTCGGCAGTGCGGCGCCACCCGCTGCGCCGGCGCCGGGCGTAGCGTTCACCGTGGCCACCTGCGTCTGTGAAGTCGGACCGCCGCCGCCCACGCCACCAGGCTGTGCGCCCCCGCCGGCACCACCCGCCGTGGCGCCGCCAGGCGCGCGAGGCGTCACCGCCGTGGGGGTGCGGCTCTCCACCGGGGTCTCGTCGAGCTTGACGGTGGAGCCGCAGCCGGCCAGCAGCAGGGCTGTCGATCCCGCCAGAACCAGGCGCTTCAAGTGAGTCATGGGCTGTCTCCTTCAGGTGTAGAGGGAATGGGCGTCGCGCGGGCTCAGCGGCCGAAGGGGCCCCAGGCGGGTTCGCGCATGTCGGCGCCGCTGGTCAGCAGGCGCGTCTTGATCTTGCCATCGAGCGTGGTGGTCATCAACACGTCGCGGCCGCCGGCGCGGGTGGCGTACACGATCAGCCGGCCGTTGGGAGCAAAGCTCGGGCTCTCGTCTTCGGTGGTGTCGGAGATGGACTCCGACCGTCCGCTGGCGATGTCCAGCGTGGTCAACCTGAACGCGTTTCCCTGCCGCGTGATGTAGGCCAGGGTGCGTCCATCCGGGCTTATGGCGGGGCTGATGTTGTAGCTGCCGGCGAAGGTCACGCGCTCGACCGTGCCGCCGGTGGCCGCCACGCGGTAGATCTGCGGGCCGCCGCCGCGGTCGCTGACGAAGTAGACGCTGCGGCCGTCGGGGGTGTAGACGGGCTCGGTGTCGATGGCGTTGCTGGCGGTCAGCCGCCGCAGCGTGCCGCCGTCGCGGCTGATCACGTGCAGCTGCGCAGGGCCTTCGCGCGACAGCGTGACGATGAGCTCGCGCCCGTCGGGCGACCATGCCGGCGCGCTGTTCGTGCCGCGGAAATTGGCCACCGCGGTGCGCCGGCCGGTCTGGATGTCCTGCACCCAGACCACGGCCTTCTGGGTCTCGAAGCTCACATAGGCCAGTTCCCGGCCGTTGGGCGCCCAGGCAGGCGAGATGATGGGCTCGGCACTGACCAGCGCCACCTGCCCGCCCTCGCCATCGGCGTCGGTCACGTGCAGCGTGAAGGTGCGCCCGGCGCGGGTGACGTAGGCGATGCGCGTGGCGAATACGCCGCGCTCGCCGGTGAGCTGCTGGTACACCTCATCGGCGATGCGGTGGGCGGCCAGGCGATGGTCGGCGCCGGCCACGCTGAGGGTGCGGGCAAAGTGCTCGCGGTTGCCCACGGCGTCCCACAGGCGGTAGCGCAGGTCCAGGCTGCCATCGGCCAGCCGCGCGTAAGTGCCCGCCAGCAGCGCATCAGCACCCCGACTGCGCAGATCTTCCTGCGGCAGGCGGCTGCGTTCGTCCAGGCCCGCGGGCGGCTCCACCAGGCGGAACACACCGCTGCGTTCGAGGTTGGCCCGGATGATGGCGGAGGTGGCCGCCGGGCCGGCGGTCTCGCCCTTGAATGGGGCCACGGCCACCGGCAACTGGGTGGCGCCCACACCGGTGATGTCGATGCGGAACTGCGCTGCCACTGGCAGCGCCAGGCTCGAGCCAAGGGCGGCGGCGAAGCGTCGTCGGGGCCACAGCATGCGACGCATTCTAGGCAGCACGCCTTGCGTGGCCCTGAGCCGGGACACCCGCCGCCGATAATCGCGCCCCATGCCCACGCTGCTGCAAAGGTTCGCCCGTATCGCGCCCTATTTCCGCAGCGGCCGCGGGGCCATCGCCGCAGCAGGGCTGGCCGCGGTGGTGGGGGCAGCCACCGAGCCCATGATCCCGGCGCTGATGCAGCCGCTGCTGGACCAGGGCTTCTCGGGGCGTTCGCTGCCGCTGTGGTCCATTCCCGTGGTCATCGTGCTGCTGTTCGCGGTGCGCGGCTTGGCCGGCTTCGTGGCGCAGTACATGTTGTCGCGCGCAGCCACGCAGGGCGTGCTGGAGCTGCGCACGGCGATGTTCGATCACCTGTTGCGCGCCGAGGCCGGCCTCTTTACGCGGCAGACGGCCAGCCAGCTCACCAACACCCTGGTGTACGAGGTGCAGCAGGGCGCCACCTGGCTGGTGAGCTCGCTGCTCACCCTGGTGAAGGACTCGCTGACACTCATGGCCCTGCTGGCCTACCTGCTGTGGCTGAACTGGCAGCTCACGCTGTTCGTGGCGGTGCTGTTCCCGGCCGTGGCCTGGGTGATGCGCACGCTCGGCCGGCGGCTGCACCGACTGACCGTGGCCGGCCAGTCGGCCACCGACGAGCTGGCCTACGTGGTGGAGGAGAACGTGCTGGCCTGGCGCATCGTGCGCCTGCACGACGCGGCCGCGCAGCAGTCGGACCGCTTCGTCTCGCGCAGCGACGCGCTGCGTCGGCTGGTGATGAAGGCCACCGTGGCCAGCGCCACCATGACGCCGGTGACGCAGGTGCTCGCCGCGATCGCGCTGTCGGCGGTGATCACGGTGGCCCTGTGGCAAAGCGGCACCGGCGGGGCCACGGTGGGCGGCTTCGTGGCCTTCATCACGGCCATGCTGATGCTGGTGGCGCCGATCAAGCACCTGTCTGACGTCATGGCGCCGATCACCCGCGGCCTGGCCGCCATCGAGCGCGGAGTGGACCTCATCGGCCTGAGCCCCACCGAGCGCGGTGGCACCCACGCCCCGACGCGCGCCACGGGCCGTGTGGCGCTGGCCGGCGTGACCGTGTGCTACCGCGAAGACCAGGCCGCCGCGCTGCAGGATGTGAGCCTCACCGTGGAACCCGGCGAGACCGTGGCCCTGGTCGGCCCCTCGGGCGCGGGCAAGTCCACGCTGGTCAACCTGCTGCCGCGCTTCCTTGAGCCCACGGCCGGGCAGGTGAGTCTGGACGGCACGCCGCTGGCCGAGTGGGATATCGCCGCGCTGCGCCGGCAGTTCGCGCTGGTGAGCCAGGACGTGGTGCTGTTCAACGACACCGTGGCCGCCAACGTGGCCCTGGGTGCGCCAGCCGACCGTGAACGCATCCGCGCCGCGCTGCAGGGCGCGCACCTGCTGGACTTTGCCGAGGGGCTGCCGCAGGGCCTGGACACGCCCATCGGCCACAACGGCAACCAGCTCTCGGGCGGGCAGAGGCAGCGCCTGGCCATCGCCCGCGCGCTGTACAAGGACGCTCCGGTGCTCATCCTGGACGAGGCCACCTCGGCGCTGGACAGCGAAAGCGAGCGCGCCGTGCAGGCCGCGCTGGAGCGCCTGATGCAAGGTCGCACCACGCTGGTGATCGCACACCGCCTGTCCACCATCGAGCACGCCCACCGCGTGGTGGCCCTGGAAGGCGGCCGCGTTGCCGAGCAGGGCACCCACGCCGAGCTGCTGGCCCAGGGTGGCCTGTACGCGCGGCTGCACGCCATGCAGTTCAAGACCTGAGCCGACACAGTAACGCCAAGAGGCCCCCATGACCGCCATCTCCCGCTACCCCGTGCCCGCGCTGAAGGACTTGCCCGCCGACATCCGCGAGCGCATCCTCGAGGTGCAGGCCAAGGCCGGCTTCGTGCCCAATGTGTTTCTCGCGCTGGCGCACCGCCCGGCCGAGTGGCGGGCCTTCGTGGCGTATCACGATGCACTCATGCTCAAGGAGGGCGGCACCCTCACCAAGGGCGACCGCGAGATGATCGTCGTGGCCACCTCGGCCGCCAACGACTGCCTGTACTGCGTGGTGGCCCACGGCGCCATCCTGCGCATCTACGAGAAGAAGCCCCTGGTGGCCGACCAGGTGGCCATCAACTGGCGCAAGGCCGACATCACGCCGCGTCAGCGCGCCATGCTGGCCTTCGCGCTCAAGGTCTGCCAGCGCTCGAACGAGGTGGAGGATGCCGACTTCGCCGCCCTGCGCGAACACGGCTTCAGCGACGAGGACGCCTGGGACATCGCCGCCATCACGGCCTTCTTCGGCATGTCCAACCGCATGGCCAACGCCATCGGCATGCGTCCGAACGACGAGTTCTTCCTGATGGGCCGCGTGCCCCGGGCCAAGTGAAGTGAACGGTTCGCGGCGCCTGGCGCTGCGCGCCGCTGCCGCAGGCGCGGGCGGCGTGCTGTCGGCGGGCCTGCCGGCGGGCGACGCGCTGGCCGTGACGCGAGGGGCGCCGCGGGCCGCTGGCGAGAAGGTGCTGCGCATCGTCATGCCCAGCGAGACCGCGTTCGATCCGGCGCGCGCCGGCGACATCCCCTCGCTGTTGGTCATCAGCCACCTGTACGAGCCGCTGTTCGGCTACGACCCGCTGGCACGGCCGGTGAAGATGATTCCGCGCGCCGCCGCTGAGCTGCCCGAGGTGTCGGACGACTTTCGCACCTGGACGGTGCGCCTGCGCCCCGGGCAGCACTTCACCGACCACCCGGCCTTCGGCGGCAAGGCCCGTGAGCTGACCGCAGCCGACTTCGTCTACAGCCTCAAGCGCTATGCCGACCCCGCCAACAAGAGCCCGGGCTGGAGCTCGCTGGAGCAGCTGGGCATCATCGGCCTGGCAGGCCTGCGCAAGCAGGCCCTGGACCGCCGCGCGCCCTTCGACTACGACACGGCCATCGAGGGCCTGGCGGCGCTGGACCGCTACACCCTGCGCATCCGCGTGGCCGAGGGCCGGCCCCGCCTGGTGGAGCAACTGGCTGGCAGCGCCACCGGCGCCGTGGCGCGCGAGGTGATCGAGACCCACGGCGACGCCTCGGGCGAGCACCCGGTGGGCACCGGGCCGTTCAGGCTGGCGCAGTGGCGCCGCTCGTCGCTGATCGTGCTGGAGCGCAACCCGCAGTATCGCGACGCCCGCTACCAGGCCCACCCCGCCGCTGGCGACGAGGACGGCCAGCGCATCGCGGCCCGGCTGGCCGGACGCAAGCTGCCGATGGTGGACCGGGTGGAGATCTCCATCATCGACGAGAGCCAGCCGGGCTGGCTGGCCTTCCTCAACGGCGACCTCGACTACGTCATCGTGCCCGACGAGTTCGTGCCGCTGGCGGTGCCCGGCCAGCAGCTCGCGCCCTACCTCAGGCGCCGCGGCGTGCAGGCGCACTTCCTCACCCTGCCGGCCACTTACTACACCATGTTCAACATGGAGCACCCGGTGGTGGGCGGCTACGCGCCGCACCAGGTGGCGCTGCGACGCGCCATCGCGCTGGGCATCGACGTGCAGCGCGAGATCCGCCTGGTGCGCAACGGCGGCGCGATGCAGGCGCAGTCGACGCTTGCCATCCACCTCAGCGGCTTCGACCCGGCCTTCCGCTGCGAGATGAGCGAGCACGACCCGCCTCGCGCCCGCGCCCTGCTGGACCTGCACGGCTACCAGGACCGCGACGGCGACGGCTGGCGCGAGTTGCCCGATGGCAAGCCGCTGAAGCTGGAGGTGGCCACGCAGCCCAACCAGACCGCGCGCATGCTCGACGAGCTGATGACGCGCGACATGAAGGCGCTGGGCCTGCGGGTGGAGTTCCAGCCCGCGCAGTGGCAGGCGCAGTACAAGGCCGCGCGCTCGGGCAAGCTCATGATGTGGTCGCTGATGGGGCGCGCCGGCGCGCCTGACGGGCTGCAGGGCCTGCAGCGCTACGACGGCGCGGCTGCCGGCGGACAGAACCTGTCGCGCTTCAACCTGCCCGAGATGAACCGGCTGATCGCGCGGCTATCGGCCCTGCCCGACGGCCCCGAGCGCGAGGCGCTGTTCCATCAGACCAAGCTGCTGGCCGCAGCGTGGATGCCCTACAAGCTGCGCATCCACCCGGTGCAGGCCATCCTGATCCAGCCCTGGATCGTGGGCTTTCGGCCGCCGTTGTTCCGATCGAACTGGTTCGAGTACGTGGATGTGGAGCGGTGAGGGGGTGTCAGGGGATGCGATGAGCCACTGAGGGTTTAGAATTCTTCGAACTATTCATTCGATGATTCACTCATGGCCCGCACGCTTCTCCCGGCAGACGGCCTGGCCCTGGCGATCCACAACATCCTGTCCACTGGACCAAGGGCGGCGGCTGAGCTGACCAAGGCCCTGGGCATCAGCCAGCCCACGCTGTCTCGAACTATTCTCTCGATGCCCGACAGGGTCATCGGCTTTCGGGTGACGGGCCAACGCACCCCGCTGTATGGGCTGCTGCGCCCCCTGCCCATGGGTCTGAGCCCGCGCCAGCGCATCCACCAGTGCCTGGGCACCGGACAGTTGCGGCCGTTCGCGGACGTCGCCTTCCTTGCGGGTGGCGGCACGCTGGAGGCAGTTGGAGGGGCGACCACGCTGTACGACGGCCTGCCGCCGTACATGGCGTTTGCGGCGCCTTCCGGCTTCATGGGGCGGCACATCGCCCAGCAGGCGGCTCGCTCAGCCCCCTACCCGGCCAGCCTGAGGGACTGGAGCGACGAGCACCGCGTGGCCTGGCTGTTCTCCGAGGGGCTGAACCTGCCGGGCAACCTGGTGTTCGGCGATGGTCCGCTGCAACGAGAGATGGACCTGCGCGGCGTGCCCCCCGTTCCCGCCGCCGAGCGCGGGGCCCGCTACGTGCAGATGGCGGCCAGCCTGAAGAGCGTGGCCCAGGGATCGAGCGCGGGGGGTGACCAGCCCAAGTTCGTGAGCCTGACCGAAGGCCCGGGCCACGTCATCGTGAAGTTCGCCCGCAAGGGCACCCGGATGGCCGAGTTGCTGCCGCTGGAGCACCTGGCGCTGCGCGCCCTGGGCGAAGTGGGCGTGTCTGCGGCGCATAGCCAACTTCTGGCCGCCGACGACTACGTGTTCCTGGAGGTGACGCGATTCGACCGCGTGGGCCTTACGGGCCGGGTGGGGCTGCTGTCGGCAGGCGCCGTGGACGACGAGCGCTTCGGACAGCGCGACTCCTGGTCGCAGTTCGCCACGCGCTGCGTGCAGGCCCGGCTGCTCAAGCCACGCGACGCGCTGCAGGTGGACATCATGGCCGCGTTCAGTGAGCTCATCGGCAACACCGATCGGCACTTCGAGAACATCTCGCTGCTGATCGGCGACGACGGCCGGTTCCTGGGCATGGCACCCGCCTACGACATCCTGCCCATGCGCTATGCCCCCATCGGCGGCGGCCTGGACCCGGACCTCAGCCCCATCGAGCCGCGCATCGGCAGCATCGGCTCCAGCCCCGCCGTGTGGGAACCCGCCGCCCGCGCCGCAGAACGGTTCTGGGCATGGGCGCAGACCGAGAAGCTGCCGGCACCGATCTCTGCGCCGATGCGCCGCCTGGCCGCGCGCAATCTGGAGGTGGCGAGGGGGTTTGCGGGGGCGTTGAGAGGGGGGTGAGTCCTACTACCTAGCGACCCAAGAATGCATGCAACATTGAGGTTCCATACATGGCCATGCTCACCGTTCGCAATCTGCCCGCCGAGGTGCACCGGGCACTCGCCCTTCGGGCCGCACAGCGGGGCCAAAGCATGGAGGCCGAGGTGCGTGACATCCTGACCTCCGCGGTCGCCCCCCACGGACGGGTGCAACTCGGTGACGTGCTGGCTGAAATGGGACGGCAGGCGCGGCTGACCCAGGAGGAGTGGTCGGTATTCGATCAGGTGCGAGACCGCACACCCGCGCGACGCGTGGACCTTGAGTGATCCTTCTCGACACCAACGTCGTCTCTGAACCGCTGCGGGCTTTGCCCGATCCGGCAGTGGTGACCTGGGTCAACGCCCAGCCTCTGGAGACCCTCTTCCTGTGTGCCATCACGGTGGCCGAGTTGCGTTCCGGCCTGGCCCTGCTGCCCGCAGGCAAGCGACGCACGGCTTTGCAGGATGCGCTGGAGAAGCGGGTGCTGCCGCTGTTCGTGGGCCGTGTCCTGGCCTTCGACATGGCCTGCACAACCTCCTATGCCCCGATCCTGGCCAGAGGCCGCTCGAACGGCTCCCCTATCGGGATGGCCGATGCCTGCATCGCCGCCATCGCCGCCACCCATCGCCTTGCGGTCGCGACTCGGGACACCGCGCCTTTCGCGGCCGCGGGAGTGGAAGTGATCGATCCACGGGGTGGTGAACCGTCCTCGCGGTAGATGTCATGGCGGCAAGGATCTGATAGCCTGGCGGTCGTCATCATCTCGAAGGAGACGGGGCATCTGAACTGCGCCAGGTGCCGGATTGGCGGTCCACCGGCGTGCACGCTTGACGGACCAGCGACGGTCGCGTCTCAACGGGCCAAACCGCCCTGCCGCCTGGTACGCTGGCAGCCACAGCGGCATAGACGACGCCACCCCCCGGGATGGACCCCAACGACCAGTACTACGAAGAGTGCGCGGCCGAATTCTTCGGCTCGACCGTCGGTGTGGACATGGCTCCGATCCACCAGCGGTTCCTGGCACAACTCACGCCTCCAGCTCACATCCTCGATGCCGGCTGCGGCTCGGGTCGTGATGCCAAGGCCTTCGCCGAGGCGGGCTTCCAGGTCACCGCCTTCGACGCGTCCGCAGATTTGGCGCGTCTGGCCAGCGCCCACTGCGGGTTCGAGGTTGCAGTTCGGCGCTTCGAGGATGTCGACGAGGTCGAGACCTTCGACGGTATCTGGTGCTGCGCCAGTTTGCTGCACGTGCCTTTTGCCGCCATGCCGTCGATCCTCGACCGCCTGTGGCGCGCGCTACGCCCTGGCGGCACGCTGTACATCAGCTTCAAACACGGCACCGGCGAGCGCGTCCACGGCGGACGCCGGTTCACCGATGCGGACGAGGCTACGGTGCAGCAGTGGTTCCGCCAATGGGCAGACGTGCACCAAGTCGACGTGTGGCTCACTGACGACCAGCGACCGCATCGAACCGAACGCTGGACCAACGCGATGGCAACCCGCAAGCCCGTGCCGAGGCAACGGCTGGTGACCGGTGGCGCCGACCACTTCCTGCCCCACCTTTCCGAAGCGTTCACCTGGGCCACGCAGGCCGACCTTGCTGTCGCTTTCATCAAGACCACGGGCCTGCGGCTTCTGCTGCCCGACCTGGAGTCGATGGTCGGCGCCGGTGCGCCGCAGCGGGTGCGCGTGCTCACCAGCGACTACCTCGACATTACCGACCCCGAAGCCTTGCGCTTGTTGCTGCTGTTGCAGGAGCGCGGCGCCGAGGTGCGCGTCTACACCACGCATGAAGGCAGCTTTCACCTCAAGGCCTACATCTTCGCCAAACTGGACGGTCAGATGCTGGCGGCAGGAACCGCCTTCATCGGCTCCAGCAACATCAGTCGGCAGGCTCTGCAGGACGGGCTGGAGTGGAACTACCGCGTCGTCTACCCCGGCGACTCCGGCTTTCTCGAAGCCCGCCATCGCTTCGACGAGTTGTTCGGTCACTCGAAGACCGTGGCACTGTCCGATGCCTGGATCGAGGCCTATGAACAGCGGCGGCTTCCGCCCTCGCGATCGATCGCGCCCGGCAGCCATGAAACAGAAGAGCCGCCCGAGCCCACGAAGATCCAACACGAAGCGCTGGCGGCGCTGACAGCCAGCCGTGAAGGCGGCTACCGGCGCGGCCTAGTGGTGCTGGCCACCGGCCTGGGCAAGACCTGGCTGGCGGCGTTCGACGCCGTGCGCGTGGGTGCGCGACGCATCCTGTTCGTCGCGCATCGGGAAGAAATACTCGGCCAGGCGGCGGCCACTTTCGTCCGCATCCTGCCGCGCAAGCGCGTGGGTTACTACACGGGCCGCAGCCGCGACGCCGACGTCGACGTGTTGTGCGCCTCGGTGCAGACGCTGGGCAAGGCCGAACATCTGGAGCGGTTCGCGCCGCAGCACTTTGACTACGTCGTCATCGACGAGTTCCACCACGCCGCTTCCGGCACCTACAGGCGGCTGCTGGCGCACTTCGCCCCTTCGTTCCTGCTGGGTCTGACGGCCACGCCCGACCGCACCGACCAGTCCGACATCCTGTCGCTCTGCGACGACAACCTCGTCTACAGCTGCCACCTGTTCGCTGGCATCCAGGCCGGGCTGCTGGCGCCCTTCCACTACCACGGCATCCAGGACGAATCGGTCGACTACCGCGAGGTACCTTGGCGCAACGGCCGGTTCGACCCGGAGCAGTTATCCAACAAGTTGGCCACGCTGGCACGCGCGCGCCACGCTCTGCGCGAGTGGCGCGGCAAGGCACAACAGCGCACTCTGGCTTTCTGCGTCTCCACGCGCCACGCCGACTACTTGGCCGAGCAGTTCACCCGCGCTGGCGTGTCAGCCGCCGCGGTGTACGGGGGCTCCACGGTCGGCCGCGCGGAGGCATTGGAGAAGCTACACGCCGGCACCCTGCAGGTGGTGTTCTCGGTCGACCTGTTCAACGAGGGCGTCGACCTCCCCAGCATCGACACGGTGATGATGCTGCGCCCCACCGAGTCGAAGATCCTGTTCCTGCAGCAACTGGGCCGCGGCCTGCGGCGCAGCGAAGGCAAACAGCACCTGGTGGTGCTGGACTTCATCGGCAATCACCACAGTTTTCTGCAAAAGCCGCAGGCGCTGTTCGGAGTGGGCTCCACCTACCAGGCGCTGGCCGCATTCGCGCGCAAGGCGGAGTGGCGTGCGCTGGATCTGCCTGCAGGGTGCTACGTCAACTATGACCTGGCGATCATCGACTTCCTGAAGTCGCTGGACAGCAGCGGGCCGCAGAAGGACTACCAAGCCTTGCGCGACGTGCTCGGCCGGCGCCCAACGCTGAGCGAGTTCTATCGCTCGGGAAGCAGCGTGCAGGCCATGCGGCAACAGGCCGGGCAATGGTTTGCGCTGGTGCGCACGATGGGCGACTTGGCCGAGCTGGACTCGGCTGCAGCCGAGCGGTTCCAAGCGCTGCTGCGTGAGGTCGAGGTCACCGCGATGACCAGGAGCTTCAAGATGGTGCTTCTGGAGGCGCTGCTCGAGCTCGACGGGTTTTGGCAGCCCGTGCCACTGGAGGCACTGGCGCTGCGGTCTCGCGGCGTGCTGGATCGGCGCCGCCCCCTGCTGGCCGACCTGCCGGCAGAGATGCGCAACATTGCCGCTTCAGACCCCGTCTGGGCGCGCTACTGGCGCGACAACCCGGTGAAGGCGTGGACGGGCGGAAATCGCCCTCCGGGCACAGCGGCACCCTTCAAGCTGGAAGGATCGACCTTCGCTCTGACGCAAAGCGTACCTGGGGAGATGACACCCGCGCTTGTCGCGATGCTGCAAGAGCTGGTGGACTACCGCTTGGCGGCCTACGAGGTGCGCCTGGTGCCCGAGGAAGCAACCAGCAACGTGGTGCCGTTCCCTGCCAAGCGCCGCGAGGCCGTTGAACTCCCGTACTTCCCCAACCTGAGGATCGCCTGCGGCCACTTCAAGACTGGGCGTACAGACTCCGAAGAACATCGCACCCTGCCAAAGGCGTATGGTCCGCTCGACCCGAGCCGGCACTTCATCGCGCGGGCCACCGGCAACTCCATGGACGGCGGCAAGAACCCTGTGCGCGACGGTGACTACCTGCTGCTGGAGCTGATGAGCCCCACGCGCGCCGGCTCGATCACCGGTAATGTGGTGGCCATCGAGCGGCAGGATGAGTCCGGCGACAACCAGTACCTGCTGCGGGTGGTGACCAAGACGCGTGACGGCCAGTACGTGCTGAAAGCGAACAACCCGGCCTACGAGGACATGCCGGCCAGCGACGAGATGCGCACGCTGGCGCGGCTACGCGGCGTTGTCGATCCGTTGGACCTGGCTGTCGGCCAGAGCTTTCAGCGCGAGGAGATTCCCCCGCTGTTCGGCGAAGCGTTCAACCCGGGCAGTTGGAACGTGGGGCACGTGACGCTGAATGACAAGAAGACGCATGTGCTGCTGGTGACCCTGAACAAGCAGGGCAAGGCCGAGGAACACAAGTACCTGGACCACTGGATTGACGAACATCATTTTCACTGGCAGAGCCAGAACGCGACAACGCCGGAGAGCAAGCGAGGCCGGGAGATCATCGAGCATGAGCGGCGAGGCATTGCGATTAATCTGTTCGTTCGGGATAGCAAGCTGGCGGGTGGGAAGGCCGCGCCATTTGTCTATCACGGGCGGGTGAAATACGAGTCGCATCAGGGAAGTGAGCCAATGAGCGTGGTGTTCCTTGTCTGAGATCTCATCGGTTGCTCAACACCGGGCTCGACCCAAGTGAAGGGAGTACACAACGATGATCTCCCTTGCCAGCCCGCCTGTTCCGCGACTTCAACGTGCTGCGCGGAGGTTGATCCACTGCCGCTTCAAGGTCCGATGCGCGGTCTCGATGACTTCATCGATCGAGCCCCAGCCATGAACAGGCAAATGCCCGGGGTCAACTGGCCCAGTTCTCCAACCTCAAGCCCGGCACGCGCTCGAACTCCCGTGTGTTGTTCGTGACCAGGGTGATCCCCAGGGCTTGCGCGTGCGCAGCAATCAGGCTGTCGTACGGGCCGATCGGCGTGCCTTGGCTGGACAGCCACGCCCCCACCTGCCCGGCCACCTCGGCGGCGGCGGTGTCGAATTCAGCCACCTCCAACCCGTTCAGGAACCGCCTGAGCGCCTGGACATTGCGCGCTTAACCGCTCCGCGACGCCGAAGAAGAGTTCGGATGCGGTGATCGACGAAACGCCGAGGCCTTCGGCATGGTGGTCGTGCAGGGCCTGCAGCACCTTGGCTGGGCGTTCGTTGATCGCATGGATGCAGATGTCGGTGTCGAGCATGTAGCGCATCGCGCAATCCGTCCGGGGTCAACGCTCGATGCGGATCGGCTTGCGGCGCTGCTCCTGCGCGGGTTGCTCCCGCTGCAGCGCGGTCCCAGGTTCGAAGGCCGGATGGCATCGATCAACGCATCCGGGCCAGGCGGCGCGACAGCACTCAGCACCACTTCGTTGCCCACGCGACGCACGTGGACTTCCGTGCCCTCGAAGCGGAACTCCATGGGCAGTCGAACCGCCTGGCTTCCGCCATGGATGAAGAGCTTGGCAGCGGACATGGGCACCCGCCTACATCAACACGATGTCGTACTGCTCCGGGCTCATCGTCGGCTCGGCGCTCAGCGAGATGGGCTTGCCGATGAACTCGCTCAGGCCCGCCAGGTGCACGCTCTCCTCGTCCAGCAGCATCTCCACCACCGTGGCGCTGGCCACGACGCGGAACTCCTTGGGGTTGAACTGGCGCGCCTCGCGCAGGATCTCGCGCAGGATGTCGTAGCACACGGTGCGCGCGGTCTTCACCTGGCCGCGGCCCTCGCAGGTGGGGCAGGGCTGGCACAGCATGTGGGCCAGGCTCTCGCGGGTGCGCTTGCGCGTCATCTCCACCAGCCCCAGGGCCGAGAAGCCGCTCACCGTGGTGCGGGTGCGGTCGCGCGCCAGCTGCTTGCGAAACTCGGCCAGCACCGACTGGCGGTGCTCTTCCCGAGTCATGTCGATGAAGTCGACGATGATGATGCCGCCCAGGTTGCGCAGCCGCAGCTGCCGCGCGATGGCGCCCGCGGCCTCGAGGTTGGTCTTGAAGATCGTGTCCTCGAAGTTGCGCGCGCCCACGAAGCCGCCGGTGTTGACGTCCACCGTGGTCAGCGCCTCGGTCTGGTCGATGATGAGGTAGCCGCCGCTCTTCAGGTCCACCCGACGGGCCAGGGCGCGGGCCACGTCCTCCTCGATGCCGAAGAGGTCGAAGATGGGCCGCTCGCCGCGGTAGTGCTCCAGCCGCCCCACCGCAGAGGGCGTGTAGCTGCGGCCAAAGGCCTGCAGCGCCTCGAACTGCATCTGCGAGTCCATGCGGATGACGGCGGTGTGCTCGGTGACCATATCCCGCAGCACACGCTCGGCCAGGCTCAGGTCCTGGTGCAGCAGGGTGCCAGGCGGGCGCGACAAGGCGCGCTCGCGCACCGCGGACCAGGTCTTGCGCAGGTAGGCGATGTCCTCGGCGAGCTCCTCGTCGGTGGCGTCCTCGGCGTTGGTGCGCACGATGAAACCGCCTCCGGCCTCGCCCTCGGCAGCGGTCAGCGCCTGCAGCCGGGTGCGCAGCTGCTCGCGCGCCTCGGGCGAGCCGATCTTCTGCGAGATGCCGATGTGCGGGTCCTGCGGCAGGTGCACCAGCAGCCGCCCGGCAATGCTGACCTGCGTGGACAACCGCGCGCCCTTGGTGCCGATCGGGTCCTTGATGACCTGCACGGTCAGCGTCTGGCCCTCGAAGACCTGGCGTTCGATGGGCAGCGGCGGCGCATCTTCGGCCCTTCGGTGCGGCGGCACCGAGGGGTGCAGGTCGGCCACGTGCAGGAAGGCGGCGCGGTCCAGGCCGATGTCGACGAAGGCGCTTTGCATGCCCGGCAGCACGCGCGAGACCTTGCCCAGGTAGATGTTGCCCACCAGGCCGCGCTCGAGCGTGCGCTCGATGTGCAGTTCCTGCACCGCCCCGTTCTCGACGACGGCCACGCGCGTCTCCTGCGGGGCCCAGTTGATGAGGATGTCCTGGCTGGCCATGGCCGCAGTCTAGGGGCAGCGTGGCGCTCTCACCGCACGCTCACAGCGCCTGTCGCACTCCGGCGCGGCGCAGCAGCACGGCCGTCTCACGCAGGGGCAGGCCCATGATGCCGCTGTGGCTGCCGTTGATGTGCTCGATCCAGCCCGCCAGCGCGCCCTGGATGGCGTAGGCGCCGGCCTTGCCGAAGGGCTCGCCGCCGCCGATGTAGGCGCCGATCACGTCCTCGGGCAGCGCGGCCAGGCGCACACGCGACTCCTGGGTGGCCTGGGCCATGCGGCGCCCGTCGTGCACGGCCACCGAGGTCAGCACGCGGTGGGTACGGCCTGACAGCGCCGCCAGCATGCGACGGGCGTGGGCGGCGTCTTCGGGCTTGCCGAGGATGGCGCGGCCCAGGGCCACGGTGGTGTCGGCGCACAGGATGGGCGCGGGCTCGACCCCGCGCCGGCGCAACCGGTCGCGCGCGGCCTGCAGCTTGGCTCGGGTGACGCGGTGCACGTAGTCAGCCGGGGTCTCGCCGGGGCGCACCGCCTCGAGCGACTCGACGTCCTCGCCGGCATCGGGCAGCAGCATCTGAAAGCGCACGCCCAGCTGGGCCAGCAGCTGCTGGCGCCGCGGGCTCTGCGAGGCGAGCCAGACGAAGTCGAACCGGGGCTCGGCGCGGCGGCTCACGGTCACTCCCGGTGGTAGGGGTGGCCGGCGCGCACCGACCACGCGCGGTACAGCGCCTCCACCAGCACCACGCGGGCCAGGGCGTGCGGCAGGGTCAGGTCGGACAGGCGCAGCGTCTCGTCAGCGCTGGCCTTGAGCGAGGGGTCCAGCCCGTCGGGGCCGCCGATCAGCAGCGCCACGTCGCGGCCATCGGCCTGCCAGGCACCCAGGCGTGCGGCCAGCTGCACAGTGCCCAGGGTGCTGCCGCGCTCGTCCAGCACCACGCGGCGCATGCCCTTGGGCAGCGCAGCCTCGAAGCGCTGCGCCTCGGCGGCGCGGCATTGGTCGGCGGTGCGGCCGCTGCGCGGCTCGGCCTTCAGGGCCTTGAGCTCGAGCTTGAACTCCGGCGGGAATCGCTTGGCGAAGTCGCCCCAGGCAGACTCGGCCCAGGCCGGCTGGCGCTGCCCGACGGCGGCCACCAGCAGGCGCACGGCATCAGCCCCGGGGCGTGCTCGGCTTGCGGGGCGCGGCCGCGCGGCGGGCCGGCGCCTTCTTCGCGGCGGCAGGGCGCGCTGCCGCGGTTCCTGCCGAGGAGGTCCGGGGCCGCGAGGGCGACTTGCGAGGGGCGGCGGCCTTCTTCGCGGGCGCGGGGGCCTTGACGGCCTTCGCAGGCGTCGCCTTCTTCGCCGCGGGCGCCGGGGCACCGGGTCGCTTGAGGTGCACCGACTTGCCGCCCCAGAGTTCTTCCAGGCGGTAGTACTCGCGCACGGCGGCCTGCATGATGTGCACGACGGCAGCGCCGCAGTCCACGATGAT
>Ga0315902_10005833_pt1 | contig 17253 bp, 3 predicted proteins | sample LakEriMetagenome_9_FD_203523 | JGI IMG/M metagenome (GOLD analysis project Ga0315902, IMG submission 203523) | Freshwater fungal communities from buoy surface, Lake Erie, Ohio, United States - Buoy 12 MA117 | ecosystem: Environmental > Aquatic > Freshwater > Lake > Lake biofilm | place: USA...
CCGTGCTGCTGAACATACCAATCTGGAAGTAGTCCAGCGACGAGTTGGCCGGCGCATCAAACACCAGGCTGAGCGCACCCGCCGCGGTGGCCGTGATCTTGTAGAAGTCCAGGTCGGTACTGGTGGCCAGCTGGCCTTTGATCGGCGTGGCCAGCGCCAACGGGTCTGCAGTGGCGGAGGTGTCGTTGGCTTCAGACTCAAAGCCAGCGGTGGAGCCTGCCGCGAAGTTGGCCGTGAGGTTGTACTGGTTGCTGTCGTAGTAGGTGCCTGAGCCGATGCCGATGTAGTAGTCACCTGCGGCCTGCACGGCGGTTTGGAACGTCTTGTCGTTGCCCGTGGTGAACAGCGCCAGCTGCACCCCCGTGCTGCTGAACATACCAATCTGGAAGTAGTCCAGCGACGAGTTGGCCGGCGCATCAAACACCAGGCTGAGCGCACCCGCCGCGGTGGCCGTGATCTTGTAGAAGTCCAGGTCGGTACTGGTGGCTAGTCGGCCGGAGGTGGTCGTACCGAGCGCGAGCACATTTGCGCTGGAGGACGTGTTGTTTGACTCTGCTTCTTGTGTCATGACCTATTTCTCCCTGGGGTACTTCTACGTAGGTCGCTGGAACTTGGGTCAATCTCTAGCTGGCAGAACGCGCGACTCTTGGTCCCTGACCTTGGGGGACCTCAAAGAAATGCAACCGAAAAGTACGTAACCTAAGGTTACCTTCAAAAGGGCTAACCATCGCCCGCTACTGGGGCCGCTCGGTGAGCTTTCAGGCGGTGTCTCGCTGGCTCCGCGGCCAGGCCATCCCGGAGCAGGACAAGCTGCTGGTGCTGGCCGAGATCGTGAACGTGCCTCCGGAGGTGCTGCGCTTTGGCGAAGGGGTGCGTCAGGCCATCCAGCAGCGCCGGTGTAGGGGCGGGCCCAGTTGATACACCCGCAAGCAAGCCGAGCCCTTCCGGGGGCTTGACGGGTTGGGTTGATCAACGGCTTGCGCGAGCCGCCAGCGTTGGGCGCGCCTCCACCCAGCTCAGCATCTGCGGCAGGCAAACGCTCTGCAGGTCATACCGCTCCACCACGGTCTGCCGCGCGGCTTCTCGCAGCGGCCGCAGCTGCTCCTGATGCGCCAGCGCATCTGCCACGGTGTCGGCCAGTGCTTCGGGGTTGAAGAAGTCCACCAGCAACCCGTTGCGCCCGTGCTCCAACACCTCTCGCACGGGTGCGGTGTCTGAAGCCACAAGCAGCGCACCTTGGCTCATGGCTTCCAGCATGGACCACGACAACACAAAGGGGTAGGTGAGGTAGGTGTGCACGGCCGACACCTGAAGCAGTTGCTGAAGGACTGCATGCGGCACCTGCCCCACAAAGTGGATACGCGTCATGTCGAGCGCCCCCTTCACCTCCTCCAGGAAGATGTTTTTCCAGGTCTTGCCCGGTGGCGGCTGCGCGCCATAGGACGTGCCGTCACCACCCACGATGACAACGCGAGCCCGAGGGCGCAGCCGCTGCAGCCGCGCCAGGCTGCGCATGAAGATGTGGTAACCGCGGTAAGGCTCCAACTGCCGGGCCACGAAAGAGACTACTTCGTCACCGTGCTGCAGCGCGACCTGCGATTTGGTCAGCTCCACCCGCGCGTGCGGATTCGGCTTGAAGCGCTGGGTGTCGATGCCATCGTGGATGACCCGGATGCGATCCAGAAACGCGGGTGGATGCCGGTCTTTCTGAAACTCGGTGGGCGACACCGCCTCATCGCACGCAGCCAGGGCATGCAAGAGGTGGGTGTTCTTCAGGCGCAGGCGCTTGAGGGCCTCGAGCTTGTCATTGCGGTCCTGAAATTCAGGGTCGAAGAAGGCGTCACCGCCTTGCGCCCCGTAGTAGTACTCCGCAAATACCAGATGGCGGCTGTGGGGAAAGACATCCCTTGCGTACAGCATCTCGCCCCAGCCCGGGTGCCCAAAGACCACGTCAGGCACAAAGCCCTCGGCCTTCAAGGCTTGCATGGCAGGCGCCGCAGACTCGGCTCGCGCCTGCTTGGCTGGCCAGTCTGGTGCAAAGCCGGGGCCTGACGCTCCTTCTTCCGCTTTTGCTGAAGGACGGTGCACCACGTAGCGCACTCCCGGCAGGGCCGGGCTGCGCGAGGTGACGCCCAAAGCCACCACCTGATGACCGCGCGCAGCCAGGGCCGGCGCCAGGTGGACGAATTGGGCAGGAAAGTTCTGATGAATGAAGAGGAACTTCATGGGGCAAAGCGGCACTGATGCGCACTGAAATTGATCGTAACCTTCGCGCAAGCTGATGGCGTGACCAGCGGTGTGGCCCGTCTGCCGCACAGGCCCTGCTGAAACTCCAATGCTCAGCGCCCAGCGAGCCGACAATAGGGAAGATGCCCCGCAACTTCAACACCGCAGGCCCTTGTGTTCAGGGCGACCACTACATGCTGGACCCGCTGGCCCGGCTGGATGTGGATGAGGTGCTGCGACTGATCGACGACAAACGCTACTTCGTCCTGCATGCGCCGCGCCAGACGGGCAAGACCACCTCGTTGATTGCGCTGATGAAGCGGCTGAACCAGGAGGGCCGCTACCGAGCGCTGTACGCCAACATCGAGGCGGCGCAGGCCCTGCGGGGCGATGTCGAGCGGGGCTTGGAGGTGATCTGCCAGGACATTGCGGACGCCTGCCGGGTGCACTTGGGTGATGCAAGGCTCAAGGCCTGGCTGGAGAACGCAGGCCACGCTGTGGGGCCGGGTGGGCGCTTGCAGCAGCTCCTGCGGCACTGGTCCGAGCTGGACCCCGCGCACCCCACCGTGCTGCTGCTGGACGAGGTGGACGCGCTGGTGGGCGACACCCTGATCTCCCTGCTGCGCCAGATCCGCGCGGGCTATGCCGACCGCCCTGCGGCTTTTCCGCAAAGCCTGGTGCTGTGCGGCGTGCGCGATGTGCGTGACTACCGCATACACACCGCCAGCCAGGAGATCATCACCGGCGGCTCAGCCTTCAACATCAAAGCCGAGTCGCTGCGCCTGGGCAATCTCAGCCGCGAGGAGTGCGTGGCCCTGTGGATGCAGCACCAGGACGAGACCGGCCAGACGTTCAACCCCGCCATCTGGCCCGAGCTGTGGGAAGACACGCGCGGCCAGCCCTGGCTGGTGAACGCCCTGGGCTACGAGTGCACCATCAAGGACCGTGCCGCGCGCGACCGCAGCGTGCCCATCACGCTGGAGCGCTACAAGGCCGCACGCGAGCGCTTGATCCAGAGCCGGGCCACGCACCTGGACCAGCTGACTGACAAGCTGAGGGAGCCGCGGGTGCACCGGCTCATCACTGCGTTTCTGGAGGGCGACAGCACGCTCACCTCCGTACCCACCGATGACCAGCAGTACGTCGAGGATTTGGGCCTGATCCGCACCCGCCCCGAAGTCGCCATCAGCAACCGCATCTACCGCGAGGTGATTCCGCGCGAGTTGACCTGGACCACCCAGACCCACATCACGCACGATCAAGCCTGGTACCTCACACCCGACAGGCGCCTGAACATGCCCAAGCTTCTGGAGGCCTTCCAGCAGTTCTTCCGTGAGCACTCGGACGCGTGGATCGAGGGCTTCAGCTACCGCGAGGCCGGTCCGCAGCTGCTGATGCAGGCCTTCTTGCAGCGCATCGTCAACGGCGGAGGCCGCATCTCACGCGAGTACGGCCTGGGCTGGAAGCGCACTGACCTCTTCATCGAGTGGCCGCTGGACGAGGCCCAGGGTTTCAACGGCCCGATGCAGCGCATCGTCATCGAGTTGAAGCTGGTGAAGAAAGCGCCCGAGGCGCAGGAGCGCCAGGGCCTGGAGCAGACCGCAGGCTATGCCCGCCAAGTGGGTGCTGACGAGGCGCACCTGGTGCTGTTTGACCGCCGGCCCGAGGTGCCGTGGGACGCGCGCATTTGGCAGCGCGAGGCGGTGCAGGATGGGTTGCGCGTCCTGGTTTGGGGGGCGTGAGGGCAGGCCGTTCAAGGCCCTGGCGGCCCGCCCCACTGATCCTGATTGGGCACGCCGATCTTCTTGACCAGTTCCTCGAAGTACGTCGGGTTCGTGTTGTCCAAGTCCGTGCTTCCGGCCGGTGCTGTCCAACTGCCGTTGACATCACCCTTCAGCACGCCCACCAGGTTGACGGTGCCGCCCTGCGCCGGCACAGGGATGGTGCGGTCCCAGACGGCGTTGCCTCGGTTCAGCGTGAATGCCCCCTGCCCGCCATTGGCCGTCTCGTCCCAGAAGTCCCGCGTCTCCTCCACAAAGAACCACTCCTGTGGCAGCGCCGTGCTCAGCTTGACCGCCATACGCAGGATGGCTAGAGCGTCCGCGCTCGTTACCGTGCCGCTGTTGTTCACGTCTGCGGCCATGATCTGGTACGGGGATATCGCCGGCGCCGTCTTCGGGCCTGTACCGTCCGGGTCGGGGTTGGGGTTCAGGCCTACTGCGATGCGCAGCGCAGCCAGCGCGTCGGCACTGGTCACGGCGTTGCCTGCATCGCCCGTGCTGCGGCTGGCCACCAGCTGCAGCGCTTGTGACCCCAGGCTCGTGAAGCTGTAGGCCCCGTCGCCCCCCGTGGTGCGCGCCTGCATCGCGAGGCCCTGGTTGGCCCCGTCAGCGTTGCCCACCTTGATCTGGCTGAAGGCCACCTCGGCAGTGGTGGTGCTGGTGGGCAGGGTGAGTTGAAGGGTGCCGAGCTTGACGCTTCCGCTGAGCCCGGCAAGGGAGATGGCGCTGACATGCACGCTCTGGGGGTTTGCAGTTCCGGTCGTCACCGCCCAGCCTTCGGGCAGTGCGCTGGTGAAACTCGCCGCCGTGGCCCCTGCGGTGGCCGCGCGGAAATCAAAGTTCCCAAAGCTCGTGCTCGCGTTGGCCCAGACCTCCACGCTCAGCCCACCCGTGCTGGCATCAAAGCGTGCCCCGCGCAGGTCAAACAGTTCACCGGCGTTGGTCTGCACTGCCGCAGCAGAGCCCACCGACACGTTTACACCCGACAGCAGCACGTGGCTCTTCCAGTGGTAGGCCATGCCTTGGAGGGAGAAGGTGGACGAAGTCTGGAAGTCTGCAGCTGACACACTGGTGTCAGAGAAACTCAGAGTCTCGATGCCGCTGAGCGTATCGGTGCCTTCGGCAGCCGAGGTCACCGTGAAGGTGGAAGTGGTGGAAGTCCACGTTACCGTATACCCAGCGCGCACCCCGCTGAAGCGCGCTGTGTCGGTGCCTTCACCTCCCACAAGCGAGTCATTGCCACTTCCGCCCTCCAAAGTGTCATTGCCCGTTCCACCTGTGAGCGTGTCGTTCCCTGCGGCACCTTGGATCAGGTCATCACCCGTGTATCCGTCAATGTCGTTAGCAAATCCGTCGCCGCGCAGCGTGTCCCCCGCCTGACCACCGATGATGTTCTCGATGCCGGTGAGCGAGTCGTTGCCAATCTCGCTGCCGCTGGCTGTACCAGCGGCCAAGTCGACCGTGATACTGGTAACGGCACTGGTGTAGCGCACGGAGTCGGTGCCAGCGCCGCCGATGTAGGTGTCGTTGCCCGCGCCGTCGCCACCTACGATCTCGTCATCACCTTCGCCCGCATCGACTTGGTCATCACCATCGCCGCCAACGAGCTTGTCCTTGCCCTTGCCGCCTTTGAGCTGGTCGTTGCCGCCTCCGCCTGAGAGCTCATTGCCGGCATCATTGGCTTGCAGCAGGTTGTTCAGCGCATTGCCGGTGCCCTTGGTTCCGTTGGCTGCGCCGGTGCCGATTTGAAGACTTTCGACGTTGCCGCCGAGTGCGTAGCTGATCGTGGCAATGACCTTGTCTGAACCCTGTCCGGCGGTCTCCTTGACAACATCGCCGAGGGAATCGACCACATAGGTGTCGTCACCAGAACCTCCACTCATGACATCAGACCCCGAGCCACCGTCCACGAGGTCAGATCCATCGCCACCACTCAAGGTATCGGCACCCTCGTTGCCTTCCAGGGTGTCATTCGCCCAATCACCCTCCAGCGAGTCGTTGCCTGCGGTGCCTACCACCAGCTTGCCGACAAAGTTGGCCGCTGTCACCGCGCCAGGCGTGATGTTCTTGAGGGTGAGCAGCGTGCCCCACGCCTGCGCCCCCGCGGGCCCGTCCGGGTCCCACTGCAGCAGCGTGTCGGCACCTGAAGGTTGCAACCTCAAATACCCCACCGCCGGATCAAAAGGGTTGCCCGCCGTGTACCCGCCCGCATTGGCCGAATAGATCATCGGCCCCGGCGCGGCTGACAACGAGTTCAACAAGTCAATCAGGTCACCACCCTCTCCGCCTTGAAAGTCAGTGATCACAAATCCGCGATTGCTGCCAAACAGGTCCGGCCCTATCAGCCTGAACGTGTCTCGTCCCAAACCCCCAGCCATTTGCACTTGCACCCCTGGAGCACCTCCACCGCCCAGGTTGAACAAGTCCTCACCCTCGCCACCATCAAACTGGTCGATCGTCCCGGTAACCTGGTTGCCCTCGGTCGCTCCCAACGTGTCGTTCCCAGCACCTCCCAGCAGCGTGTCGCTGCCTGGCCCGCCAAACAGGTAGTCGTTACCCCCGCCCGCATCCAGCAAGTCGGCTCCCCCGTCGTCTCCACCGCTGAGCTGATCGTCACCCTCGCCCCCGCGCAACGTGTCGCTGCCTGGGCCACCCTGCAAGTTGTCGTTGGCACTCCCGCCCATCAGGCTGTCGTCGCCACCCTCGCCCCACAGCGCGTTGTAGCCCGGCATGGACCCCACATTGACACCACCGCCAGCCACCAGCGTGTCATTGCCCGCGCCGCCAAACAGCTCGTCGCTGCCCTCACCACCGTCCAACGAGTCATTCCCGCCCAGCCCGCCACTCAACCGGTCATTGCCCGCCAAGCCCACCAACGTGTCGTCAAACAATCCACCCGTCAGCGTGTCGGCACCTGCAGTCCCCAACAGGCTTTGGCCCGCAACTGCCCCACCAGCTGGGTTCAACCCGCCTTCGAAATTGGCCGCTGTCACCGCGCCAGGCGCGATGTTCTTGAGGGTGAGCAGCGTGCTCCAGGTCTGAGCGCCGTTGGGCCCGTCCGGGTCCCACTGCAGCAGCGTGTCGGCACCTGAAGGTTGCAGCCGCAGGTACCCCACCGCCGGATCGAACGGGTTGCCCGCCGTGTACCCACCCGAGTTGGCCGAATAGATCATCGGCCCCGGCGCGGCTGACAACGAGTTCAACAAGTCAATCAGGTCACCACCCTCTCCGCCTTGAAAGTCAGTGATCACAAATCCGCGATTGCTGCCAAACAGGTCCGGCCCTATCAGCCTGAACGTGTCTCGTCCCAAACCCCCAGCCATTTGCACTTGCACCCCTGGAGCACCTCCACCGCCCAGGTTGAACAAGTCCTCACCCTCGCCACCATCAAACTGGTCGATCGTCCCGGTAACCTGGTTGCCCTCGGTCGCTCCCAACGTGTCGTTCCCAGCACCTCCCAGCAGCGTGTCGCTGCCTGGCCCGCCAAACAGGTAGTCGTTACCCCCGCCCGCATCCAGCAAGTCGGCTCCCCCGTCGTCTCCACCGCTGAGCTGATCGTCACCCTCGCCCCCGCGCAACGTGTCGCTGCCTGGGCCACCCTGCAAGTTGTCGTTGGCACTCCCGCCCATCAGGCTGTCGTCGCCACCCTCGCCCCACAGCGCGTTGTAGCCCGGCATGGACCCCACATTGACACCACCGCCAGCCACCAGCGTGTCATTGCCCGCGCCGCCAAACAGCTCGTCGTTGCCCTCACCACCGTCCAACGAATCATTCCCGCCCAGACCTCCGCTCAACCGGTCATTGCCCGCCAAGCCCACCAACGTATCGTCGTCGACCCCTCCTTCCAAGGTGTCATTGCCCGCGGTGCCCACCAGGCTGACGCCTGGGGTGACCTGGAACGATGACGTAGCGAAAGTGCCGTCGCTGAAGGCAAAGACCTCCACCTCGGTGATTTGGTCTGAACCCTCTGACGCGGAGGTCACAGTAAAGCTGGACGTGGCAGCCGACCATGCAACCGTGTAGGCGTCGCGTGGCCCGCTGAACTGCACCGTATCGGCGCCGTCACCACCACGCAGGGTGTCATCACCGGCACCGCCGATCAGTGTGTCGTTGCCCGTGCGCCCCTCAATCAAGTCGGCGCCGGTGTAACCATCCAAGAGGTTGGCCTGTGCATCGCCCCTGATGGTGTCACTGGCCTGCCCCCCGACGATGTTCTCAATGCCGCTGAGCGAATCGTTGCCAATCTCGCTTCCAGAGGCCGCACCTGCCGCAAGATCGACCGTAATGCTGGTCGCGGAACTGGTGTAACTCACCTGGTCTGTACCCGGCCCACCCAGATAGGTGTCATTGCCGGCGCCAGCGCCGCCAATGATCGAGTCATCACCATCGCCAGCGTCCACCTGATCGTCTCCGGCGCCAGCGTAGAGGTAGTCGTTGCCACCCCCGCCCTCCAAGGACTCTGCCGCGAGGTCCGTTCCAAAGACGAAGTCGGCCTCGCTGGAGGCCTGAACACGGGTCTGCCCGCTGCTGGTGGGAAAGTACACCCGCACAAAGCCCTGGAGCTGGCCTGGGGCCTGCAGTTCGCTTGCCAAGGTGGTGCGGTTGCCCGCCGCATCCTGCACAAAGAGGTATTGCACCCGGTAGATGCCCGGCGTGAACTCCGTCGACAGGGCCTTGTAGTCTTCGAAGCTGAACTTCCCAGTGCCCTGGGCGGCGATCGGCATCCAGGGCGCATCCAGGATCAAACCTTCTGGAGAGCTGAAACGCACATACGCACCAGCCAAACCCGACAAGGCGTCCAGCGCTGAGCCCTTGATCACGATCTTGGGCCGATGCGTCTGCGGGTCATACACCGCACGCAGCGTGAACGTTGATACGGAGGGAGCCACCGAGTCGCCTTCTGGGTTGACGACTTGCACAGCCCGCGGGTTCTGCGCCAGCCAGGGCTGCGACATGGAGTGGTTGCCCGCCAAGTCGGTCAGCCGAACGGTATTGACCACATAGGAGCCCGTGGGCGCATAGCGAGGTAACAAGAAGTCAACTACCGATCGCCCCGTGGCGTCAAAGCTCGCCCACTGCTGCAGGCTGACGCCCGTGGGCGAGGTCAGTTCCACGACAAAGTTCGTCTTCAAGCCGCTGCCGGCATCGCTTGCCGTCACGGTCAGGTCCACATGCAGCGATCCGTCGCTGGCCCGGTAGGGCTGGCCTGCCGAGAAGCTGCCCAAGGCTGGCTCTACCTCATCTGAGTTTGGATTGGTCAGCGTGGTGGTCACCACATGACCAAGGGCCTGCAGCTGATCCCGGTTCAGCGACAGCTGCGTGCCGTTGTTGTCGCGTGCGCTGATCGCACGGATCTCATAGGTGCCAGACTTGGCAAACGCAGGCAGTTGAACCTGAGCCGTGAACGGCGCCGAAGAGGATGCGCGGCTCAGCGTGATCCAGGTCTGTTCGTTGTTGACTGCCCAATACAGCAGCGACACAGACGTGGCCTGGCTGAAATTGGCTGACAAGGCCACCGAGAAGGACAAGGTCGGACCCGCGCTGTTGGCCCCAGCCGCGGTGGTGACGGTGATTGACGCAACGTCTGGTATGAGCGTGACGGACATAGATCGGGTCTGACAGGCGGGTTGATGGGTAGACGGGCAGCACTTGAGTCAAGGCCCCGGCGGAGGCCCACCCCACTGATCCTGGTTAGGCACACCAATCTTCTTGGCCAGTTGCTCAAAGTACGTCGGGTCAATGTTGTCCAGGTCCAAGCTGCCCGCGGGGGCTTGCCAACTGCCGTTGACGTCACCCTTCAAGACCGCGACCAGGTTCGCAGGCCCGGCAGCCGGGTCCACTGAAATGTTGCGGTCCCAGCTCGCGTTGCTACGGTTCAGAGTGAAGCTCTGTGTGGACTCATTCCAGAAGTCGCGTGTCTCCTCCACAAAGAACCATTCATGCGGCACTGCGGTAGACAGCTTGACCGCCATGCGCAAGATCGCCAAAGCGTCAGCACTGGTGACCGTGCCGCTGCCGTTCACATCTGCAGCCATGATCTGGTAGGGCGAGATGGCTGGCGCCGTCTTCGGGCCGGCACCGTCCGGGTCGGGGTTGGGGTTCAGGCCCACCGCAATGCGCAGTGCGGCCAGGGCGTCTGCGCTGGACACCGCGCTGATGCTGTCGGCGGTACCGCGGTTGATCAGAAGCTGCACCTCTCCAGGCTCCAGCGCCGCGAAGCGGTAGGCACCGTCTTCAGTGGTGGTGCGCGACTGCATGGCCAAGCCCTGGTTGGCCCCGCTCTGCGAACCCACGGCCACCTGGCTGAAGGCCACCTGCGCGCTCGTGCTGCTGGCCGGTATCGTCAGCTGCAGCGTGCCCAGCTTGACCGGACCCGTGAGCCCGGCTCCATTCACATCGCTGCTGATGGCCTGGACGATGAATTGGCCCGCGGAGCTGTTGGTGACCAGCGTCCACCTGGCGGGCAGCTCGCTGTTGAAGGTGGCGCCTGACAGTTGCTCCACCGAGGCCGTGAAGTTGAAGTTGTTGAAGCCACCGGTGACGTCAGCCCACACCTCGAAGCTCAGCGCGCCGCTGTTGGAGTCAAAACGAGCAGACCGCAGGTCCAGCAGCTGGGTGCTGTCGCCTTGTGTCTGCGCGGGCAGCGCTGACACCGTCACCCCAGACATGAGCATGTGACTCTTCCAGTGGTAGACCACGCCCTGGAGCGGGTGCACGAGGGCTTCGACCGTGGCGCTGGCGGCGCTGCTCACTGACTCCGGCGTGCCGAAGTTGTCGGTGTAGCTGGCGGTCACTGTGATGGTCTTGCCTACCTCGGCAGACGTGAGCTTGAAGGTGCTGCCCGTAGCACCAGTGATGAGCGCGCCGTTGGCCTTCCACTGGTAGGTGGTGCTGCTGGCGCCTGAACTGGGGATGCCGTCGATGTCGGCCAAGGTGTTGGCCGCCGTCAGCGTCTGGCCTTCTTGGGCGCTACCGCTGAGCGTGACGGTGCCCGTAGGTGCGTCGTTGACGTTGGCCACGGCGACTGTGACCGCGCTGGTCGCCGTCTCGGCGGTGCCGCCGTTGTCGGTATAGCTGGCCCGCACGCTGATGCCCTTACCCACCTGCGTTTGGCCGAGCACCAGAGTACTGCCCGTAGCGCCGGTAATGACTGTGCTGTCAGCTAGCCATTGGTAGCTGAGGGCGCTCGAGCCCGTGGTGGGGATACCGTCGGCGTCAGTTAGGGTGTTGGCTGCGGTAAGGGTCTGTCCTTGGGTGGCCGTGCCGGTGATCGTGACCGCTCCCGCCAGGCTACTGTTCACACTGGTCACGGAGGCCGTGAGCGAGCTGGTCAGCGACTCGGCTACCCCGAAGTTGTCGGTGTAACTGGCCCGCACGCTGATGGCCTTGCTCACCTGCGTTTGGCCGAGCACCAGGGTGCTGCCCGTAGCGCCACTAATGGCCACGCCGTCAGCCAGCCACTGATAGGTGATCGAACCCGCATCCGAACTTGGGATGCCATCGGGGTCGGCCAAGGTGTTTGCGGCGGTGAGTGTCTGACCTCGGGTGGCCGTGCCGGTGATCGTGACCGTGCCAGTGGGTGCGTCGTTGACGTTGGCCACCGCTGGGGCGGCCGCGCTGGTTACCGCCTCGGCGGTGCCGCCGTTGTCGGTGTAGCTGGCACGCACGCTGATGGCCTTGCCCACCTGCGCTTGACCAAGCACCAGGGTGCTGCCCGTAGCCCCCGTGATCACCGCGCCGTCGGCCAGCCACTGGTAGCTGAGAGCCCCGGTGCCAGTGGCTGGGATGCCATCCGCGTCAGCCAACGTGTTGGCCGACGTCAGCGTCTGGCCTTGGGTGGCCGTACCAGTGATCGTCACCGAGCCCGTGGGGGCGTCATTAACGTTAGCCACCGCTGCGGTGGCAGCGCTGGTCACGCTTTCTGCCGTACCCCTGCCGTCCGTGTAGCGGACAGTTACAGTGATGGCTTTACCGACTTCTGCCTGTGTAAGCGTGTAGGCGCTGCCAATTGCACTTGTAGTCGTAGGAGAGTAGGTATCTGTGCTGCCCGAGGCGCCTGTCCCTATCGGAATTGCGGATGTAATGGTTTTCGCATCTGAAAGCACAACTCCGTTTGCACGCCACTCGTAGGTTATTGCGCCCAAACCGTCGGCGTCTGCGATGTTGTTGGATGCAACAAGCGTCTGGCCTTGTCTTGGAGTGCCAGTTATGGTGACGGCACCCGTGGGCAGGCTATTGCTGGGTCTGGCCACCGCTGCGGTGGCCGAACTGGTCACCGACTCGGCGGTGCCGCCGTTGTCGGTGTAGCTAGCGCGCACACTAATGGCCTTGTCCACCTGTGCCTGGCCGAGCACCAGGGTGCTGCCAGTAGCACCTGTGATCGCCGTGCCGTCGGCCAGCCACTGGTAGGTGAGGGCTCCTGTGCCTGTGGTGGGTATGCCGTCGGCGTCAGCCAGCGTGTTCGCCGCCATCAGCGTCTGGCCTTGGGTGGCCGTGCCGCTGATCGTGACTACGCCCGTGGGGGCATCGTTGACGTTGGCCACCGCCGCGGTGGCAGCACTGGTGACGCTCTCAAAGATTCCCAGGTTGTCGGTGTAGCTCGCAGTGACGGTGATGACCTTACCAACCACAGCCTGGATCGGTGTGTAGGTGAGTCCCGTTGCACCCCCAATGGTGGTGCCATCAGCTTTCCATTGATAAGAAATCGCCCCGTTGCCCGATGTGGGAATGCCATCGGCATCAGAAAGCGAATTGCTCGCGCTAAGAGCTTGTCCCTGAGTGGCCGTACCTGTGATCGTGACCGTACCGGTAGGCAATGTGTTCGAAGTTGGGACGACGAAGATCTGATCGGCAAACACAAGGCGTTCTACCAAGGTGAGGGTATCAACTCCATCCCTTCCTGCCACCTTGTCAGTCACCACCACCCGACCTGCACTCAAGTCAACTGCAATCGAGTATTCGGACCGCACGCCGACGAACTTCGCGTCGTCGCTGTTGGCCCCGCCGTCGAGAGAGTCGTCTCCTGGCCCACCTACCAAGGTGTCATGACCGCCTTGACCACGAAGAGTGTCCTGACCTTCAAAGCCGATCAACACTTCGCTGTTGGCGGTGCCCGTCAAGAGCTCAGACTGGGCATTACCCTGGATTGCAGGCGCCCCGACCAATCCCAAATCGAAGTTGGGATTGAAGTTCACAGGTCGCAGATTGATCGCTGCAAGGTCTTTGAGCACCGCGATGACCACGGGTGTCTGTGCGGTGCCGGCCGAGCCGTCTGAGTCAAAACTCAGCAGCGTGTCGGTGCCTGCCTGCTCGAGCTTGAGGAAGCCCGAGGAGAAGGGGTTGGAACCGTCGTAGGCAAGGGCGGCATTGCGCAGCAGGTCGCCGTACTCGAGCACGTCGCCATTGGTGCCTGGAGTGAAGTCGGTGATCTGCACCGGATCAGCCGTGACCACGGAGTTGGTGCCGTTGGTCAGTTGGTAGACCCGCGCACCTTCGAGCACCGTGCGGTACTGCTGGGCAGTGAGCACGAACGTGTCAGCGCCAGCGCCACCGGCCAGGGTAGCCTTGAGCACGCCGCTCACGCTGAGGCGGTCGGTGCCGTCGCCGCCACTCAGGCTGGCCACGGCCAGCCCGTAGTTCTGCCCGCTGTTGCCTGTGTCGCCAGCAGCGTAGTCTGTAGCCTCTAGCGTGTCATTGCCCAGGCCGCCTAGGAGCGTGGCTGCTGTCTGGCCAAAGTACTTCAGCCCAAAACCCCAGTTACCGCTCAGGGTGTTGCTACCAGAGATCCTCAAGGTGTCATCGTCTGCACCTCCATCCACCACATACGATGAAGCCAGCCGTGTATCTGGGTCTGTGAATTGCCGAGAGTAGGAGTCAGTCCCGACATACACGCTGTCGTTGCCAGCCCCGCCGTTGACCGTGGCTTGCCTAACCCCAGACAGACTCAGGTTGTCAGCCCCATCGCCCCCATCCAGCGTCGCGCTGGACAGGAAATTGGCTCGCAGTTGATCGTCTCCCGCTCCGCCGCTGATGGCTCCGCTCAGTGGCTGCGTGCCGTAGTTCTTGTAGTCGACTGGGCCTCCTCCGCCCCAGGGGGAGCTGTTGATGGACAGACCATCGTCGCCGTCTCCGCCCTCCAGGATTGAGCTGACATAGCCCATGGTCCAGGCTTGGTCATTGCCTGCTCCTCCTACCAGCCGCGCCTGGCCGTTCTGGACATAACTGGTTTGACCAGATGTGTAGACATTGGCCTCTGCCTGAAGCCGGTCGTCTTGATCACCTCCGTCGAGCAGCACTGAGGTGCCTGATCCCGTCAACGTGTCGTTACCCGCCCCACCGAGCAGCGTGTGCTGCCCCGACAGCGACATCGACGTCAGGTTGTCAGCTCCCGCACCGCCGTCCAGCACGTTGGAGCCCTGGTCGTCGGTGAGCGTGTCGTTGCCCGCGCCACCGTACAGGCTGTCGTTGCCGAAGTTGCCTTCCAGGCGGTCATCCCCGTCGCCGCCCTCGATCAGGTCGTTACCCGACTGACCATCTAGCGTGTCAGCACCGCCCAGGCCTTGCAGCGTGTCGTTTCCAAACCCGCCTTGGTAACTCTCTGCCAGACTCGTACCACTCCAATTCACCGACGAGGCCGCTGAGCCATCAGGCGGATAGTTCGGATTGAAGTTAGCCGCCAGCAGCGCTGAAGCGGAGACGTTCTTGAGGATGGCGATGACCACGGGTGTCTGTGCGGTGCCGGCCGAGCCGTCTGAGTCAAAACTCAGCAGCGTGTCGGTGCCTGCCTGCTCGAGCTTGAGGAAGCCCGAGGAGAAGGGGTTGGAACCGTCGTAGGCAAGGGCGGCATTGCGCAGCAGGTCGCCGTACTCGAGCACGTCGCCATTGGTGCCTGGAGTGAAGTCGGTGATCTGCACCGGATCAGCCGTGACCACGGAGTTGGTGCCGTTGGTCAGTTGGTAGACCCGCGCACCTTCGAGCACCGTGCGGTACTGCTGGGCAGTGAGCACGAACGTGTCAGCGCCAGCGCCACCGGCCAGGGTAGCCTTGAGCACGCCGCTCACGCTGAGGCGGTCGGTGCCGTCGCCGCCACTCAGGCTGGCCACGGCCAGCCCGTAGTTCTGCCCGCTGTTGCCTGTGTCGCCAGCAGCGTAGTCTGTAGCCTCTAGCGTGTCATTGCCCAGGCCGCCTAGGAGCGTGGCTGCTGTCTGGCCAAAGTACTTCAGCCCAAAACCCCAGTTACCGCTCAGGGTGTTGCTACCAGAGATCCTCAAGGTGTCATCGTCTGCACCTCCATCCACCACATACGATGAAGCCAGCCGTGTATCTGGGTCTGTGAATTGCCGAGAGTAGGAGTCAGTCCCGACATACACGCTGTCGTTGCCAGCCCCGCCGTTGACCGTGGCTTGCCTAACCCCAGACAGACTCAGGTTGTCAGCCCCATCGCCCCCATCCAGCGTCGCGCTGGACAGGAAATTGGCTCGCAGTTGATCGTCTCCCGCTCCGCCGCTGATGGCTCCGCTCAGTGGCTGCGTGCCGTAGTTCTTGTAGTCGACTGGGCCTCCTCCGCCCCAGGGGGAGCTGTTGATGGACAGACCATCGTCGCCGTCTCCGCCCTCCAGGATTGAGCTGACATAGCCCATGGTCCAGGCTTGGTCATTGCCTGCTCCTCCTACCAGCCGCGCCTGGCCGTTCTGGACATAACTGGTTTGACCAGATGTGTAGACATTGGCCTCTGCCTGAAGCCGGTCGTCTTGATCACCTCCGTCGAGCAGCACTGAGGTGCCTGATCCCGTCAACGTGTCGTTACCCGCCCCACCGAGCAGCGTGTGCTGCCCCGACAGCGACATCGACGTCAGGTTGTCAGCTCCCGCACCGCCGTCCAGCACGTTGGAGCCCTGGTCGTCGGTGAGCGTGTCGTTGCCCGCGCCACCGTACAGGCTGTCGTTGCCGAAGTTGCCTTCCAGGCGGTCATCCCCGTCGCCGCCCTCGATCAGGTCGTTACCCGACTGACCATCTAGCGTGTCAGCACCGCCCAGGCCTTGTATCCAATCGCCTGCCGCAGTGCCGGTGAGCACCTCACCGGCCGAGGTACCCGTGATCGCGCTGGTGGGCCCCGCCGCCACTGCTGCGGTGGCCTGACTGACCACCTGCTCCTGGGTGCCTGAGTTGTCGGTGTAGCGCGCCACCGCCGTGATCGCCTTGCCCACCTGCGCCGCCGTCAATGCGAAGGTGGCGCTGGTAGCGCCAGCGACATCCTGCCCATCAGCGCGCCACTGGTAAGCGACGGCGCCGGTGCCAGATGTGGGGATACCGTCCACATCGGCCAGGGTGTTGGTCGCCGTGAGCGTCGTGCCCTGAAATGGAACTCCCGTGACGGTGACCGTGCCGGTGGGTAGGTCATTGACCGGCGTGACCGTCACGGTCACGGTGTAGGTGCTGAACGCGCCGCGGTCATCGGTGACGCTGTAACTGAAACTGTCGCTGCCGTTGAAGTTGGGCGCCGGGGTGTAGGTGTAGGCGCCGTTGGCGGCCACGGTGGCCTGCCCGTTTACCGGGTTACTGGCCTTGGCGTAGGTCACGGGGTCAGACTCTGCGTCTGCCGCAGCAGGCAAATTGCCCGACAGCGTCTGATCCTCGGCCACCTGAAAGCTCGCTGCGGCCGCGATCGGCGCGCTGTTGATCGAGGGCGCAGCGATGGTCTGATCGGCAAACTTCAGGAATTCCACGCTGTTGAGCGTGTCGGTGTCGTCCCGGCCAGACACGGTGTCTGTCACCACCACGCGCCGGGTGCTCATGTCGGATGTGACCGTGTAATCAGCGCGGTTGCCGGTGAACAGAGCGGTGTCGCTGCCGTCACCGCCTTCGAGCGAGTCGTTGCCCGCGCCACCGGTCAAGAAGTCATTGGCGGCCAGGCCGCGCAGAGTGTCATTGCCGGCCAGCCCCTGAATGCGGTCGGTGTTGGCAGTGCCTGACAGGTCATCTGCGTCAGCAGTGCCAGTAATGGGAGCAGCGCCTACATCTCCAAGCTCGAAGACGGGATTGAAGTTCGCCGTGACGAGGTTGCCGGTAGTGACGTTCTTGAGGATGGCGATGACGACGGGTGTCTGTGCGGTGCCGGCCGAGCCGTCGGAGTCAAAACTCAGCAGCGTGTCCGAGCCGGCCTGCTCGAGCTTGAGGAAGCCTGAGGAGAAGGGGTTGGAGCCGTCGTAGGTGAGGGTGCCGTTGCGCAGCAGGTCGCCGTACTCGA
>Ga0315902_10005836_pt1 | contig 17248 bp, 16 predicted proteins | sample LakEriMetagenome_9_FD_203523 | JGI IMG/M metagenome (GOLD analysis project Ga0315902, IMG submission 203523) | Freshwater fungal communities from buoy surface, Lake Erie, Ohio, United States - Buoy 12 MA117 | ecosystem: Environmental > Aquatic > Freshwater > Lake > Lake biofilm | place: USA...
CGGGGGGGAGCGGCAACGCCGGGGGGGGCCCCCCCCCCCCCTTCCCCCGCCGCCACCCGTCCCTGGCCGCATCCCGGCCAAGCCCGGACGCTCGTCACGGCCGTCCCCTCTCATCACACCGCCCCCCCCGCGCCGCCGCGATGGCGCCCGCCTCCTTCTGGGTCCGTTCACCTTCCCTCAAGCCATGCCACCCCCAGCGCGCGGTGCTGTCACACTCCCTTCCCGGGGCGGTTGCGGAAATCCGCACCGACGCAATACCGACGTGATACCGACGTGATACCGACGTGGCGTTTTGTGCCAGAACACCGCGTTAACCCCTGATTCGCGCCCCTCCAGCGCCGCGCTGCGGCGGCGCCGGGGCCCTGCTCAGGCGCCAAGTTCCGCCAGCCGCCCGCCCTCCAGCACCAGAAGATCGGCCCTCTCCCGCAGCACGAAACCCTGCGCGGCATAGAACCCCCGCGCTGCCAGATTGCCGTGATGCACGATCAGGGTCATGAAGGCCGGCTCCCAGTCGGCACAGGCCCGCAGCGTCTCCCCCAGCAGCCGTCGCCCCAGCCCCCGGCCCCGCAGATGGGGTCTAAGATACAGATCCTGAACGAAAATTCCGACTGTCCCCCGCCAGCTCGAATACTCCGGAAAGACCAGCGTCAACCCTTGGGCGGCCTCACTCTCGCAGGCCAGCACCACCCGGAACCGCGGATCTTCCCCGAAACCGTGGTGCAGAAGCGTCGCTTCGGTCCCCTGCAGCGCGGCATGGTCGTTGGATGCATTCTCGACCAGAAGCGCATGAATATCAGGCACATCCCCTGCGCCCGCCCGCCGGAAGGTGATGTCGCTCAAAACCCCACCTTCTCCCTGCCCTTCAGCCCCAGCATCCCCCGCACCTCGTCCGGCGTCGCCACTTCCCGCCCCAGCCCCTCGACGATCCCCCGGATCAGCCGCACCTGCTCCGCATTCGACCGCGCCAGCCGCCCCTTGGCGATATAGAGGCTGTCCTCCAACCCCACCCGCACATGCCCGCCCATGGCCGCCGCAATCGTCGCCATCGGCATCTGTGCCCGTCCAGCCGCCAGGACCGAGAACATGTAGTCCGACCCGAAGAGCCGATCCGCCGTCCGCTTGAGGTGGGTGAGCGTATCGGGCTCGGAGGCCATGCCGCCCAGCACGCCAAAGACGAACTGGATGAAGAAGGGCGGCTTCACCGCACCCCGGTCGACGAAATGGCGCAGCATCGTCAGATGCGACAGATCATAGCATTCGAACTCGAACCGCGCCCCGCGCTCTTCGCCCATCTCCTTGAGAACGCGCGCAATATCCCGCGGTGTATTCTTGAAGACCAGGTCATCGGTATTCTCGAGAAACGGCCTCTCCCAGGCGTGCCGGAACTCCCTGATCCGCGCAATCGCGGGATAAAGCGCGAAATTCATCGACCCCATGTTGAGGCTGCACATCTCGGGCGCATTCGCCTTGGGCGCGGCCAGCCGCTGGTCCAGCGTCATGATCGCGCTGCCGCCCGTCGTCATGTTGACGACCGCATCCGTCCGCGCCTTGATCGCCGGCAGGAAGCCCGCCCAATGCGCCGGGTCCGCAGAGGGATGCCCGTCCTCGGGCCGGCGCGCATGCAGATGCAGGATCGCGGCCCCCGCCTCGGCCGCTTCGATCGCCGAGGCGGCGATCTCTTCGCCCGTCACCGGCAGGAAGGGCGATTGCGACGGCACTGCGATAGATCCGGTCACGGCACAGGAAATGATGATCTTGCTCAAAGGCATGCCTCCAGCCCGCAGTCTTTGGCGAATGCGACCAGCGCGTCGCTTAACCGGTCCATGATCTCGCCCACCTGCGCCGGCGTCGTGATCATCGGGGGCGCGACGATGATGTGGTCGCCCGCATACCCGCCCCGCGACCGGCGCGGATAGACGATAAGCCCGCGCCGGTAGGCTTCCTCGGTCAGCCGGTCGAAAGCCCGCAGCCCAGGCGGAAGCGGCGCTTTCGTCTCCCTGTCGGCGACCAGTTCGAAGGCCAGAAGCAACCCCTTGCCGCGCACGTCCCCGATGAAGGGAAACCGGTCCATCAGCCCGACGAGCTCGCCTTTCAGCAGCCCCCCAACGGCCGCGGCGTTGTTCATCATCCCCTGCCGGTCGATCTCTTCCAGCACGGCCACGCCCGCGGCACAGGCGAGCGGATTGCCCGCATAAGTGAAGCCATGCAGGAACCCGCCAGCGGCAAGCACCCTCTCCACGATCTCGCCCCGCGCCACCATCGCACCCAGCGGCATGTAGCCCGCGCCGAAACCCTTTGAGACAGCAACGATATCCGGTGCCGCCTCCCAGTGCTGGCCAGCCAAGAACCGCCCCGTCCGCCCGCCGCCCGACATCACCTCGTCATGGATCAGTAGAACCCCGTGCCGGTCACAGACCTCGCGCACGGCCTCCATGTACCACGCAGGCGGTACCAGCGCACCGGTCGACGCCCCGCCGACAGGCTCGCAGATGAAGGCCAGAACCGTGTCCGGCTCCTCCTCGGCGATCCTCGCCTCCAGAATCGCCGCGTAATGCCGGCCCGTCGCTGGGTCATCGGGGTCAAGCCCGTCAAGCCAGGCGCGCGGCGCAGGCACCTTGGGCATGACCCGCATCATCGGCAGGAAGGGATCGGTCAGGCTGTCATAGCCCGTCACGGCCAGCGCGCCGAGCGTGCAGCCATGATAGGACGGCCAGCGCGAGATCACCTTCCACCGCGACGCCTCGCCGATGGCAATCGCATGCTGCCGGGCCAGCTTGATCGCCGATTCCACCGCCTCGGACCCGCCCGAGACGAAGAAGGCCCGGTCCATCCCCGGCCAGGCCCGCGCACAGGTCATGGCGGCCAGCCGTTCGGAGGCCTCGGTCTCGAAATGCAGGCGATAGCCGAAGGTGGACTTCTCCATCTGCCGGCGCATTGCGGCCAGAACATGCGGATTGGAATGACCGATGTTGCAGACCATCGCGCCCGAGGAGCCGTCGATGAACCGGTTGCCTTCGGTATCCCACATGTAGATCCCCTCGGCCCGGTCGAGCACCGGGCGGGGGTGATCGGTCTGGTAGAACAGGAAGGAACGGGCGTTGCGGGCGGTGTCTGGCATGATGCGCTCGGGTCACGTCTGGCCCGAGCTTGGCATCATGCCGAAGGGATTGCCAGAGCCCGCTCGGGCGGCCTCTGCCCCCGGCCCGAAGCGGTCATAGAAGCTGTCGCCCGAGGACGCCATCCCGACCAGAAGCGGGGGCGGGGCAAAGCGGGGGCCATGCACCTGTGCAAGTTCCGCAGCCCGCGCCGCGGCATAAGGGGCGCCCAGCATGTCAAGCCAGCTGAACGGCCCTCCCGACCAAGGAGCGAAGCCCCAGCCAAGGATTGCGCCGACATCGCCTTCCCGGACGTCGGTCAGCACCCCAGCCTCCAGCGCACGGACAGCTTCAAGTACCTGCACGAAAAGAAGCCGGTGCTGGACGTTCATGAGGTCGGGCTGGGTTTCTGCCCGGGGAAAGTGGGCAGCAAGGCCGCTCCAGAAACCAAGCCTTTCGCCTTTTTCGTCATAGGCATAGAAGCCGGCCTTCACCTTGCGGCCCAACCTGCCCTGATCGGCCATCCAGAACAGGACATCGTCCACTGCCGCGTCGGGATAACGATCACCCATCGCTGCTTTCGTGGCTGTCGCGATCCTGACGCCAAGGTCGATCGAGGTTTCGTCCACCAGCTGCAGCGGCCCGACCGGCATCCCGACCAGCCGCGCGGCATTCTCGATCAGTGCGGGCGCGACGCCTTCGGCCACCATCCGGATACCTTCGTTGAGATAGGGGATGACGCAGCGGTTGGCATAGAAGAAGCGCGCATCGTTTACCAAGATGGGCGTCTTGCGAATCTGGCGGACGTAATCGAGCGCCTTGGCCACCGCACGGTCGCCGGTCTCGCGGCCGCGGATGATCTCGACCAGCATCATCCGGTCCACGGGGCTGAAGAAATGGATGCCGATGAACTGGTCCGGCCGGGCGCTGGCCGACGCCAGATCGGCAATCGGCAGGGTCGAGGTATTGGTGGCGAAGATGCACTCGGCGCTGACATGCGACAGGACGCGCCGGGTCACCTCGGCCTTGACGCCCACATCCTCGAAGACCGCCTCGATCACAAGGTCGGCACCGTCGAGCGCCGCATAATCGGTGGTGGCAAGGATGCGCCCCTCGACCTCGGCCTTCCGCGCGGCAGTCTCCTGCCCGCGGGCGATGCGCTTGTCCATCCAGGCGGTCGTATGGGCCTTGCCCTTTTCGGCCGTCTCCTGCGTCGCGTCGATCAGCACGACCTCGATCCCGGCCATGGCCGAGACAAGCGCGATCCCCCCACCCATCATGCCCGCACCGATCACGCCAAGCTTGCGAACCCGCTGATCTTCGGCCACGGGCCGGTTCGCGCCCTTCTCCAGAGCCTCCTTGCTGATGAAGAGCGACCGGATCATCGCCGAGGAGGACGGGTTCATCAGGATGTTGACGAACCAGCGCGCCTCGACCCGCAGGGCGACGTCGAAGGGGACGAGCGCGCCCTCGTAGACCGCCGACAGCATCGCCTTCGCCGCGGGATAGGCGCCCTGTGTCCGGCCGTTCACCATCGCATTCGCGCCGACAAAGGTCATGTAGCCGGCCGGATGATAGGGCGCACCGCCCGGAATCTTGTAGTCCTTGCGGTCCCAGGGCTTGACGATGTCGTCGGGCGCGGCACCCAGCACCCAGGCCCTTGCGCGGTCGAGGAGTTCCTCGGGCGGCACCACCTCGTCGATCAGACCCGCGCCTTGCGCCTTGTGCGGATCGCTGAGCCTGCCCTCGAGCAGGAAGGGCGAGGCCCCCATCACGCCGAGCTTGCGGACAAGCCGCGTTGTCCCCCCGGCGCCGGGAAAGATGCCGACCAGAATTTCCGGCAGGCCGATCTTGGCCTTCGGATTGTCGGCCGCAAAGATCCGATGACAGGCCAGCGGAATCTCGAGCCCGATCCCGAGCGCCGTTCCCGGCAGCGCCGCTGCAATCGGCTTGCCACCCTTGAGAGTCCTCGGATCCATGCCTGCCCGCTCGATCCGGCGCAGGACCGCATGCATCGCCATCACGCCGTCGAACAGGCCGCGCACGGGGTCCTCTCCGGCGGCCTCGCGCATGCGTGCAATGATGTTGAGGTCCATGCCCCCGGCAAAACTGTCCTTGCCCGAGGTGATCACGATCCCCTTCACGGCCGGATTGCCCAGCGCCTGCCCGACAAGGCTGTCAAGCAGGGCAAAGCCTTCGGTATTCATCACGTTCATCGACCGGCCAGCCACGTCCCAGGTGATGACGGCAATGCCGTCAGGACCGGTGGCAAGGGTGAAATCGGGGGTCATGTCGGCAATCCTTTCGGTCGGAATGGCAGGGGCGGGCGTCAGACCCGTTCGATCACGGTCGCGGCACCCATGCCGCTCGCGACGCACAGCGTGGCAAGGCCCAGGGTCTTGTCCTGCCGTTCAAGCTCGTCCAGCAGCGTGCCGATGATGATCGCCCCGGTTGCGCCAAGCGGATGCCCCATCGCGATCGCGCCGCCATTGACGTTGACCAGGTCCGGATCGACGTCGAAAGCCTGCTGGAAGCGCAGCACGACGCTGGCAAAGGCCTCGTTCACCTCGAAAAGGTCGAAGTTGCCGATCCGCAGGCCATGATCCTGCATGATCTTCTCGGTCACCGGTACGGGCCCGGTCAGCATGATCGTCGGGTCGGTCCCGATCTTGGCCGTGGCCCTGATGCGGGCACGGGGGCGCAGGCCCATCGCCTTGCCCCATGCCTTCGATCCGATCAGGATGCCCGCCGCGCCATCGACGATGCCGCTCGAATTGCCGGCGTGATGGATATGCTCGATCCGTTCCAGATGGGGATAGCGCATCAGCGCCACCTTGTCGAAGCCCGGCATGACCTCGCCCATCGCCCGGAACGCAGGCTCGAGCGCGCCTAGCTTCTGCATGTCGGTCTCGGGGCGCATGTATTCGTCCTGCGCCAGGATCGTCAGCCCGTTCTGATCCGTCACCGGAACGACCGACCGGGCAAACCGGCCTTCGTCCCAGGCCGCCTTGGAGCGCCGCTGAGAGCGGACGGCAAGTTCGTCGGCCATGTCGCGGGTGATGCCGTATTCCGTGGCGATGATGTCGGCGCTGATGCCCTGCGGCACGAAATAGGTCTCCATCGCCAATGTCGGATCGACGGCAATCGCCGCCCCGTCCGACCCCATCGGGACGCGCCCCATCATCTCGACGCCGCCCGCCAGATAGGCCTCCCCCGCCCCGGCCCTGACCTGGTTGGCGGCCAGGTTGACCGCCTCCATTCCCGACGCACAAAAGCGGTTGATCGACAGGCCCGGGATCGACTGGTCAAGTCCCGAAGCAAGGACGGCAGAGCGCGCGAGACACCCCCCCTGCTCGCCGACCTGCGTGACGTTACCCCAGACCACATCTTCGATGGCATGTCCGTCAAGCCCGTTGCGCGCCTTCAACTGATCGAGCACGAGCGCCGACAGCCGCACCGCAGTCACCTCCTGCAGGCTGCCGTCGGCGCGCCCCTTGCCGCGGGGGGTGCGGATCGCGTCATAGATGTAGGCATCAGCCATCGTCGACTCCTTCAGGCCCGGTCTGAGGGGTTGCCGGGCATCAGATGATAGGGGTGTTTCCAGCCCGGCAGACGCTCGATCCGCGCGAGCCAGGCATCAGTGCGGGGCCGTGCCTGTCGATCGAACCCGAAAGGTTCGGGATAGAAAAGATAGCTGCAGGCCGCAAAGTCGGCGATGGTCGGGCCGGCGCCGCCAGCCAGCCAGTCGCGCCCGTCGAGCCCCGCCTCGAGAATGCCGAGCGCGGCCTGCACCCGCCCGTGCAAGTAGGAGATGACCTCGGCGTTGCGTTTTTCAGGCGCAAGAAAGTTCATGACAAAGCGCAGCGCACCGGCCTGACCTGAAAGTTTGTGGTTGTCGAACAGGATCCAGCGCATCACCTCGCGCCGCTCGGCCTCGCTTGCTCCGCCAAAGCGGCCCGTCCTTTCGGCAACGTGCAGCAGGATGGCGCCAGACTGGCTGAGCGTGAGGTCGCCATCGACAAGGACGGGCACCTCTCCCATCACGTTCAGCTTCCGATAGGCAGGGCTCCGCGTCTCGCCGTTGAAGAAGTCCACGAAGCGGGGGCTCCAGCGGCAGCCCGCCAGTTCCATCGCGAGGGCGGCCTTGTAGGCATTCCCGCTTTCGCCAAAGCAGTAGAGGATCATCTCCACGCTCCTTTCCCCGGCGAGGCCGGCCATGTCCCTGGGCGGAAGGATGCAGGACTGCCGGCCCTTCGCCTTTGCCCCTGCAGGAGAGTGGAGCAGAGAAGATGATGCCCGACCCTGCCGGGACCCGGCTGGGGTCGAGCGGTCATGGCATGGGTTTCGGGCATCGGCTTCCGGCCTTCCCTTTCAGAAGTTTGCTGCCGCGAGCGCCATGACCGGCGCGGCACCGCTGCGGATGCGCGCGAGGTGCATCGCGGTCGCGGGCAACTGGCGGGCCATGTAGTAACGCCCGGTCGCGATCTTGCTCTCGAGGAATGACCTGTCTCCGTCCCCGGCCGTGAGCGCCGCACGCGCCGCGCAGGCCATGCGCGCCCACATGAAGCCCAAGGCGACATGTCCCATCAAGTGCAGGAAATCGGTTGATCCGGCCAGCGCGTTGTGCGGGTCCTTGCTGCCTTCCGCCATGAAATACATCGCCGCCGCCTGCAGGTCCTTGGAGGCAGCCTTGAGCGGGTCGAGAAAGTCCGTCTTCAGCCCCGCGTCGCCGTCGTTTTCCCGGATGAATGTCTTGATCATCTCGAAGAAGTCCATGATGTGCCGGCCGCCATCAAGCGCGAGCTTGCGCCCCACGAGGTCCAGCGCCTGGATGCCGTTCGCCCCCTCATAGATCATCGCGATCCGCGCATCGCGGGCGAATTGCGACATGCCCCATTCCTCGATGTAGCCATGTCCGCCAAAGACCTGCTGGGCGGCGATCGTGCAGTCAAAGCCGCGATCAGTCAGAAAGCCCTTGATGACGGGGGTCAGCAGCGAAATCAGCCCGTCGGCCGCGCGGTCGCCGGTCCTGTGGGCCCTGTCGATCAGAAGCGCGCCCCAGTAGGTCAGCGCTCGGGCACCCTCGACGAAGCTCTTCTGGTCCATCAGGCTGCGGCGGATGTCGGGATGCACGATGATCGGGTCTGCAGCCTGCTCGGGCGCCCTGGGTCCGGTGATGTCGCGGCCCTGCAGACGCTCTGCCGCATAGGCCAGCGCGTTCTGATAGGCGGCCTCGGCCTGGGCATAGCCCTGCAGCCCCACGCCAAGGCGAGCCTCGTTCATCATCGTGAACATCGCGCGCATCCCCTTGTGCGGCTCGCCCAGAAGATGCCCGATCGCGCCATCGTAGTTCATCACGCAGGTCGCGTTGCCGTGGATGCCCATCTTGCGCTCGATCTTGCCGACCGAGACGGCATTGCGCGCCCCAAGTGAGCCATCGGGCAGCACGAGGATCTTTGGCACGATCAAGAGCGAGATGCCCTTGATCCCCTCCGGCCCACCCGGAATGCGGGCCAGCACGAGGTGAATGATGTTGGAAGAGAGGTCATGGTCGCCGGCGGAGATGAAAATCTTCTGTCCGGTGATCCGGAAGGACCCGTCCGGCTGCGGCTCGGCTCGGGTTCGCATGAGCCCGAGATCGGTGCCGCAATGCGGCTCGGTCAGGTTCATCGTGCCGGTCCATTCGCAGGTCGTCAGGCGCGGCAGATAGGTGGCCCTCTGCTCTTCCGTTCCGTGCAGCCGGATCGCGGAATAGGCGCCATGCGTCAGGCCCTGATACATGTTGAAGGCCATGTTGGCCGAGACGAAAGGCTCCTGCGCGGCAGTGTGGATCAGATAGGGCAGCCCCTGCCCGCCATAGGCAGGATCACAGTCGACCGCGGTCCATCCCCCCTCTCGGATGACGTCAAATGCCGCGCGGAACCCTGCGGGCGTGCGGACGACACCGTTTTCGAGCGTACAGCCCTCGGAATCTCCGACGGCGTTCAGCGGTTGAAGCACGCCGGACGCGACCCTTCCCGCTTCCTCGATGACCGCGGCAGTGAAGTCCCGGTCGAGGTCGGCAAAGCCCGGAATGTCCTGCCGGCTGACCTCGAGCAGGTCATGGAGCACGAACTGCATGTCGCGAAGGGGTGCGGCGTAGCTCGGCATCGGGTCTCTCCCTCGTCGTGTCTCTGGCGTGGCTACCGCGCCGGGCGGTGCGGCAGCGCCTTCGTCCGGCCCCGTGCAGGGTCAGGCGGCAACCCCGGCTCGCGGGCGATTCAGGCGGGAAAACTCGGCCAGCCCGCGCGACCGGTCGTCCCTCAACTCCTCGATCGCGAGGTCAAGCTCGTGCCGGCGCGCCTCTATCTCGCCCAGGTGGCGGGCCGCTCCCTTGCAGGTCTTTTCAAGCTGTGCGGCAGCGCCCTGGTCATAAAGCCCGAGCAACGGTCGCAGTTCATCGAGCGTGAAGACAAAGCGCTTGCCGCGCAGGACACGCTTCAGCCGCGCCCGGCACTGGCGGGTGAACAACCGCTTGGTGGCCTGCCGGACCGGATTGACAAGCTCCTTCGCCTCGGAGAAGCGAAGTGTCCGCGGGATCACGTCGTATGCGTCGCACATGTGGCTGATGGTCATCATCCGGTCATATGTCACGGCTCGTCGACCCGTTCCTCGCCGTGCTGGTGCGGGTGAATGGGGTCTTGAGTATCAACCATACACGATTGGTCGACGAGAAGGTAAACATGACGCCGCGTCACGGCGCCTGCGACGAAAGATCATGTATCCCGCCGGAGCGGCACGAGCCTTTTTCTTACCTGCCAAAGCCCGCGTCGCCGGGTCGCCCCGCCTTCAGGCGAGGGTCGCCGCCGTCTCGTCGCGCAGGCGGCGCAGCTCGGACATTGTCTCGTCCAGGTGGCGGCGCTGTTCGGCCAGTTCGCCAAGCTGGCGGTCGGCCAGTTCGATCCAGCGGCGCATCTGCGGCTCCGTCCCTTCTTTTTCATAGATCAGAAGCCACTGGCGGATGTCCTCGAGACTGAACCCGAACCGCCGGCCCCTGAGGATGAGCGTCATCCGCGCCAGCTCGCGCGGACCGTAGAAGCGGGATCTCCCATCCTTTTCCGGGGCGAGAAGCTCGATGTATTCGTAGTAGCGCAGGGTCCGCGGCGTGACACCGAACCGGGCGCACATCTCCTTGAAGGACAGGCGGACTTCGGACATCTCAACTCCCCTGAGGGCAAAGCTAACGGCCTTGCCGGCACACGGCAACCAGGCATTGCGGTCCGGAACGGTGCTTGCTTGCGGCGCGGTCCCCGCGCATGCGAGAGTGGCGCGTCACCACGGGCGGGGAGCAAGAGCCGATGACCGGCGAGGATGCCGAGGAACGCGACGAGAGGCGCTCGCGGATTGCGCGGGCCTTCGTCGAGGCGCTGCCGCAGGCGCTGGAACTGGGCATTCGCCTCGAAGAGGTCGGCGAGGGGATGGCGGCAGTGGTGATGGACTATGACCCCCGGCTTGTCGGCGATCCCGAAACCGGGGTGATCCATGGTGGTGCGGTCTCGACTCTGATGGATACGTGCTGCGGGCTGGCGGTGATCCTGCTGCCGGTCACGCCTGCGGGGACGGCGACGCTTGATCTGCGTATCGACTACATGCGCCCGGCCACGCCCGGGCAGCGGATCAGGGCTCGGGCGCAGTGCTATCACGTCACGCGGTCGGTCGCCTTCGTGCGGGCGGTGGCGACCGACATCGACGAGGCGCGCCCCGTGGCGATGGCGACGGGCGCCTTCACGCTGGATCAGGCGCGGGAGACCCGGGTGTGAAACGCCCCGAACCTGTCGAGATCATCAAGAGCCGCCGCAACAGCGCGCTGGAGCGGCTTGTCACCAGCGTGCCCTACATCGCCTTTCTGGGTGTGCAGTTCGACCGGCGGGGCGACGAGCTAACCGCGATCCTGCCCTTCCGCGATGGCCTGATCGGCAACCCGGTCGTGCCGGCGCTGCATGGTGGCGTGACGGCCGCGTTTCTTGAGGTGACGGCGGTCATCGAGCTGGCCTGGGCCATGATCTGGGAAGAGATCGAGGCCGCCGGCGGCGCAGAGCCGCCCGCCGACATGCGTCTGAGATTTCCAAAAACGATAGATTTTACAGTAGATTACTTGCGGGCCGGGTTGCCGCGCGATGCCTATGCGCGGGCCCGGGTGAACCGTTCGGGACGGCGCTATGCCAGTGTCCATGTGGAGGCCTGGCAGGACAATCGCGCGCGGCTTCTGGCGCAGGCGACCGGGCATTTCCTGATGCCTGACGACACTGGATCGTCCCGCGCGGGCGCCTGATGGCGCAGGACGCGGCTGCGGCGGGGACGGAAGCGCTCACTCATCGCCGGGTGCTGGCAATCGCCCTGCCGATCGTTCTGTCGAATGCGACCGTGCCGATCCTCGGCGCGGTCGATACCGGCGTGATCGGCCAGCTTGGCTCGGCCGAGGCGATCGGGGGTGTCGGCATCGGTGCGGTGATCCTGACGGCCATCTACTGGGTCTTCGGCTTTCTGCGGATGGGAACGACGGGCCTGGCCGCGCAGGCGCTGGGCGCGCGCGACGGCGCCGAGCTTGCCGCAATCCTGTCGCGCGCCGTTCTTGTCGGCGCCATCGGAGGCGGTGCGGTGCTCCTGCTGCAGGGGCCGATCTTCGGTGCGGTGTTGCGCCTCGCGCCCGCGGCACCGGGGGTCGAGTCGCTGGCGGCGCAATATCTGTCGATCCGCATCTGGGCCGCCCCCTTTGCCATCGCGCTTTTTGGCATCACCGGCTGGCTGATTGCGCAGGAACGTACGGGTGCGGTTCTTGTCATCCAGCTCGGGATGAACGCGCTGAACGTCGGGCTGGATCTGTGGTTCGTGCTGGGCCTGGGCTGGGGGGTGCCGGGTGTGGCGGCGGCAACTGCGATTGCCGAGGTTTCGGGGCTTGCGCTGGGGCTCTGGTTCTGCCGCGACGTCTGGCGCGGCCGGGCCTGGCGCGACGGGGCGCGCGTCTTCGACCGGGCGCGGATCGGCGTCATGGCGGCGGTCAACCGCGACATCCTGATCCGGTCGCTGCTGCTCGAGGCGATCTTTGTCAGCTTCATGTTCCGCGGTGCGGGGATCGGCACGGAGGAACTGGCGGCAAACCAGATTCTGCTGCAATTCCTGAACATTACCGCCTATGCGCTGGACGGTTTCGCCTTTGCCGCCGAGGCGCTGGTGGGCCAGGCGATGGGGGCGCGGGCGCGGCCTGCGCTGCGCCGGGCGGTGCTGATGACGAGCCTGTGGGGTGGGATCGCGGCGGTGGGGCTGGCGGGGGGTTTCCTGCTCTTCGGCCCGGCCATCATCGGGGTGATGACGACGGCCGGGGAGGTGAGGGGGGTGGCGGGGGAGTATCTGGGGTGGATGGTGCTGGCGCCGCTGTTCGGGGTTGTGCCCTGGATGCTGGACGGCATCTTCATCGGGGCGACGCGGACGCGGGACATGCGCAACATGATGGCGCTGTCGGCCGCCCTTTACTTTGCGATCATGCCAATCCTGTCAATGGCTTACGGCAATCACGGGCTGTGGATCGCGATGCTGGCGAGCTTTGTCGCGCGGGGCGCGACGCTGGCCGCCCGCTATCCCGCGCTGGAGCGGGCGGCAGCCTGAGAGGCGGTTTCGGCGCTTCGGTATTGCATCGGTAACGCGTCGGTATTGCGTCGGTGCGAATTGCGGCAGAACGGGGGCAAGGGCCGCCCGAGAGGCCCAAATCCCGTTTCGGTATCGCGTCGGTATCACGTCGGTATTGCGTCGGTGCGAAATGTGGCAGGATCGGGGCAGACCGGCATCTGCGGGGCGGCGCGCGGTCAGAGCCAGTCGGCGCGGCCGGTGCCCACGGCGTCGGCGACGCGGGCGAACCCGTCGGCGGCGAGCCGCGCGTCGAGCCCGCGGATGATCGTGGCGGCAAGCGACAGCCCGCGATAGGCGAGAGCGGTGTAGAGCTGCACCGCCGAGGCGCCGGCGCGGATCTTGGCATAGGCCTGGTCGGCATCGCCCACCCCGCCGACGCCGATGAGCGGCAGCGGCGTCAGGGTCGAGAGCCGCGCAAGAACCCGGGTGGCGCGGTCAAAGAGCGGACGGCCCGAGAGCCCGCCCTTTTCGCCGGCGTGCCGGCCGGTCAGGCCGTCGCGGGCGAGCGTGGTATTGGTCGCGATGATCCCGGCGATCCCGGACCGGTTCGCCACGGCGGCAATGTCGGCCAGATCGCCGTCCGTGAGGTCGGGCGCGATCTTGAGAAAGACCGGCAGCGGCCGGGCGAGGGCGGCATTGGCCTGCATCACCCGGTCGAGAAGGGCCGAGAGCGCCGCCGCCCCCTGCAGGTCGCGCAGGCGTTCGGTATTGGGCGAGGAGACGTTGACGGTGGCGAAGTCGATGGCGCTGCCGCAGCGGGCGAGCACGGCGGCGAAATCACCCGGCCGGTCGGCGCTGTCGCGGTTGGCGCCGAGGTTGAGGCCGAGGATCATGCCGGACGGGCGGCGGGCAAGGCGGGGGGCGACTGCCTCCATCCCGTCGTTGTTGAAGCCGAAGCGGTTGATCACTGCGCCATGCTCGGGGAGGCGGAAAAGCCGGGGGCGGGGATTGCCCGCCTGCGGCAGCGGCGTGACGGCGCCAACCTCGACAAAGCCGAAGGCGGCGCGGGCCAGCGGGGCGAGGGCCTGGGCATTCTTGTCGAACCCGGCGGCGAGGCCGACCGGATTGGGCAGCCGCAGCCCTGCGACGGTGGTGGCAAGCCGCGGCGAGGTGAGCGGGCCGCCGCCCGGACCGAGACCGGCTTTGAGCACGGAGAGCGCGATGCCATGCGCCGTCTCGGGGTCGAGCAGGCGCAGCGCGGCAAGGCCGGCCCGTTCGACAAGGCCGGTCACAGCGGGGGGAACCGGTGCAGGGAGCCGTCCCAAGGAAGGGGCCATCGCCACAGGACATGGGCGAGCCTGAGGGGCGCGTAGAGGTGGGGAAAGAGCGCGCCGCCGCGCGAGGGTTCCCATCGCAGGGCGGGGCCGAGGGCGGCGGCATCGAGCGCGAGCAGGACGAGGTCGCCTTCGCCCGCGAAGTGGCGGGCGGCCGTTTCGGGCAACTGGTCGGCGGTGGAGAAATGCACGAAGCCGTCGGCCACATCGACCGGTGCGCCGGGCGTTTCGCCGGCGGCAAGGAGGGCCTGCCATTCGGCGGCGCGGAGGATCTTGTAGATGAGCATCGGCCCCCTGATGGCGCGGGGGCGGGCAGGCGTCAAGCGGCGGCGGGGCCTCGCGGGGCGGAGAGGACTGAGGGGGGCGCTGCCCCCCGGGCCTGCGGCCCTCCCCCCGGGATATTTGGGGACAGAAAATGGGGCCGGGGGCTGGTGCCAGGGTTGGACGGCGCGGGAGAGGGGCACGCGGGGCCACCGGAGTGCGGGGGCCGCTTTTTGGCGGCTTCCTGCCGAAGCGGGGCAGGGGGGATGGGCGGAAGTTCTGGACGGGGGCGGGCAGGTCGGGCAGGACTGCGGGATGCAGGACCCACGGGGGAGGAGAAGATGATGCGGCGGATGGCACCCGGACTGGCGACGGCGATGGCTGTGCTGGCAGCAATGTCGGCCAGTGCAGAAGAGCAGGCCCTGCGCGAGATCAGCGGGACGCTGAGCTATCTGCAGCGCATCGCCCTGCCGCCCGGCGCGGACGTCCGGATCGAGGCGCGGGGCCTGCGCAATGTGCTTTTGGGCGAGACCGCCTTTGCCACGGCGGGGGAACAGGTGCCCCTGCGCTTTGCACTGAGCGTGCCGGCCGATGCGCCGGTGCGGCTGACCGCGACGGTCGTGACCGGGGACGGGCCCGGCTGGGCGGCGGGGCCGGTCGCGGTTGCCGCGGGGGCGACGGAAGCGGGCGATATCCTGCTGTCGCAGGGCGATCTGCCGGTCGCGATGCTTTGCGGCGATCTGCCGGTGACGGTGCGCTTTGACGGATCGGCGATGGAGATCATGACGCCGCGCGGGGACATGCGGCTTTTGCCGGTTGCCACCGGCTCGGGCGCGCGGTTCGAGGCAGAGGGTGACGCCTCGACATGGTTCTGGTCAAAGGGCGAAGGGGCGATGCTGTCGCTGATGGGCGAGGAACTGCCTGACTGCGTGCCGCGGCCGGAGCGGTATCGCGCCGCCGGCAACGAGCCCTTCTGGTCGGTCGAGGTGACGGCGGGCGAGGCGGTGCTGACCACGCCCGAGGGAGTCGAGGCGACAGGGACGCTTGGCGCGCCGGTCTGGCGCGAAGGCGCGGTGGATTGGGCCACGGCGGATGGCGGGCTGCGGCTGCGGATGACCGGGGCGATCTGCCGGGACACGATGACGGGCATGCCCTATCCCGAGACGGTGACGCTGATCACCGCGGGCGGTGAACGGCAAGGCTGCGGCGGCGATCCGCTCTCTCTCCTGACCGGGGGGGAATGGGTGGTCGAGGATATCGGCGGGCGGGGCGTGATCGACAACGAACAGGTCACGATCGGGTTCCGCGAGGGCGGAAGCATGGGCGGGTCGGGCGGGTGCAACCGCTACAATGCGGGTTTCACGCTGACCGGCGAGGGGCTGGGGATCGGCCCGGCGGCGGCGACGATGATGGCCTGCGCCGAGGCGGTGATGGCCCAGGAGCAGGCGCTCTTCGCGGCGCTGGCGGCGGTGGCGGGGTTCGACATCGACGCGACAGGCGCGCTTGTGCTGAAGGACGCTGGCGGCGCGGCGGTGATCACGGCGCGGCGCTGACGGTGCGGGTTACGGCGCGGTGGTTGCGGCGATATCGGACAGCAGGCCCGTGAAGCGGGCCTCTGGGTCGAGCAGCACGATTTCGTCGAGCGGGCGGCCCGCGATCTGGGCAAGCTCGGGCGCGCCGATGACCCGGGCGGGGATGGTGATGGCCATGCGCAGCGCCGTTTCGGCCGGCAGGCCGACGGCGGCGACAAGGCGGGCGACACTTTCGGCCATCGTGGTATGCGCGCCGGCGAGCGAGCCTTCGGTGTTGACGAGCCGGCCATGGTCGACCCGGATCTCCATGTCGTAGAGGCGGAAGCGGTCGGGCCCGCCGACCGTGGGCATGGCGTCGGAGACGAGGAACATCAGATCCGGCGCGGGGCGGGCGCGGATGGCAAGGCCGACGAGGTCGTCCTCGACATGGATGCCGTCGCAGATGATCCCGGCGGGGACATGGCTGTTGAGCGCGGCACCGACCACCCCCGGGGCGCGGTGCAGAAGCGGCGACATCGCGTTGAAGAGATGGGTGAAGCAGGAGGCCCCTTCGGCCAGGGCGGCGCGGACCTCGGCCGCGGTGGCGTCGGAATGGCCGATCGAGACGATGGCGCCGGTGGCGGCGAGGGTCGCGATCTGGCCGGGGGCGCAGGCTTCGGGGGCGAGCGTGACGAGCACGCGCACCCCCGCTGCGCGCAGGCGGCGGACAAGCGCGATGGTGTGGTCGTCGAGCGGGCGGACATGGGCGGCCGCATGGGTGCCGCGGCGGGCAAGGGCGATGTGGGGGCCTTCGAGATGGAGGCCCGCAATGCCTTTCTGGCCGCGCGCCGCGATGGCGGCATCCGTCGCGCGGTCGAGCACGTCGGGCGCGTCGGTGATGAGGGTGGGCAGGATCGCGGCGGTGCCGAGCCGGCGATGCGCGGCAGCGATGGCGGCCATGCCGTCGGGCGTGGGGGTCTGGTTGAGCAGGACGCCGCCGCCGCCGTTGACCTGGAGGTCGACAAAGCCCGGGGCGAGGATGCCGGCGATGGGCCGTGCCGCAGGCAGTGAGGCGCGCGGGACGGGTGTACCGGTCCGGTCCCCCTGAAGCGGGAGGGCGAGGCCGGGACGGAGGCGTTCGCCGTCAAAGAGAAGATCGGGGGCGAGGGCGGGGATCATCGGGAACCTTCGGCGCAGGTGGCGGGGGAGGACGCGGGGGCCGGCCCTTGCGCTCCCGGAGTATTTCTCCGGCAACGACGGGGGCGGGGCAGGCGGGAGACCCCCGCGGCGGTGCGGCGTGCGCGGTTGTAGCAGAGCGGGGCGGGATGCGGCGGGATCATGGCGACCGGGGCACTGGCGGCGGTGAGGGTGCGAGGATGCGGATACGCGGTCGGGTGCGCCCCGGGTGGGGCTGGCGGAGGGAACCGGGGGGCCGGCCGGCAGT
>Ga0315902_10005837_pt1 | contig 17245 bp, 16 predicted proteins | sample LakEriMetagenome_9_FD_203523 | JGI IMG/M metagenome (GOLD analysis project Ga0315902, IMG submission 203523) | Freshwater fungal communities from buoy surface, Lake Erie, Ohio, United States - Buoy 12 MA117 | ecosystem: Environmental > Aquatic > Freshwater > Lake > Lake biofilm | place: USA...
GGGCCGCGGCGAATACGCAGTGGACGTGCCCGGCGGAACGGCACCCGGACATTTCGGCCTGGCGGTGCGCGACTATTCGCACTCGACGGCACCGAACCGGCGCTTCCCCGATGTGATCACGCAGCGGATGCTGAAGGCAGCTCTCGGCGTTGCTCCTCTTCCCTACACGATCGCGGAACTGAACGAACTGGCCGGGCATTGCACGGAGAAGGAGGACGATGCGACGAAGGTGGAACGGCAGGTGCGGAAGTCGGCGGCGGCATTGCTGTTGTCGGATCGGATCGGCGAGCGCTTCGAGGCCATCGTCACCGGAGCCTCGGCCAAAGGAACGTGGGTCCGCCTCTTCGATCCCCCCGTGGAAGGACGGCTCGACGGCAACACGGAAGCACTCGACGTCGGCGACCGCACGCGCGTGAAACTCGTCCGCGCGGACGTGCAGCGCGGCTTCATTGATTTCGTCCGCGACTGACGCGGCGAAAGCAAACCTGCGCGCGCGGAGAAAAGTCCGTTTCTCCCGGTGGACAACTCGGCTCCGGGCTGCTTTTCTCTGCGCCCCTTTTCACAAAATACCGTCCGTCCAAATTTCAATGTCCGACTTTTCCAAGCACCCCGCCTACTCCCGGCTCTACGCAGCGCCGGGAGCCGATGAGCCTGCTGCATTTTTCCCGGAGAAAATCGCGCACAGCGACCAGGAGCACCTCGACCAACTCGAAGCACAGAGCGTTTTCCTCATCCGCGAGGCGTTCCATCATTTCAAAAACATCTGCATGCCGTGGAGCATGGGCAAGGACTCGAACGTCCTCATCTGGCTCTCGAAAAAAGCGTTTGGCGGGCACATCCCCTACCCGCTGCTGCACATTGATACGACTTACGAATTCCCCGAGATGATCGAATACCGCGACTGGGCGGTGAAATATCACGGGCTGAATCTCATCGTGAAAATCAACGAGGACGCGCGCGCAGGCCGCGGCGCATACGAGAACCGCGTGATCGGCTACGACACGACGGACCCGGTGACGGTGACGCACGAACTCAAGACCGTCGCACTGCAGCAGGTGATGGCCGAGCACAAGTGGGACGCGCTCATCACCGGCATCCGCCGCGACGAGGATCCGACGCGCGCGAAGGAGCGCTACTTTTCGCCGCGCACGAAGGACTTCGAGTGGGACTACAAGGATCAGCCGCCGGAGTTTTGGAACCAGTTCACCACGAGTTGCGCGCCGGGCGAGCACGTGCGCGTGCAGGCGTTGCTCGACTGGAGCGAGCGCGACATCTGGATGTATATCCAGCGCGAAGGCATCCCGATTCCGAAGATGTATTTCGCGCGGAAGGGGAAAGACGGACACCGCTACCGCTTCCGTTCGCTCGGCTGCTGGCCGATCTCCGGGCCGGTCGAGAGCGACGCCGACACGATTGACAAAATCGTGGACGAACTCGCACACACCAAGACGAGCGAGCGAGCCGGACGCGCGCAGGATCACCACGAGCGGAATGCGATGCAGAAGCTCCGTGCGAAGGGATTCATGTAAGAAATTTTGAGAACGATGACTTCAGATTCCAAATCAAACAGTTCCGAGCGCCGCTTGCGCGTTGTGTTCGTCGGCCATGTGGACCACGGCAAGAGCACTCTCATCGGGCGTATTTTCTACGACACGAAGTCGCTGCCTGACGGCAAGGTCGAGCAGATCCAGGCGGCGTGCAAAGAGGAGGGCATGGAGTTTGAGTATGCCTTCCTGCTCGACGCGCTGCTCGAGGAGCAGGCGCAAAATATCACGATTGATACGACGCAGATTCAGTTCAAGACGGCCAAGCGGCCCTACGTGATCATTGATGCGCCGGGGCACAAGGAGTTCCTGAAAAACATGATCACCGGCGCGGCCAGCGCGGATGCCGCGGTGCTGCTGATCGCGGCGAACGAGGGCATCCAGGAGCAGAGCAAGCGGCACGGCTATCTGCTCTCGCTGCTCGGCATCCGGCAGGTCGTCGTTGCAGTGAACAAGATGGACCTCGTCGGTTTCCGGCAGGACGTGTTCGAGCAGGTGGTGAAGGACTACACGGCGTTCCTGAAAGACATCGGGCTGGAGGCGCGCGCGTTCATTCCGATCAGCGCGCGCAGCGGCATCAACGTCGCGCAGCGCGAACCGGCGGGCACGGATCCGAAATCCGACGTCCGGAATCCGAAATGGTATTCCGGCCCGACGATCACGGACATGCTCGATTCCTTCGAGCCGCCGAAGCCGCTCAACGATCTCCCGCTGCGCTTTCCCGTGCAGGCGGTGTATCGCTTCGACGAGCGCCGCATCATCGCGGGCCGCATCGAGGCAGGCTCGCTGAAGGTCGGCGACACGCTCGTCTTTTCACCCGGCAACAAGACCGGTGTGGTGAAGAGCATCGAGAATTGGAACGCGCCGACGAAGACTTCCGCGACCGCGGGCGAGAGCATCGGCATCACACTCACCGAGCAGATTTTCGTCGAGCGCGGGCACGTCGCCTCGCTCGAAACGGACGCGCCGATTGAATCGAACCGTTTCAAGGCCCGCCTCTTCTGGATGGGCAAGCGCAACCTCACGGTCGGCGAACGCTACAAGCTCAAGCTCACCACGCAGGAACTCGACGCCGAAGTCGTGAGCATCGAGCGCATCATTGATGCCTCCACGCTCGACACGCTGCCCGGCGACCGCGGCTACATCGCGAGGAACGACGTCGCCGAGATCACCATCCAGACACGCGGCGCACTCGCCTTTGACAACGCGGATCGCAATGCGCTGCTCGGCCGCTTCGTAATCGTGGACAACCGGAATGTCGCCGGCGGCGGCATCATCTTCGGCGGCACCTACACCGACCGCACGCATCCGAAATCGGCGAACATTTTCTGGAGCGAAGGCACAGTCACGCAAGTCCGCCGCTTCGCACGCAACGGGCACAAGGGTGCCATCGTGTGGTTCACCGGACTGAGCGGCAGCGGCAAGAGCACGCTCTCGAAGGCGCTGGATCGCGAACTCTTCAACCTCGGGATGCAGACCTACATCCTCGACGGCGACAACATCCGCCACGGGCTGAATTCGAACCTCGGCTTTTCGCCCGAGGACCGCGTGGAAAACATCCGCCGCGTCGCCGAGACCGCGCGCCTCATGGCGGATGCGGGCGTGGTCGTCATCACCGCATTCATCTCGCCGTATCAGACCGACCGGCAGCGCGCGCGCGCCATCGCGTGCGAGAGCGGCGTGGACTTTTACGAGGTGTTTGTGAACACCCCGCTCGAAGTCTGCGAGCAGCGCGACACGAAGGGCCTCTACAAAAAGGCGCGCGCCGGGGAGATCAAGGAATTCACGGGAATCGACGCGCCCTACGAGGCACCGACGAATCCTGAGATTGTCGTCGAGACGGGCAAGCAGAGCGTCGGCGAAAGCATCGCGCACGTTCTGGAATTCCTGCGCGAGCGGCTGAAGTTCGAGACGGATTTCGAGATCTGACGGCGGCGCGCGCGCCTGCCGTTTCAGCGAAGGCAACGCCCCACGGACTTCTTCACCGCATTCACGATTGCGCGGTCGTCCTCGCCCTTGACTCGCACGAGTTGCAGAAGCTGAGGCAGCGTCATGGGCTCACTCCGCGGAAGCGGGCGGTCACAAATGACACCCGCGGTCAATCCGCCTGCACGCAACGCAATGAACCGAAGGTTCAGCTAGGCACCAGCCTTTCGCGTCGCGTAGGGCTGGTGCCGGCTGCGAGCCTTCGGTCCTCGATCTGCGTCGCCTCCCAGACGCGCTGCGCGAGCTAGTGAACGAAATTCGGGGCGTGCCGACCGCGCGGGCCGGGGCCTCCGCCAGTCGGGCCGAAGGTGGAGAGCAATGCTTCGAAATCGGTCTGGCGGCGCTTCAAGTCGCCGAAGCTGCGCGTGGTGGCCGGCACGACTGGATCAGGCGTGTCGATGCCAGTCAGGAATCCGGCCAGCGTCGCGCTCTTCCCCAGCGAGCGAGGCAGCTTGTGATCGGTCGGGAATCCGATTTGCAGGAAAGTCGTGCCGGTTTCGCCGCGGTGACAGCCGCTGCACGTGTTGAGCGCGAAGTTGTGCCGCGCGTCGTTGTTGCGGATGCCGGCAGCACTCCACGGAATGTCGTAGAATGGATCGAGCAGCTCGACCGCGGTGAACGTGCGGTCCTGAATATTCGGGAAATCCCTGAATTGGAACGGGCCCGCGAGCGCCGACGCGCCGAGGTGCTCCTTCGGCAGAACGAAAGTGTCGTCGAGCAGCGCCGCTTCGTTGGCATTGACCAGTTCAGCAAGCGCGGGCGTGCCATTCAATGCGATGACGTCGGGCGTCACCGCCACCGTGCGCTGCTTCAGCTGGCCGCTCACCAGATCGATCCCAAACTCCCGCAGTTCCCACGGAAACCCGAAGGCGAGTTCATTGGAGCGCACTTGGTTTAGCGCCGATCCGTTGGGCTTAAAGGGCGCAGCGCCACGGTCGGTGAAACGCCGCGTAAGATGTTCGAGCGCCTGATTGTAATGCGGACTTCCGACAGGGAAATTGCCCAATTGCGCCCAGCGCATCGCCCAATCACGCAGTTGATCCATCCGGGTCGCGATGAGTTCGTATTCAAAAATGACGGTGAAGCCGCCTGCGGCATCCCCGGCCAGCGGCGGCAACGGTTTGCCATCCGCGCCTAGCACGCCGAACACGAACCGCCCCTCGCCTGCCGTGGAGGTCTGCCCGCCATCATGCGCGCGCAGGTCCATGCGATTGACAATCGCGAGCAGCTTGAACGGAGCCTTCGCGAGATCGAGCCGTCGTCCACCACTCGCCGTCAGCCAAGGATCAATCACCAGCGCACGGATGCCAGGGCGCGCCGGCGCGATATGGCCATTCACGAGCCGGTCAGTCTCCCATTGCTGCAGCCATAGCATCGCAAAGTCGGAGGGATCCTGCTTCCCGGCCATGTTTTCGATCAGATACTTGAACGTCCAAGTCGCGTTCGGGCCTGAGCGCGGATTGGTTCGAATGGGATCCTCGACGACCCGGAGGTCGGTAATCATGAGTTGCGACTCAACATTTACTTTCCGCCCAGGCGGACGTTGAGCGAACGCCGAGCCGCTCAGCGAAGCGGCGAGGGCGAGAAGGGTGGCGATGCGGACGGGGGATTTCATGGTGTTTCTTCTTTGGGTTTGTGTGTGATTCATGAGTTTCCTCATGCCCATATCTGACACCGTGACTGTTATGCATTGATGTCGCTGGATGAGCGAAAGTGTTAACGAACGGTAAAACTTGGATGAGTGCCCTCACGCTGCCGCCCAGCACACCAAGGTCAAAAGTGTCCACGCCCCCATCGTGCCGATCATTGAAGACGGCGACGCAGACAGAGCGCGTTTCGCGAAGGTCGCACCATCTACGTGATCACCATTGCCACCCATTCCCAAGAAGAAGGCTCGGCATTGGGAATTCAAAATCCAACATTTTCACCACCGCGCCTTCTCGTTTGCCGAGTCCGCGCACACCGCTCATAAACACCTCCATGCGCCAGCTTCTCCTCCTCGCACTCGCCGCCACCGCACTCGCCGCCGAAGACTACCCGCTCGGCCCCGATTCCCAGCCGCAGCCGGGCGTGCCGCAGGGCGATGTTAAGAACTTCACATTTGAGACGAGCAAAATTTTCCCCGGCACGAAGCGCGACTGGTGGCTCTACGTGCCGAAGCAATACGACGCCGCGAAGCCCGCGTGCGCGATGGTGTTTTTCGATGGCGGCGGATTCTCGAAGGCCGACGGCGGATTCCGCGTGCCGGTCGTGTTCGACAATCTGATCGCGAAGAAAGACATGCCGGTGACGGTCGGCATCTTCATCAACCCCGGCACCGTCGCCGCGACGGAGCCCGGCAAGAAGGACCGCAGCAACCGCAGCTACGAATACGACTCGATGAGCGATCTGAATGCGCGCTTCATCGCCGAGGAAATCATCCCCGAGGTGCGCAAGCTCGTGAAGCTCACCGACAATCCCGATGGCTGGGGAACGTGCGGCACGAGCAGCGGCGGCATCGCGGCATTTACGCTCGCGTTGGAAAAGCCCGATCAATTTCACAAGGTGATCAGCTACATCGGCAGTTTCACAAACATCCGCGGCGGGCACGACTACCCCGTGCTCATCCGCAAGACGAAGGACAAGCGGAAGCCGCTGCGCGTCTTCCTGCAGGACGGCGCCGCCGACCTCGACAATCTCCACGGCCTCTGGCCGCTCTCAAACAGGGACATGGCCGCCGCGCTGAAATTCGCGGGCTACGATCACAAATTCGAACTCGGCACCGGCGGGCACAGCGGCAAGCAGGGCACGGCAATCCTACCCGACGTGCTGCGCTGGCTGTGGCGGGACTTTCCAAAGTAGCCGCGCGCGCGGAAGCACTCCACGCCAGTGCGCTGTCGGGATGTGACTGGTGAAAAGTGACAGCTGATTGGTGGTCTGCGTCTGTCGCTCCTACCTCACTCCATCCCCGTCGCCGCGAATCACGACAAGCACTCGGACGGGGAACCAGTCACCTTTCACCAGTCACCAATCACAGCCCCGCCGCACACCGCGCGCACCGCGTCCGCCGCCGTTTCATCTCGGCGCTACTTCCCGATGCAGAACTGCCCAAAGATCACGCCGAGCAGTTCCTCCGTGTCCGCACGGCCCACGATGTCGCCGATGGCATCCATCGCAGCGCGCAATTCCTCGGCGATGAACTCCGGCGACAGCGCCTGTTCGAATGCACTGAGCGCGGCGTGAAGAAAATCGCGCGCCGTTTCAAGACACGCTTGGTGCCGTGCATTGATCGCCACGCTCCATTCACCCTTCGCCGCGCCGCCAAGTGCTGCGCCCACGATGGCATCGCACAATTTCTCGAAGCCCTCGCCGGTGAGCGCGGACACAGGGACACCGCCGCGCTCCTTCCACGACGCGTGGATGCCAAGGTCGCACTTGTTCAGCACGATGATGTCGCACTGGCACGCAGACGAGCCGGAGGAAGAACCACGGATTTCACGGATGGTTTTCAATGGGACGCTCGCCTCAACGGTGCCCATCCGCGGCATCCCTGATTGAACATCCGCGGCCTCTGCATCTCCACGAGTCTCGCCGACAGATTGTCGGCTCCACATTGCAGCGTCGCCGCTTGCATCCACGACATGCAGTACGAGGTCTGCACGCTCCATCGCCTGCCGCGTGCGTTCCATGCCGGCCTGTTCGAGTTCGCACGCGCTGTCGCGGATGCCTGCGGTGTCCATGAGTCGCACCGGGATGCCCCGCACATTGATCGTCTCCTCCAGCACGTCGCGCGTCGTGCCGGGATGATGGCTCACGATGGCGCGCTCGTAGCCGAGCAACCGATTGAGCAGCGATGACTTTCCCACATTCGGCGCGCCGAAGATGACCGTGCGCAATCCTTCGCGCAGCACCTTCCCCTGCCCCGCTGTCGCGAGCAGCGCTGCCACATCCGCGAGCGCGCGTTCGATGCGCGCCCGCAGCGCCGCACCCGTCTCGGGTGAAATGTCATCCTCTGGAAAATCAATGTACGCCTCCACCTGCGCGAGCGTGTCGAGCACCGCGGCACGCAATTCGCGGATGCGCCCGCCGAGCGTGCCGCTGAGCTGTTCATTCGCAGCGCGCAGCGCGAGATCCGTCTGCGCGCTGATCACGTCCATCACCGCCTCCGCCTGCGTGAGGTCGAGCTTGTGATTCAAGAAAGCGCGCTGCGTGAACTCGCCGGGCTCCGCACTCCGCGCACCCGAGCGCAGCAGCAGTTCCAAGATACGTCGCGAGACGAGCACGCCACCGTGGCAGGAAATCTCCACCACATCCTCGCCCGTGTAGCTCGCTGGCGCGCGGAAGACCGTGAGCAGTACGTCGTCGAGCCGCTGCCCTCCATCGAAAATGCTTCCGAAGTGCGCGACCCGCGGCGGCATTTCCGGCGCAGCGTTTCTCCCGCGAAAAACTGCGCGTGCAATCTCTACCGCCCGAGGCCCGCTCAACCGCAGCACGGCGATCGCCGCCTCGCCGAATGCGGTGCTGATGGCTGCGATCGTGTCGTTCATGGCCGCACCCTACCGGGCCTGCGGAGCATTTGAAAAGGCCCGCATGACCAATGTGCGGTGCAGGCATACCCATCCGCTGGAGGACCGGCGCGGGCGTGATTTTCCTGCTCAAAGAATCAAATCACGGCATTGCTCGAAAACCTGATCCGCTCATGGACTCACCCCATACCGGCACGTCCCTCCTGTCAGTCTTCGCGCTCGCCAGCGCGACCGTGGCGGCCGCTGCCGATCTGCCGACGCCCGATGAATACCGTGGCAACTGGCCGCGTTTCCGTAGTGCCGACGGCGGTGGCGTCGCGAAGGGTGATGTGCCGCTGACATTTGACGTGAAGACCGGCGCGAACATCGCGTGGTCCGTTGCCGTGCCCGCGTCGGTCACGTAGGAGGGAAAAATTCATACGGCCCGGCTGGCATCCTTCTCGCTTTCTCACTGCGCATGGCCCGCATTGATCAGTACTTCAGATTCATGAAGGAGCAGGGTGCCTCAGACCTGCACCTCTCCACCGGCAACCCTCCGATCCTCCGCATCCACGGCGAGATGGTGCGCATTGATGCGGCGCCTTTCGGCAGCGACGATCTGAAGTCGCTCGTCTATGAGATCGCACCGGAACACAAGATCAAGCAATTCGAGGAAACCGGCGATGTGGACTTCGGCTACGAATATCCCGGCTTCGCGCGATACCGTGCGAATTTCTACAACCAGAAGTACGGCATCGGCGCGGTGTTCCGCCTCATCCCGAGCAAGATTCTCACGGCGGACGAGCTGGGCCTGCCGTCTGTGACGAAAAAATTTGCGATGCTTAAGAAGGGCCTCGTGCTCGTGACCGGGCCGACGGGCTCCGGAAAATCCACGACGCTCGCTGCGATGGTGGACTATGCGAATCTCCAGCGGAAGGACCACATCCTGACCGTCGAGGATCCCATCGAGTTCGTCCACAAGAGCCAGCAGTCGCTCATCAATCACCGCGAAGTCGGCGTTCACACGAAGTCATTTGCGTCCGCGCTGCGCGGCGCTCTGCGCGAGGATCCGGACATCATCCTCGTCGGCGAATTGCGCGATCTCGAAACGATCGAACTCGCACTCACCGCGGCGCAGACGGGCCATCTGGTCTTCGGCACGCTTCACACGCCGAGCGCGCCGAAGACGATTGACCGCATCATTGATGTGTTCCCCGCCGGCCAGCAGAACCAGGTGCGCTCGGGCCTCGCGGAGTCGCTCAAGGGCATCGTGGCGCAGAACCTTTTCAAACGCATAGACAAGCCCGGCCGCTGTGCCGCACTCGAAATCCTCGTGGTGGACAGCCCGATCGCGAACCTCATCCGCGAGGGCAAGACGCACCAGATCACCGGCATGATGCAGGTCGGCAAGAAGAAGGGAAACCAGCCCCTGGACGACGCAATCATGGAGCTGCTTCGCGCGTCGAAAATTTCCCCCGAGGAGGCGTATGACAAAGCCATGGACAAGAAAAAATTCCGCGCGTTCATCAAGGACGCTGGCGACTGGGAGGACTAGCTGATGAAACGCGCTGAACTCGACGCAATCCTGACCGCCATGATGGAGGTGGCGCCGGGAATCTCGGATGTGAACTTCACGAGCGAGCGCCCTCCGCAGGTCGAGGCATTCGGCGTGCTCAAAACCGCGGACATCCCTCCACACATCACGAGACTCACGCCGTTCCAGACGGAACGCATCGCGCTGAACATCATCGGCGGAGAGCGCCGCCTGCTCCGCGAACTCGCCGTCCGCGGCTCGTGCGACTGCGCATACATGGTGAATGAAAAGCTGCGCTTCCGTGTGAACATCTTCCGCCAGCGCAACCAGCTCGCGGTCGTCATGCGCAAGGCGCAGACCGAGATCCCGACGGTCCAGAGCCTCGGCCTTCCCACCGCGTTCAAGGACGTGGCCAAGGAAAAGACCGGGCTCATCCTCGTCACCGGAGCGACCGGCAGCGGCAAGACGACGACGCTCGCAGCGGTGCTCGACGAGATCAACCGGACGCTGCCTGTGCATGTCGTGACGCTCGAAGATCCGATCGAATACTTGCATCCGCACAAGAAGGCGACGTTCAACCAGCGGGAACTCGGGCCGGACTTCGATGATTTCCCGAGCGGCCTCCGCGCCGCGATGCGCCAGGCGCCAAAGGTCATCTTCGTCGGTGAGATGCGCGACCGCGCGACGGTCGAGATCGCGATCACCGCGGCGGAGACCGGCCACCTCGTCCTTTCCACCATCCACACGATCAATGCCGGCCAGACCATCAACCGCATCCTCGGCATGTTCGATCGCGAGGAGGAGCCGCAGCTCCGGCTCAGGCTCGCGGACACGCTGCGATGGATCATTTCCCAGCGGCTGCTTCCGCGCATCGGCGGCGGACGCCAGCTCGTGCAGGAAATCATGGGCAGCAACCTGCGCACACGCGAGGCCATCCAGATGGGCGAAGGCGAAGGGCGCACATTTTACGACATCATCGAGCAGAGCCATACGTTCGGATGGGGCACGTTCGACCAGGCGATTGTCGCGGCTTTCGAAACGCGGAGAATCTCCGACGAGACCGCGCTGATCTATTCGACGAACAAGGGCAAGATGAGCCGCTACATTGACGACGCGAAGAAGCGTATGAACCTCGCGGAAGTGGACACCAGCGGCATGAAGCTCGACCTCGAATCCTTCGCCACCAGCCGATGAACGTCATCTCAGACCAGGAATTTCACCACCGGATAGACCTCTTCGAGCCGGGCGACACCACCGCGCTCATCTGCGTGGATGTGCCCGAAGTGCAGCGTCTCGTCGTGGAAAATCTCACCGAACTCGGATGCAAAATCCACACAGGCCTCTTCACCGAGGACATCCTGCTGAAGCTCCAGACGCACGCCTACGACATCGTGGTCATCGCCGAGCACTTCGGCGGCGGGGATCTCCAGAACAACCCAATCCTCGCCTCGACCCTCGAAATCCTGCCCGACCAGCGGCGCAACCAGATCATCGCGCTCGTCGGCTGCAGCGTTCATACGGACAGCGACATGGAGGCCTGGCAGCACAGCGTGAACCTCGTCGTGAACCTCGCCGACGTGCCGAACATCAAGCACGTCCTGCGGCGCGCGATGGTGCGCAACCGCAGCTTCTACACGCCCTACACGGAAGCACTCCGCGACGCGCAGCGGATCTGAAAGCGCGCATTCGTCGGGGAATCCGCAGACGCGCGTGAATCATCTGCGTTCATCTGCAGTTGAAAACGCCAGCCGCACGTCCGCAGTCATGCGGAGATCCGACCCGACTTTTCGGAACACGACATTCTGCAGCCTCAGCGCATCACGCGTGCTGCCTGCACCGCGGCCTGCGATCGCATCCGGGCCGCCGCACAGCAGCGGCGCGAGGTAGAAATGCACACGGTCCACCAGCCGTGCATCGAAGGCGGATCCGAGCAGCGTCCCCCCGCCCTCGATCATCACGCTCGTGCAGCCGCGCCTGCCAAGATCACGCAGCACGGCGCGCAGCGGTTTGCCGCGGAAGACAAGCGTGCGCCCGCGATGCGCGTCGGAAAAAAGATGCGCGTGCTTTGGCAAGCGTCCACCACGCGTGAGCACGACGCGCCACGGCTGCCTCGCCTCCGCACCGCGCACACCGCGCACCGTGAGCCGCGGATTGTCCACGCGCACCGTGCCTGCGCCCACGAGGATCGCATCCGCCTGCGCGCGCAGCCGCATCGCATCCGCGCGTGATTTCTCACATGTGAGCCACGGGCCCTCGCCAGGCGGACGCGTGAGACGGCCATCGAGCGACAGGCCCGCCTTGGCGATCACCAGCGGCATCCCCGTCGCGATCCATTTGTTGAATCCCGCATTCAGCGCCGCGCACTGCTCCGCGAGAATTCCCGCAGTCACAGCGACACCCGCCTTTTTCAAAACGGCAAACCCGCGGCCCGCGTGCTTCGGATTCGGATCGGTCGCACCGACGACGACGCGTGCGATCCCCGCTTCCGCGATAGCATCCGTGCAAGGCGGCGTGCGCCCGTGCGTGCAGCACGGCTCGAGCGTGACATAGATCGTCGCACCGCGCGCGAGAGCCGGCCGTTTCAGTGCGTGCAGAGCCTCGATCTCCGCATGCGGCCCGCCCGCGCAGCGGTGCCAGCCCTTCGCGATCACGCGGCCTCCCTTCACAATCACCGCGCCGACCGCGGGATTCGGCGACGTCCGCCCGATGCCCTTCGCCGCCTCGCGCAACGCGAGGCGCATGAATTTTTCATCGTCCGCAGGGTTCATGGATGCACTGCGTATCCATGCCGCGCTCCAGCCGCAAGCCGGCACAAGACGTGAGCGGGCAGAGCGCGCGGCACATCGGACAGCCAGCCGCACCGCTCCCCTGCCCTTGCGCCTTGCGCCTTGCCGCACGCACTCGCTTTACTCCGCGCCCTCAAATGCTGCCCGCCATCCTCACCACACTGCTCTGGAGCTGCTCCGCGATCTGCGCGGCGCGCTCCGCGAAAATCGTGGGCGGCGCGCCTGCAAACCTCGCGCGCATGATCGTCGGCGCGGCGCTGCTCGGGCTGTGCGCTCACACCGCCGGGCGTTCACTGCTCGGCGGGCCGGCGCTGCCGTGGTTCATCGCGAGCGGCTTCATCGGCTTCGGGCTTGGCGACGTCGCGATGTTCGGCGCGATCGGGCGCATCGGCCCGCGGCTCACGATGCTGCTCACGCACTGCCTCGCCGCGCCGCTCGCCGCGATCACCGAATGGCTGTGGCTCGGCACGAATCTCGGCTGGCAGGAGATCGCCTGCGCCCTCGTGATCCTCGGCGGAGTCGCGCTCGCACTCGCGCCGGATCGCGGTGCGAAAATCCCGCGCCGCACATTCTGGATCGGCGTGCTGTGCGGCATCGGCTCCGCCGCGGGCCAGGGCTTCGGCAGCGTGCTCAGCAGAAAGGCGAGCGCCTTTTATCCCGCCACGCACGGAGTCGTCGAAGGCATGATCGGCGGCGCGACCGCAGCCTACGAACGCATCGTCCCCGGCATCCTCGTCGCACTCGCATTTTTCCTCCTCGCGCGACGCACCGCAGAAAAGCGCGAGCCGCGCGCATGGCCCCTCGCCTGGCCCTGGATCATCGGCAACGCGCTCGCCGGACCCAGCATCGGCGTGGCCGTCTATCAGTGGGGCGTGGCCACGACGCCGACAGGAATCCTCATGCCGATCGTCGCGACCGTGCCGGTGATCACGCAGTTCCTCGCATGGAAAATCGAGGGCCATCATCCCACGCGCCGCACGGTGCTCGGCGGCGTCATCGCCGTCGCCGGTGTCATCGCTCTCGCCGCGGCATCGGGAAACTTGAAACTCGGGTAGGATCCTCGCGCGCGATTTTTCAGCGCCGAAGTTTTGCTTTGAACGTCCGGCCCGCGGGAGCAGTCTCACAGCCGCCATGAAAAAACTCCTCTCCCTCCTCTGCTCGCTCGTCATCGCCACACACGTCTCGCTCGCTGCCGGCGGGTGGACGGACAACTACGAAAAAGCCCTCGCGCAGGCGAAGAGCGAAAAGAAGCTCGTGCTCCTAGATTTCACCGGCAGCGACTGGTGCGGGTGGTGCATCAAGCTCGACAAGGAGGTCTTTCAGAAGCCTGCCTTCAAGGCTTTCGCGAAGGACAACCTCGTGCCTGTGACGGTTGATTTCCCGCAAGGCAAGAAGCTGCCGAAGCACACGGCTGATCAGAATGCGAAGCTCAAAAAGGAACATCAGGTGAGCGGCTTCCCGACTATCGTGCTGCTCGATGCGGAGGGCAAAGTCATCAACAAGTGGGGCGGCTACTCGGAGAAGTTTTTCGACGAACTGAAGGCGAAGGTCCCGGGGAAGTCGGCGAAGTAAATCGTAGCCGCGAGGGCCAAAGGCCCGGCTCCATACCAGCCTGGGGCAGCGCCCCAGGTGGCCGGTGTTTGGAAATGCAAAGGGCTGAAAGCCTGTCCCATCGCGCGCACATGCGTTCATGGATCGGGCATTCAGCCCTCTTTCTGTTGTCGGCACGTATCCTGGGGCGTTGCCCCAGGCTGTTATGACATCGGGCCTTTGGCCCTCTGCACACTGATCGCCCACCGGTCCGGCAAGTTGCCGGATTTCGTCCGGCAATTGCGCTGCGTGATTCGATGATCAGCCTGCGCTTTCATGAGCGCGGCTACGGATTAGTAGCTCTTAGCAAAGATCACCCGCCGCGTGCTGGGGTTGCCGCTCCAGACGCATTTGCCGTCCTCATGCGGCGCGTCGAAAGGGATGCAGCGGATTGTGACTTTGAGCTGTTCCTTGATCTCCGCCTCGGTCTCGACGGTGCCATCCCAGTGCGCGGATGCGAAGCCGCCGTGGATCTCGGGCTTGTTCGGATTCTTCGCGGTGAAGAATGCGATGAAGTCTTCCTTCGTCTCGATCTTCACGGTGTGCGCGTCGCGGAGTTTTGTCGCGCGGTCGAGGAGTGAGTCGTGGATTTCCTGCAAGAGCGTGGCGATGCCTGCTATGAAATCCGCAGTCGCTGGAAATGTCTTTTCCTTGTGTCCGCGATCGCGACGGGCGACGGCGACGCTGCCTTTTTCCAAATCGCGCAGGCCGATCTCCACGCGCACGGGCACGCCTTTTTTGATCCACTCCCAGCTCTTAACGCCGCCGCCGAGGTCGCGCTTGTCCACATGCACGCGCACGGGCTCGCCGCCGAAGGTTTGTTTGCGAAGTTCCGCAGCGAGCGCGTCGCACGCGGGGAGGACGGTGTCGCGCATCTCGGGCTTCGGCGTGATGGGGACGATGACGATCTGCTCGGGCGCTACGCGCGGCGGGAGCACCGCGCCGTCGTCATCCGCGTGCGCCATGATGACGGTGCCGACGAGCCGCGTGCTCACGCCCCAGGACGTGGTCCACGCATACTCGTGCTTGTTCTCGCGCGAGATGAACTTGATCTCGCTCGCCTTCGCAAAATTTTGCCCGAGAAAGTGCGACGTGCCGGCCTGGATCGCCTTCCGATCCTGCACCATCGCCTCGATGCACAGCGTCTCGACCGCGCCGGGGAAACGCTCGCCCGCGCTTTTTTCGCCTGTGAAAACCGGCAGCGCCAGCCAGTCGCGCGCGAAGGTCTCATACACGCGCAGGATCAGCATCGTCTCCTCGCGCGCCTCCTTTTCCGTCTCATGCGCAGTGTGGCCTTCCTGCCAGAGAAATTCCGCCGTGCGCAGAAAAACGCGCGGGCGCATTTCCCATCGGACGACGTTCGCCCACTGGTTGATCAAAATTGGCAGGTCGCGATACGACTGCACCCACTTCGCGTAGCTCGCGCCGATGATCGTCTCGCTCGTCGGACGGATCACGAGCGGTTCCGCGAGCTGCGATGCGGGCGCGGGCCGCAGGCCGCCCTTGCCGTCAGACTCCAAGCGGTGATGCGTCACCACCGCGCATTCCTTCGCGAAGCCTTCGACGTGCGCGGCCTCCTTTGCGAGATACGAGAGCGGGATGAAGAGCGGGAAATACGCGTTGCGGTGGCCGGTCGCCTTGAACATTCCATCCAGCGCGCGCTGCATATTCTCCCAGATGCCATAACCCCACGGTTTGATCACCATGCATCCGCGCACGTCGGAATTCTCCGCGAGGTCCGCCGCACGGACGACCTGCTGATACCACTCGGGAAAGTCCTGTTCGCGTGTGGGGGTGATGGCTGTCTGTGGCTGGCTCATGTTTTGAAAAGTGAAAGGGCGCGGAAGCTAGAGGGCGCGGCGGGTGCGTGCAAGCGCAGCCGATGTAGCCGAGCTCGTGCAAGCGCGGGCTGTTCGGATGACACAGCGCAAGCGCCGCCGGGCAAACGCTGCGCAGTGAGCCCGCTACGACGGCTGACACGCCAACCATGGCTCCTGCAATCCCATCCGCGCGACGTGCTCCTCGATGAACACGCGATCGACATCGGTGCAGACGAGCACGCTGCGAATATCATTCAGATGCTTCGTGATGGCGCTGCCGCCCTCGCGAAAATGCTCCAGCTTGCGGATGATGACGAGTTCCGGCGGCGAGAACCACACGGGCATCCCGTCGAGTTCGACGCAGCGACGGTTCGCAAAGCCCCATAGTTCGAGCGGATCGCGGGAACGGATATAGCAGTCGGCGCGGAAGCCTGTCTCGTGATGCAGCAGATTGAAGTGCCCGCGATCCGCGCGGGCTGATTCCTCGATCGCGACTTCCAGCGGCGGACGGTAAAATTCCTCCTCGGGAAATTCGGCCAGCAATTTTTTCGCATTCCCCGGCGTGAGCGCGATAACAACATCCACATCGTTTGTGTGGCGGATTTCACCATACGTGATGGTCGCGACCGACCCCGTGATCATATAGCGCACAGCCGAAGCGTTCAGCCGCGGGATGAAGATCTGAAGCGGATCATGTTCGGCCATTGATCGTGAGGTGACGCATCTCATTCGCAATTTCCTCATCCGTCCAGTCCGGGTGCTGCTGACGCAGCGCGGCACGTTTCAATCGGCGTCCCGAACGGATGAAGCCCATGCCAACGGCAAGTCGCTGCGCAAACGACATGGCACGGATCGCACGCACTTGCACGGCGGGCATCGGCTCATTCAAGCCGTATGCTGTGGCATGGTTCGTCGGGAGATTCATCCGCGCACCCTACACCCGCGGATGCTGACAACCAAAACGAAACTTGCGCCGCGCATCGCTCACAGCACCTCCACCACGACGGCGGTCGTGTTGTCGCGCCCGGATTGCTCGACCGCGGCGCGCACGAGGCGCTGCGCCGGATCGGGCGTGCCGGGCGTGCGGATGCACTCGGCAATGGCGTGGTCGAAGAGGCCGTCCACCACGCCGTCCGTGCAGAGCACGAAGGTGTCGCCTTTTTCAAATGCGACCGCGCCGACCTGCGGATCCACGAATTGGTTCCCGCCGCCGAGCGCCTTTTGCAGGCGGTTTCGCGCGGGGTGGTTGCGTGCCTCGTATTCGGAGAGCCGTCCGTTGCGCCGGAGCCAGCCCACGAATGTGTCGTCCTCGGTGATCTGCTTCATCCCACCCGATGCCGGGAGGTAGTAGATGCGGCTGTCGCCGACGTGCGCGAAGACCATCCGCCCCGGCGTGAACCAGCACAGGCTCAGCGTCGCGCCCATGCCGCGGCATTCCTCGTAGCTCTCGCCGAGGTGGGTGATGGCGCGGTGAATCTGTGTGAAAAGTTCCGCAAGCACG
>Ga0315902_10005841_pt1 | contig 17235 bp, 12 predicted proteins | sample LakEriMetagenome_9_FD_203523 | JGI IMG/M metagenome (GOLD analysis project Ga0315902, IMG submission 203523) | Freshwater fungal communities from buoy surface, Lake Erie, Ohio, United States - Buoy 12 MA117 | ecosystem: Environmental > Aquatic > Freshwater > Lake > Lake biofilm | place: USA...
GTGAAAACTTGCGTGAGCCGATCAACTCTGGTGGAGATGATTTCGGTATCACTTTCATGGAAGGCGATGCCACCAAAGGTTTCTTCTCTTCGAACCGCGGTGACCGCAAAAACAACGACGATATTTACTCGTTCGACATCACCCCCATCATCATTACCATTCGCGGTACGATCACTGATTGTAACACCAAGAAGCCTTTGGCTGGCGCTACTGTTGTATTGAGCAACGACCGCGACACCAGTAAAATGGTATTGAAAGCCGACGAGCAAGGTGTTTACACCGCCAAATTGCGTGAAAAAACCAACTACGAGATTTTTGCCAAGTACCCTGAGAAATACTACTTCGAAGCAGAGCCTGAGAGCAGAACCACTTATGGTATCCGTTTGAGCACCGAATTGGTGCAGGATTTCTGTTTGGAAAACCCATTGGAGAAGGTGATTACATTGCCCATCTTCTACGATTTGGACAAAGCCTTTATCCGCCCAGATGCAGCCCGCATCTTGGATACTTTCGCTCAGACTGTGTTGATGCGTTACCCCAAACTGATTGTGGAATTGGGATCACACACCGACTGTCGTTCTAGCTACGATTACAACGTAAAGTTGGCGCAACGTCGTGCCGACAGTGCCCGTACCTACTTGATGAAGACGTGGAAGATTGATTCTGCCCGTATTGTGGCACGTGGTTATGGCGAAACGCAGTTGATCAACGATTGTAAGTGTGAGGGCGGTAAGGTAACAGGCTTCACGCCATTCGTCCAGAACAAGACCAAGAAAATGGTGGTTGAAAAAGATGCTACGGGCAACGTGACAAGATCTTACTACGAACGTTACAAACCATCTGAAATCAAATTCATCAATGATACGGCGTATGTGGCTTGTGATGAATCACAGCACCAACAAAACCGTAGAACCACGGTTCGTTTTGGATTCGAAGGACAGATTTCACGTGCGGTGGTAAACCAAGACGTGGATATCAACAACACCAACATCGGTAAGCAGGAAAAAGACAGTGTCGAAAAAGCCAAAAAAGCTGCAGAGGCTCCAGTAGCGGGCAGTGGATTGGATATTTCTTATGCGGTGCGTGCCAAATTGGGCAACAACGCCGGTAAGCCAACCATCAGCATGATGGTGTTGGACAAAGAGCCCACTGCATTTGCTTTTGATTACAACGGCAAATACACTGCGATTCCTCTGGACGTGGCTGCTTCATGGTTCAAATCGAAGTTGATTAGCAAGAAGGACTTCTTGGAAGGTGAAAAATTGAAGGTGGGTAAAGTGAAGTTGCCAAGCAACAAGTTCATGATTGCCAAGTTGGAGATCAATGGATTTGTGGTAAACAACGTCACGTTCCAAATCACCGATAAGGTAGATCAGCCTACATTGGGTAAGAGTTTCTTCAAGGTGTTCAAGACGGAGTCTTACATCACGGATACGGAGTATATCTTGATTCCAAAGAAGGCGCCTAAGAAGCCAAGACCCGTTCGCGCTCCCAAGCCCACTCCCGGCAAGAAACCTGCAGAAGGTGAAGCCGTAGAGGGTGATGCAGGTGCGCCGGCACCCGCCACGGATGGCGCTGCCCCAGCGGACAAGCCTGAGGATAAGAAGAAAAAGAAATAATCCCTGACTCATTCATTCATCATAAAGAAAGGGCGAGATAAATATCTCGCCCTTTCTTTATTTGGTAAAAGCGTGAACAGTCCCCGTTGATTTTATTTCATCCATCAGATTTCGAATGAAATCATAGACTTATTTCCACTACAGGCTCAGAAATCGAAAATGTTTTCCACTAAAAAACGGACACACCCTAAAGTGGAAACCCAATTTACTCTAAATTATTTAGTCAATCCGAGTATCCATTACAAAATCGATTCGCGAACGCGAATCAATTTTTGCATCAAACCAGCAAACTGGTCCATCGGAAGCATGTTCGCGCCATCACTCTTGGCAACGGCTGGATTGGGATGCGTTTCAATGAACAAACCATCGCAACCCACAGCAATTGCGGCTTTGGCAATCGTTTCAATCAACTCGGGTTTGCCGCCCGTAACCCCAGAGCTCTGGTTGGGCTGCTGCAAACTGTGTGTAATGTCCATCACCACCGGCGCACCAAACTTCTGCATCTCCGGGATGTTGCGAAAATCCACCACCATATCGCCGTAGCCAAACATGTTACCACGATCGGTGAGAATTACCCGGTCGTTGCCGCTATCGATGCATTTCTGCTGGGCATGCTTCATCGCATCCGAACCCGCAAACTGTCCTTTTTTAATATTCACCCACTTCCCCGTTTGGGCCGCCGCCACCAACAAGTCGGTTTGACGGAACAAAAACGCTGGAATCTGCAATACATCCACATACGCCGCCGCCATCGTTGCCTCCTGGGACTCATGGATATCGGTCACCGTAGGAATGTTAAAATGCGCACCCACTTCGGCCAAAATCTCCAACGCCGCCTCATCGCCAATGCCCGTAAACGAATCAATGCGCGAACGATTGGCCTTGCGGTAACTGCCCTTGAAAATCAGGGGCAACTGCAACTGCTCACTCACCTTCACCAAATGTTCGGCAATGGTGAACGCCATATCACGTCCTTCAATGGCACAAGGACCCGCCATCACAAAAAAGCGGTTGGAATCGGTGTATTTGAGTTTTGGAATCGCAGGGATCATACCGCAAAGATATTCTTTTGGGGTGGGACGAACTCAATAACTATAGAAGCTAAAGCTTTGGTTGTTGCCATTGCGGTCTTTGCCCACGATTTCGATCTTGCCGCGCGCACCTTCCATGGCGGAAATCAAATCCTCTGGCTCGCTATAAGTTTTGCCGTTGAATTTCACCACCACAAAGCCTTCACCCAGTCCCATCTGTGCGATGGTTTTTCCGCGCTCAATATTGAACAGTCTGATGCCCGCGGTGAGTCCCAGCTTCTGTTTATCGGTGGCGTTTAGGGGTTGAAAATCGGCCCCCAACAATTTGCTGTTCACGGCGCCTTTCATCAACAGGGCTTGATTTTCGGTTTTTCCGATGAGGGCCAAATCCACCGACAGGGTTTTTCCGGCGCGAAGGATCTTGAGCGACAGGGTTTGTCCGGGCCGCTTATACGCCAGATGCTCATCGAACATGGGTTTACCATCCACCACCACATCGCCCACATGGGTAATCACATCGCCCTGCAACAGCCCAGCTTTGGCGGCAGGTCCATCTTCCAAAACATCCATGATTTTCACGGCATCGGTGCCCAAGTTGTAGCGCTTCATTTCCTCGGAAGTAAGCTCAGAAACCGTCATGCCGGAAAACGCACGCAACACAACCCCATTGTCCATGAGGTCGGCCACCACTTTCATCACAATATTGGCAGGGATGGCGAACCCATAGCCCGAGTAACTGCCGGTATTGCTTTGAATGGCGGTATTGATGCCTACGAGTTCACCGCGCAGATTCACCAGCGCACCGCCCGAGTTTCCGGGGTTGATGGCGGCATCGGTTTGGATAAAACTCTCTATGGGGAACTGATTCTTTACGATGTTGATATTCCGGCCTTTCGCGCTCACAATCCCAGCTGTTACGGTACTGGTAAGGTTAAAGGGGTTGCCCACGGCCAATACCCACTCGCCCACTTTCACCAAATCAGAATTGGCGAAGGCAATGGCGGGGAGTTCGGTGGCTTCAATTTTCAGGACGGCCAAATCGGAACTGGGGTCGGTACCCACCACCCGGGCGGTGTACTCTGTTTTGGGTTTGTTGAGCACCACGGTTATTTTATCGGCCCCTTGGATCACGTGGTTGTTGGTGACGATGTAACCGTCTTTGCTCACGATCACACCCGAGCCGGTGCTTGCCGCTTGTCCGCGCGACCCAAAAGGATCAAAATCCCAGAAGAGGCCACTGAAGGGACTTTCATATTGAACGGTACTTACGGTTTTGATGAAGACCACGGCGGGGGTGGAACTAGCCGAGGCTTGCTCAAACCCGGAGGGAGTGGCTGAATTCACAGAAATCGCATGGACATTATTGCTAGAAACATCCCCTGCGATGCGCAATCCTTGCGAAGGTTTACCAAAGACGTTGGCATTAAACAACCAAGCGCCGATGTAACCGAATGTCATGGATAGGACAAGCAATCCCACTGCCAAAACAACCGAAAATTTCAATGAAGGTTTCATGATGCGTGAAGAGTCAAAAATGTTGCCAAATTTCGACATGCAAGCAGGGTTTGTAAACCTACGCGATTCTTAATGTGAAATGATTGGCACAAAGGCTAATCAGCTAATGAAATTTACTGAGTTGTGATTTCAAGTAGTTGATTCGGTTCTCCAGAAATTCAATGTACACAAATGGATCAAACGTTGATTCCATTTCACTGCTTGGACTTTCCATATCATCTAATTTTTTTTTCTCCAAAATGATCCTTTCATTGGGTATTTCATTCTGCCGAAAAAAATGTGTAATCAGTATTTGTAGAATTTCAGCAATTTCTACCAATCTACTAATTGTTACTTCCACTTCCCCCCTTTCAATTTTACCGTATCCGTTTAATGTCATACCCAATCGTTCCGACATTTTATTTCGACATATGCCTTTGTCTTCCCGATATCTTCTAATGACTTTGTGTAAATTTTCCATCAAAAAATTAGCTAAATCAGATATTAATGAATCAAAGATAATTTCAATTGCCTTTTTTACGACGGAAAGAAAAAAATTAACAGTTAGCAAACATATCTCCCAAAAACCAGAAATTTAAGCACCATTAAACCCCTAATAAGAATTTTAACACATTCAAAAGAATATTTGGCATTTCACAAACAAACTGATTGTTTCATATTTAATGAACGTAATTTCGATTAGCAATCATGCTGATTGATTTATTTATACATACCATTTTGCTGTGTGCCGGCATTTTTGGCATTTACGCAGTCACAAGACTCATTGCGTTACACAAGACCCATGCTTTTTATCTGATATGGCTCACATCGCATTCACTGATGTTTTTAATGTACTTTGCGCTCAAAACTGGCACGTTCGATGCATATCCTATTCTTTATCGTTCTATGTCGCCATTATACTTCTTTGCTCCTGCAAGTTTGTATTTATTTTTTAGTACGTTAATCCATAACCACAAAACCAGATGGGAATACTTTTTACACCTATTGCCCGCCATCATCATTTTAACGATTACAATCATAGAAATTTCCTTATACCATGACCATATAATTGTTGACATCAAATCCTTTCAAGCACAAATCCAAAACCCAAACCATGAGAGCGTGCAAAATCCATTTAAATTGGAAAAAGTCCTCTTTGCCATGCGATCAATCATTGGGCTCATTTATATCAGGCTGATTCATGGTGCACTCAAGAAAAGGACCCAGACCCATGGCGCAATTCATGACAGCTGGCAGCGCGTCTTTCAACCGATTCGAATCAACATCTACATTGTTGTGGCTTTTTTGGTGCCATGTATCCTCATCAAAGAAATTTTTCAAATCGGGAATGGAAAATTCGTGATCATCAACGCGGTCGTTGTCTTCGCCGCATTTTTGTTCTTCAAACACATTCATCTTTTGCTGCGGGATTTGGAAAAGCCCAATTCAATATTCAAATCTCAAGCCCAAGAGGTTCATAATAGAACCACGCAAACCTTAGACATTCCCGAAAAATCGCTGTTTATATTGCATCAGATATATAAAGACCAATTATACCTCGATCCAATGCTGAGTATTGGCAAAATAGCCACTGTTTTTGGCAGCACAGAAGAAAAATTCAGTTTGTTCTTCAACAACACAATCCCATTCTCCTTCACTTCCTACATCAACTACCTCAGAATCATTCACTACGAGAACAGTTCGAATGACAAATTCAGCAAGGAGGCCAACATCATCAATGCAGGGTTCAACACCCGGGCATCTTATTACCAGTGGGAGAAAAGAAAGCCTAAACTCGCGGGTCAGATCAACCCCATCTTAGCGTCGCTTGACCAACCTAGTCAACCGCAGACACCTTCGCACCAGGAAACAGCCCACGCTGTAACGCCGGGTTGGATTTCCAAGGTCCGGGCATCATTGACAAAATTATAATCAAAGCTGCCAACAAGAACCATTTGGTATTGGCTTTTCCGGCTTTCGCAGCGCGATGTGCGATCGTAATCAAAGCAATTGCGATGATCATCATCAAAGCGTGCTCCACAGCAAAAAAGCGCACGGCTGCGTTTTTCATCGCCTCGCCCATACCCAAGTTTTTGATTTGCTTGAGGCCCCAATCGCCACCAAACCATTGAACCAAACCAATAAGCAACATCACATGAGAGGAAATCATCATGATGAGGGTTTCTTTTCCGTTTTTGCCTTTGAAGGCGTTCAACAAAGACCAAACGAGGGTTATCAAAATCACCCAACGCAACAAATTGTGCAAATGAACCAATCCGGTATACATACTGTTATTTTTGAACGAATATAAATAACATCTGCTTTGTAACCATACCCTTCCGCCAAATGCGTACAAAAACCCTTGAGTTCCCCAACACAACCGTCAAAAACATCCACGCATGGGCCACTGTTTTTTTCCTGGGCCTTTTCTTCATAGCGCCAACATCAACCCTGCAAGCGCAGCAATACTTGGTGAAACAACGATTCCACCTCACGCCAACACCCCCATCGCCCAATTACGCCAATACGTCCCACTGGTGCGCCCTGCCGCAAATCAAAGATTCATCCGATGCCGTGCCCGCTGGCCTAACCGCTCCCACATCCGCAGCGGATTCATTGGCCCACGTGTTCTTCATCCACCCAACCACCTATACCCGAAAACCCAAAACAAACTACCTGTGGAATCAAGATGTGAACGATGCATCGCTCAACCAAGTGGTAGACAATAGCCCCATGAAATACCAGGCATCGGCTTTCAATGCGGCGGGACAAATTTTTGCACCCAGGTATCGTCAAGCGCATTACTCGGTGTTTCTCACATCGCATTTGGAGGACAAAAAAGCGGCGCTCGACACGGCTTACGAAGATGTAAAAGCGGCCTTTTACCACTATTTGCAGCACTGGAATGTTGGCAAGCCTTTCATCATTGCCTCACACAGCCAAGGCACCATCCACGCGGCAAGATTGATCAAGGAGTGCATCCTCAACACACCGTTGCAACAGCAATTGATTGTGGCTTATTTGCCCGGAATGCCCGTACCCAAAGATTCCTTGCCGGGCCTACCCATTTGTGAAACGCCACAAGCCACTGGCTGTTTTGTGAGTTGGAGTACTTACCGTAGGGATTTTATTCCGCCCTATTATCCGCTGGCTTTGGAGCGATCGGTGTGCGTGAATCCCATTTCATGGCAACACAATGAAACGCCTGCCAGTAAAAACGAGCATCGAGGCGCAGTGCTATCGAACTTTAACCAAGTCCTCCCCAACATCTGCGACGCCCAAGTAAAAGGCGGTGTTTTGTGGGTGAGCAAACCCAAATTTCGGGGCAGCTGGCTGTATACCAACCCAAATTACCACATTGGCGATATCAACCTATACTACATCGACATTAGGAACAACGCTTGCGAGCGGGTTTCGGCCTATCGGCGGCTTCAACCTTGATTGTTGATCGCAGCAGCACTGCCTTTTATGGCCACGAAGTAAAAGACGACAAAATAGATGGGTGACAGCAGCAATTCGCGGAACATGATTTGTAGCTCGGCGATGAGCGATGGGGGCGATGGCAGGTATGCATATAGGGCCACAAAAACAAGAAAACAAAGTTCCAAAAAGATGCCTACACGCAGATATTGCTTTTGAAACACGGGGTTTGGCATCAAACGGTAGCCCAAGTACAGATTGAGGGCGATGACCAATTCCCGAAAAACACCGCGACCCAGTTTTCCCAACTCAGCGGCCCATGGCAGGGCGAAAAACAACAATTTGGCCGCAATAAATATGACCGAAATCAGGGCCACACCGACAAAAAATCGGCGCTTATGAGCGGTTTCCATGCTTTCTCAAAAAAACATACCACAAGGCAAAAATGAGCAGATACGCACTCGCTTGGAACAGGTATTTATGCATAAAATCGAACACCTGCGGCCAACGTCCTTGTATGAGAAACAAAGCCACCACCCGTAGGGCGTTGAAAAAATAGATCATCACCAAACCCACAGAGCCAAAAAACAACTTTCTGCGCAGGGAGATACCTGACATCGCCACAATAAACCCCAAGTACAAGCAGTACAATTCAAAGGCATTACAGGGGTGGGCGATTCTTACACCGGCGCTGTTGGCCGCACACACATGCCATTTGTATCCAGCATTTACCTCTATCACTTGGGCGGGAATCCGAAAAAACACATCCAATATCCACGCGGAGATGTCCGCTGTATTTTCGGTAAGAAACCCATTGATTGCTGGCATCCAAGAGGAATACCAAATGGTGAAAAACAAGCACAACAATATCGCCGCGCGAAACAGAAAATGATTAAACAAATACCGGTATGAGAAATTCAATTTTTCCAAAATATCAAAGATTCGTATCCTTCTATGGTGAGATAGTAACAGCCGTCAGACAACCCCGACACATCCACGCGATCGCCCACGCCTTCAAGCATCCGCATTCCCTGCAGGTTGAACAGTTGCCATGACAATCGTTCCGATGGATTGCCGCCAATGAGGTTCATGGCATCGCTTGCGGGATTGGGATAAATTCTAAGGCCATTAAGATTTCGCGTATGGCCCACGTTCAGAACACGCTTAACCACAAAATGAAGGGTATCGGAACAGGTTGAACAGCTGTCGTTCTGTATGGTACACACCCGATAAACACCACTTACTTTGGGCTTGATCACCGCCGAATTCGCGGTCAACAGGGTATCGTTGCGATACCAATTCAAAGCACCACCCCGCGCCGATGCGCCCAACAGTTGGGTATCACTTTGTTGGGTTAATGACACCGTATCTTGCGCAAAAACCACCAGCGAGTCCCACATTATGGGGGCGAAATCCCAGCGCAAACCAGAAATCACTTTCACTTGCTTTTTGCCCCCCAACCCAAACACCCACTTTCCGGGTTTGGCTTTGAGCACGGTTGCAGTATCTAATCCTGACAGCCGCTGAACAATCTGGATTTGGACATTATTCAGTATTTCATACACGTAGACAGAATCCACGGGCTGAGCAGCCTCATTTTTCCAGTGAATACGCACTTTCTCATCGCACAGCGCAATCAATCCCAACGCTTGTAACGGCGATACCGGCACCGGCAAAGTATATCGCAAAGTATCTGTTACACCCTCACAAGTCCCTTCAACCAAGGTCTTCGCGCGATACAATCCGGATCGCAGAATTCTTAGCACACTGTCTGTCTCATTGGGAATGAATGTATCGTTGCAATACCATTGAATGGGCAATTTGAGGGAGGAACGCACACGGATGGTTGAATCGGTGGGTGACTTCCACGTCAATTGATCCGAAGCGATGGCTCTCACCACGATGCTATCCGATGAGGTGCAGCCAGAGTCAGTGACCACCCCCACACGAATTTGGAGATTCCCTTGTCCTTGGGAAACCAAACGCCACAGCGAATCTTTTTGAGGTTGCACACTGTCGTTCACGAACCATTCGACAATTTTCGACTGCTGGTTCCCAAAACGGTGGAGGCGAATGTGAAACGTATCGCCAAAGCACAGTTTCGGCGCATGGCTATAAATTTTCACCGAATCAGACACATTCACAGAAAGGTCTACGAGTGTTCTTGCGCCTACATCCCACCAGGTTCCGGAGGCGGATTGCATGAGTTTTTTCTCTCTGATGGATAGCGTGTGTTTTCCGCTGATGAGGACTTTGGCGAATTGGGTATCTATGCCTGCGGTTGTGCCGAATGGGTTCCATTGGTTGTTTTGCCAAATCTCCAAAAGGATAGAATCGGCTGCATCAAGGCTCTTTTGCCATTGTAGTGTGGCGATGCCATCGCAGTTAGATATTGCTGTTACTTGCTGAAGATTCGCCACCGGGAATACCCTGAGGGTAGGATCACCCATCAGCGCGACGTGTACGCCGCTGCCGCTGCTTCCAACGCTATAGATATTGGTACAATTGTAGGTTGATTTTACACATTGGTAGAGCGGCGCGCCGAGTGCGGCCTCGTGCATCATCCAGTAAGGACGTCCAGCCCATGCCGCGGCAAGTCCCCATCCTTTGCTGGCAATGGGTGCTCTCAAGAAATTGTTTTGGTTATCCCAATCACCAAAATAGCTGCCAAAAACCATGGTAAAGGGATTGAGCAAGCTGTCTTGTGCCATGGCCGATGAGTTGGATACGCCCGAACAACTTGTATAGCTCCCACCCCCACAGCCATAGCTCCAGAGGTAATTGCTCGTTTTCATACCGGTACCGATGCCTGCGTAGTCTGCATCGATGACAGAGTCTCCGAAAAATGTGCTGAAGTTGCGGTAGCCCCCGCTGGCAAAAGCCTCGCCCCCGAAGTAGCCGAAATTGTCATCGACCAATCCTTTGGGGTTGAAGCTTACTTCCTTCTTACGAAAAGCCAAATTCTTTTTGATATACCTTTTTAAGAGCATGGTATCCGAGCCAAAAGCGGGCATATCGTAAAAATCGATTCTACCCACAGGAAGTTGGTATCTGCGGGTATTTTTCCAAGTGGTGCCGACGGGGTTTATCCTGCTGACATCAAATTTTCCGTCGCCGGGGGTATTTCTGTTGGCGGGTCTAGTGGCCGTGACGCGGTTGACTGTGATATCCGTCCAGTTATTTTGAAAACTACCATAGTAATTATCAGATGGCCAAGCGCCGCGGTGGTCTGAGTGTCCATCCGGACTAATATCACCGCTGTAGGGCACAGGGACATGTCCAATCAGTACAACACATTTCAATCGCAAGGAGTCTTTTTGCCATTGCTGAAAAATCCAGCTTTTGATGTTAACAACAGGCTCTGTTCTGAGGACGGATTTTCTCACAACCTCAAAACCTTCATTTTGCAGCTGCGCGATATAATCTTGAATATCTTGTTTTGCGGGTACGATGAAATTAGAATCTATGATGAGAAGAACGATTCCTTTATCTGTCTGGGCTGGGAGATTGAAGCCTGCTTTGATGTAACCATTGCCCAAAAAGGAGTAGTTGTTTTTCTTCTTGGCGACGCGGTATTCGTATGACTTCCCAAATTGTGAGAACGTATCAACATAGTACAGCACGGATGAATTGGTAGAATCAAGGACGATCCAATTGCTATCGGCGTGAAGGCGTTTATAGACAAAATAACGAATTACACCGGTATCGGATTTCCAGCGCAATTCGGTCTGGTTGTTGGCAGTTTTTACTGCGCTGAGCTCAACGGCTACTTCCCTTGCCGATTGGGCTTGGAGGTGTGAGCCAAATAACAAAAAAAAGGCCCATAGGAGTATTCCAGAGAAACTTCCTTTGGGCCTTTGCATTGGATTTTGCAAGTGTTAAAGAGATTTGTCTTTGTTCTCTTTGTGACGTTTCGCGCCGTAGGCAGCAGCGATGAGCGTTATGGTTACAATTCCACCGTCGATGGGGACTCCAGTTCCTGCGTTTGGATCACCCTCGAAATCTTGACCAAAAGAATAAGAACTCAAGAAAAACAAAAATGTTAATAAACTTATTTTTTTCATTGCTTTATTATTAAATTATTTTATAACCACAGGTATTGTTTTGTTTTCTAAATCACTATTGATATCCAACCAGTATACACCAGTACTTAACGAGTAATTAGACAAATTTACATTAATAAATTCTTCATCTTGCTCGCTCACAATATTAAAAATTATGCGTCCAAAACAATCATACAGTAATATGGTCGCCTTGGATTTGTGCGATTTGCTCACAACTAAATGACCATCTTTCAGTGAAGGATTGGGGAAAATCAAGGTTTCCTTTCCGTTTTGTTTTGATTCAGAAGCCAAACTATTTGTCGAACTTGAAATAAAAAATCTGTTAGTACCGAAACTATTTGAATCAGAATTTATTTCATAGTCGTACTCCGTTTCATTTTGGATTTGAGTTTTGCTTTTGAGATAGTTGTCTATTAGGAAATAATTGATATCTGCACCGGGCTTATTTTCGCTAGTATTAAATGCAAACTTGTATTTACCCAATGAACAGCTATTAACAGATAAAGGTATTATCGAATTTGATTTATTCGAAATAGTTTTAAAGGCAGCTTTTTCCCCTGTTGAACACACAATTGACAAATCGAGACACGTTCCATTTATATTTAATGCATCACCAATATTAAATTCTGATCCCTTTCCCCAACTTGAATTAATAATCGTCGCTTCATCACCAATAGTACTATCTGATTTAGATCTCATTTTAATGTGAATCACAGAGTATAATGTTGAATCAACTTCTAACTTATTTAATCTATCTAAGTTTGTTTCTTTCGTGAATGTAGTCTGAGTTCTTTTAAATGTAAGAGACGGACCATTAGGAGCAGTACTTCCGGCGACCTTAATCTGTACAAAAATTCCATCTCCTGGGTCTATATGGGGATTTATTGGCGTACCAGAACTATTTTTCCAACCACCAGAATTTGCAGTAGCTTTATAATTTCTTAAGGTCCTATCGTACTTATAAAAGGATTGGCTTGAACCTCCTTGAAGAGAACTTGCATTGTCGGCAGCAAACTGACCGTAGTTTAAGTAACTAGGATAAGGGTTTGAGAGAAGATTTAATCCTCCACGGAAAGTCGGTGATGTCAATGATGAAGAAAATGTGGTAGTCACTACTACATCATTTACAGTATTTGGCTGACCTTCGTAATCAATGGTTGCTGAGTTGTAATTTCCACTTGTCCCTGAGTTGAGTGGACGTAAAAACATCATATAACCTTTACCTCTCTCCAGAAACAATTGAGTATTACCATTTAAAGCTACCCATCTCGATGTATTTGGATAATTGGATTCATTGTAATAATAAATCGAATTTGTTGCTGCTGCTGACGATTCATAAAAGCCATTTATGTTGCGTGTTGCAGAGCTTCTACCGGTTCCAGCAGTTATGTCTGCGTAGAGATCGACGTCATCCGTAATTTGATTAACCGAAATACCTGTTGAATCTATCACTGTACCAAATTGTCTGAACGATCTTGCACCCGCGGTGAAAAAATCCTCATACATCACCTCACCAGATATTTGACCTCCTTGTAAGTCAATTATACAATGTTCACCGGTAGCCCCTACATGAAATTCAACTCGAGGAGTTACAGATGCCCCGGTTGTATTCGAAATTAGAGTAACTCCACTTCCAAGTAATAATTCACCAGTACTATTACCCCCTTGAAAATATAATTTATTACTTGCAGGAATTGTAAAAGTGTAAGTACCTGTTGATGGAGAATTTAACGTTAATTTTTTCAAACGATTTGTAGTCCCATCCGTAGTTTGATCCATGTACAATGTTGGTGTGGCGCCATTTAGACCATTGTAAATCAACGCACTTGTCGCTGACCCAATAATAGCGCCAGAACCTGTCATAGTACCCATCGTCGCGTTACCGTTGGAATAAGTTGAAACCAAAGAAGTCAGAGTCAAAGCAAAACCATTCAAATTTAGTTTACTACCATTGTTAATAAACAAATTGGTAATTGTTCTTGTGGCTGTTATACCTCCTAAAGTAACAGTACAAGGTAAGGAAGCATTTGTTGTGGTATTCCAACCAAGTATGTACAAATTAGTACATGTCAATCCATCGGGTAAAACATTTGTTGCACCGCCACCGGAGTAAAAAATAGTTGTACAGTTTATTGAACCGGACCCGGACATTGTTATAGTCGACGATCCGTTAACGTATAAATTACGACAATTTAGTGTCCCAGACACTGTCAAATTGCAATCTTGGAGGTAAATATCTGCAGTGTTATCGTTGAAAGATGTAACGGCGAAGCCAGATCCGATAGAAACCGTTCCCGTACAAGCCGTTCGGAGCCCTGTTGTGTGACCAGTAGCATTGCACCAGAAAACATTCGTCCCCTCAAGTAAATCATAACAACTAACTGAAACGATTACGGTTCCTGTCCCACCGGAACCACCTGCACCGCCTGCTGTGGAGCCTGAAGTTCCATTACCGCCGCCGCCACCACCGCCACCGCCGCCAGTTCCATTGGTACCTGATGTTCCGGTCGATTGATTCTGGCCGCCTGCGCCTCCTCCTCCAAAGGCAGAGCCTGCTGCTTTCCCAGATGATGCACCGCCACCGCCACCACCGCCGTATTGTGTGTTTACTCCAACGGCATTTATTATTCCTTGGCTAAATCCACCATCTCCACCTCCTGCACCCGTACTTGCGTTGGAGGCATTAGTAGGAGTAGCTCCACCTGAGCCGAATCCACCGCCGCCACCATAGAAATCAGCACCACCAGCAGTTGCTGATGTACCTCCTGCTGCTGCTGTTCCTCCAGTAGCAACACCCCCCGATCCACCCGATGCCTGGTTGTTAGATGTAGGACCTATTCCGCCCGATCCACCGTTGGCTGTAACTGTAGTTCCTGAAATAGTAATGGACGAAGATGCACCTGGAGAACCCGCAGAACCAGTCGCAGCACCACCAGCTCCACCAGCTCCACCAGCTCCAACAGTGTAGGTTATGGCAGTAACACTCGAATTCGAATTTCCTGTAGAATTCAATATCTGACCACCACCACCTCCTCCATTCGCTGATTTATTTCCGCCAGCGCCACCGCCACCGCCGGCAACAATTGTATAATCAATATTTCTTAAAGTATCATTGACAATCGCCGTTGACAGGGTTTGAGAACTCGCTGCTTGTGAGACTGTCACCGCCACTCTCGTGCTGCCCGGATACGAAATGGTTGCACCTGCCGGGGCCTTCAGTATCTGACCACGCAAAGTTTTGATTGTGCTCAAAAAACCTGACAGGCATAACAAAATACAAATAATTTTTTTCATGACCTCACGAAGATAAGAGCAGGTTAACCACAAACTCGCCCAGCGGTACAACCTGTTGTTGTCTAATTAATTTAAGACACCGCCCCGCTGCTGTCTTTTGGTGATTAGGATTTTGAATTCACAACATCTAGTTTTTACTGGGCTTAAATAACTGCCAGTTGGCATACAAAGATCCACCTACTGGCAGTTAAGGATTGCTATTTTTCCCTGGTGGTGCGAAAGTGGTTTAGCCGACTAAGATCAATCTTTCGATCGCCGGGAATTCTCCTTACCCGACTTTGATGCGATAATGTCATAGTAAAGACCATGGTTTGGTTAAAGTCGCGCGGTTGAATGGTTTACAGTGTTTTCCGTATCATTATATTAGAAACTACCATAATTGTCGCTAGGGAGGCAGATAAAGGCTGTCTGTGTGTACATCCGGAATAATATCTTCGCTATAGTTCACGAGTAAATGAACATTGAACAGCAAACAAATCAGAAGTGGGGGGTCCTTTTAACGTTCCGTACAGATTCGATGCGGAAGACAAATTTTCTGAAAACTCCGAACCCTTCGTTCTAGAGTTGATCCAGATAATCTTGTATATCTTGCTATACTTGAAGAACATAAAATAGAATCAAAGATAAATAGGGCAATTTTATTCTATAATCTACTGCAGTAGTGTCCCGTTAACTTTTTTTCAATCCTCGTAGTGCCCAGTAAAAACAGGCTTTGACAGCGAAAATAAGTTTTTTCGATTTGAATTTCCCAAAAATTGTTCATAGACTAGTTTATGAACCTGGGAAAAACGGTGTTTTCGCAATTGATGTCCTTGTTGCCTGATTATGAATTCAACAAATGTGTAGCTCGTTATAACGGCGACTATCGAATCAAGGAATTTACTTGTAAGGAGCATTTTCTGGTAATGTCGTTTGCCCAGTTAACATATCGAGATAGCCTGCGAGACATAGAATCGTGCCTTCAGGCCATGAGTAAAAAACTGTATCACAGCGGCATCAAAAAACCGGTGGCTAGAAATACACTCGCCAAAGCCAACGAGCGCAGAAATTGGCGAATCTATGCCGATTTTGCTCAGGTTATGATTGCCGAAACGCGCAAACTTTACGCTCATGAAAATACCTTTCTAAACGAAATTAACCACATGGTGTATGCGCTCGATAGTACAACAATTGACCTTTGTTTGCAGATGTTTCCCTGGGCAAAATTCCGTCAAAATAAAGGCGCTGTTAAGATGCATACTCTACTTGACTTGCAGGGATCTATACCCACTTTTATCAAAATCACACCTGGATCTGTTCATGACGTCAACATATTGGATCAAATGGCAATAGAAGCAGGCGCTTTTTACATAATGGACATGGGTTACATCGATTATCATCGCCTGTATCGCATTCAACAATCCGGTGGCTTTTTCGTCATTAGGGCCAAAGAAAACATGGCCTTTGATCGGGTTTACAGTCATTCCGTTCATAAAGAACTAGGCATTCAAGTTGATCAAACGATAAAATTTACACATCAACAATCACAGCTAAAATACCCGGCACACCTGCGGAGAATCAAGTTCTACGATCGAGAAAAAGACAAGACCTTTATATTTCTGACCAACCACTTTGAGATAGACGCTACTACAATCGCCGGTCTCTACAAGGAACGCTGGAAAATCGAACTCTTTTTTCGTTGGATCAAACAACATCTGAAAATCAAATCATTTTATGGCACATCTGAGAACGCTATTCATTGCCAGATTTGGATTGCCATTTGCACCTATCTTTCGGCCAATCTCTCTACAGTTTTTTACAGATAATTAGCATTTCGATTTTTGATAAAGAGTCTGTAAATCAATTAGTTAGCAATAGTGATTCGCACTTTAAAGATTTCGATTTTTCTAACCAATTGATTCTCTTCTAATTACAACGGGACAGCACTGATATTGGTTCATAAAATCAAACATATTATGACTTATTATGCCAGAGACACAGCTTAATTCGTTTTTGAAACATGTATACCCATGTTTCAAAAACGAAAAGGGCGCCGTACACGGCGCCCTTTTCGTTAAGATTGAGTATAAAAAATTATCGCTTGATCAAGCGGCTTGAACTTGCCATGCCACCGTTCGAAATACTAGTAGTATAAATACCAGGAATCACATTACGACCTACTTCAATCGCCACATTGGGATTCAAAGTAGCGGTTTCAACGATGCGGCCCTTTACCTATTTTTGCATCACTCAACGCCCATGAACTGGAAAAAAACCTTGAAAATCACCGGTATCACCCTAGCAGTGCTTTTTGCTGCTTTGTTGATCCTCCCA
>Ga0315902_10005842_pt1 | contig 17231 bp, 12 predicted proteins | sample LakEriMetagenome_9_FD_203523 | JGI IMG/M metagenome (GOLD analysis project Ga0315902, IMG submission 203523) | Freshwater fungal communities from buoy surface, Lake Erie, Ohio, United States - Buoy 12 MA117 | ecosystem: Environmental > Aquatic > Freshwater > Lake > Lake biofilm | place: USA...
CAGCCGCTTCGGGCGTGGTCGGCGTGGGCGTGGGTGATGACGGCCCGCGGCACCCGCCGCCACGGGTCGACGTAGAAGTCGCCTCGTGGGCAGTAGAGCCCCGACTCGGTCACCTCGAGCAGATCCGCCACGGCAGTCTCATCCTCGCACCCGAGCCGGGTTGGGCGCGGCCGGCGCGAAAACGTGAGCGGCCTACCGATACGCCTGATTGCCGACGGCCGGAAAGCGATACCCACCGAAGCCCAAGGGAGCGTACCGCGGCCAGTCGCCCGGGGCGACCCCCGGGGGCGTGCCATACATTTTCCAGGTGGGCGTGCGGGGATTCGTGGGGGGCACGAAATACTTGGGCCGCGTGCCGTGGCCGGTGACGTAGGGCGAGGCGCCGGGCGCGAAGGGAGCCTGTCGCTGCGGGGTGCCGAGCGACATGGGAGAGCGGGGCCCCGAGAACCAGCGGCCGGCGGCGTGGGCGGCCGTGCCGGGGATCAGGGTTGCCAGGATGGCGCCGCACAGCAGGCTGCGGAGCGGACGGGACGAGTGGCGCGGCATCGGGGCTACTCCGCACGAGGGTGAGGTCATCAGGGCATCGTCAGAAGCAGCCGGTCAACTTTGCCCGATCGGCACGGGCGCGAGCGGCGCCGATGGCGCCGGTCGTAGGGACGGGCGGGGCGGGCGGGGCGGGACATGCAACTCCCGGCGGCAAGCGTTGCCCGGTGCCATGCGATGTGGGTTTGAACTGGGGGAAGCGCGTGGAACCGTGCGGCATGGACGGTGGGGTGGTTGTCGCGCCCGGTGTCCCCGGGTTGCCACCCGGGGCTTCTTGGCGCGCTTCCCACAAGAAGCCCCCGGCGGAAGCCGGGGGACTCCGGGTGGCAAACCTTCCCGGGGGCCATGCGATGTGGGGCTGAACTGGGGAGTCTGAACTGGGGAGTCACGTGCCGCCATGCGGCATGGATGGTGGGGTGGTGTTCGTGGCCGGTGTCCCCGGGTTACCACCCGGGGCTTCTCGGGTTCGGCACAAGAAGCCTCCGGCGGAAGCCGGGGGACTCCGGGTGGCATGCCTTCCCGGGGGCCATGCGCGCGAGCCCGAACGGCCGTGGAGGGCCATGCACGCCGACGGTCAGCCCGGATCGGCCGTCTTGCCGGGGATCGTCTTGTCACGGGCCGGCTTCGCGGGCTTGGCCGGCTTGTGGTTCGAGCGGCCGTTGCGGTCCCGCGCGCCGGCCCAGCGGATGTCCAGCGGCAGGCCGAACACCTTCTCGAACAGCTCGGTCCGCCGTTCGGCGCCCCACAGATCGACCTGTGGCTCCACCTCCGCCACCGCCTCGATCACCACGCGGCCGTCTGCGACCCATGCCCGCACGTCGCTCACCTGCTGCGAGCGGCTGCGGTCGAGCCCGCCGGCGAGACGGAGGATCGCGGCCAGCCGCTGCACCCGCCGCTGGTCGTCGGCCGACAGCCGCGCCAGGTTCTCGTGCTTCCGCTTGGGATGGGCGCCGCGGTGGTACCGGGCCACGTTGGCGATCAGCTCCAGGTCGTGGGGCCGCACGCCGGGCAGGCGGCTGTTGCGGATCAGGTGATAACTGTGCTTGTGATGCTGATCGTAGTTGATGACGTAGCCCACGTCCTGCAGGCGGGCCGCGCACTCGAGCAGCAGCCGGTCGCCGGCCGGGAGGTCGAGCGGGCCGGCGAGCTGCTCGAACATCCGTCCGGCGAGGGCCGCCACCTTCCGGCCGTGCTCCAGCTCGCCCGAGCAGGCCGCGGCCAGCCGCTCGATCGCCTCCTCGCGCAGCGCGGGGTCGTCGGCGGCCGCGCCACCGAGCGCCGCCTCGTCGAGCATCTCGCGGATCAGGCCGTCGCGGACGCCGCGGGTGTGGATCACGAGCGTGTTGACGCGAAACCGCTTGAGCAATGCGTCGACGATCGACAGGCCGGCGACGATGATGTCGGCCCGGTCGGGCGTCATCCCCGCCATGCCGCGCCGGGCCCGCAGCGGCATCTTGCGGAGGCGGTCGAGCAGGTGCCGGACCTCGGCCTGTGACACCTTGTAGCCCGCCACGGGCACGTCGACCTGCCGCTTGCCGGCCATCACGAGCTCGGCCAGCGTCGTGAACGTCCCGCCGCAGCCCACGAGGAAGTGCGGCGCGAACAGCGGCCGCGTGGTCCGCTTCTTGAGCGTGGCGGCAATGTCGGCTTCCAGGCGGTCGACGCCCTCCTGGAAGGCGGCCCCCTCGAAGCCTTCGCCCAGGCCGAACTGCTCCGTGAGCCGCACCGCTCCCAGGGGCGTGGAGAAGATCGACTCGATGAGGTTGCCGGTGGCGAACACGAGCTCCGTGCTGCCGCCGCCGATGTCGGCCACGATCACGTTTTTGCCGGCGAGGTCGAAGGCGTGCTGGACGCTGGCGAAGGCCAGGCGGGCCTCGCGTTCGCCGGAGATCACCTCCACGTCGAGCCCCACCTGCTCGCGGACCCGGCGGCAGAACTCCGGGCCGTTCCGCGACTCGCGGACGGCGCAGGTGGCGATCGTCCGCAGGCTGCTCACCTGGTAGCCGGAGGCGATCTCCTTGAAGGTTCGCAGGGCCGCGACGGTGCGGTCCATCGCCTCCTCGTCGAGGCGGCCCTGTGAGGACACGCTCCGCCCCAGCCGGGTGGGCTCCCGCTCCTCGTCGAGGATCCGATAGTTGCCCCCCCGGAGCGCCTCGGCGACCAGCAGCCGGACGCTGTTGGAGCCGATGTCGATGGCCGCGAGCCGGGAGGCCATCTCGGCCGACAGGTAGATCTGCTTTTCCTCGACCGGGTGGTCCATGCCGAATTCCTTGAAGGACGCGACCGAAATCATACCCTCCATTCACTACACTGTTCGGGGTGTGGAAAAAGCCATCCGGGGCCTTTTTCGCTCGCGCACCGGCTCGTTCAACACATGGATCTCGATTCCGCGTCATCGCCCCCCCCGCCCGTCGTGTACCCGCGGGTGAACGGCTGGTCGCCCACGACGGGCCTGGCGCTGACCGTGGGCAACTTCGACGGCGTGCACCTCGGCCACGCGGAAATCGTCCGCCGGCTGCGGGCGACGGCGGACCGCCTCGGCGTGCCGGCGGCCGTGCTCACCTTCGACCCGCATCCGGCCACCATCGTCCGGCCCGGCGCCGCCCCCGCGCCGTTGACGACGCCCGCGCGGCGGGCCGAGCTCCTGCTGGCGTTGGGCCTCGACGCGGTCCTCGTGCAGCCGGTGGATCGGCGGTTCGTGGCCCTGGAGGCCGAAGCCTTCTACCACGACCTGCTCCGTAGCCGGCTCCGGGTTCGGGCGGTCGTCGAGGGGGCCGACTTCCACTTCGGCCGCGGCCGGCGTGGCGACGTGGGGCTGCTCGCCGCGCTGGCCGCTGCCGACGATGTCCCGGTGGAAATCGTCGCCCCGGTCGCCGCCGCCGGGGCGGCCGTCTCGAGCTCCCGCGTTCGCGATCTCGTGGCTGCCGGCGACATCACCGCGGCGAATCGTTTGCTGACGGGGCCGTTTCGCGTCACCGGAGAGGTCGGGCACGGGGCGCACCGTGGCGCGGCGCTCGGGTTCCCGACGGCGAACCTCACCGCCATCGCCACCCTCCTCCCGGCGGCCGGCGTGTATGCCGCCCGCGCCGTGCTGCCCGACGGTCGCGTGCATGCCGCCGCGGTCCACATCGGCCCCAATGCGTCGTTCGGAGAGACGGCGCTGTCGGTGGAGGCGCACCTCGTCGGCTTCACCGGCGATCTCTACGGCAGGCGGCTCGACGTTGACTTCCTCGCGCGGCTCCGTGACACTCGTCGCTTCGACGCGATCGACGATCTGGTCGCCCAGATGCGGTCCGACGTCGAGGCCGCCGCGCGGATTGCGGCGCCGCCGGCCACGGGCCCTGCACCACGGAGTGACCATGCGACTTGACTGGGCGAGCCTGCTGGAAGTCCTGCGGTCATGCCAGCGGGTGGTGCTCACCAGCCACGTGCGGCCCGACTGCGACGCGCTGGGCAGCGAGCTCGGCCTCCACGGGATCCTCGCGGCCCTCGGCAAGGACGTGCGGATCGTCAACGCCCAGGCCACGCCCGCGAACCTGAAGTGGATCGATCCCGACCGGCGGATCGAGTCGCTGGCGGAGGGCGTGAAGCCGGCCGACCTTGCCGACCGCGACCTGTTCATCGTTCTCGACACCAGCGCCTGGGCGCAGCTGGGGGCGATGGGGGACGTAGCCAAGTCGATGCGCGACCGCGTGCTCGTCATCGACCATCATGTCAGCGAAGACGACCTCTCGGACCGCTGGTTCAAGGACACGGCGGCCGAGGCGACCGCCCGCATCGTCTACGAGATCGGCCTCCGGCTCCGGGTGCCGCTCACGGAACGGATCGCCACGCCGCTCTACGCCGGCCTGTCCACCGACACCGGTGGCTTCCGCTTCCCAAGCGTGAGCGGCGAGAGCTTTCGGATCGCCGGCCGGCTGGTGGACGCGGGCGCGAACCCGACCGCGATCTACCGCGAGCTGTTCGAGCAGGATTCGCTCGCCCGGCTCCACCTCGTGGGCCGCACGATCGCCGGCGCGGTCACCTCCCACGATGGCCGGGTGATCGTCTCGACGGTGCGGCAGAAGGACATCAAGGAGGTCAAGGCGCAGCCCGCGGACACCGAGGACCTCGTGAACCTGACCCTCGCCGTCAAGGGGACCGAGGTGGCCGTGATCCTCATCGAGCAGCCCGACGGCCGGATCAAGGTCAGCTTCCGCAGCCGCGGCCGGCTCGACTGCAACGCCCTGGCCGCCCGGTTCGGCGGCGGCGGCCACAAGGCCGCGGCGGGCACGATCGTGAACGGGCCGTTCGAGGCCGCCCACGAGCGGGTGGTGGCTGCGGTGGATGAGGCCTGGCTCGCGCTCCAGGCGGCCGCCTGACGGAGGGCAGCTGATCAAAGCGGGTTTTCGGAGCATGCAACCATGATTCGACCGTCGTCCGATCGTCCCGCTCCCGGCGGCGACCCGCGGCGCGGGTTCCTCGCCAAGCTGGCGGCGATCGCCTGCGGCGGCCTGGCCACGCTCACGCCCCTGGCCGCCGGGCTGTGGGCGTTCGTCCATCCGCTGGGCCGCCGGTCCGCCGCGGCCCGGTTCGTGCCCGTGGCGGACCTGGCGGCCATTCCCGCCGACGGCGTGCCGCGCCGGTTTCCGGTGGTCACGGATCGCAAGGACGCCTGGACCGGCTACGCCGCGGAGCCCGTGGGCGCCGTGTGGCTGCGGCGCGAGCCGGGCAGCGACGTCGTGCAGGCCCTCTCGGCCACCTGCCCGCACGCGGGCTGCGCGGTGGAGATGGCCGCCGGCGGCACCTGCTTCCGTTGCCCGTGCCACAACAGCGAGTTCACGTTTGGCGGCAGCATCGTCGAGCCGAGCCCGAGCCCGCGGCCCATGGACGAGCTCGACTGCCGGGTCGAAAAGGGGGGCGCCGTCGCCGTGCAATGGCAGGCTTTTCTGGCGGGCATCGCCGCCAAGGTGGCCAAGCAATGAAGCCCGGCACTCCTTCCCGCCGCGGGCCGCTCGGCCGGCTGGCCGACTTCCTCGACGACCGTACCGGCTGGCGTGGGCTCGTCCACGAGGCGCTCTTCGAGCGGGTGCCGGGCGGGGCCCGGTGGCGGTACGTGTGGGGCAGCACGCTCGTGTTCGCCTTCATGACGCAGGTGATCACGGGCCTGTTCCTCTGGGCGAGCTACGCCCCCAGCGCCCAGACCGCCTGGGAGAGCGTCTATTACATCCAGCACGAGATGACCGGCGGCTGGCTGCTCCGCGGCATCCACCACTTCATGGCCCAGGCGATGGTGGTGCTGCTGGCCCTGCATCTGCTCCAGGTGGTGATCGACGGCGCCTACAAGGCGCCCCGTGAGGTCAACTTCTGGCTCGGGCTGGTGCTCATGATCCTCGTGCTCGGCATGGCGCTCACCGGCTACCTGCTGCCCTGGGATCAAAAGGGCTATTGGGCCACGATCGTGGCCACGAACCTTGCCGGGATCGTGCCCTTCGTGGGGCCGTCGCTCCAGCAGTTGATCGTGGGGGGCAGCGATTACGGCCACCACACGCTGACGCGGTTCTTCGCCCTGCATGCCGGGTTCCTCCCGGCGACGCTCGTGCTGTTTCTCGTCGTCCACCTGGCCCTGTTCCGCAAGCACGGCCTGCATGCGAAGCAGCCGATCACGCGGCCCGACGCGATGTTCTGGCCCGACCAGGTGCTCAAGGACGCCGTGGCGATGCTGGCGGTGATGGCCGTGGTGCTCGGCGTGATCCTCGTGCCGGCGGTGCGGACGATGCTCGCCGGCGGCGAAGTGGACTGGGGCCATGTGGGCGCCGAACTCGGCGCCCCGGCCGATCCCGCCGAGTCGTACGCCGCCGCCCGGCCGGAGTGGTACTTTCTCTTCCTCTTCCAGTTCCTCAAGGTCTTCGAGGGCTGGGGGGCGACGGGCGAGTTTCTGGGGGCGATCGTCGTCCCGGGCCTGATCATGGCCGTGATGTTCCTGATGCCGATCATCGGCAACTGGCGGCTCGGCCACCGCTTCAACGTCGCCTTCACGCTGGCGATCCTGGCGGGGGCCGGCCTGCTCACGGCGCTCGCCCTGAACGAGGACTACTGCTCGCTGTGGATCGACAAGGCGACGCTCGCCGACGCGGAGAAGCTCCACGACGAGACGGGGGGCGACGAGCGGAAGATCGCCGCGGCGCTCGGCAACGACCCGGCGAAGATCGCGGCCATGCGGAAGCAGCTCGCCAAGCTCGAGGCCTGGCGCAACTCCAGCGCCTTCCTCGCCGCCTCCCGCCGCGCGAAGTTCGAGGCCGAGCGGGCCGTGGAGCTTGCCGGCCGGCCGGAGCGGATCCCGCCCACGGGCGGCCTCGACCTCGTCCGCCGCGACCCGCTGCTCCGCGGCCCGAAGCTCTTCGGCCTCCTCGACGGCAAAGACTGCGCGAGCTGCCACGCCCACGTCGATCCCGCGGCGGCCGACGCGGCCGCGAAGTTTGCCGCCGCCTCCGCCGCGAACCTCCACGGCTTCGGCACCGCCGCCTGGGTCCGCGGGCTCTTCGACCCGGCGCGGGTGGCGGGGCCGGAGTACTTCGGCAACACGGCCCACAAGGACGGCGACATGGTGGCCTACGTCCGCGACGAGATGACCGACCGTGAGAAGTGGAAGCCCGACGAGATCGCGGCGGTGACGGTGGCGCTCGCCGCCGAGGCAGGGCTGCCCGATCCGTCCGCCACGGCGGCCCAGGTGGAGCGGGGCCGGGCCCTGATCGCCGCCGGTGACCGGTGCGGCGCCTGCCACGAGTTCGGCGGCAACGGCACGGGGCTGGGGGCGGCGCCCGACCTCACCGGCTGGGCCGGCCGCGACTGGCTGGTGGGGATCATCGCCGACCCGACCCATGAGCGGTTCTACGGCGATTCCAACGACCGGATGCCGGCGTTTTCCAAGGCCATGCCCCGGGAGCAGATCGAGATCCTCGCCGACTGGCTGCGGGGCGACTGGTATCGGGCGGCCGACGCGCGCGGGGCTGCAGCGGAGTAGCGGGGCGGGCCGGGGTTGCCCCTGCCCCATCGCCGGACGTTCGCTGCGGCCCTCCGGGCCTGCGCTCACTCGGAGGTGCCGGGCGCTTCGGCGGGCACCGATCCGCCGGAGGCGGATTGGTCGGCCTGCGCTGGGCACCTACGCCGGCTCTTGGGGCAGGGGCAACCCCGCCCTGGGATCGCGTGATGGGCCGGGCAGCCTGATGGGCTGTTGATGGTGGAAAAACGAAAGCCGTCTGGAATCGGCGGTCTTCGACCTTCGATTCCAGACGGCCGAACGGCGAGCCTTCTCGAACCGTGGGCCTACCGGCGGGCGAGGGCGTCGCGGATCTCGCGGAGCAGCACCACGTCTTCCGGCGGGGCGGCCGGCGGCTCGTCCGCCTTCGAATCGAAGCGGGCCTTGGCGGTGTTGATCAGCTTGATGACGAGAAACAGCGACGCCGCCACGAGCAGGAAATCGACCACCGACTGGATGAAGGGGCCGTAATTCAGAATCGGATAATCCTGGAAGGCCATCACCGGCTTGCCCCCGTCCAGCACCGGCGTGCCGTCGGCGTTGAGCTTGGGGGCTTCCGTGCGGATGCGGTAGGCGAGATCGGCGAAGTTCACGCCGTACTTGCTCGTCAGCAGATTCAGCGGCGGCAGGATGATGTTCGACACCAGCGAACTGATGATCTTGCCGAATGACGCACCGATGACCACACCCACGGCGAGGTCGATGACGTTGCCACGCATGGCAAAGTCACGGAATTCCTTCATCAGTCCCATCGTTTCATCTCCTGTGCTCGAGGTTTCCGACCCGGATTATGGATCAGCCGATCCCGGCTCGGGAAGACGGGGGCAGTTTTGCCCGACGTGCAGAGACTTCGGCCCGCGCGGTGGCGGCCGTCAGGCCACGCCGCCGAGGACCGTGGCCCGGGCGACGCGGCCCACGCCGAGCATGTAGGCGGCCGTCCGCAGCGGCACCTTGCGGGATCCGGCCAGCTGCCAGACCTGCTCGAAGGCCTCGCCCAGGATCCGGTCGAGCTCCTGCCGCACGCGGTTGATGCCCCACTGGTAGTGCTGCCGGTTCTGCACCCACTCGAACCAGCTGGCCGTCACGCCGCCGGCATTGGCGAGGATGTCGGGCAGGACGACGACGCCGCGGCCTTCGAGGATGGTGTCGGCGTCGGGATCGGTCGGCGCGTTGGCCCCCTCGACGATGATCGGCGCCCGCACCGCGGCGGCGTTGGCCGCGGTGATCACGCCGCCGAGCGCGGCTGGAATCAGCACGTCGCAGTCGAGCGCGAGCAGCTCCGCGTTGGTGATCGCGTCGCCCCCCGTGAACCCCTCCAGCCGGCCGCCGTGGGCATGGGCGTGCCGCAGGAGTTCCAAGATGTCGAAGCCCGCGGCCCGATGGAAGCCCCCTCCCGCGTCGCTCACCCCGACGATCAGGCACTCCGCGTCGTGGAGGAACTTGGCGGTGTGGGTGCCGACGTTGCCGAAGCCCTGGATCGCCACCCGGGTGCCCGGGATGCGCCGGCCGAGGCGGCTCAAGAGCTTGAGCGTCAGCGCGCCGACGCCGCGGCCGGTCGCCTCCTCGCGGCCGGGGATGCCGTGATACTCCACCGGCTTGCCCGTCACGCAGGCCGGAGCGAAGCCGTGGTAGCGGCCGTACTGGTTCATGATCCAGGCCATCGTGTCGGCCGTCGTGCCCATGTCGGGGGCCGGGATGTCGACGTCGGGGCCGAACAGGTCGTGGATAGCGTCCACGAACCGGCGGGTCACCCGCTCCAGTTCCCGCTGCGACCACAGGGCCGGGTCGATCGACACGCCCCCCTTGGCACCGCCGTACGGGATGTCGACGACGGCCGTCTTCCAAGTCATGAGGGAGGCCAGGGCCCGGACCTCGTCGAGGTCGACGTGCGGATGGTAGCGCAGGCCCCCCTTCATGGGGCCGCGGGCGTCGTTGTGCTGCACGCGGTAGCCGATGAGCGTCGCCAGCTCACCCGAATCGCGCTCGATCGGGATCTGGACCTGCACCTCGCGCTTGGCGGTGAGCAGCAGCCGGCGCATGCTCTCCGAAAGGTCGAGCTGGTCGGCGGCCCGGTCGAAGGAGATACGGGTGGCTTCGCTGGCGCGCATGGCGTCGTGCCTCGCTGGGTGGGGGCGGGCCTGTCGACGGCCGGCTGCCGAATGGTAGCGGGCGTCGGGGCCGGCTCACAAGGAACGGCTGCGCGGCGGCTTTGGGCAGCACACGCTACCATGCTTGGATCCGAGGCCCGCCGCCGATGCCCACTCCCTCCGTCGACGAGTTCTGGAACCTGCTGGCCCGCAGCCGGCTCGTCGATGCCGGCGCCGTCGCCGCGCTCCGCGGCACGTGGGCCGCGGCCGGTCCGTCCGGCGACACGCAGGCGACGGCGCAGTGGCTCGTGGACCGCGGCGTGATCACGCGGTGGCAGGCGAAGCGGCTGGCGGTCGGTGACCGGGGGCCGTTCTTCCTGGGCGACTACCGGCTCCTCGAGCGGCAGGAACGGCAGGGGGACGGGCTGCTCTTCGCGGCGCGGCACGACCCTTCCGGTCGGGGCGTGACCCTCATGCTTCTCAACGCCAAGCGGTGCAAGGAGGTGGATGTCTGGACGGCGATCGTCCGCCGCACGACGGCCGCTCACCAGGCGACCGACCCGCTGCTCTCGCGGACGTGGGCGCTGGAGCAGGTGGAAGGCAGCCGGTTCATCGTGTGCGAGGCCGTGACGGGGGTGCCGTTGGCCGACGAACTGGCGCGGCTCGGGCCGCTGCCGCCACTGCAGGCGGCGGTGCTCACCCTGCAGGTGGCCCGCGCCGTGGCGGAGATCCATGCGGCCGGGGGGGTGCATGGCGGGCTGTCGCTCGACGTGCTCCTGCGCGAGCCGGCCGCCGCCGGCGCCCCGGAGCGGAACGGCCGTGTGCGGCTGTTGCAGTTTCCGTTGGTCGGGGATCCGCATGTCCGGCCGCTGCGGGCGGCCGTCGCCACCGAAACGGAGGTTGCCGGCCTGGGACGGAGGGCGTCGTTCGTCGCCCCCGAGCTCCTGCTGCCCGAGCAGCCGTGTGACGCGCGGTCCGACGTCTACGCCCTGGGCTGCATCTTCCACGCCCTGCTCGCCGGCACCCCGCCGTGCTGGCAGGGGGACCCGCAGGCCACGCTCCGCCAGGCCGCGTTCGCCGGCCCGCAGCCGTTGGGGCCGCCGATTCCGCCGGAGATCGCCGCCCTGGTGCAGTCCATGACCGCCCGCGACCCCGATGCCCGCTACCAGTCGGCGGGCGAAGCGGCCGATGCGATCGCCGCGTGCTGTGGCATCGCCGCACCGCCATCCGCCCCGCCCGAACCCGAGGATCCTGCGTTCTGGCCCAGTGACGGTGACGGTGACAAGGCGCTCCACGCCGCTGGCACTGACTCCGCCGACGGCTTCGTCTGGCAGTCGGCCGGTCCCCGTGAGTCGGCGCCGGTCGCTCCAGCTGCGGCGGGTGCCGCCGCGCCGCTCGCAGCCCGCCGCCGTGCCACGCGGCTGCGGCTTGTCGGCGGCGGGGTCGCGGCGCTGGCGGTCGTGGCGGCGGCCGGGATCGTGGTGTCGCGACTCGACCTGGGCGAAAAGAAGGGCCGGCCGAAGTCGCCGGTCCGCCGCGTCGAGGGCAAGCCGTCCGTCCGTCCGGAGGGCGACTCCGGGATGGCCTCTGAGCCTGCGGTCGCCTCCTCCGCGCCGAACGCCGATTCGTCGGCCGCGCGGGGTGCGGAGGCGACGCGGCCCGCCGCGGCGCAGCCGGTGGCCAGCGAACGCCAGATCATCGTGGATGACCCGACCCTCCCCTGGGCATCGCCGACGTCCGGCCTCCCGCCGCGGCTGGCATTCCTGCCCCCCGGCTCCCAGCTCGTGCTGCTCGTCCGCCCCGCCGCGGCGCTCGGCGACGACGAGGGCCGGCTGTTCTACAAGTCACTGGGGCCGGCGGCGGCGGCGGCGTCCAAGACGCTGGCCGCATGGTGCGGCTGCGATCTCGCCGACATCGAGGCCTTGCAGGTCGGCTGGCAGGCCGGCCCGGCCGGCGACGTGTTCGAGGGCTTCATGCTGCGGCTCGTCGAACCGCGGCGGATTCCGGAGGACGAGGCGGCCCGCCGGGCCGCATGGGGGGTGACGGAGGCCGTCGAGATCGAGGGGCAGACCATCCACAAGGGAGAGCGGCTCTGCTTTTGGGTGCCGGCAGCCGAGCAGGGACGCACGCTGGTGGTGGCGCCGGAGGTGCTCCTGCGGGAAATCGTCACCGCGGCGGCGGCCGCTCCGGCTGAGGGGCTCGCCGCCAGCCTGCCCAAGGACACGGAGACGCTCGTCGGCATGCTCGACGCCGATCGCCACCTGACGCTCTTCGGGTCGCCGCACTACCTCGTGCACGATGGCCGCCGTCTCCTCGCCGGGCCGCTGGTCCGCCTCGCCGACCCGCTGGCCGCCTTCTTCGGCGACGCGATCCACGCCGCGGCACTGTCGCTGCACTTCGGCCCGAGCGCCTACGTCGAGCTCGACGCCGTCGCCACCGTCGAGGCCCCCGCCGGAAGGCTCGCCCCGAGGCTCAAGGCCGCGGTGGCGGCCGCGCCCGATGCCGTGGAGGAGTATTGCGTGGCGCTCGAGCCGGCCGCGTACGGCCGCAAGCTGGTGCTCCGGCTGCCGCAGATGATCCGCATGCTGGGGGAAAACGTCCGCGCGGCCGCCGAGGCCCGGGGCGTCGTGGTCAACGCCTACCTGCCGCGGCACGCCACGCACAATCTCGCCCTGGCGACCGAACTCGCCCTCTCCCAGTCGCCGGGGCGATCCGCTCCGGCGCAGGTCCCGGGGACGGCGGCCGCGCAGGACGCCCTCGGCAGGCTGCAGAAGAAGATCACGCTGACCTTCGTCAAGGACACGCTCGAACGCTCGATCCAGTTGGTTTCCGAGGAGATCGGCGTGCCGATGGAGATCCTCGGCACCGACCTGCAGCTCGAGGGCATCACGAAGAATCAGTCCTTCGGCCTCGACGAGCGGGACAAGCCCGCCGCGGCGGTGCTGCGGGCGATCCTCGCCAAGGCCAACCCCGACGGCAAGCTCGTGTTCTTCGTCCGCCGCCAGGACGGCGCGGAGACGATCGTGATCACGACCCGCGCCGCCGCCCAGAAACGCGGCGACGCGCTCCCGGCAGGGCAGTGAACGCCCGGGCCGCGAGCGGAAGCCGTCTCACCCCAGCAGGGCGAGGGCGACCGACATGTAGAGCACGATGCCCACGATGTCGACGATCGCCGACACGAAGGGGTTGCTCATCAGGGCCGGGTCGAGGCCCAGCGAGCGGAAGAGCAGGGGCAGGGCCGACCCGACGAGCGTGCCCATGAGCACCACGCCCACGATCGTCAGCGGGATCACGGCCGCGGCCGCGGCGGTCGGGGCATAGGCGAGGGCGAGGAGATAGCCCGGGATCGCCAGCAGTCCGCCCAGCAAGAGGCCGAGGGCCAGCTCGCGCCGCAGGATCCGGGGCCAGTCGGTGAGCCGGCAGTCGCCGGTCGAGAGCGCGGTGATGACGAGCGTGGCCGACTGGTTGCCGGAGTTGCCGCCGCTGGCGATCACCAGGGGAATGAAGGCCACGAGCCAGGCGTGCGGCGACTGCCAGTTGGCGAGCACCATGGCCGTCACGGCCGCGGTCGCGAACAGGATCGCCAGCCACACGCCCCGCTTCCAGGTCATGGAGACGAGGGCGGCATCCAGGTAGCTCTCGCCGAGGGGCTGGATGGCCGCGATCCGCTGGGCGTCGTCGGTCGCCTCCTGGCGGACGGCGTCGAGCACGTCGTCGTGGGTCACGATGCCGACGAGCCGGTTCCGGTCGTCCACGACCGGAATGGCGATGAAGTCGAAGCGGGCCAGCTTCTCCACCACCTTCTCCCGGGGCTCCTCGACCCGCACGCTGATCGGGTCGCGCTGCATGAGGTCGGCGACGAGGGCCGTGGGCTTCGCCAGGATCAGGTCGCGGAGCGACACGAAGCCGAGCAGCTGCCGTTCGCCGTCGAGCACGTAGATGTAGTAGATCGACTCGCTGTCGGGGGCCTGGGAGCGGAGCCGCGTGATCGCCTCGCCGGCCGTGACATCGGCCGGCAGCGACGCGTATTCCGTGGTCATCAGCGACCCGGCCGAGCCCTCCGGGCAGGAGAGGAGCATGCGGATGTCGTGCCGCTCCGCCTTGGCCACCAGCGGCAGGATCTCCTCGACGAGCTCCGGGGCGAGCTCGCGGAGGAGGTCGTCGCGGTTGTCGGGGGCCATCCATTCGATGAGCGGCCCGAGGTGGGCCCGGTCCCCCGCCTGCACCAGCTCCACCTGCCGGGGCATCGGGTAGTAGGGAAAAATTTCCGCCTGCCGCTCGACCGGCAGGGCCTCGAGCATCTGCCAGAGCTCACCGTCTTCGAGCCCCTCCGAAAACTCGGCCACGGTGGCGGGGTGGAGCTCCGCGGCCACCTCGCGCAGGCCGGCCGTGTCCCCCTCGGTGAGCATCACCCGCAGTTCGGGAATGAGGATCGGGTTGGCGACGGACATGGCGGAGCGGTCGGCGGACGGGACGGGCCTATACTGCGGGGCAACCGCGATCACGGGCCAGTATGCCATGAACGACCGGAGAGTCGAACGCCGAAACCCGTTCCTGTGGGCCTGCGTCGTCGTCATGTGTGGCGCCGGCACGGCCGCGAACGGAGGGGATGCGGCGCGGGGCCGGGAGCATCTGCTCACGCGCGGTTACCTGCCGGCCGACTTCGACCAGGAGGTCTTCGACGAGCTCTGGACCACGTGGGAGGAACCGCTCAAGGAGCGGGCGGCACGGGCGCCGGTCGCCGAGCGGCGGCGGATGGCGATGGCCCGCTATGGGCTCACGCCCCATCCGGACGACCCGGCGCGGTCGCTGCAGTACGTCGTCGGAGCCGATGGCGGCTGGACCATGAGCTGCCTGGCCTGCCACCAGGGCCAGGTGCGGGGCCGGGCGATTCCGGGCGTGCCCAACTCCACCTATGCCCTGGAGACGCTCACCGAGGAGGTGCGGGCGGTGAAGGTCCGCCAGCGGAAGGCGTTCGGCCACATGGATCTCGGCTCCCTGTTGCTGCCGCTCGGCACGACCGTCGGCACGACGAATGCCGTGATCTTCGGCGTCGCCCTGATGCGGCACCGCGACGCGGACCTCGCCATCGTGCAGCGGCCGCCCCGCTTCGACCTCCTGCACCACGACATGGACGCCCCGGCCTGGTGGCACTACCGCCGGCGGCAGAGCCTGTACGTGGACGGCTTCGCGGCCAAGGGGCATCGGGTGCTGATGCAGTTTCTGCTCGTCAAGGAGAACGGCCCGGAGAAGTTTCGTGCCTGGGAGGACGAGTTTCGCGACATCGAGGCCTGGATCGCGGACCTCGAGCCGCCGCGGTGGCCGGGGGCGATCGACGCGGCCCTGGCGGAGCGGGGCAGGGGGGTGTTCGGGCGGCACTGCGCGGAGTGTCACGGCACCTACGGCCCCGATGGCGTGTATCCCGAGCGGCTCGTGCCGCTGGCGGAAATCGGGACCGACCCGGTGCGGCTGCAGTCGCTGTCGCGGGAGGATCGCGGCGCGTTGAATGCCAGCTGGTTCGGCCACTTCGGCGCCGACCGGCGGACGGCGGACGTCGACCTCGCAGCCCGCGAGGCGGGCACCGGCTACGTGGCGCCGCCGCTCGACGGGGTGTGGGCCACCGCGCCCTATCTTCACAACGGCTCGGTCCCCACGCTCTGGCACCTCCTGCATCCGGATGCGCGGCCCGTCGTCTGGCGGCGGTCGGCGACGGGCTATGACGACCGGCGGGTCGGTCTCGAGGTCGAGGAGCGCGACGCCATGCCGGCCGAGAAGCTGCCGCCCGCCGACCGCCGCCGGTATTTCGACACGCGGAAGCCGGGCAAGTCGGCCGCCGGTCACGACTTTCCCGCGGCGCTCGACGACGCCGAGAAGGCCGCCGTGCTCGAGTATCTGAAGACGCTGTGAACGTGGACGTCGTGGCCGACCGTCGGCACGAACCGCTCATGAGCCATTCCAAGGCGGAGGCCCCGGGCTGCCGACCGGGGCGTGTCTTCGAGCGTGCACACTCGACCCAAAAAGCCCGTCGCGGAAGCGACGGGACACCGGGTCGTTGGGCGAGACCGGAATCGCTTTGCTCGCTGTCCGTGGAAAAAGCCCTCCATGGCCTTTTTCCACTCGGTCGACCGCAGGAAACGCCGAGGGTTTTCTGGGTCGACGGCCATCGCATCCTGCTCGGGCAAACTTGTTCCACAGTCTGCTAAAGTACGGGCTACCGCATCCGAACCCGGAGATTCATCGATGACGCAGCTCGAACGCGCCCGTGCCCAGGAGATCACTCCCGAGATGAAGTTCGTCGCCGCCCGCGAGGAACTTCCCGAGGAGCTGATCCGCAGCGAGGTGGCCCGCGGACGGATGGTGATTCCGGCCAACAAGGTGCACCTCTCGAAGCGGCTCGAGCCGATGGCCATCGGCATCGCGGCCCTCACCAAGATCAACGCCAACATCGGCAACTCGGCGGTCACCAGCGACGAGCAGACCGAGCTGGAAAAGCTGCACATGGCCGTCCACTACGGTGCCGACACCGTGATGGACCTCTCCACCGGGAAGGACATCGATGCGATCCGGCAGGCGATCATCGCCGCCTCGCCGGTGCCGATCGGCACCGTGCCGATTTACCAGATGCTCGAGGAACTCGGCGGCGACATCGAGGACATGAAGCCGCAGCACTTCCTCGACATGTGCGCGAAGCAGGCCAGCCAGGGGGTGGACTACATGACCGTCCACGCCGGACTGCTTCAGGAGCACCTCCACCTGACGATGAACCGCGTCACCGGCATCGTCAGCCGCGGCGGATCGCTGATCGCCCGCTGGATGATGGCCCACCGGCAGCAGAACCCGCTGTACACGCACTTCGAGGACCTGTGCGACATCTTCCGGGAGTACGACGTGACCTGGAGCCTGGGCGACGGCCTGCGGCCGGGCTCGATCGCCGACGCCAGCGACGAGGCCCAGTTCGCCGAACTGCACGTCCTCGGCGAGCTCACGCGGCGGGCCTGGAAGAAGGGCTGCCAGGTGATGGTCGAGGGTCCCGGCCACGTGCCGATGGACCAGATCGACATGAACGTGAAGCGGCAGATGGAGGAGTGCGACGAGGCGCCGTTCTACGTGCTCGGACCGCTGGTCACCGACATCGCCCCCGGCTACGACCACATCACCAGCGCCATCGGCGCGGCCCTGGCCGGCTGGAGCGGGGCGGCGATGCTCTGCTACGTGACCCCCAAGGAGCACCTCGGCCTGCCCGACGCGGAGGACGTGAAGCAGGGCGTGATCGCCTACAAGATCGCGGCCCACGCCGCCGACCTGGCCCGGCATCGGAAGAACGCCCGCGTCCGCGACGACGCCCTCTCCCGGGCCCGTTTCAATTTCGACTGGAACGAGCAGTTCCGCCTGGCGCTCGATCCGGAGACCGCGCGGAAGTATCACGACCAGACGCTGCCGCAGGAGACCTTCAAGAGCGCCCACTTCTGCAGCATGTGCGGGCCGAAGTATTGCTCGATGAAGATCTCGCAGGAGATCCGCGAGATGGCGGCGGCCGAGGCGAACGGCGGGCCGCTGCCGGTCATCCAGGCCGGCACCTGACG
>Ga0315902_10005843_pt1 | contig 17229 bp, 8 predicted proteins | sample LakEriMetagenome_9_FD_203523 | JGI IMG/M metagenome (GOLD analysis project Ga0315902, IMG submission 203523) | Freshwater fungal communities from buoy surface, Lake Erie, Ohio, United States - Buoy 12 MA117 | ecosystem: Environmental > Aquatic > Freshwater > Lake > Lake biofilm | place: USA...
TCAAGAACGTACTTCGTACCTGATTCCCCATCAACAAATTGGCAACAACGCCGGTTTGGGTTTGTTTAAAAAGGAGCCTTTCCCCCAGGGCTCTTTTTTATTTGTATGCAGCCTGTTTGAAACGGGCAGTTTTTTACATTTTCTCAGGCACGGCAATGCCAAGCAATCCGAGGGTATTGCGCAGATTTTCAGCAACAGCATTCGCAAGGAACAAGCGGAAGGCCCTGCTCGCTTCATCGGCTTCTTTCAAGACCGGAAATTCATTGTAGAAGCGATTGAATTGGCGCGCCATCTGCAGACTCCAATGTGCCAACGGCGAAGGGTCATACCCATCTGACGCTGCACGCAAAGCATCTGGCAACATGGCCAGTTGCCGAATAACAGCCCTTTCGGCTTCGTTTGGAAGTATCGCAGGACAAGTATCTGGCGCCAGAGTTTGACGCAACATCGAGCGTATCCGTGCATAGGTGTACTGAATGAACGGCCCGGTATCACCTTGGAAATCAATACTTTCCTGCGGATTAAACAACATCCGTTTTTGCGGATCCACTTTCAACATAAAAAACTTCAATGCCGCCATACCAAGCATCTCATAAAGCCCATTAAGCGCCTCTTCTGACATGCCTTCGGTTTTGCCGAGTTCTTCCGTCTTGCGCTTCGCTGTATCATGCATTTCCTGCATCAGGTCGTCGGCATCCACTACCGTGCCTTCCCGGCTTTTCATCTTCCCGCTGGGCAAGTCAACCATGCCGTAACTCAAATGAAAGATGCCGTCGGCATAAGGCCTGCCCAGTTTCTGCATGATCAGCCGAAGCACCTTGAAATGATAATCCTGCTCATTTCCCACTACATAAACGCTGCGATCGATCCCGTATTCTGCATACTTCAACTCAGCAGTTCCGATATCTTGCGTCATATAAACGGAAGTACCATCGCTGCGCAAAACCAACTTCTCGTCTAAGCCATCTTCGCGCAAATCAATCCATACACTGCCGTCTGGCTTACGGTAAAAAACGCCTTTCTCGAGGCCTTCTGCAATGATGTCTTTGCCGAGTGTATAGGTGTTCGATTCGTAATAATACCGGTCAAAATCCACTCCTAACCGGCTGTAACTGCTTTCAAAACCTGCATACACCCAGGAGTTCATCGTCCTCCACAATTGCAGCACCGCCTCATCGCCTTGCTCCCAGCGCCTGAGCATGTCTTGCGCGGCGAGAAGAATGGGCGCCTGCTTTTCAGCCGCTTCCTTTTCTATCCCTGCAGCCACCAGCTCGGCAACTTCAGCACGAAACTGTGCATCGAAGGCAACGTAGTATTTCCCCACCAGATGGTCGCCCTTCATCCCGCTGCTTTCCGGGGTTTCGCCATTGCCAAGGCGCTCCCATGCAATCATGCTTTTGCAGATATGGATTCCCCGGTCGTTGATCAGGTTAGCTTTGATCACTTCATAACCGTCTGCTTTGAGAATCTCGGCTACGCTCCAACCCAGCAGGTTGTTGCGCACATGGCCAAGGTGCAGTGGCTTGTTGGTGTTGGGGGAAGAATACTCGACCATCACCTTCGTGTTTCGGGGTTTTGAACCGAGCAGCGACAATGCATTGGCTCCCATGGACTGCAACAGGCTGACCCAATAAGTGCCGGCAAGCTCAAGGTTGAGGAATCCTTTGACCACATTGAAGCTTGCCACCAGGTCATTCCGCTTGCAAAGTGCCTCACCGACGAGTTCGGCGCATTGTTCCGGACTGCGCTTCAAGGCTTTCACGAGGGGAAACACGACCAGGGTGAAATCGCCGGGGAAATCAGGATTCGTGCGCTCTATCCGTAAATCAGCCGCGCTGCTTTCGATTTGGAAATCCTTGTTTAAGGTATCAATTATCAGCGCACGCAGCGCAGCTTCCGGAGTCATGCCGCAAAGATAATCTCGTTGTGGGGCTGGTTTTGCTTACAATCTGCTGGAGTGGCTGTGTATTTTTGCCCGCCAATGCTGTTCAATTCTGTACAGTTTTTCCTCTTCCTGCCGCTGGTGTGGGCGCTGTATTTCCTGCTGCCACATCGTTTTCGGTGGATCTGGTTACTGGGTTCCAGCTATTTTTTCTACGGCTATTGGAAATACCAGTTCGTTTTTCTGATGGCTTTTACCAGTTTAGTCGACTGGTATTGCGCGCGGCAAATTGTGGCAAACACAGCGCAAACAGTGCGCAAACGGTTCCTGTGGTTTTCCATCATCAGCAACCTGAGTATCCTGTTCTTTTTCAAGTATTTCAACTTCTTTTTCGGGCATTCGCCCCTTGCCCGTTGGTTGTATAACACCGAAGCGATGGCATGGGCTGTGGAACTGGCGCGCTACACCATTCCGGCCGGAATCAGCTTTTACACCTTTCAAAGCATCAGCTATGTGGTCGATGTTTACCGCGGCAACGATACCGCTGAACGCAGTTTGCCCCGGTTCATGCTCTTTGTGGCGTTCTTCCCGCAGCTGGTGGCCGGCCCTATCGAACGATTCTCCCATCTGCAGCGCCAGCTATTCAGCCGGAATAACATACGCTATGAAAACCTCAGCGCCGGATTCCGCCTGCTGCTTTACGGACTGTTCCTGAAAGTTTGTGTAGCCGACAACCTCGCTGCTTCAGCCGATCAATTCTACGGCGCCCATAAGCTCTACAACAATGGTTCAGCCTGGCTCGCTGCCCTTGCATTCTGTTTTCAGGTTTATGCCGATTTCTTTGGGTATTCTCTGATGGCGCAGGGTTCCGCAAAGCTTTTCGGTATCGACCTGATGGACAATTTCCTGAAACCCTTCCTGGCCCGCAACGTACCCGAATTCTGGCAGCGCTGGCATATCTCCCTTTCCACCTGGTTCCGCGATTATATCTACTTCCCGCTCGGTGGAAGCCGCCAGGGAAAAACACGGATGCTCGGCAATGTCATGGTCGTGTTTCTCGTGAGCGGCCTCTGGCATGGCGCCAACTGGACCATGATCCTCTTCGGCGCTGCCCAGGGCATTTTGTACTGGTTCGATCATTTTCTTTTCGGTAAAGCGCCGGCGCGAGAAGATGCCATTGCCTGGCTCCACCGTGCGAAAACCGTCTTTTTCTTCCTCCTGACACTCGTCTTCTTCAGGAGTATGAGCCTGAAACAAAGCACTGAGGTTTACGGCATGCTGGCCGGAATGCCCTCGGGCGAAGCGCAGCTTCAGATTCCTCCTGTAACCTGGGCCATGCTCTGCGCGTTCATCCTGCTCGATTTGTTTATCACCCGCGACCGCTTCGACCGCTGGGTGGGGAAATATCCTGCAGCCCTTCGCTGGACTGTCTATTCCGTTTTCATGCTGAGCATTTGGATGTTTGGCGGCACCGTGAACCATCCTTTCGTCTATTTCCAGTTCTAAGATGACTTTCAAACGCCTGACCATCCGCCTGTTGTTCGTAGTGGTACTTTTCATAGCCGCGAATGGGTTCTACAGTCGTTTTCTGTGGCCCGCGGAGATGGAAAAGCACGCACCACTGGCCGCACGCGTGATTCAAACTGCCGACAGTGCAGATGTGCTGTACTTCGGCGAATCGAGCAATACCAGCTTCAATCCTTTCACCGATACACTCACCTACAGCATCTCTGAGTTTCTGCAACAATACCTGCCTCGTTTACAGGTTCGCGATATCACACACAGCGCCTACCATCCGGGGATGTTCCTTGCGCTCATGGAACTGATCCCTGAAACGGCGCGTGTAAAAACCATTGTGGTTACGATGAATATCCGGAATTGTGGGCCGGCCGCCATACACACCACACTCGAGCCTTACATGCAGAAGCAGAAAGTGTATTACAGCAGCCGAATGCCCTTGCTGTCGCGCATCTACCTTTCCATGAAATTCTACGACAACCGCGACAGCATGGAGCGGGAAAGGTTAAAACTGGAAGCCTGGCGCACCTGGGACATTCAGTATCCCGGAGCGAAACACCCATACCCCAATGCCCGCAGCTGGTTCGATGCCCCAAAGTTTCCGGGGGAAGACAGCAGCGGCGATGCCAGGCGCAAACGGATTCTGGCCGACGACTATATCAAGGGCTTTGCTTTTGTGCTCAGGGAAGACAACCCACGCATTGAACAATTCGACGCCATGGTAAAACTGGCTGCCGTTAATGGCTGGAAACTGGTTTTTAACATCGTTCCGGAGAATATGGAATACGCCAGACTGCTGCTAGGAGAAAACCTGGTGCATACTATCCGGTACAACCGCGATTTCCTCGCAGCGCGTTACCGCAAGATGGGTGTGGAAGTTGTAGACAACCTCGAAGTGGCGCGCGGTCAGGAATTCACCGATCAATTCTGGACTACCGAGCACTTTAACGGTCGCGTAAGAAGGGCCTGCGCACGGAATCTCGCGGGCGTTTTGGCAGGGAAGATCAGCCCGGGAAATGTTCCGGTTATGAAACAAAATAACTGGCCGAATCCTGAAGTATTGCAGCCCATGGCCGATACTTTGCTCGGGCTGGTGCCCAAAAGGCTGCACTAATCTCACTGGCCCGTTTGTTCTCAATACCCAACGTGCCGAATCAAAAAATATCGCACTGCTGTCACAATCGTGAACAGGCTGTTTCATAGGTCTCAACTTAACAATCATAGACCAGCTTGTTTGAAAACCGGAATCCGCATGGATTGACCATCGTCAACAACATAAACCATCAGGCTATACCAACCTGCAACCAGGTTGCGGGTATCAAGAGTAAGTGACTGATTCGCAGATCCTTGAAAGCGATATACTACCCTTCCTTGTAAATCGGATAAAACGATTAGTACTGGCTTACCCGTGATTTCCGAAGGCAAATCCAACCTTAACCAATCACCAAATGGGTTGGGAAAGGCATGTAATTCGGGCGAACCTTCGATATCGCAGAAACGCAGTGGCGAAGTGTAGATGCACATGGTAGCCGAAAGTGCCTGCACCCTAAAAAAGTGGCGCCCTTCAGCTAAACCTGTCGTGTGGAATTGATAATCCGAACGACTGTCTTCGCTCTGAGCCGACACCTTGCCTACAGGAAACCATTTGCCGTCGATCAACTGCTCTATGACAAAATGTGTAATTCCCGCTTCCGGATCCATTTTCCAATCCAGCTGTACTTTGGAACCGGGCATAATACATTTCAATTTGAAATCGTGTATTCCGATTGGAAGCACGGCTGCTGCGCCGGCAATCCCAAATTGACTGAATCCGGTGATTCCCTTTCTGAGCGCATATCCATGAGCAACCCTGGTTCCGGCACTGTCTTTGCCCGGCCAGAAACTACCGGCCGGCAAGGTCCAGTCGGCAGCGTTGCGGCTGCTGTCGTGCCTGCGCAGGATGGTAAATGCCCCATCTTGCAAATAATGTTCATAATCCGGATGGCCGTCAAACCAAAGCTGTAGATCATACTGTGTTCTTGCTGTATCCGGTTCAGCGCTGATAAACCAAACGCCCGCACCAGCCAGGAAATTGAACCCTATACCAAATTCACTGGCGTTCAATCCACTGTCGTTGCCGGGTCTGTCGCGGTAATGTACATGGAGCTCCGAAATGCTTCCCGGTTGCCGGAACTGCAGCGAAACAGGCATGGCGTAATGAAGATCGCCGGATGGAATGCAAATACTGCTATCCCGGCCTAGCCGCTGAACAATCGGGCCGTGTATCCATGATTCGCTGAACCGCTTGTTTGCTTTCCCTTCCATTACCGGCCATACCAATTCAATGGTATCCGGGCTGGAAATCAATACGCCGCGCACCAAAACCAATTGTTTTACCTGCGTCTTCCCGGATAGTTGCAAGGCCGCTCCGGCCATTACAAGCGTATCAACAGCAAGCTGCGCGGGGAGTTTCCATTCCAAGGTATCTCCGGCTGCATAAATAAGGGTTGCGCCATGGCCAATGAGGTCTGCTGCCCGCGCCTGCAAATTGCCGTGCACAAACAACCTTACGCCGCTGTCGAGTTCCAGTCTTGCGCCGCTATCCAACACCAGAGCACCTGCAGCTGCTGTTGCACTTATCCTGGGCATAAAAGCCTGTTTGCCACCTATGCGAACTGTATCATTTTTCCCGGGAACCTGATCGCACCAATTGGCTTTCTGGTGCCATGAATCGCTGCTGTTGCCAATCCAGTCAAATCGTGCGGCATGGCGCACAGCGAGTGGCAAATGAACCCAATCGCTGTTGCCGCACCAGGCTTCTGCCCTCAGAAAGAGGGTGTCAGGCTGCCGGAGACTAAACTGCAGCGCATCGCCGGAATGGAGAAATGAATCTGCGTTGGCGCCAAGGTACCAACTCCATACGCCGCCTGAACCTTTATTGCCACCCGAAGGATAAAACCAATTGGGCACACCCAGACAAAGGGTATCCCTGTCTGCCCGAACTTTATTCGCCGGAGCGGGTAGCGTATAAACGGACAACGAAAGAACGCGTCCAATAGTGGTATCGCAATAACCGGCGCCGCGCAGCATGAAACGCCTTCCGGCATTCAATTGCAGGCGCAGGGAATCGCCTGTACCCAGGAGGCTGTCTGAATCTGCATCCAGCCAAAGCCATTGCCCTGCGGGTTCAAGTTGGCCCCCCAATCGTTTCCAGACAGCTGTGGTACCTGGACAAAGCGTATCCTTTCCGCTGATAGCTGCTGCTGCCTTATTGCGCGGTGTCAATCTGTAAACTCCATAACGCGCATCGGCTACCAGACTATCCTTGCTGGTAACCAGGTAAGAAAGTTTGATAAAGACACTGTCCTTGCGCGTTGGATTGCAAGACAATACACCGCTGAGTTTGAAACCCAAGCTGTCACCACAGGCAATCGACATGCTATCCGCGAAGACCGATTGAATGCCCGCAGGTTGCACCGACCCGAAATGCCGGTAGGATGTATCAGGATGTATTTTCACCCATAAACTCAGACTATCTGCCAGCAACGATGAATCGATTGAAAACGCAAGTTGTTTAATTGACTCCGGCATCGTTCTGCCAAGGTGTTTCAAAGACCAGCTTGCCAAATCGGTTTGCCCCAATGGAGCAAATATCTCCAGCCGATTGGGCTGCGCGCTGATGCTAAATTGCCTGTCGATATCGAAAGTGAAGGTATCCGTCAAGGCTCCGGGTATTTGCTGTGAAGGGTATGTTCTGGTGCGTCCTAGCGCATCAAAAGCCTGCGAAGCTTGGATCAAACGTGGCCAAAGGTTACCTGTTTTTCGTTTCAGGAAGGTTTCACGGCGCAAGGTTTCATCCAATACCATATCGCCTCCTCCACCCGAAGCAACATTGGAAAGGTTGTTCGCCGAAAGCCGGCCATACCAATTGCAAACCTGGGAATCGCCTGAATTGTCTGTTTGATTGAAATACAGCCAGGCCTGACCACCCCAACCGGCGGCATGAAAATAGTTTCCGGATGAGCGTGGATTGATACCGTTGGTATCCAGACCACTGCGGCTTTTAAGAAACGCAACAGGCCGTCGCCAATGGCCGTCGCCTGACGCGAACAGCACATTGTTCTTTAGCAGCAGTTTGCTGCCTGCGCTGTCGTTCCAACGCAAGACCGCGACTGCCCGGTTGCTGTCGGCATGGCTTCCACGCAGATAAATGGTATTGTGATGTAGCGCCGCGATTCCCGGAAAAAGCTCCAAACCAGAAACTTGCGCCTGGGACCCCGATAACCCATCCAAGCCGGCAATGCGGTTATTCGTTACCTGCGATTCCAGGCTTCGGACAGCGATTCCGCTGATTCTGCCATTTCCATGTAACCCTGCGATGCAGTTTGCATGCAGTTCGGCCTTGTGTCGGTGGCCATTGTTGAGGTCTATGCCGATAACGTTTCCGATGGAATCGGCCGTCAGCTTGTGAATGGTATTGCCTTGAACACTGCAGGAACTTATTCCGCTGTTGTTCAGGCAGCGCGCCGAAATACCTGTCACACCGCCGGCAGCGCGCATGGCGACAATCCGGTTGGAATCTGCGCGGATTGTTGCCCCGATGCTATGCAGCTGAATCCCGGTAGCCCGGCCGCGTGCTCCAATGCTGTCAATATAGTTTCCAATGGTCAACACGAATCGCGCCTGACCACTGTTAAGAATGCCCGTATAATCGCCGGTTAAAGTATCCCGGCTTACCTTGTTGTTTCCGATTTGCAGCGTATGATGGATTTGTGCGCTGTTGCTGATCGCTATAACATGGCTGCCCGCTGAGGCAAACAGGTTCCCGTGGATCATGTTGCTATCAATAACCAGTGTATGGCGTTGTCCGGTATTCCGGATACCGTAAAAAGTGCTGCCCTGCATTTGATTGGTGCATGAACGCACTACATTGCCTCTCACTTCCATCCGGTTGCTCGTGCCGGCGTTTTGGCGCAATGCGATACCAAAAAGATGCTGGCTTCCGCTCAATGCCCGCCCTCCCAGGGTAATCCGGTTACCGGTGATGCGGATTCCGGCTTCGCTGTACAGATGCCCGGAGGTGAATACAATCCCGAAACGCTCTGAAACTGGCACCGCAAAGGGCGCATTGCCGTGCGGGTGGGTATGGATGTGATTGTCTTCCAATAGCGCATCCCGCACATTCATCACCTTAATGCCTTCTTCCCCAAAGTTCCATATAGCACATTTTCTAATCACAACGGCACTGTCGAGGCGCTTGTAAGGAGCACTGTTATCGCTCATGCCCTTGGCCAGAATACCGGCGAAAGCAGTTGAAATGGTATCTTCTTCCAACAATATGTTGGCGTGCAAATCATGACTGCCTGCCACAGTAAATGCCTGATTGAGTGCATCGGCCCGTGCATTTACGAGGGCTATTCCTTTGTTGCCATCTTCAAACGCTGAGGGGCCTGAACTGCTCATCAGTGCCATGAAGCGGACGCGACAATTGGCAATCCGCACATTGCAACAGCCGCCGTTCAAGCTATCCTTGAACATAGCCAACCCGTATTCCATCCGCGCACTGCCTGAACTCGCCGCGTTGGAATCCACCAATTCAAAGTCTTCGATCGTCAGGTTATCGGTTCCATGTATCGACCAGATTCCGTCTATTCTTGCGCTGCTGCTGTTCATTCCCCGGCTTCCTGTGCCCGCAATGAGTATTGGCCTTTTTCCACTTCCAAATGATGTAAACCGCAATGGATGTAAGGCGTGACCTGAAACCTTTAACTGCAATCCTGAACCACTGCTTAGCTTTTCACGATGTCCGGCTTTGACATGGCAAGTGAGCGGGCCAGACATGCCTCTGCGGTTCAATGTGTCGATAAAGGCTTCCAGCCGCCTGAAACAAGTGCCGGGTATCAGGTAATTTCCAAACAATCCGGCAGACCGGCTAACAAAAAAAGAATCGCTGCGCGCCCCTGTTTCATCCAGGCTCAGCAAGCGACTAGCCTGCGGCCCATGCGCTTCGAAAAGGGAATCCAATAAAACCAGCGAAACCTGGCTTGTGAAGAACCGCAGCCAAATGCGCTTTCCGGCATCAAAACAAGGAAGAAATCCGCTGCACAGGCTGTCTTGTTGCCCGAGAACAGCCCTGTGTGCCGTGCGCATGGAAACAGCAGTATCGAATTCAACACCCGCCCATTCTCCAGCAGATAAAGGCCGGTCAAACCACAGCTTCACAAAGGCATTGGAGCCAGGTGCGATGGTATCCGGAATCTGCCAGCGACGAATTTTAGCTGGTTCAAAATTTGTTGTGCAAACGGACATCCATTCATCCACCCCAGCGGCAGGGTTACTGGATGTGGTAATTTGAAAATGCAACCAGGAATTGGCGCTGATGCCGGGAAGAATCCCCGCTTCACCCAGGCTATCCATGTACAAAGCGCTTGCAATGACGTTGGATGTATCCGGCAAAACCAATTGTCCAAAGCCGGGAATGCATCGGTTTGCAAGCGCTGGACGCCAACTGCGCATGGTGTCCGGCGTACTGCCCTTTTCACCAAACCAAGACCAGCGCAATGTACCTGAAGCTGTGGCTGATCCAACCTTGAAATGTGCCCGACGAAGGCCTTCACCGCCTTTCGCCTCCAACAAAGTGTCAGGTTTGGAAGGTACGCCCAAGGCTAAATACGCGGCTTGCGCCCTGCATTCCAATAACAAACCGGTGCACATGCACACGAGCAACCCTAAGAAACGAACATGTAAAAACATACGAACAATGCATAAAAGTCACTGCAATGCTCGTTACGGATAACCTTTCTATGCAAGTACCCGAGGCCAATGGCAATGGGCACAAAATTGCATCATGTTGTTTTTCAACACTTTACACAGCGAACTTACACGTTTATAAGCGCGTAAGAACGGCTCAGGTATTACAAAGCAGCCTGGATACGCACAGCTACTGCGGCCAGTTCTTCGTTGGAAGGCTTCAGCTTTGGCTTAGAGAAATTCATGTCATCAACCTGTTGCAAGGGCACCAGGTGCACATGCGCATGCGGTACTTCCAGGCCGATAACTGAAACACCGACCTTGCGGCATGGAATGGCCTTGCCTACAGCTACGGCTACACGTTTGGCAAAGGTAAAAAGACCTGCCAGGGTCTCATCGTCCAGTTCAAATAGATAATCAACCTCCTTCTTGGGAATCACCAACACATGACCCTCCACCAAAGGAAACACATCGAGGAAAGCAAAATAGTTTTCATCCTCCAGGATCACATGTGCCGGAATTTCCCCTTGCACAATGCGCGTGAACAAAGAGGGCATCAGCGGAAAATATCGAGGATTTCCAATTTCATCATACCGGCCGGCACCTGCACTTCAACGATATCACCTTTTTCCTTGCCCATTAAAGCCCCACCAATAGCCGACTTGACAGATATCTTACCAAGCTTTATATCCGCTTCTTTTTCACTCACAAGCATGTAGGTGAATTCCTTCTTCAGGCTATGGTTTTTAACTTTCACGGAACAAAGAATGGTCACTCGGCTGGTATCCACTTTTGACGCATCAATCAGGCGCGCGTTGGCCATCAAGGTTTGAAGTTGTGCAATTTTCATTTCAAGCATACCCTGTGCTTCTTTCGCAGCATCGTATTCTGCATTTTCACTGAGGTCGCCTTTCTCGCGGGCCTCAGCTATAGCTTTGGAAATACGCGGACGCTCCACACTCTTCAGTTGGTTCAGTTCGTTCTTCAGGTTCTCCAGACCTTCCTTGGTCAGGTAGGTTATCTCTCCCATAATCGTTCTTCTTAGAGGGTTAAAAAAAAAGTGTTGCACCCCGGTCAAAGGGTGCAACACCTGCAAAATTAGGTATTAATGCTGAATTAGTTAGCGGTTTCGTAGTTCAGGTCTATGCGCACACCGAAAGAATGGGTTCCTCCGAAAGGATTGGTGGCGCGATAGCTGTAATCGATACCGAGATTGGATTTTTCCCCGCTGCCGGTGCTGAACGGAATGTCGAGTGACAAACCTGCAGTAAGACCGGTATAGGCGGTAATCCGTGTGTCGTAGTTGAAAATACCTTCCTGGTAAGTGAAACCAAGGCGCGTCGAAATGAAGTTGTTGTAAGCATACTCCAAACCAAGACTGGTTTCATTTGCCTGGAAAGCATGGTTCGCAAATCCGGCACCTACAGTAAGGCGATGATAATACGCGTCAGGATCACCGTCGAGACGCAAATCGTAAGCGGCGCTCATTGCCAATACAGTAGGCAACTGGAAGCGGTCAACACGGTGTTGCACTGTCTTAGTGTAATCACCGTTCTGCACAACCGCCTTGGTGCTCAGCCCGTCGCCGGTGTGGCGCATATCCGGACCGATGTTCTTAAGCACGATACCAAAATGGATATCGTTCGTCTTAACGGTAGAAGTCGGGTCTGATGTATTGGTGTACATTACACCTGCATCCAGGCTCACGCCCAATGCGCGCGCATCCGGAATGCCTTCGTTCACGCCGCGGAACATCATGCCCACCGAAATCTGGTCGTTGAACTTACGCGCATAACCCACGCCGATATTCGTCATGCTCACGCGGTATGTCCCAAGACCGCCATAAGGCTGATCTTCAGTGGTGATAGTGATTGGCGCAACGCCCCACTGCTGCACACTCACACCGAGGGTGTTTCCGTTGCCCAGTTGCTGTGCGAAACCGAAACTATTGATGTTCAGTCCGCTCCCGCTAAGCCAATTCGTACGTGTGAAGGCAGCTTCAGTCATATTCGCTTTGGAAAGACCGGCGATGTTCATGTACGATGCTTCAACACCCCGCACGGTTGACATGCCAGACCAGCCGAGACCGGAACTCCGGCCCCATCCATTCACCACGAGCTGTTGCGCACCCGCCTGCCCCTGTCGATCGGGGTTGCCGGCAAATGCCACGGCTGATGATGCAAGTGCCAGGCTGAGTGCGATTTTATTCAGGTTGATCATTGGTTTTCTTCTCTTAGGTTGTTCTGTGGATCCGGATTAATAACTATCAAGGTCAATGGCCTGCATGATACCGTACCAGCGCACGACTTTCTCTCCAATACCAGGTGCATTGACGTGGATGATGTAAAGACCGCTCGCAATCGGCACACTGGCCTGGTTCTTCAGATCCCAATCAACGAATGTGCGCTCATCGGCCTTTTCAATCCGACGCACGAGCGAACCACTCACATTGTAGATGCTGATCGTGCAGTTAGGAGGCAGGTTGGTAATTTTCACGCGGGCATCGATCGGGCTGGTCTGGTACTTGCTGTATGCGCGGTACGGGTTAGGAACCACGTTCACCAGGTCGAGCGACTTGCGGCCGTGTTCGGTGCTGATTTCAGGGGCAATATCCGCAGAGTTGAAGCTGTACATCGGCAGGTTGTTGTTTACCGGAGTGGCAGAAGTTTCCTGGGTAGTGTAAGCCTTTTTGATACGGATGCGGATCTTCACTTCTGTCGGAGGAACACCGTCCTTTACTTCATATCCTGCTGCTGCCAGGGTTGGGATAACCCACATTACCTGTGAAAGCACACGGCGCTTGTCAATCGTTCCCGGGCTGGCTCCTGCAGTAGCAGGCAACAAGGTAGTCTGGTACGTATTGAGTCCTGCGGGGTAAGGCTGACCTTTCACGGTGCGGTTTACGCCGAAGCTGTAACCGGTACCGAAGATATAGATGAAGTGCTTGCCACCGAGGGCCGGATAGTTACCGTTGTCGTTGAAGAAGGTTGAGGTCGGGTTCCAGATCATGTCACGACCATTCTCGCCGGGCAAGTAGCTGTCTTCACCGAAAGCGATGTTCAGACGCTCACCGGTTTCGAGGTTTACGGCATAACCGGGGAAGAAGCTGCGGCCCTGGCCGGCAGCGGGCTGCAGGTTGCGGTCGCGGCTGGCTCCCCAGCGCATGTTGAATTTGTCCATCTGCCCTTCTGTGCCAGATTTCACTTGCTCGTCGGCCATCTCAAGAACGATACATTCGCTCCACTTGCTGCGGTCAGGTGTTATCACCAGATCGATGCTGGCGAGTTCAGTCAGCGGGTTATCGGATACGGCGCTGTTTCTCCAGGCAAAACCGAAAGTATTGCGGTTCGATGTTGCATCGAAGGGAGCCCTTGCCGTTAATGCATAAGGTGCAACACGTCCGCCCCAGATTTTCTCCAGGCTCCCGTTCGGATCGAGCGGGTTGGCATTGGCGTCGAGCATGTCGTGTTCATAGGGAGAGAACGTCGAACCTCGTCCAGCGTTACCGGAGCGAATCCAGTTCTGCCAGATGTTCGCGCCTTGGGCAGCATCGTTGTCCGTTACGGCTGTTAACCACTGCCGTCCCGGATCTTCCCAATCAACACTCCATTCAATCAAACCATTCTGCACATCGCCATTCGGGTTATCGCCCGGGTTCGAAACTTGTTCGGCTTCGATACTCAGACCCCAGTCGGCAAGCGAAACGCGCTGATTGCGGAAAGTTGGGCTTGGATTATTGGTAACCGCAGGGCGGCCTTGCAGCGACTCGAACTTGTAGTTCATGGTGGTATCGCTGTATACGCTGTCGCCGGTGGTCTTGTTCACCAGAATCCAGAAACTGAATTTGGTGATGGTGTCTTTGGGAGTGGTGTTGGCAGAAGGACGACGCTCGCGGAAGATCAATTCAAAGTCGCCTTTGGGAACCTTCAGCGGGTCAACCACCTTCACTTTTACCGGACCGTTTCCACCCATATAAACAGGGTTCGGTGCGAAGTTATTGGTCAGGATCTCGTCGATTGTTTCTTTTGAAAACTCAAGCACGTTGCCACCGTTACCACGACCTTCAATGCGCTTCAGAGCAGGTCCTGAACCATAGCCTGCATTCAACTTAGTACCAGAATTTTCAGGATCAGTTTTGTGGGGAATACCACGCAGCACCTGGATGTTCCGGCGACCTGCCAGGAATTGGATCGGCTCAGTAGACAAGGTATCGTCTGTCAGCACGCCATAGCTAAGCACCATGTAATAATAGGTGCGGAAATCCACCAGGCCCTGGTTGGCAGTCTGCGCGAACAGGTCTTTCTTGATGCTGAATGAATGGCGGAGACCCTGGTTTTCACCGTTCACCTTTTCTTCGGGGATGTAAGCGTTTACTGTAGGATCGTAAACGCGGTTAATGATCTGAGCAAAATTGTCGCGGATATCGCACTGGTAAAGCAGGCGGGCGCGGTCAATATTGTCCAGGTCACCTGTGTTTACTGACGCATCCTTGAGCTGGTAAATCATATAGCCCTGGAAGCGGTAAGTAAGTGCCTTGTTGTTTTCGTTGATATACTTTTCAGAATAGCGTTCAACTTTATCAGAGTTGGTATTGATAAGTTTCATCACCAGCTCACCTTCGAGTTCCTGCATTTCAACATCTGGTGCGTCAGGACCGTCGAGGATCTTAAAGTTGTTGTTGAAGAGGCGCTGAGCCTTATCAGAGGCAAGACGCAGCAAGCTGAGAGAACCCTGGGCGTTGCCTGCGCATGGCGCGCCTGCTCCACCCGCAGTTGTTCTCGCCCACACCACACCGGTGGTTACGCGGTTCACCGCACCCGGGAACAAGGTAAACGGACCGGATACCTGCAAGAAGCGGCGGTCACCGGGACGGTTGCCCGATCCGCGTTCATCCCAACATTCACCGGGGAATTCAGGATCGGTTCCGGCTGAGAACATGTAGCGGGTGATGCGGCTTCCGCCGATACCGTTTCCACCAAATGTAACGTTCTGACCACCCAGCCATTTGCCCTGCAGCAGGTTGTAAAATTCTTGGGCAAGATCCGGGTTACCATTGATCGGGTTGTTGTCGTTGTTGTAATACATGAACGCGCTCATACCGAGTTCATTTCCGGCAGAATCGCGCGGACCTTCAAAGAAGTCAACACCCACGGAAGGCGGATTGAGGCCGTAACCGAGCACGCCTTCATCGTCTTCATCACCGTTGTAGCAATAGCCGAGTGAGCGGGAAACGTCGCAGCCCACATAGTCGTCTGCGTAGTTACCCAAATCCGCGTCAACCCACTGACCGAAATAGGTACGGTTCAGTTTGCTGAAAGAGCGGTTGATTACCTCAGTACTGTAAAAGGTCATGTTATTCACCTCGTCGTTGGTAGCGAAGGCGAAAGCTGTGGTATGCAATTCGAGGCCAATCGGAACACCCTGGGTTTCAGAGTGGATATTGCCCTTGTCATTATAAGCAAACCAAAGCATCATATCGGGCTGCTTGTCTACACCATTTTCTGAAATAGGACGGCGCGGATCGAGCACCGGGTGTTCACCCTGGAAAGGCTCATAAATACCGTTGCCGTTGATGTCTTTAAAAGGTGCAAGCGAACGGGGTTCTGTGCTGCTGGTAGCATACGGACGGTTGAAACCTGCAGGCCATTCGGAGATGCCGGTAGACGGGCTGATCCAGCCGCCTTCCTGTGCTTCCTCCATTTCTGTGCGGGTTACCTTCCAGATGCGGTCGTATGCTTTACAACGTTGCGGATCTGTAGCTGCGGTTGTGGTATCGAGCGGACCGGGCCAGAAGTCTGAACCGCGCTGGCGATAAGTCATAGCGGCCAGCTTGAGGTTGCCACCATCATCCAGTCCACCAATCCAAAGCGCTCCGGAGAACAGGGCATGCTTACGCACGGTGTTCGCGTCTGAAACCTTCGGAATTTCATATTTCGGGTTGTTCAAATCCCACCACATGTCGCCACCGTTCAGAATCTTGGTGCGGACGTTGTTGATGTCCAGGTCGGCACTTTGAGAAGCAGGTTCGCAGGTATTCGCGAACATGTTCATCCGGTTGTCCTGGTTAACCTGTTTCGATTTCGGGTTGATGTTCACTACCGGCCTTGCCTGCATGGCGAAGGGCACGAGCAGCAAGGCAGCCAATCCTATACTTTTCACGTTTTTCATAATCACTTTTCCTTTCTGCTAAATCAGTTGAGGTTGAAACGTACACCGAGACGAACGGTGCGGGGGGCAGTGAAGTTTCCGGCTTGCGTCTGGAGCAGTGCGCGGTAAAGATCTACATAGCTCTGGGCGTCGATCTGGCGCTGGATAGCCAACTGACCCTGGGGAGAGTTGAGGAATCCGTCGTCGTCGGGCAGACCAGTGTATTGGAACACACTTACTACGTTGCGGGCATCGAGCAGGTTTTCAACCCAGAGGTAGATGTTGGCTTCGAGCGGTTTGCGGCGGTCACCACGGTTGATGGTAACGGCTTTGTTCAGGTTCGCGTTCACAGTGAACTGCCAGGGCAGGCGCGCTCCGAAAGGTGAACCTTTGATCTGGGCACGGTCAACTGCACCAATCTGTACAGGCTGTGTTGTCGGTGTGTAAGGTGCGCCGCTCAGCGCGAAGAACATCATGTTCAGGTTGGTGTTGCGGAAGATTTCCTTGCCACCAACGATCGGGCCTTTGTAGCGGTTGCGGCCGTACGCATCTTTACCACCGTCCCATCCGATATTGAATACGCCTTTGATGGCGTGACGGATGTCGAGTTCACCAAGCGGAATCATGGTGCGCAGGTTGGGCTGGTTGGATGCAATCAGCGCCTGCTGCGAGTTGATGTTAGAACCGGTACCGTCAGCAAACTGAAGCGTATAGTTCGCGGTAAGACTCACCGGACCGAGTTCAGAGATTATATACTGCACACGGAAGCTCTTCACGGTGCTGAAGTCGATGTTGCGGTAAGTGATGTACGTAACGGGATAACCCTGGTTGATCTGGTACAATCCGAAGTCGTTGCGGATTTCGCTGTAGCTGGCAGTCAACTCAAGACCGCTGCTCTTGCCAATCTGCTGCTTGAAGCCCACCTCGTAGTCGGTTTTGATACGGGGTTTCAG
>Ga0315902_10005848_pt1 | contig 17220 bp, 18 predicted proteins | sample LakEriMetagenome_9_FD_203523 | JGI IMG/M metagenome (GOLD analysis project Ga0315902, IMG submission 203523) | Freshwater fungal communities from buoy surface, Lake Erie, Ohio, United States - Buoy 12 MA117 | ecosystem: Environmental > Aquatic > Freshwater > Lake > Lake biofilm | place: USA...
AAGCCCTGCTGATCCTGTTATTTATGTGGCTGTTCGGGCTGTTGACCGGCGGTGGCGCCTCCATCATGCGCGCCGTGATTATGTTCAGCTTTATTACAGCAGCACAACTGTTTAACCGCAGAACCAACCTGTACAACAGCCTGGCAGCTTCGGCCTTTCTGATGCTTTTGTTCAACCCCTTTCTGTTGTGGGATGTGGGCTTTCAGCTTTCCTATGCAGCCGTGCTAAGCATTGTTTTGTTCATGAAACCCATTTATCAATGGTTCACAACAGAAAACAAGTTGCTCGACTCATTCTGGAAACTGAATGCTGTCACCATTGCCGCACAGGTGCTTACATGGCCTTTGTGCATGTATCATTTCCACCAGTCGCCCAATCTTTTTCTGCTGGCCAATATGGTGGCCGTTCCTCTCAGCACCCTTATCCTGTACGCACTACTGGTTTTGCTCTCAGTGTCTTTCTCAGAGCCTCTGAGTTCTTTCACCGGCACAATCATTTCCCGGCTGCTCAACTGGATGAATGACTATATCTTATGGCTGAACCGTTTCCGGTTTTCTGTGTGGGAAGGAATTTATCATACACCCGCCCAGACAGTACTGTTATACTTATTTATTACCTGTCTGAGCTGGTGGTTACTGCGGAACAGGCGGACAGCTCTTTATACCGCACTCGGCGGCTTGTTGTTGTTTCTGCTGCTGCATCTCCAGCAGCAATACCTGGTTGCCAGACAAGTTCGGTTGATTGTATATAATCTGCCGCAACATCAGGCCATTGATTTCTTTGCAGGTCAACAGCATTACTTCCTGGGCGACTCCGTGCTGTTGCAGGATGGCTTTCTCCGGAATTTCCATCTGAAGCCGGCCCGCATTCTTTATGGCACTTTTCATTCCCCCACCCGGGTTCTTCCACAAGGATTTTCAGCAATCAACTGGCAGGGCCGGAAAATTCTGGTTGTGAACCAACCCCTTCCCAAACACGCACCCCCTGTACCCTTGCAGGCAGACCTGGTGATTATCTCAAAAAACCCACGGTTCACCTTGTCTGAACTGCAACGGTTTGCACACGGCAAACTGATTGTGTTCGACAGTTCCAACCCTCTCTGGAAAGTGGAGCGCTGGAAAAAAGAAAGCGACTCCTTGCACCTGCCCCATTTCTCCACAACGCACCAGGGTGCTTTTGTGATGAATTGGCGGTAACCTACCTTTGCGGCGCTTATTACCAGCTTATACAGCTTACTTAAAGCAAACAAATCGTTATGAAAAAAATTCAATCGGCGCTCATTTCCGTTTTCTATAAAGACGGCCTTGACTCCCTCGTTCAGTTGCTGCATGAACAGCAGGTTACCCTTTATTCAACCGGCGGCACACAATCGTTTATTGAGCAACTGGGCATTCCGGTTGTCCCTGTTGAGCAGCTGACCTCTTATCCATCCATCCTGGGAGGCAGGGTGAAAACACTGCACCCTTCTGTCTTTGGAGGCATACTGGGCAAAAGAGATGATGGGCAGCATGTTGCCGAAATGAAACAATACAATATTCCGGAAATAGACCTGGTGATTGTGGACCTGTACCCGTTCGAAGAAACCGTTGCCTCCACCACCGATGAAAAAGCCATAATTGAAAAAATTGATATCGGCGGTCCTTCCATGATCCGTGCTGCTGCCAAAAACCATAAGGACGTTGTGGTACTGGCAGCCAAAAAGGAATATGCTGTTCTGGAGCAACTGTTACGGGATCAACAGGGTGCCACCACCTACGAACAGCGCCGGGCATTTGCAGTGAAAGCCTTTGATGTATGCACCGCTTACGATACGGCTATTTCCAACTACTTCCATCAATCAGCTATAGAAACTGCCTTCAACAAAGAGGAAAAAATATTGCGTTATGGAGAAAACCCGCATCAGTCGGCCCGCTTTTACGGCAACCTGGAGGAGTTGTTCACGCAACTGAACGGAAAAGAACTTTCATACAACAACCTCGTGGATGTGGATGCCGCCGTGCAACTGATCCGTGAATTCAACACCACCACCTTTGCCATCATCAAGCATACCAATGTGTGCGGTGTGGCACAGCGCAGCACGGTAAAAGAAAGCTGGGATGCAGCCCTGGCAGGCGACCCGGAGAGTGCCTTTGGCGGTGTGCTCGTTTGTAATGGAACAATTGATAAACCCACAGCCGATGCCATCAACGAAATATTCTTCGAAGTGCTGGTGGCACCCGCTTTTGATGAAGAAGCCCTGCAGGTGCTGAAATCGAAAAAGAACCGCATCTTACTGCAGCTGAAACAACAACCGGCAGTAAAAGATCAATTCAAGTCCCTGTTAAACGGTGTACTGGTACAGGGTGCCGATGAAGGCAACTTCACCGAGTGGAAAGAAGCAGGGGGAAGAGCGTCTACGTCCTCAGAAAAAGAAGACCTGCTGTTTGCCAATCTCATCTGTAAACACCTGAAATCCAACGCTATTGCCTTGGTGAAAAACAGGCAGCTGGTCGGAAAAGGATGTGGACAGACCAGCCGGATCGATTCGCTGCGGCAATCTGTTGAAAAAGCCCGCCAGTTTAACTTTGACCTCAACGGTGCTGTGATGGCCAGCGATGCCTTTTTCCCCTTTGACGATTGCGTAAAAATGGGGCACGAGGCAGGCATCAACGCATTTATACAACCCGGGGGATCCATCCGCGACAACGATTCCATCGATTATTGTAAGCAACAGAACCTGGCCATGGTCATCACCGGTATGCGGCATTTTAAACATTAACAAACAGCATTTCGCCTGATTTAATAGCGCCGATGTTTTATTTTCATAGAATAAATGCCAAAGCCAACGTTCAAACGTGTTGTTACAAGCTCTGCCGAAAGCCTGAAAAACTTAACAGAGTATAATCCGTTCACCATCAGAAAAAAAGGAGAGCGGGCTAAGGCCTTATTTGCACTTGCCATAGTCTGCTTTTTCTGGGGCACCACCTGGCTTGCCTCCAAAGAAGGCGTGAAATACATGCCACCATTACAATTGGCGGCCATCCGACAATTCATCGGAGGCTCCTGCTACCTGCTTTATTTTTTTCTGAGAGGCGCTTCTATGCCGCGGTTAAAAGACATGGCCCCTCTTTTTGTACTGGCACTGCTGAATTTTGTTTTCAGTAACGGGCTCAGCACCTGGGGTGTAAAATATATTTCTGCCGGACTGGGAAGCATCATTGGTGCCATATTTCCACTCTGGATGGTGGTTATAAATTTGTTTACCGCTAAAGAGAAACTCCCCCTGAAGGCGATCATGGGTTTGGTAACAGGTTTTGCAGGCGTCTGTATCATTTTTTATGATCACCTGCACGATTTTCTGAATCCCGATTTCCGATTCGGAATTTTACTTTCCATTATCGCCACCTGGACATGGGCTATCGGTTCACTTTACACCAAAAAGCAGGCAGCCCGGTTTAATCCCTATTTCGGACTGGGTTTTCAGATGACCATTGCCGGAATAACCCTTTTCAGCGTTTCTTCTGTTGACCCATCATTTCTGCCATTCAGTGAAATTCCGGTACAGGCATGGCTGGCAATCGGTTACCTGGTTGTATTCGGCTCTTTAATTTCATTTGTAGCCTACCTCTATTCCTTACAAAGATTGCCTACCGAGCAGGCCAGCTTATACGCCTACATCAACCCGGTTGTAGCGGTGGTGCTGGGATCCATCATTTTTGATGAAAAACTGACCGTACTCCTGGTCGCAGGTGGACTTGTTACTTTATACGGCGTGTACCTGGTTAACAAAGCGTTCCGTAAAAGCGCGCCGGATCAGAATCTTCCTATTGAATAAGAATCTGCTTACTTTCGAATATGCATGCAGAAGGAATCAGCCTGAATAAATACATCAGCAGTACTGGTTATTGTTCCAGAAGAGAGGCCGATCAGCTGATTGAGCAGGGAAGGGTATCCATCAATGAACAGCTGGCTTTGTCCGGCTCGCGGGTGTTTCCCGGTGACCGGGTGTATGTTGATGATGAATTGCTGAAGATAAAAAAAACGGGCACACAGGATCAGTTCATAATTGCTTTCAATAAGCCTGTAGGAATCACCTCCACCACCGACGAAAAAGACCGCACCAACATTATCCGGTTTCTCAATCATCCGAAACGCATCTTCCCGATCGGCCGGCTGGATAAAGATTCAGAAGGTCTCATTTTTCTCACGAATAACGGAGATATCGTCAATAAAATTCTCAGGGCCGGCAATGAGCACGAAAAAGAATATATAGTAACGGTTGATAAAAAACTTACACCGGATTTTGCATCCAAAATGAGCCGGGGTGTCCGCATCCTGGACACCACCACCCTGCCCTGTAAAGTAAGGCAACTGGGAAGCCGCAGCTTTTCCATCATTCTCCGGCAGGGATTGAACCGTCAGATACGCCGCATGTGCCAGGTATTTGGATACGAAGTAACCAGCTTAAAAAGAATCCGCATCATGCATATTGAACTGGGAAAACTTGCCACCGGAAAATGGCGTTACCTGAGCGAGGCCGAAATGAAAGAAATGATGGAGTTGCTCCGCGATTCACAGAACGAACAGTAAAAATCATTTGTTGGCAGAAGCAGCATTGCGGATAAACTCAGCGTACCTTTCGCCCCAGCCTGCATACATTTCATCTGTTCCGAGGAAATGGTTATGCATCACCGTTATGAACGTGCCGCCTGTTGCCTGCACCTGTTCATACAGTTTGTTCAATTCCGCGAATGCTTCCTCCGGTTTCTGATGCAACTCATAATAAGAATTTGCTTCCATCCAGGCTGGCGGATGCACCCGTAAGGGAGTGACTGCTTCCGCTTCAAGGTCATACCAGTAAAAGGAGCGCGACGTGGAAGCACGAAAACCATTAACCGTACCATAGCCCATTGTATAATCATCGGTAATGCCTGCCTGCAAAAGAGTCCGGTACGAATGGGGCAGATGTATTTTCAGGTAATGGTGCCGGCTCCGGTAAATCGTTTTTTTCAAACAAGCTTCCAGTGTATTCTTTTCCCGGACCAGGTACTCCTGGTGTGTGTTACTGAAATCAGACGGATGCACTCCGATATCTGAAAATTCAGCAAACTGCAGCACCAGGCTGTGGAAAGCCTTTGAATGAGGATCAACATTCTTATCCAGTTCGCTTCTGTGATCTGCAGCCAGAAAAAACGTGAGGGGCCTGCAGGAGTATTCCCGGTGCAGTGCGGCGATGGACAGCAGTGCATCATAAGGGTCCTGCCTGCGGCCGGCCAGCACCTGTATCCGTTTAACAACGGAATTGGGTTGACGAATTATGCCACCCAGCGTGCGCCAGAAACCTTTATGGCGGTAGCTCCATGCAATATCAATATCATAAGTGGGAAGCAGGTGAAAGGAAGGTGAGGAGAAGGTAAGCAAAGGAAACTTCTGCTTCAGCAGCCGGCGCAACCGCTCCGTCCATTCATCCACCAGCGGCCGTTGCAGAAATCCACAGTTCCAGGCGGTTGAGTTATGGTGCGCATAACGGCCATACGCATCCGGTTCGTGTTCCAGGTACTCCTCATACCTTGTTATAAGAAAAAAACTGGCAGCCAGCCAATCAAAGCCCAGGTCATCGTCCGTTGCAAAGAAGGCAGGAAGGCCCTGCCAGGTAAAACAGCTGATTGCCTGTTTCTGAACTCCTGCACTGCTGAGTAACCCAACCGGGGCCATCCAGAATTCTTCATCCAGTATACGTGCTGCTGAATAGTTGATTTTTTCTGAGCGGTGCGACCGGTACAATTCCGCATCATCCGTCACCACTGCCTCTACGCCCAGCTGTTGGTTCATGTACTGCACCATGTACTGAATGCGGGGTGTGATATGCGTAGTATAGAACAGCATGTTTACTGTTTTCCTGTCCGCTCCTTCCACAACTGGTTAAAGGTTCTGTCGGGAAAATGCAGATCGCCCCGGTGACGGGTCCATTCCTTCGCCACATGATGAATCAGCCAGTTCTTGGTTTTACTGTTACCGGCGTTCATCAATGTACGGTTTAAAGAAACCTGTTTCCATACTTTCCAGGCCATCCGTTCTGCAAAAGAGCCATACCCCTCCTGTACGGATTCATACCGGTTCTCAAGCAGTAACTCGTGCAGGTTGATGCGCACGGGGCAGACTTCAGTACAGTTACCACACAAAGAAGAAGCATAGCTGAGGTGCTTGTATTCATCCATACCTTTCAGGTGCGGTGTAATTACTTTTCCTATGGGGCCGCTGTAGGTGGTGCCGTAGCTGTGCCCTCCCACATTCTTATAAACGGGGCAGGCGTTGAGACAGGCGCCACAACGTATGCAGTAAAGGCTTTCCCGAACCGCGGGGTTTTTCAGCGCATTGGTACGCCCGTTGTCCAGCAGAATCACAAACATTTCCTCCGGGCCATCAGTTTCGCCGGGCTGCCTGGGTCCGGTTACCACACTGTTGTAAACCGTTACCTGCTGACCGGTGCCAAAAGTAGCCAGTAGGGGCCAGAACAATGCCAGGTCGTTCATGGAAGGGAGTACCTTTTCAATTCCCACCACCACGATGTGTGTTTTGGGAAAAGCACAACTCAGCCTTGCATTACCCTCGTTTTCAGTAAGGGCAATACCACCTACATCGGCCAGGATAAAATTTGCACCGGTAACACCCACTTCGGCCTGTACGTATTTCTCCCGCAGAATGTTACGGGCAACCAGGGTCAGTTGTTCCGGCGTGGCCTTTGGATCGGTACCCAGTTTGTTTGCAAAAAGTTTTGCCACATCTTCCTTGCTTTTATGCATGGCAGGAGTAACGATGTGATAAGGCGGCTCGCCATCGAGCTGCTGAATATATTCGCCCAGGTCGGTTTCCACACTCTCAATCCGGTTATGCTCCAGGAATTCGTTCAACTGAATTTCTTCGGTAACCATGCTTTTGCTTTTCACCAGGGTGCTGCAGTTGCGATCGCGGCATATTTTGAGTATTGCATCGCAGGCCTGCTCAGCAGTTTCAGCCCAGATCACCTTTCCGCCCCGGCGGGTGAACTGCAGCTCAAATTCTTCGAGTTGCTGATCGAGCGTTTCCAACGCTTTCCACTTTACGTTCTTGGCACGTTCTCTTGCGGTGAGCAGCTGGGAAAATTGCTCTTTACCTTCAGGGACCTTGGCATTGTATTTACCGATATTAAAATTGATCGTACGCCTGTGATCCAGATCGGCTGCCCTGATGGTACTTTTTGCTATGAATTTTGAAGCCGTTTCTTTCATCTGTTCCTTTTATATGATCATTTCCTGTTTATTTCTCACCTCTTTGATTTGAATAATACTGTTCTGCAATCTGTGTCAGCACTTCATATACTTCTTCTCCATATTTACGTACCAGTGCTTCTTTCAGAAAGACATAAACAGGCACTTTCAGTTGCTTTCCCAGCTCACAGGCAGGGGCACAAAGCGTTTCACGGGGTTCGTAATTCACGTATTCGTGATTGGTGTTTTTGCTTTTTGATATTTTAATGGGGAACAGATGGCAGGAAATGGGTTTCTTCCATTGAATCTGCCCGTTATTATAAGCCTGCTCAAAGGAACAACGCACAATGCCCGAAGCATCTCTGTACCCATACGCACACATGCCCGAACTTACCGAAGGTGTAACCCATCCAAACTCCTGGTCGTATACATAGAACCCCTGCTGTTCCACCACCCGTATTCCCTCCTCAGTAAGCAGGGGTTTAACCACTTCCCATGCATTTTTCACTTCCTCCATTTCTGCTTTGGTAAGAGGAGCCCCGGCATCTCCTTCCACACAGCATCCTCCTTTGCATTTCAGCAGATCACAAACAAACTGTTCCTCCACCACTTCATCACTTATGTAGATATCATCAATAATAATCACGTGCAGCGTAATTTAATAATCAAATGAAAAAGCAACTGCCTTACCCGTTCCGCCAACGCAGCGTTTCAATCAGGCGTTGCATGTCTTTATACAAAAATTGTTCAACCGGCTGAATGGAATCATAATTGGGCGTAGCATCAAAATAAAGAGCGCCTCTCAAAAAATGACGGCTGCTGTCCGTTACAAAAAACTGCTTGCCCGTTGCTGCATTGCCACCCACATCAAAGATGAATCCCTGAACACCCGGACCGCCTTTCACCGGTATTTCATCAATGGAAGTGGCCTTGACACTGTGTTTACTGGTCATTTCAAATGCATCACGAACCAACAGTTCCAGCTTATTGGTACCGTTAACCGGTTTGTAACTGATATAAATTTTTGCACGAAAGCCGGGAAAGTCAACATTCACCCACCAGGGGTTTTCCGGTTTATCATCAAAAAAAGTACTGTCTTTCACCACTGATCCGTAGGATGGATATTCAAAAGTGTACGGATAACCGGGCTCATCAAAAACCCTGTATGATTTTTCCGGCAATTCAATTTTAAAATAGCCTCTCGGTTTCGGCACTCCTGCTTCATTGCAGGCCAGCAGCAGCAGTACCATTCCAATGCAAATATTCCGCAACAACATACTTACTCGGTCATGGGTTTAATGGTTACTTTCACTTTCTGAATACGGTTACGGCCTATATCCAATACTGTAAAACGGAAATCGCCCGCCTCCACCACATCGTTGACAGCCGGCAGCCGTTCTGCCAGTTCCAGCACCAGTCCGGCCAGCGATTCACTTTCGCCCCGTACCTGTTCAAAGGTATCAACGGGCAGGTTCATGATTTTACACACATCATGAATCATGGTTTTACCTTCAAAGATATAGTTGTGCTCATCCAGCTTCCGGTTTATATTTTCCTCATCATCGAATTCATCTTTGATGTCGCCGATGATTTCTTCCAGGATATCTTCCATGGTAACAATGCCACTGGTTCCGCCAAATTCATCCACCACCACTGCAAAGTGGATGCGCTTTAGCTGAAAATCTTTCAGCAGGTCTTCTATGAGTTTTTGTTCGGGAACAAAATAGGGTGTACGGAGAAACGGGTGCCAGTTGAATGCGTCCTCCTCATGTACATGCGGCAACAGATCTTTTGTCTGTAAAATCCCCACCACTTCATCCAGGTTTCTTCTGTACACCGGGAACCGGCTGTAATGCAGGTCCGTTATTTTCCGGACAACTTCTGCAAAAGATAAACTTTCTTCAATACCACTTACGTCGAGCCGCGATCGCATTACCTGTTTCACTGTGATATTGCTGAACTTCTGAATTCCTTTCAGAATTTTCTTTTCCTCCACCGTGGCCTCATCCTCGCTCATCAGATCAATAGCGTAATCCAGCTCGTTGCCCCTGAGGGATGAATCCTGGTACTTTGAAAGCCGCTTTTCAATGCTTTCAGAATAGCCAGCCATCCATTCGCCCACACCTTTGAACAGCGGGAACACGATGGCATCAATCCACCACCCTGCAAAAAACACAAAAAACAGGTTGTTTTGGGTGGCCCATACTTTGGGAAGCATTTCACAAAAGAGCAGTATCAGGGCACCAATGACCAGTGTTTTCATAGTGACCTCCGCCCAAATGAGGCGGTGCTGCAAGCCAAGAAATTCATCTATCAGCAGGTTGGCAATAAAAATAATACCCAGGTTAAAGAATATGTTGGAGCTGATGAGACTGGCCATGAGCAACCGGGGCTGCTCCAGCAGCTGAACCAGCCTTTTTGCCGAGGCGTCATTTTTGGTCTTCAGCATATTCAGATCCTTATACTTCAGGGAAAAGAAAGCCACTTCAGCCCCGCTTACAACAAAGGACAGAAAAAGGAGCAGCACGAACAGGATTACCAGCAAGGTAAGTCCCTGGCTGTTTACAGAAAGTAAAACCGGTTGTAACGACAAAAGTTCCGGGCTATAAAACATGAATGAATCCAATAGAATGAATTTAGATAAAACAAGCTCTGCCGCCGCAAAAGTATTGATTCAGAGGCGAAGTATTAAAAAGGGAGGTCTTCTGCCGGTTCGCCCAGCGGTGGCAGCTCATCGCCCTGGTATCCACCCAGGTTATCGGGCAAATCATGCTTCGGTGAACCATCAGCCCGTTTGTCAAGCATGATCAGGTTGTCGCCAATTACTTCTGTGGTGAATTTTTTGATACCTTCTTTGTCTTCCCAGCTGCGGGTTTTGAGGCGGCCTTCAATGTATACCAGGCTTCCTTTATGCAGGTATTTCTGTGCCAGATCGGCTAATCCCCTCCACAATACAACTGTATGCCATTCGGTCTGACTCACCAGCTTACCTGTACGGTCTTTAAAAGTTTCCGTAGTGGCAAGGGGAAATTTTGCCACGGCTACATTTCCTTCCAGTTGTTGAACATCCGGGTCTTTACCCAGGTTCCCGATCAACATAACCCGATTGACTCCTCTCATAGATGTGATAATTTAAGGTGCAACATTCGCAAAACTGCCTTGCTCTTCTAAGTTACAGGATTTGATTCAGTCTTCAAACGCTGTGTCAAATAATTCCAGCACCTGCCTGCCTAACAACTGATGCAGGATACGCGGCATGGGCAATTCTTTGATTCCTTCTGCTGATGTCCACTGGTAACCGGCAGGCCGTTTCATGGCCGGAGGCAGGTGCAGCAACACAGCCTGCGCATGAATTGTTTGATGAGAAAGCTTTTGAACCACCTGCTTTGTAACCGCTATCTGGCGGAACGGCAATCCATTAAAGATGACAGGCAGATGCGGAGGCGGTTGCCGGAGGAAGTTTTTCATTTCCTGCTCCGTTGAAAACTCCTGCAACGGAAACTGAAATAAATGCTGCCATACATCAGCCCCGGTACGCTGCTCTACAGCAAATCGTTTTTTATGGCAAGTGATAAAAAATAAAAACCACCGGTTTCGTTGTTTAACCTGCTTCTCTTTTACCGGCAGCTGCAGCACGCTTCCGGTTTGCAAAGCAGCGCAGGACTTACGCAGGGGGCAGGCAGTACATAAAGGAGCTTCCGGTTTGCAGACAGTGGCTCCGAAATCCATGATCGCCTGGTTATAAACTGCGGCTTTACTGCGGGGCAGGCAGGAATGTGCCAGTTCTGTAAAGAGGCGTTTCCCCCGGCTGGTATCAATCGGTTCCCGGATACCAAAAAAACGGCTCAGCACCCGGAATACATTGCCATCCACAACGGCATGAGGCAAATTATAAGCAAAGGAAGCGATGGCGGCAGCCGTATAAGGTCCCACTCCTTTCAAAGCCAGCAATCCCTCGTAGTCGCGGGGAAAATCGCCCCCGCGATCTTTGGCTATATGTACGGCCGTGGCATGCAGGTTCCTGCAGCGGTTGTAATAACCCAATCCTTCCCAAAGTTTGTAAACATCCTGCAACGGAGCCGCTGCCAGTTGCTGTACCGTAGGATAAGCTTTGAGAAACCGTTCGTAATACCCGCGCCCCTGTTCCACCCGGGTTTGCTGGAGTATGATTTCACTCAACCAGATACGGTATACATCCTTTTCCTCCTTCCACGGTAGCTCCCGCCTGTTCTCCTTTCGGTGCCAGCGAAGCAGCGTTTGTTGAAAATACCGGGGCAAATCAATAGACATACTGGCAAAAATGACGAGTTTTGTGCAGGTTTAAAAATGTATTTATTAAACACCGGCCCGATTGCTACTGAAGGCTCAAAATCAACAAGTTACAGAAGTTTTTTTTCGTCTTTTCAATTTTTTTTTGCACCTTTATGCTTGCAGCACCCATAGAACCTGCAGTAGTTTTTAACCCTAAATACTTATTCATGAGAAAGGCAGATCTGGTAAATCAAATTTATGAAAAGACGGGTATCCCGAAAGTGGATATCTTAATCACCCTGGAGACGATGTTTAAAGAAGTAAAGGAATCCCTTGCCAACGGACAAAACATCTATATCCGTGGATTCGGTAGTTTCATTACCAAGAAACGGGCTGCAAAAATTGGCCGCAACATCAAACGCAATACGGCCGTTCACATCCCGGAACATTACATTCCTGCATTTAAGCCGGCCAAGGAATTTGTTCAGGAAGTGAAAGAACACAGAAAACCGGGTGAAGATTCGTAAGAAACAATCCCTCGTTTCCGATTGCTTGCCGTAGCTTTGCCCTCAAATTTTACTGACACAGTGAACAGGCAACAACTAATTTTTCTTTCAACCGCAGTTCTTGCGGTTTTTCTTTTGTTTTTCCTGGGACGCACCACCCCCAAACCTCATACAGCTGATGACGGGCATGACCATTCTGTGCAACAACAGCAGCAACAACCGGCCGCATTGGATTTCCCCACGATGCTGGGACTGGCAAAAAAACGCCTCAACCCGGCTCAATTGGAAAAAGTGACCGGCTGGGAAAATTCGGTGGTCCGAGGAGCCGTCAAAGAACAGCAAATTACCGTTTACCGTACACTGGCCCGTTTCTGGATGGACACCATCGGCGCCTTTGTGCCCTATGCCAAATACCTGGCAGAAGCAGCGAAGTTGGAAAATTCCGAGAAAAACCTCACCTTTGCAGCCCATTTGTTGTTAGCGGAGCTCCAAACCGTTTCGGAGCAGCCGCTGCAGGTATGGATGGCAACAGAAGCCAAAGAGTTATTTGAAAAAGCCCTGGAGCTGAATCCCGCCAACGATTCCACGAAAGTGGGGCTTGGCAGTTGTTATTTCTTTGGAGGCGGAGGTAACGAGCCTCCTATGAAAGGAATCGGCTATTTACGGGAAGTGGCTGAAAAGAATCCGGGTAACGCTTATGCCCAGTATATGCTGGGTGTTGGTTCCTTCATTAGCCGGCAATGGCCAAAAGCCATTGAGCGGTTTACAAAAGTGGTGGAGCTGGAGCCGGATAACCTGGAAGCACTGTTGCGGCTGGCCGATGCCAGCGAGCAGAGCGGCGACAAGGCAGCTGCCAAAAAATGGTACCGGCAGTTTGTAGCAACAGTTAAGCGGTTGGAAAAGAACGGAACATTTAAAGGCAACCCGCAAATGTTGCAGCAGATTGAAGAGCACATAAAGACATTATAGATAACAATATTATTAACCGAACGTAAACGTATTTAGTATGCCTTGCGGTAAAAAAAGAAAGCGTCATAAAATTGCGACGCACAAGCGTAAAAAGCGTCTGAGAAAGAACCGTCATAAGAAGAAGAATAAGTAATCTTCTTTTTAGAACGGAGTCCCGCCTTTCAAAAGCGGGGCTTCGCTTTCTGCTGCAGTGCCCTGAAAAAACGTTGCTTGTATTCTCAGCTGCACGCAAGATTACAATTCCTTCCTTGATCAGGTGAAGTACGATGATTCAAATTAAAGACGCCTGGAGTGAATAAGGAACTGATCATTAACGCAGCCCCTTCCGGGGTCGAAATCGCTTTATTAGAAGATAAGAAATTAGTAGAGCTGCATCAGGAAAGCCATGATGCCAGCTTTACAGTGGGTGATTTATATCTGGGAAAAGTGAAAAAGCTGGTCCCGGGTATGAATGCTGCATTTGTGGATGTTGGTTTTGAAAAAGACGGATTTCTCCATTATACCGACCTGAGTCCCTACATCCGTTCGCTGCTCAGGTTTACCACACAAAGTGTTGCCAATAAGTCGGAAGAACTGCCTGATTTCGGCCGCTTTCAGAATGAAGCTGAAATTGTAAAAACAGGTAAGATCGGCGAAGTACTTTCCGGCAAGCCCAACATCCTGGTACAGATTCTCAAGGAACCCATTGCCGCCAAAGGCCCCCGCCTGAGTTGTGAAATTTCACTGCCCGGCCGCTTTGTGGTGATCACTCCCTTCAACGATATTGTGGCAGTATCCCGCAAAATTCATTCTTCCGACGAGCGCAAGCGCCTGCAGAAGATTGTGGAAGCCATCAAGCCCAAAAACTTCGGAGTGATTGTGCGGACCGCTGCTGAAGGGAAAAACACAGCCGAGCTGCATGAAGACCTGAGCAACCTGGTTCAAACCTGGCAACAGATTCAGCAGAACCTGAGAAGCGCAACAGCCCCTGCCAAAATCCTGGGCGAAAAAGACAAAACCACCAGCATCCTGCGCGACCTCCTCAATGCCGACTTCAACCGCATTGTGGTGAACGATAAAAATATTTACAACGATGCCCGCAGCTATATTCAGAAGATTGCTCCTGACAAAGCCGAGATCGTTAGTTTATACCAGAACGGCTCTTCCATCTTTGATAGTTTTGGCATCACCAAACAGGTAAAATCCTCTTTTGGCAAAACCGTCAATCTTGCCAGCGGCGCCTACCTCATTATTGAGCACACCGAGGCCCTGCATGTGATAGACGTTAACAGCGGCTATAAAAGCGTAAGTGCCAACCAGGAAGAAAATGCACTGCAGACGAACATGGAAGCAGCCGAAGAAATTGCACGCCAGCTGCGCCTGCGTGACATCGGCGGTATTATTGTGGTGGACTTCATAGATATGAAGCTGCCCGAAAACAAACGCAAGCTGGCCGATGCCGTGGAAGAATTTATGAAAGGCGACCGGGCCAAGCATGCCATACTTCCTATTTCCAAATTCGGACTCATGCAAATCACGCGTCAGCGCATGCGGCCCGAAGTAAATATCAATACACAGGAAGTGTGCCCCAGCTGTAACGGAACCGGCAAGGTGTCATCCACCCTCATCCTGGAAGATGAAATTGAAAAGAACCTCAGCTACCTGGTGATGCAGAAACACAAACAGCTGACGCTGCATGTACACCCCATCATGGAGGCCTACCTGAAAAAAGGATTTATTTCAAAGCGCCGCAAATGGAGCTGGAAATACAAACAGACCATAAAAGTAAAAGCCAATACCGGCTACCACCTGACCGAGTATCATTTCTATGATGCCAACGAGGAAGAAATCAAGATGATCTGATAAAGCAGAGATAATATAAAAACCGCAACCAGAAGTTGCGGTTTTTTTGAATATGATGAAGATTAAATTATTGCATTCTCACTTCACAGCAATCATACTGATCTCTACGTTCACATTCCGGGGCAGGCCTTTCACCGCTACGGTTTCACGTGCCGGGTAGCCGCCGCTGAAAAAGCTGCCATACACTTCATTCACCTGGGTAAACAAACTCATATCGCTCAGGAAAATGGTGGTTTTCACCACATGCTCAAAACCATACCCGGCCGTAGTAAGTACGGCTTTGAGGTTGTGCATCACCTGTGTGGCCTCGTCTGCAATGCTGGCATTGTTCAGCTGGCCGGTGGCCGGATCAATTGGCACCTGGCCGGAAATAAAAAGCATATTGCCTGCCTGTACGGCCTGGCTGTAGGGCCCGATGGGAGCAGGCGCCTGATTCGTTTCAATGATTTTTTTATCCATAGCTGTTCTATTGATTTGCATGAAATCACCGGCTGCTCACAGCAATCGGTGTATTTTTGCGGGGCATGAAGGTACTTATTATCAGCGAAACGCCCGGCAGCACCCTTCCCTGGACGGGTGGCGTACCGCCTCAACAGGTGGAATTGATCTGGAATACAACCTTTCAGCCAGAACAAGCTTCCGGTTGCACGGCTGTATTTGACTTCACTGCAGAAACGGGTTCCTTTTCTGCCGAACCATACCTGCAGACAAAGCAACCGGTTTTCCTGGGTGCCGTACTTTCCACCCTGGAGGAACTGAACATGCAATCCCTGCCCATCGCCCGCTTCAACCACTGGATGCTGGGCGCCGGTGCCCGTGAACTGGAAGTAGCCTTCCCTGCCGGTGCTGCTGCCCAACTGCAGGAGGTATTGCAGCAACTACAACTTCCGTATCGTGAGGTACAGGATATTCCCGGCTTTGTGAGCACCCGCATTGTGAGCCTGATCATTAACGAAGCCTTCCTGGCACTGGAAGAAGGTGTATCGGGACGGGAGGAAATGGATACAGCTATGAAACTCGGCACCAACTACCCCAAAGGACCGTTTGAATGGTTTACCGCACTGGGGCCCCAACGGGTGGCTGCCCTGCTGCGGCAACTATCGGCTACGCATAAACGCTACCAGCCCGCTTCTTTATTACTTCAAACTGCACAAAATGGCTTTCCTGCTCAGTATTGATGCCTCCACCAACCATGCCTCCGTGGCTGTGGCGCAGGACAACCAGGTGCTGGCGCTACGTTCCTGCGGTGAACAGAAAGAGCATGCCTCTTTCCTGCAGCCCGCCATTGCCGATGCCTGCCGGGAAGCCGGCATTTCACTCAATCAGCTGCAAGCCGTTGCCGTTACCCTGGGGCCGGGTTCTTACACCGGACTGCGGGTGGCACTGGCCAGTGCCAAAGGACTGTGCTATGCACTGCAGGTGCCTCTTATCACCACCGGTACCCTGGAGGTTATGGCGCTGGCGGCACAGCAACATATGGCCCACTACCATCCGCACCTGAACGAATACCTGGTTTGCCCGATGATTGATGCCCGGCGCCAGGAAGTATTCACCGGCATGTATACAGAAACACGGGCCTGCATCACACCGCCTTTTGCCCTTATTTTAGAACAAGACTCCTTCCTTCAGCAGCTGGACAAGCAGCCGGTTTGTTTTTTCGGAACCGGGGCTGCTAAATGGGAAGCAGTTTGTAACCATCCGAACGCCCTGTTTGAACCGATCAGCTGGCATGCGGGCACCCTGGCAGAGCTGGCCTGGAGCGCCTGGCAACGCCAGGAATTTGCATCGCTGGCTTACAGCGCACCTATGTATGTAAAAGAATTTCATACGACAGTTTCCCCGAAAAAATAAGCGCCTGGCTTTCTTCTTTTGTACCTTTACACCCATACAATTTCTTACTATCTATCATGGCCACCCCAGCAGCAATAACTCCCACACCCAACAGCGACGTTTCGCTGCCGGATTTTCATGCTGTGCGGAAAACCACACTCATTTTCCGGGCGCTGAACCACAAACTGCGCCAGCAGCTCCTGAAACTGTTACTGGAACGGGAGCAGCTGACTGTAACAGAACTGCACCAGGCTATGCATCTGGAGCAATCAGTGGCCTCACAGCACCTGGCCATCTTACGCCGCACCGGTTTTGTAAAAACAAAGCGGGAAGGAAAATTTGTATGGTACATGGTCAACCCGCAACGGATGGAGCAAATTAAAACGGTATTACAGATTCTTCTGGGCTGACGTGTTCAGTCTGCCTGGTCAATCCAATTAAAAAAACTGTAATTCAATATGGGCGGGCACAATACCCATTCGTTTTGGATCATTACTTTATTCATTTGGGTATTACTTTTGCACCGCATCTGAACCAACAGGCAGAGAATAAGGCCGGTTCCTAAAATGCCATATATGAACGAAATCAAACAGCCC
>Ga0315902_10005849_pt1 | contig 17218 bp, 16 predicted proteins | sample LakEriMetagenome_9_FD_203523 | JGI IMG/M metagenome (GOLD analysis project Ga0315902, IMG submission 203523) | Freshwater fungal communities from buoy surface, Lake Erie, Ohio, United States - Buoy 12 MA117 | ecosystem: Environmental > Aquatic > Freshwater > Lake > Lake biofilm | place: USA...
GGAGGGCGTGGGATTTGAACCCACGAGGCTTTCACCTGCCGGTTTTCAAGACCGGTGCACTCGGCCGCTATGCGAGCCCTCCGTGGGAGAGGTTACATGAAGGAAGGTACTTCTAAAAAATCGAAGGCTTTTTAGGCAGGAAGATCGAGGAGTTTTTCGATGATCTTGGCAACGCCATCTTCCATATGTGGCTCCGTCACATCTTTGGCATGAATCTGCGCATCTGGATGTCCATCAGCAATTGCATACGAACGACTACACCATTGCAACATTGAAAAGTCATTGGGGTTATCGCCAAATGAGACGCAATCATCAGCTGAGAAACCACTGCGCCCTGCCATGAGCGCCAAAGTTTCACCTTTAGAAACGCCTTTCGCTGAAATTTCTAATAACGAAGCCGAAGGGCTCGAATGTGTGACGTTAACCAAATCTCCGATTTCGCGTTCTGCAATTTCAAGCATCTGATCAGATGTGTACTCGTGACCCGAACAACGCACCAATAACTTCAGAATCGGAAGCGAAAGAACTTCTTCAATCTGATTACACCCCTCGTGATCAATCCCAGCATCCCACATTGCAACATATGATTTTTCGCGTTTAAAGAAGTTATCTGATTCAACAGCAAATGAAACTCTAGGAATTGCTAAACGTAATTTCTTGAGAGATTGGTGCAAGAGATCATCTGGGATTGCCCACTCTTCAATGACGTTGCCTTTGAGTAAGTCGTAATTCATTGCACCGTTGCAGCAGATCGCATTTCCATAACCAAATGCATCTTTAATCTCGCCCATCCATCGAGGTGGACGTCCCGTCACAAACCAAATCTCAACGCCAAGATCACGTGCGCGAGCAAAGGCTTCTAAAGTGCGCGCAGTAATAGTGCCATCGTGATGAACAATCGTTCCATCAAGATCTGTGGCAATAAGTTTGGGGCGAATCTTTCCTAAATTCACACCAGCTCAAATCGTGTCATTCCAAGGAACGGTTGGAGGGCTGCAGGAACGTTGACGCTTCCATCAGCATTCTGATGGTTCTCTAAAATCGCAACAATCATGCGAGGGATAGCTACAAGAGTTCCGTTAAGTGTGGCAACAGCCTTAGTTCCATCGCTATCTTTGTAGCGAATATTTAAGCGTCGAGCTTGAAATTCTGTGCAATTCGAGGTGCTTGTTACTTCGCGATAGGCGCTCTGTGTAGGAATCCACGCCTCAATATCAAATTTACGGTTAGCGCTGGATCCCAGATCACCTGATGCAACATCAATCACTCGGTATGGGATGTCCATCGCGTTAAGGAAATCTTTCTCCCACTGCAAAAGTCGCTTATGTTCTTCCTTTGCCTCTTCTGGCTTGCAGAAGGAGAACATCTCGACCTTATCGAATTGATGCACGCGAATAATTCCGCGCGTATCTTTTCCATAACTACCAGCTTCACGACGGAAACATGTTGAATAACCGGCATAGCGCATTGGCAGCTTTGCTCCATCGAGAACTTCATCCATGTGAAACGCTGCAAGTGGAACTTCACTTGTGCCCACTAAGTAGTAATCATCTTTTTCGAGGTGGTAGACATTTTCTGCAGCTTGTCCGAGAAATCCTGTTCCCTCCATCGCTGCTGGTTTTACAAGAACTGGCGGAATGACAGGAGTGAAACCTGCCTTTGTCGCGGATGTAATTGCATAGTTAACGAGAGCAAATTCAAGAAGTGCACCGACGCCAGTGAGGTAATACGAACGAGAACCGGAAACTTTTGCTCCGCGCTCTGTGTCAATTGCACCAAGAAGTTTGCCAAGTTCAACATGGTCTTTCGGTTCAAATCCTGCCGCTGCAAAGTCACGTGGTGTTCCTACGTGTTCGATAACAACGAAATCTTCTTCTCCACCGATCGGTGCATCTGGGTCAAGAATATTTGAGATCACCATTGCAAGAGCATTTGCTTGCGCTTCAATTTCTGCTCGTTTGGCATCGGCTGCCTTCACCTTGTCGGCAAGTTCCTTAGAATTTGCAAGGAGCGCTGCTTTTTCATCACCTTTAGCTGCACCTACAGATTTTGAGAGAAGATTTTGTTCGGCGCGTAGCTGCTCGAATTCTGTAATTGCGGTGCGTTTTAACTCATCGCTGGCAAGTACTTGATCGACAATACCGACATCTTCTCCGCGACCTTTCTGTGATGCACGGACTACATCTGGGTTCTCACGCAGGAATTTAATATCGATCATGCTCGCACCTCTCGTGGATATGAACCTAAGAATCTGATCTCATCGCAGATTTCGCCTAGTTCATCAAGTGAACGAGCAACCGGCTCATCTTGGCAATGACCTTCGACATCAATAATGAAATGGTAGTGACCAAGTTCGCGTCCGGTGGGACGACTTTGAATGAATGTCAGGTTTACATCATGATCTGCAAAGACGGTCAAAATTTCAAGGAGCGCGCCCGCATGATCGATATCGATAAAGAGAGCAACCGAGGTGCGGTCATGGCCGGTCGGTGCCGGAATCTGTCCTGGTTTTCCCACTAAAACAAAGCGAGTGACTGCGCCATCGTTATCGCCAATATTGTCGGCGATTACAGTCAGACCAAAGTGTTCAGCTGCGGCGCTCGAAGCAATTGCTGCATCAAATTCTCCGCGAGAGAGAGATTGCGCGGCGGCAGCAGTTGATGCAGTCGCAACGAGTTCTGCATGGGGGTAATGCTTTGCAATATAAGTACGACATTGAGCCTCTGCATGAGGGTGGGTTGCAATAGTGGTAATTGCCGTGTTGCCATCTTTTGTCATGAGTGCAAACGTGACAGGAAGTGTTACTTCGCCAGCGACTACAAGCGGATCACCCGTTGCTAACTCATCAAGAGTTCGAGCAACGACTCCCTCGACCGAATTTTCGATAGGAACGAGTGCAAAATCTGCATCCCCGCTTCGAACAGCATCGAGGGCAGCGGTGACATTTGCATACGGAGTACGAATATCCGTTGAGGTTGAAATTTTCTTGAGCGCAGCCTCTGTAAAGGTCCCAACAGGACCGAGATAGGCGTATGTACTCACTGCGCAAGGATAGCCGAGCACTGTAGTTCGATGCGCCGTCGGTTAGGCTAAGCGATATGGATAGCCTCTACTTTGTTAGCGCAGCGCGCTCAGCAGTTGGCTTAATCCGCAATGGAAATGAGGATGGTGCACTCACGCACCCACAATTGATTGCTGTTGCAGATGGAATGGGTGGCCATGCAGGTGGTGAGATTGCCTCAGCAATTGCACTGGAAATTCTTGCGCGTAGAGCAGCAATTTTCACTGATGCAGAGATGGATAAAGATTCAGCAGATGATTACTTCAATTCTACGATTGATGAAATAGATAGTGCACTCAAGTTAGCAAGTGATGATGACCCCGCACTAAGTGGCTTAGGAACAACGCTGACAGCGCTCTTTATCCGCAATAACCAAGCTGTGCTGCTGCACGTTGGTGATTCACGCGCTTATCGAATTCGTGGCGCATCCATTGAACAACTCAGTGTTGATCACACGGTGATGCAAGAACTTCTCAATGCTGGAACGATCACACATGCAGATGTTGCGGAGCACCCACAACGATCTATGTTGACGCAAGCGCTTATGGGTAGCCAAGCACTCTCAATCGGATTACATATTTTTGACATTAAAGATGGTGACAGATTCATTCTCTGTAGCGATGGCCTCTCTGGTGTATTGACGGATAAAGAGATCAAAACGCTAGTGAAATCTCAATCTCCAAAAGATGCAGTCGCAGCACTTGTTGATGCCACATACATCAATGGTGCACCAGATAACGTCACAATTATTGTGGCAAATATTGCAGACATTGCAGATGGCGCACCAGCGGGATCAACTATCGAATTTTTCGGAACGGCCGCCTCATGATGTCAAAACTTCTCGGCGAGCGTTATCTTCTCGGTGCAATGATCGGCACCGGTGGCATGGCAGATGTCTACACCGCACAAGATCAACGCCTTTCGCGTGAGGTCGCTGTAAAAATCCTTCGTAGTGATTTAGCGCAAGACCCATCTTTTGTCTCTCGCTTTAGAAAAGAAGCGAAAGCTGCAGCTGGTCTTAACCATCCAGGAATCGTCGCCGTCTATGACTCAGGTGAAGATCCTGCACCATACATAGTGATGGAACTCGTTGAGGGCCACACTTTGCGCGAGTTAATTCATGAAGGTGAACGTATTGAATGCGATCGCGCGCTAGAAATTATTGTTGGAGTTCTTGAGGCTCTTGATTACTCGCATATGCGTGGCATTGTGCATCGCGATATCAAGCCAGCGAACATCATGATCACAGAATCTGGTGATGTAAAGGTGATGGACTTCGGAATTGCACGCGCGATCGATGATCTCGGTGCAACACTAACTAGTACATGGAATGTTGTTGGAACCGCGCAGTATTTATCGCCAGAACAAGCACAAGGTTCGATCGCTGATTCGCGGAGCGACCTTTACTCGACTGGTTGCTTACTTTACGAATTACTTACAGGGCGTCCACCGTTTACCGGTGAGACTCCAGTGTCGATTGCTTTGCAACATGTTTCGGGGCAATACCCACCAGCGCGATCTTTGCAACCAGATTTGCCAGCAGATATCGAAACCGTCTTAGCTGTCTCGCTAAGCAAGAGTCCAGATTCGAGATATCAAGATGCGCTATCGATGTTGGCAGATATCAAACGACTACGCAGCGGGGTTCACGTAACGACCAAGATCGCTCGAATTCGCCCACTCAAGCGTCGTAGCTTCTTGATTGCAGGAGGTTCAATACTTATCGCATCAGTCTTGGCAATTGTCGGACTTTCACTCAACGGCGCATCCGAGCCAAGTGTGGGATTCGAACTTCCCAATGTTGTCGGTCTTACCGAAGATCAGGCACGAGAACTCTTAAGTCAGTATGTGGTCACCGTTACGCGTGCACATGATCCGCGAATTCCGGCAGGTCGTATTGCCAGTCAAATTCCGCTGGCATCTAGCGATGTAAAGCCTGGTTCAGGGGTGGTTCTTACGATCTCTGATGGCCCAGGAAATGCGATTGTTCCTGATGGGCTCGTTGGAATGGCGCTCACCGATGCGCGCGCAGCACTGGCAGCAGCTGGTTTAGTAGTTTCACAAACTATTGCTGCGCCATCTGATGAAGCCCAAGGTACTGTCCTAGAAGTAACGCCGGGCGCTGGTTCTACGATCACTGCCGGTTCTGGTGTAATTCTTACAATTGCAAGCGGTGAAGTAGAAGTTCCTGATCTCGTTGGTATCGAAGCGATCCAAGCAAAGACGCTTCTTTTTAACTCAGACTTTCTCATTAAGGAATTTTATGATTACGATCCAACACAACCAATTGGTGTTGTTATTCGTCAAGCACCTGAAGCTGGTACAACACAGACAATTGGTGACTCAGTAACAATTACAATTAATCGCGCGCCTTAAACTTTTCCTAAAACTGGTGCGAGGCCGACAGACTTTGCGAGCGCCTCTTTATCGCCACATTGTGTCAACCAATTGGCAAGCATGAGATGTCCGTGCTCGGTCAACACTGACTCGGGATGAAATTGAACGCCTTCGATTGGCAAAGTTTTATGACGCATCGACATCACAACACCGGTTTCAGTTTTTCCAGTTACCTCTAAATCTTTACCGATTGTTGCAGGCTCGACAGCAAGTGAGTGATAACGCGTTGCGGTAAATGGTGTTGGGATTGATGTAAAGACTCCTGCACCCGTGTGATGCACTTGCGAAGTTTTGCCATGAAGTAACTCAGGTGCACGAGACACTGTTGCGCCAAATGCGACACCGATTGCTTGATGGCCAAGACATACTCCGAAGAGTGGAATTTTATTTTCGGCGCAATACTTAATCATTGCAATGCTTACGCCCGCTTCTTCTGGTGTACCTGGCCCAGGTGAGATCAGCACGCCGTCATACTCGCTGGCAGCACTGGCTTGAACTTCATCATTGCGAAGAACGGTGCATTCGGCCCCAAGTTGCTGCAGGTATTGCACCAAGTTAAAGACGAAAGAGTCGTAGTTATCGACAACGAGAATCCTGGTCATGAGGCAATTCTGGCCTATCCAAACGGTAGGCGGGGTGGCGAATTACTCTGGAAAGCGTGTAACCTTTCACCCATGCCAAAGTCGAAATTGCGTAAGAAGGTTCAGGAATCCCACGCCCACGAAGAGCAGATTCACGCGACCGAGCCACATGCTCCGCTAGAGAGTCCTTCGTGGTTGGCCCCTGTCATGGTCGCCAATTTCCTCATCGGCCTTTTCTGGATCGTCACCTTCTACGTCTCGCAGACTCAATATCCGGTTCCGGGAATCGGCGCGTGGAATATGATCATTGGATTCACCTTTATCGGCGTCGGCTTCTCGCTGGCGACAAAGTGGCGTTAACTACTTCCCTTTAGATCCTTTAGGGGTTTAGGGCCAATTCTCAGCATTCTCCCAGCAACAGGGAGGAGTCTTTAGCTATGACAAAACCAAGTACTGGCCAGCGCATTCTCGTTGTCGATGACGAGACAAGCATTAGCGATCTCATCTCAACAAGCCTTCGCTTTGTAGGTTTTGATGTCCGCACTGCAGCTACTGGATCGCAGGCGTTGGCAGTTGCCGAAGAATTTAAGCCACATGCAATCGTTCTCGATGTGATGCTCCCCGATCAAGATGGTTTTGAAGTCTGTCGTCAGATTCGCAATGAGGGTGTAAATGTTGGGGTTCTTTTTCTGACAGCAAAAGATGGCATGGAAGATAAAGTTGCCGGATTAACAATCGGTGGCGATGATTACATGACAAAGCCTTTTAGCTTAGAAGAACTGGTGGCACGTCTTCGCGCACTTTTGCGCCGCATCGGTGTTGTTGAGATGGATCACGATGATGAAAAAATCCGTTTTGCAGATCTTGAACTTGATGAAGCGACTCACGAAGTACATCGTGCCGGAATTCTTTTGGATCTATCCCCCACAGAATTTTTACTTACTCGTTACCTGTTAATTAATTCTGACCGCGTTGTATCAAAGGCACAGATCCTCGATCATGTTTGGGAATATGACTTTAGAGGCGATGCTGGAATTGTTGAAACGTATATCTCGTATCTTCGAAAGAAGATTGATATCTACGAACCACCACTGATTCATACTGTCCGGGGCGTTGGCTACCGACTTCGAGTTCCTAGCGAAAAATAATGAGTAGCCCTTTCTCGCAATGGAGTTTGCGCAATCGCTTAGTACTAGGTGTTGTCATTCTCTCGACTCTTGGATTCATTGCATCCGGTGTCGTTGCACAGAATCAACTGAAATCATTTCTTATCCATCAAATTGATGACCAGCTTTTCAATGTGGCATCAGGTTCTCTCCCCCGAGTTAACCTTGCGGGAATTGTTGATGATGAATATCAAGAGCGTCGTGGCCGCCCAGAGCGCGATGACGATGATGTTCCGCAAACTCCGCTAGATCGAGTGCCTACAAGTACTTCTTTGACGCTTTTAGATAGCAATGGTGCTGTCGTTGGTGGAATCGGCGGAGACCTCAATACAGTCTCTGTGAGAGATTACATTGCCGGATACTCGCCAGCAGAGGTTGCTGAATTTGAAGGCGAACCATTTACCGTTAAGGCAGAGGGTGAAAAATTCCGCGTTTTAGCACTCCCGCTTCCTTCAAATCTTGGATCTGTAGCAATTGCACAATCGCTTAATGATGTTGACCGCACGCTCTCTCGTCTGAAATGGCTATTTTTCTTTATTGGATTTTTGATTGTTGGTCTTATTGCCCTCGCATCGCGGACAATGATTAAGGTCGGTCTTAAGCCACTTTCTGAAGTAGAGAATACTGCTGAAAAAATCGCTGCGGGTGATCTCTCTGCGCGACTTCCAGATACAAAGCCGACGACTGAAGTTGGCCGTTTAACCACATCACTTAACACAATGCTTGCCCGTATTGAAGAATCTTTTGCTGTTCGTAAAACAAGTGAAGATAAGTTGCGTCGCTTTGTGGCAGATGCTTCACATGAACTTCGTACACCTCTTACCGCAATTCGTGGTTTCGCTGAACTTCATCGACAAGGCGCAGTTTCAGGAGAAGAAGAAACGAAGCAGTTGCTTGCGCGCATTGAAGGTGAATCAATTCGCATGGGTTCACTTGTAGAAGATTTATTGCTCCTTGCTCGTCTTGATCAAGCTCGAGAGATGGAACATCTGCCGGTAGATATTGCTCAAGTGACAAAAGATGCTGTTGCATCGGCACAGGTTGCTGGCCCCGAGCATCCAATCTCACTTATTGGTGACGTGGATGAGCTCTATACACTCGGTGATCAACACCGTATACATCAAGTCGTTGCAAACTTATTAGCAAATGCGCGTACACACACTCCCGTCGGTACGCCGATTACCGTTTCAATTGCTCAGAGCAGCGACGGCGTGCGTATCGGAGTCACCGATGCTGGTCCTGGGCTTAGCGATGAAGACCAAAAACGTATCTTTGAGCGCTTCTACCGCGCAGATTCTTCTCGCGTGCGTATAGATGGAGAAGGCAGTGGGCTTGGTCTTTCCATCGTTGATGCTGTGATGAAGGCTCACGGCGGAAGCGTCTCTGTGAGCTCAGAGATAGGTAAGGGTTCGACCTTTACCTTGTTCTTTCCACAGCAAACAGAGGTAGAAATTTAATTACTGCTGTGGCCCGAGGGATTCCATCGCGCGTAGAGTTTCGATGCGCTCTTCAATGGGCGGATGCGTTGAGAAAAGTTTAGAGACTGTTTTTCCGTCTAACGGTGACTCAATCCAGATGTGTGCGACTGCATTTGATTTCTGTCTAACAACAGTTGAATCTGCGGCGAGTGTTTCAAGTGCGCGACGAAGACCAGCAGGATTACGTGTAAATGAGACGGCTGTTGCATCAGCTAATGATTCACGGCGGCGTGAAATTGCACTGCGCAAGAGCATGGCAGCAATTGGTGCAAGGATCAAAATTGCGAGAGAGACGATAAGCAGAAGCGGATTTTGATTACTATCGCGACGATCACGGCCGCCACCAAACCACATCATGCGAGTAAGAAAATCACTCAAGATTGCAATCGCACCGGCTGTTGTTGCCGCAACTGCCGAGACTAGAGTGTCGCGATTTGCAACATGTGACATCTCGTGAGCAATAACGCCTTGCAGCTCGTCGCGATCCATTACTTCAAGGATCCGTGTAGTAAATGCGATGAGTGCATGATCAGGATTACGCCCAGTAGCAAATGCGTTTGGCGCACTATCTTCTACGATCGCAACCTGAGGCATTGGCAATCCGCTTGCGATCACAACTTCTTCAATGAGATTAAAGAGTTCTGGATTATCTTCGCGTTGAATAACGCGAGCACCTGTCATCGTTAAAACCAATTTATCCGAGCCGTAATATGAGCCCCAGACACCAACGAGTGCGATACCCACTGCAAGTGGAACTACAAATGTTGTTGTTCCCGCACCAAAATAGGTAAGAGCGGCATATGCAACAAGCCATGTAAGTAGACCCATTGCAGCGAGGAGAAAGTACGTCTTGCGCTTATTCGCTCCTTGCGCGCTACGAAAATTCGAAGCCATCAGTCTTAGAAAGTAACCTTAGGCACTTCGCGCGATTGTGGATCTTCTACTTCATAGAATGGGCGAGCGCTTACCTTTGCCAGGCCAGCGAAGAAACTTGTAGGGATCGTTGCAACAGCTTCATTAAGTGCTCGCACATTGTCGTTATAGAACTGGCGAGCGAAGGCAACTTTATTCTCAGTTGTCGAAAGTTCTTCCTGGAGTGCAAGAAAGTTTGTGGATGCTTTGAGGTCTGGATATGCCTCAGCAACTGCGAGCAATCCGCGAAGTGCTTGTGTCAACATGCCATCTGCTGCAGCAACATCTGCAACCCCTGTAGCTGATGTTGCTTTTGCGCGGGCTGATACAACTGCATCAAAGGTTGATTGTTCGTGAGTTGCGTATCCCTTAACTGTCTCAACAAGGTTTGGGATGAGGTCTGCACGACGCTTGAGTTGAACTTCGATCTGTGCGAATGCTTCGTCGACGCTGATGTTTAAGCGGACGAGGCGGTTGTATTGGGCAACAATAAAGATTACTAAGAGTGCGATGACTCCGATGACGACAAAGATTTCCATACTTACTTCAACCCCTACTCGCTTCAATTCCTTAGCGGCAAGGGATATTCCCTGCCAGTTAGTCGATCTTACTCCGGTGGAAGTTAAGGAAAGAGCGGCTAGGTGTTGGCCCACGTTGACCTTGGTAGCGTGATCCGTATTTTTCGCTGCCATATGGATGTTCGGCAGGGGATGAAAGTTTGATCAGACAGAGCTGACCGATCTTCATTCCCGCAAATAACTTCACGGGAAGGTTTGCAACATTAGAAAGTTCTAGTGTGATGTGTCCAGAAAATCCTGGATCAATAAATCCTGCGGTGGAGTGTGTGAGCAGACCTAAGCGACCAAGGGAAGACTTTCCTTCTAAGCGACCGGCGATGTCATCGGGAAGTGTGATCACTTCATAGGTGCTCGCCAAAACGAATTCTCCTGGGTGCAAGATAAATGGTTCGGCCCCTTCGGCGATGACTTCTCGGGTCAGCTCAGGCTGCTCGAGGGACGGATCAATTACTGAATACTTGTGGTTTTCAAAGACGCGGAAGAATTTATCTAGGCGCACATCGACAGAAGATGGCTGGATCATCGCCTCGTGGAAGGGTTCGCAGCCAACTCGGCCTGCCTCAATCTCTGCGCGAATATCGCGATCACTAAGTAGCACGGCGCGAGCCTATCTCTCGAAGCCGGGAAATAGTTGAAGGCGCTACTTGCATAAGTTACTGGCGGGTAGCACCATATCGCCATGAGCCATTACATAGCCAACCTCCGTGACATTGAATTCTGCCTCTTTGACCTCTTGGGTCGCGACAAAGTAATGGGGACCGCGCCTTATGGCGAAGTCGATCGCGATACCGCAGTCGGCATGTTGGAAGAGATGAAGCGCCTATGTGAAAACGATTTGGCAGCATCTTTTGTTGAAGGTGATCGTGTTGGTGCGATTCTCAATAAAGAAACTGGAAATGTCACACTGCCAGAAAGTTTTAAGAAATCTTACAAAGCTTACGTCGATGGTGAATGGTGGCGCCTTGATGCACCTGTTGAACTTGGCGGAATGAAAGTTCCACCATCTGTTCGTTGGGCGATGGCTGAAATGGTTCTGGGTTCAAACCCTGCAATTCATATCTATGCATCTGGTTATGCATTCGCTCATGTTGCATTTGCTCTTGGAACACCAGAGCAGAAGAAGATTGCAAAGCTCATGGTTGATAAACACTGGGGTGCAACGATGCAACTCACAGAACCTGATGCGGGTTCTGATGTTGGTGCGGGTCGATCAAAAGCTGTTGAACAAGCAGATGGAACATGGCACATCACCGGAACAAAGCGTTACATCACTTCAGGAGACGCCGACTTTTACGACAACGTTGTGCACTTTGTTCTTGCTCGTCGCGAAGGTGGCGGACCAGGCACAAAGGGTCTCTCACTATTCCTTATCCCTAAATTCATGTTTGATTTTGAAACTGGAGAACTCGGAAAGCGCAACGGAGTTTATGTCACAGCGCTGGAAGATAAAATGGGACTTAACGTTTCAGCGACGTGTGAAGTTAACTTGGGTGAACACGAACCTGCAGTTGGCTATCTCTTAGGTGATGTCCATCAAGGTATTGCTCAGATGTTTAAAGTTATTGAATTTGCCCGCATGATGGTGGGAACAAAAGCTATTGCAACACTCTCTGCCGGTTACCAGCAGGCTTTGCTCTATGCAAAGCAGCGTATCCAGGGCGGAGATATGAAGGTGATGAACGATAAGGCCTCACCGCGTGTGGCCATTATTAAGCATCCTGATGTGCGCCGTTCGCTGATGGTTCAAAAGTCATATTCTGAAGGTATGAGAGCCCTTGTTCTCTACACCGCATCGATTCAAGATGAGATCGAGCTCGCTGAAATTGCTGGCGATAAAGATCGTGTAGCCGAGATGATTGCACTTAATGATCTAATGCTTCCAATTGTTAAGGGTTACGGTTCAGAAAAGTCTTGGACACTTCTTGGAACTGAATCACTTCAAACATTTGGTGGCGCTGGCTTTACTCGCGATTGGCCAATTGAACAATATGTGCGCGATGCCAAGATCGATACTTTGTATGAAGGAACTACAGCGATCCAAGGTCTTGACTTCTTCTTCCGCAAAATTGTAAAAGACGGTGGAAAAGCCCTAGGGATCCTCGGTAAAGAGATTGGTGCATTTGCTGCAACTGGTGGCGCACACGATGCGCAGAAGCAAGCGCTACTTAAGGCACTTGGCGATCTGCAAGGTATGGTTGGAGTTCTTGTTGGCCACGCAATGGCATCACAAGAGAAAGCTGATGAGATCTACAAGGTTGGTCTCAACACTTCTCGTGTGCTGATGGCTGTTGGTGACATCATCACCGCGTGGCTCTTGCTACGTCAGGCCGATATCGCAACCGAAAAGCTTGCAGCCGGTGCTGGAAAGGATGCAGCTTTCTTTGAAGGAAAGATTGCATCAGCTCACTTCTTTGTTGCTAACTATCTGCCACATATCACTGCTGATCGCAAGATCGTAGAGGGCACAGATAGCGCGATCATGGAGATTTCCGAGAACGCTTTTTAATCAGATACTCTTATCGGATGCTTAATCGCTTCCGAGGTGAGATATACCTGATCGCAGGTGCGCTCTTCTTCTCATTTAATGGTGTGATCTCAACTCTTGTCTTAGATCACTTATCGCCATTTCGCCTGACTCAGGTGAGATGTATCGGAGCATTCGCAATACTCTTTCTGATTGTTGCTTCCCGCAATTTTCAATCCTTGAAAGCTACCCGCAGCGAAGTGCCTATCTTGATCTTGCTGGGCATCATCGGCTTTGCCGCTGTGCAGGCTGGCTATTTCCTGGGAATCCAACGCGGAGTGCCCTTAAGTCTTGTCCTGATTATCGAATTCACCGCACCGATTTGGATCGTTCTCTGGATTAAATTCGTTCAGAAGAAGGCTGTCCCCAACGGTATGTGGGGCGGAATAGCACTGGCCTTTGTTGGTCTGATCTTTATCGCAAAGGTGTGGGATGGTCTCACCTTCGATCTTCTTGGAATTATTGGTGCACTTGTCTCAGCCTTCGCACTTGCAGTTTATTTCCTCGTTGGATCCTCAGTGGGTGAGAAGCGTTCTGCGCAATCAATCACCGTCTGGGGACTTGGAATGGCAGGTCTGACATGGGCGATTGTGATGCCAGTGTGGCAATTCCCGTTTGAAGTTTTTACCATGGATATGAATCTGCAGGGAATCTTTGATGGAACATTCGTACCGGGATGGGTTTTGATCACGTGGATTATCCTGATGGGAACGATCGTTCCTTACCTCTTTGTAGTTGGCGGCCTACGTAGATTATCTCCATCGACAAGCAGCGTCATGGGAATGTTAGAGCCAGTGATGGCTGGTGCATTTGCATGGATCTGGTTGGCACAGAGTTGGGCGCCAATCCAACTAGGTGGCGCTGCAATTGTTCTTGTCGGAATCTATATTGCAGATAAAGCAAAGATTGCAGTAACGAGCGAAAAATAACTACTCGTTCCAAGCTCCATCGCCAGGTGAAGCTGGCTGACTAAAATCTTGTGGTTGTGATGATGTGAAGTCGCGACCAGCTCCAGGATTTTCAGCCATATCTGTAAAGCGCGCAAAGTGAAGTTGTGCTGAAACTTTAATTACTCGAGTCGGTCCGTTACGGTGTTTTGCAACATGAAGATCGGCTTCGCCCTGGCGGTTTTGCGGGTCATAAATATCTTCGCGGTGTAACAAGATCACCACGTCAGCGTCCTGTTCGATCGAACCAGATTCACGAAGATCTGAGAGTTGTGGCCGCTTATCGGTACGTTGTTCCGGTCCACGGTTGAGCTGTGAGATAGCGATGACGGGAATATCAAGTTCCTTCGCCATAAGTTTGAGTTGGCGCGAGAATTCAGAGACTTCTTGCTGACGATTTTCAACCTTCTTGCCTGAAGACATCAGCTGGAGGTAGTCGATAACAATGAGTTTGAGGTCGTGGCGCTGCTTAAGGCGGCGCGCTTTTGCGCGGATCTCCATCATTGAAAGGTTCGGTGAGTCATCGATAAAGAGTGGGGCATCAGAGATCTCACCCATACGGCGAGCAAGTTTTGCCCAATCATCATCGCTGAGTTGTCCGGAACGAATGCTGTTAAGTCCCACGCGCGCTTCCGCTGAGAGCATACGCATTGTGATTTCAGACTTCGACATTTCAAGAGAGAAGATCACTGCACATTTATTTTCGTGAATTGCTGCATGGCGTGCAATATCAAGACCAAGAGTTGATTTACCAACAGCGGGACGAGCTGCAAGAACAATCATGTTGCCGGCATGGAAACCATGTGTCAAAAGATCAAGGTCACGGAAACCACTCATCACACCTTCAGCGCCACCACCTTTAGAGATTGCTTCAATCTCATCGAGTGCTTGTGGCAAAATTGTTGAGAGTTGAACATAATCTTCTGATGTACGTCGCTCTGTAACAGCGTAAACTTCAGCTTGCGCTTGATCTACTGCATCATCAACTTCGCCTTCGGTGTTATATCCAAGTTGAACAATTTTTGTTCCTGCTTCAACCAGGCGGCGCATGATTGCATGTTCGAGAATAATCTTTGCGTAGTAACCAGCATTTGCAGCTGTCGGTACTGAAGAGATAAGTGTGTGTAGATACGGTGCGCCACCTGCGCGTGCGATATCTCCGCGCTTTGTAAGTTCTGCCGAAACTGTAATCGCATCAGCTGGTTCGCCGCGGCCATAGAGATCGAGGATTGCATCGTAGATAAGTTCGTGTGCCGGGCGATAGAAATCGCGTTCACGAATAACTTCAATCACATCTGCAATTGCTTCCTTTGAAAGCATCATTGCGCCAAGAACAGATTGTTCTGCGATGAGATCTTGTGGTGGTGTGCGCTCAAACTCCGCGCCAACAGTCTGATAGTTGCGCGATGAGTTGTTAGGAAGTTCTGCGATGCTCACAGTGCCCACACTCCCATCTACCTCTGACATGACGTGACTCTTAGTCACGAGCGAAACTTAGGTGAGGGCAGCCCCTCAACGCTAAATTGTTGAATCTGCGCTGTGGAGAAGGTGTGTATAAGGGGGTGAATAACTGGGGACATCCCTGTGGACGGGTGTGTATAAGGTGTGGGTAACTCGCCTCGCTACGTGAAGAAAGGGTTAAAAGTCCTGTTCAGAGCCTACTTTCTCCTCCACAGGGTGAACGGGGAAGAAAGTTTTCAAAGTCTTACCTGGTGAGATCGGCTGCTCCCAGAGGATGGAGGGCAGCGGTGGGAAGATTCCAGACATGATTATGGATTACGCGCTCTATCGCAATGGAGAGCGGGCTCTTGATGGCTCAACTATCTCTGAGCTCATCGCAAGTGCACGCAAAGATGGCGGTTTCCTCTGGGTTGGTGTGAGTGAACCAACGAGTGAGGAATTTGATGGCCTTGTACAAGATTTTCATCTTCACCCTTTAGCTGTCGAAGATGCAATTCAAGCAAAGCAGCGTCCTAAACTTGAAACCTACGAAGAAATGACTTTTGTTGTAGTTCGCACTACCTTCTACGAAGAAAGTGCAAGCCAGGTGACAACTGGTGAGATTTTGGCATTTATTGGGGATCATTACATTGTTGTAGTCCGACACGGAGAAGGTTCACCTCTTACCGGAGTTCGCGGTCGTTTGGAACAAAATCCTGCATTATTAAAACTCGGTCCATACGCAGTGCTTCATGCAATTGTTGATCGGGTGATCGATTCATATATCGCAATTGCTGCAGAGTTAGAGAAAGATGTAATCGAAGTTGAGCAGAGCGTTTTTAGCGATCGCAAGGCGTATAACTCGGAGAAAATTTATTTCTTAAAGCGTGAACTCTTAGAATTCAGCCATGCCATTCATCCACTGCAAGTTCCATTGCAACGCCTAGCCGTCGATTTCAATGACATTGTTCCGGATGAACTCGCGCCATTTTTCCGCGATACCCTCGATCATCTTCAAAGCGCAGTCGATATTGCAGATGCACTCGACAATCTCTTAACATCAGCACTTAGCGCTGACCTTGCACATGTGCAGGTGCAACAGAATGAAGATATGCGCAAGATTACTTCATGGGTAGCGCTCGCTGCGACACCAACAATGCTTGCCGGAATTTATGGAATGAACTTTGATCACATGCCTGAACTGCGATGGACATTTGGATATCCACTTGTCATGGGCGTTATGGCTCTTGTAACAGGCACTTTGTATTACAAATTTAAGAAATCTAACTGGCTCTAGCTGCTGAAATAAGAAAAGCCCCCCGCTTTCGCAAGGGGCTTTTACTTAATTACTGATTATTTAGCTGGTACTACTGAGACGGTAACGCTTGCTACAACTCCGTGAGCAAGTGAAACTTTGACTGCATGGTTGCCAGTCTTCTTGATATGCCCAGCAGTCTTGATGCTGTGACGATCAATATCCGTACCTGCAGCTGCCTTGATTGCAGCAGCAACATCTTTATCTGTAACAGAACCGAACAAACGACCGTTTGCTCCGACCTTTACAGTGATAACGATTGATGCCTTCTCAAGTGCTGCCTTGATCTCTTTAGCGTGATCGATATCGCGGACCTCGCGTGCAGCACGTGCACGACGGATTCCTTCGATCTGTTTTTCGCCACCGAGTGACCATGCGATTGCTACGCCACGTGGCAACAAGAAGTTGCGGGCGTAACCATCTTTAACAGAGACAACGTCGCCTGCGCTACCGAGCTTTGCTACTTCGCGAGTAAGAATAAGTTTCATTATTGATTACCCCCTTAGCGAGCTGTCGATGTGTAAGGCAAGAGTGCAACTTCGCGGCTGTTCTTTACAGCCGTTGCAATCGAGCGTTGGTGTTGTGTGCATGCGCCAGTGACGCGGCGAGCGCGGATTTTGCCGCGATCAGAGATGTACTTGCGAAGGGTCGCGATATCTTTGTAATCGATATATGTGACCTTGTCGCGGCAGAAGCTGCAAGGCTTCTTCTTGAACTTCTTATTGAGGGCAGCAGCTTTCGCGCCCTTGTTCTTCGGTTCCTTGAGGTTCCGGTTATTACGTGCTCCCATTGTGGTGCTCCTTTTCGGGCCCTCACGGC
>Ga0315902_10005851_pt1 | contig 17215 bp, 17 predicted proteins | sample LakEriMetagenome_9_FD_203523 | JGI IMG/M metagenome (GOLD analysis project Ga0315902, IMG submission 203523) | Freshwater fungal communities from buoy surface, Lake Erie, Ohio, United States - Buoy 12 MA117 | ecosystem: Environmental > Aquatic > Freshwater > Lake > Lake biofilm | place: USA...
TAATTCCGCATTCCGATCTGCCCTTCCTGCGGCTGTTAAATCAATATCTAAATAAATCCTTCCTAATTTAAACATTCCTTTAACATTCACCAAAAAAAATTCCCTAAAGCATTGATGCATAAAACATAGGACTTCTTTTGTTTAAAATCGGTATAAAAAATTTGAACAAAAAAAGAGGCTAAAAATTTTGATTCCTGTTTTATTTATTTATTATTGCACGTAGATCCATCCTGTCAGATAAAACTAATGCAATGAGTAAAAAGGTTCTGTATACACTGGAGTTTCCGGTAAAATGTTCACCGCCCATTTTATATGATTTTTTAGTGAACCCTTCCGGGTTGCAAGAATGGTTTGCCGATAAGGTAGACGAGCGGGATGGTGTTTATTCGTTCAGCTGGAACGGAACTCAGGAAAGGGCAGAATTGCTGGAAAAAGAAGACAGTAAGTTTGTCCGTTATCGCTGGTTGCATTCAGGGAAAGATGAATACTTTGAATTCCGGATTGAAAAAACGGAAATTTCAAATCAAACAATTCTTGTAATCAAAGATTTTGCAGACAAGAAAGAAATCAAAGACCAGAGTCAACTCTGGGAATATCAGGTGAAAGATCTATTTCACCGTTTGGGTAATTGATCCTGCTTCATACTGTCCAAAAAACAGACCCCATTTTGTTTTAAAAAATCCAGGGCATCCTCCCATTCTGAAACGGGCAGAGCAGTGGCGATCTTGAGCAGCTTTTTTTCATTTTTTATAAAGACTGATCCAGATTCCAAAGGTGTCCAATGCTGTTTATCCTGCAGATCATGTATCCATTCTTCATCGGTACGGTTGATATACCATTTCACTGAAGGTTGCTGTTTTATGCGGTTAAATACATTTTCAGCATACCGGTCGTAATAAATTCCTTTGAGCTGAAAAGTACTGGAGAAGAAATGTCCCCACCAGAAAAAACTCCGGATGGCAAACACATCGGCCGCTTCAAAAAACCGGGGATAGTCTAATACTACATAGGGCAAACCGTTATAATTTTCTCCTTTTGAAATCTTGGGTGCGATTTGACGAACAGCCTCGGGCAAAACTGTCGGGTGCTGTACCAGAATTTCCGACAAATGACCAAAAAGGAGGATCACTTTCCGGATTACTTCATTTTTGGCATGAATCCAGTCGGATTGTGTAATCAATTGCTGCTCCAGAATGGAAAGAGTTATTTTTGCCGGTATCTTCATGTGCCTGCTGTGATAAAAAAGCTCGACAAACTTATACTAAAAGCTTTTATTGGCCCGTTTATGGCCACCTTTATCATCGCGCTTTTTATTCTGGTCGTTCAGTTTTTCTGGCTTTACATTGATGAGTTTGTTGGGAAAGGAATCGATACACTTACTTTATTACAATTCTTAACTTATCTCACGGCTACTCTGGTTCCGCTGGCGCTCCCATTAGGTATTCTTCTTTCATCCATCATGACATTCGGAAATCTGAGTGAGAGTTTTGAGCTGGTAGCCATAAAAAGTGCAGGAATTCCATTGATCCGGTTTATGCGTCCGGTTTTCATGATGTCATTGGCAATGACTCTTACGGCTTTTCTGTTTGCTAATTATCTTATTCCGGTTGCAGAATTGAAAATGCGCACGTTGCTGTATGATATACGGGTAGCCAAGCCTGCTTTCGACATCAAAGAAGGTATATTTTATAATCGGCTCGACGGATACTCTTTAAAAATTGGCAGGAAGGTTAATGATACCCTTATTAAAGATGTCCTTATTTATGAACAAAGCTATACCCTGCAGGATCAGGTGATTGTAGCAGAAGAAGGTAGTATGACGGTTTCTCCTGATCGCCGGTTTCTATACTTCCATTTGAAAAACGGATGCCGTTATCAGGAAAAAGGACCCACAGGAACGATTCATACAGAATTTTACAGGCTGGGGTTTAAGGAGTACAAAAAGGTATTTGATCTGAGCTCCTTTCAATTATCGAAAAGCGCCGATTCAACGTTTAAAAGGTACTATAAGATGCTTAGCGTTAAACAGCTTACAACAGTAGTTGATTCACTAACCGTAGTTGCTGATTCTTCTCTGGCGCAGTTTAATAGCTCGATGGAGAAATATTTTGGAGGAATACGTTCAGATAAAAACAAAAACCCAGAGAAAAAAGATACATCCTTATTCGTTTCTATAGAAAAATTTATTCCGGACAGCCTGAAACGCAGCGTCTACACTTTAGCCGAATCAAAGGCAAAAGACTGGAAATCCCGGGCGGATGTTGCAGTTTATGATCAAAAGGAGTGGAGGCGACAAATTCGCTATTATGATTTGGAAAGACACCGTAAGTTTTCCCTGTCATTTGCCTGTCTGGTACTTTTCCTGATTGGAGCTCCGCTGGGCTCGATTATCCGTAAAGGCGGTGTAGGTCTTCCGCTGGTTATATCTGTATTGTTTTTCATCTTATTTCATATTCTGAATACTAGCGGAGAGAAAATGGTGAAAGAGGGAGTATTGCCTCCATCGATGGGTATGTGGATGTCTACGGCAATCCTTATTCCAATTGGCATCTTTCTGACATATAAAGCCATGCAGGATTCTCAGCTCTTCAATGCAGAATTCTATTTCCGGATACTGCGACGTTTAAAGCTGACCAAAATCCTTACCGGGAAGGAAACGAATTGATTACTTCGCAATAAAATAAAAGTTATGCCTTCTTCGCGTCGTCAGTTTATCAACAGCTCAGTAAAAACCACAGCCGCTATTGTTGCAGCAGGAATTCCCGGAACCAGTATCCTCGCCAAATCCAGGTACAAAAATGAAGTATCCGGTTTCACTGGTTACGAACAAACGCCACTTCCATATGATTATGCAGATCTGGAGCCCTTTATAGATGCTCAAACCATGGATATTCATTACAGCCGCCATGCGGCCGCGTATGCATCAAACTTGCGTGATGCTGCCAAGGCAGAAGGGGTGGATCAAAGTAAACCTCTGGAATTGGTATTAGCTAAAGTTTCAAATTATTCCATCAAGCTGCGCAACAACGGCGGCGGGCATTACAACCATGAATTTTTCTGGCGGTGCATGATTAAAGGAGGCGCAGCTCTTGAAGAAGGCGTTCTAAAAACAAAACTGATCAATCAATTCGGAAGTATAGAATCATTTCAATTACAGTTCAGTGATGCTGCTAAAAATCGTTTCGGCAGCGGCTGGGCCTGGTTATATGCGGACAAAGACAAGCAGCTGCGGATCGGATCGACTCCTAATCAGGATAATCCGCTGATGGATATTTCAGACATCAAGGGGACTCCGTTGCTTGGCCTGGATGTATGGGAGCATGCTTATTATCTAAAGTATCAGAATAAACGTGCGGATTATATTGCCGGCTGGTGGAAAATTGTAAACTGGAAAACCGTGGAAGAAAGGTATGTAGGGGGTTGAATGGTAAATAAGTTACGGGTCGGATTCATTTCTAACACATTAACATCTAACGAGTAACTAAATAGGCACAGCCCCTGCGGAAACATCTTCAATAGCAAGCGGAAGTAGAACCGGCAGAGGCTGTTAACGAACTGTGCTGCAATATAAATAGCTGCAAGACCCATTTCCAAAAATAATTGTACACATCTTTATTTTTTAAAAAAACATTAATAAAACCTCGCAACGCTTAGCTGTTAACTGCCAACAGGTAAGGCCGCCCCCTTGCTTCGCTCAGGACTAACTGTTTTTCCCTTTCCGAGCGTATCTTCGAAGCAAATTGTTTGTTATGCAAGTATGGAAAGATTATTTGGAAGCCAATAAAGAAAGATTTTTAAGTGAATTGCTGGATTTACTCCGTATTCCCTCTGTCAGTGCGAAAACAGAACATCAACAAGATATGGTGACCTGTGCGGAAAGGGTGAAACAGGCCTTGCTGGATGCCGGCGCGGATGTGGCTACCGTATATCCAACGAATGGACATCCAATTGTTTATGGAGAGAAAAAGATAGATGCGTCCAAACCAACAGTACTTGTATACGGACATTATGATGTGCAGCCTGCAGATCCGCTCAATCTCTGGAACAGTCCACCGTTTGAACCGGTCATTAAAGAAGGAAAGATCTATGCTCGTGGTGCCTGTGATGACAAAGGGCAGTTTTACATGCACGTTAAAGCTCTGGAAATTCTTGTCAAAACAAATACTCTTCCCTGCAACATTAAGTTTTGTATTGAAGGAGAAGAAGAAATCGGGAGCATCCATCTTGCCTCGTTTTTAAAAGAGAAGAAAGAACTTCTCCGGGCAGATGTTATTTTGATCAGTGATACCGCAATGATCAGTATGGAGCATCCCTCCATTGATATTGGAGTTCGGGGTTTAAGTTATATAGAAGTAGAAGTAACTGGTCCTAACCGCGATTTACACAGCGGTGTTTACGGAGGTGCGGTAGCCAATCCGATTACCATGCTTGCCAGGATGATTGCTTCCTGTCATGATGAAAACAACCACATTACCATTCCCGGATTTTATGATGATGTAGTGGAAGCCACAGCAGAAGAAAGAAAATTAATGGCTGCAGCTCCCTTTGATGAGCAGGCTTATGCTGCTGATCTCGGAGTAAATAAATTATGGGGAGAGAAGGGTTATACCTCTGCTGAAAGAACGGGTATTCGTCCGACACTCGAACTTAACGGAATCTGGGGTGGTTATACCGGAGAGGGAGCGAAAACTGTATTGCCCAGTCAGGCATTTGCTAAAATATCTACGCGACTTGTGCCCAATCAAACCTCTCAAAAAATCACAGAAAAACTGCTTCGTTATTTCCAATCCATTGCTCCTGAAGGCGTGGAGGTTAAAGCAACTGAACATCATGGAGGAGAACCTTATATGACTCCGATTGACAGCAAGGGTTATCGAGCAGCTGCGGCAGCTATCCGGGATACCTTTGGAAAAGATCCCATACCGGTGCGTGGGGGAGGAAGTATTCCGATCTGTTCCCTTTTTGAAAAAGAACTAGGGATTAAAATTGTATTTATGGGTTTTGGTCTCGATAGCGATAACCTGCACAGTCCAAATGAGAAATATGACCTCTTCAATTTTTACAAGGGGATAGAAACGATTCCTTATTTTCATCAGCATTTTGCGATGTGAGCGTCTAATGAGAGTTACGGTTTAAAGGTGCTAGATTGCTACTAAAAAACAGACTGCATCTTTGACGATTTGAAAGAAGAGTATCCTAAGGGTTTGTGTAAGTTCGTAAATATTTTCTTCACATGACTTATAGGGGAATAGGTATAGATAGCATAATACTCTACAAAGCTTTAGTAGTTTCATCTTCCTGTGCAAAACAGTCTCGTAACGCATAATCCGCAATCTGAATGTCTGCCTCCGAAAAGCTTCGACTTGATAAATATCTCTGGGCGATTCGCTTATTCAAGACACGCACCCAGGCTGCAACAGCCTGCGATGCAGCTAAGGTTAAGTATCAGGGTGCTGCCTGCAAAGCATCCCGGCTGGTTAGCATCGGAGATGAATATGAGGTGAAGACTGAATTCAAACGCTGGCGTATCCGGGTAACAGGTCTCTTATACAAACGCGTACAATACAGCGAAGCAATCAACTATTATATCGATATTACTCCGGCAGATGAACTCGAACGCATGCAATTCATTACATCTTCTTTTAATACCGGTAAGCGGCTGAGTAAAGTGGGCCGCCCCACCAAAAAAGAACGCCGGGATCTGGATTCATACATGGGCGACTGAAACCTACCTTTGCGGTTATGGAGATTCACATTCTGTCCGTTGTTCCTGAATTAATTGAAAGTCCGCTCAATCATTCCATCATGAAACGGGCTCAGGAGAAGGGATTGCTACAGGTACACCTGCATCATCTCCGCAAATGGGCGGTAAATGACTATGGACAGGTAGATGATTATCAGTATGGCGGAGGAGCCGGAATGGTCATGATGTGTGAACCCATCGAAAAAGCAATCCTGGAATTAAGTCAAGAGACTCCTTTTGATGAGATTATCTATCTGACACCGGATGGGAATACCTTCCGGCAGCAAATGGCCAACCGACTCTCCCTGAAAAAGAAACTGCTCCTCCTCTGCGGGCATTATAAAGGGATAGATCAGCGCATACGGGATCAATATGTGACGATGGAAATATCAGTTGGCGATTATGTGCTGAGTGGAGGTGAACTAGCTGCGGCAATTCTCGTCGATACAATTGGTCGTCTCATTCCGGGTGTACTCAATGATGAGACTTCTGCCCTAACCGATTCTTTTCAGGATAATTTACTGGCTCCTCCTGTTTATACAAGGCCGGCCGATTATAAAGGCTGGAAAGTTCCGGACATTCTGCTAAGCGGAGATCTTAAAAAAATTGAGGAATGGCGACACGAGCAGGCTGTTGAACGTACCCGCATACGCAGGCCCGATCTGCTCGGAGAAGAATGATTCTTTTATAGACCGGGAAATTTGATTCAATAAAACATATCATGATTCGTCTTAGGAGAAAAAGAGTATTTTCATCCCACTTCAATTAAAATAAAAAAGCTGTCCTTTTGAGACAGCCTTTTTCTATGCATTAGAATGAAATCAGAATCTGTAAAGCAGACCAAATGTTGGAGTAGAGATTGGGTTGGTAACTCCGTTAAATCCAATTGAAAAATTTGAATTTGATTTGGATGTCGTGTAATTAATCAAATTCGCAACATTTGTAGTGAGCGCTAACTTTGATGTTACAAAGTAGTTCAACCCAAGTCCAAAATTAACATTCGTTGAATTGACTTTGTCGCCCACAGCAGGAGTTGCTGAATTCGTTGCCAGACCTAATTGAGCGAAGGTTGAAAGGTTTTTTCCAAGACTTAAGAAATAGTATCTTCCAAAAGCACCAAATCCGGAATTCTTAGAAGAAGCATTTTCAGAAAAATTAGCAACAACACCTACTGCAATTTTATCTGTTACAAAATAACCAACAGAGGGATTAAATCCATAAGTAGCGTCCACCCCTTTAGATTTAGAGTAGGAAACAGTTCCTTCGATGATTTTGTCTGATTTTTTGAATGCGTTTTGTGCTTGTGTGCAAACTGACAAAGAAACCAGTGCAAGCACTGCGAGTAGCTTTTTCATTTGATTTTGGTTTTAGAGGTAAAAAATATTACCTGCAAACATATATAAAAAAATTGAAATACCAAAAAAATCTAATTCTTTTTAAAATCAGATCTGCGGTTACTCGTTGCCGATAATCGGTAGTTCTTTCTGCCGGATGAGTTGGTTTAGTTGAATCAGTTCGTTGTTCTTCAGTTTATTTAAACGATTCATTTGTTCCCTTGCCTGACGCTTTAAATCATCAAATACTTCTACTGACTGCTTACTCGGAGCATTCACCCCACTGTTCACTACATCAAATAAACCACTCAGCTTATCATTCAGGCGAATCGGATAGTTCAAAACATCCTGACTGCTTTTGGCTTTAGTCTGATAACAACTTTCTTCAATAGAAGTAAGTTCTTTTACGATTGTATCTGCGAGCGACTGAAGTTCTTTTGGACATTTTTCGCCCAGCCTTTTCGTATAAACTTGTATTTGAGATCGTAAATCCCTTACGTCTTTAATTGCTTTCTGCACCTCATTAAAAGTTTGTTGGATTTCTTTGAGTAGCTGAAACTGCTGATCATAACCTTCCTGACTAAGCGAATAATTCGGATTGGCTTTGATTTCAAAAGATACTTCTGCTGAGTCGTTGCCAGCTTTTATCCTAAAAAAATATTTTCCCGGAGGTGCTGTCAATCCGGAAGGAACGCCATTCCATAATATCATACCCTCTTCTTTCTCAGAATCCGGATACCGGAGATCCCATGTAAAATGATTCATGCCGGTCTTCCACTCCGGTTTGTTTTTTTCATCCTCCCCGTAATTTCGGATCAGTTTCTGGTTTTTGTCAAGCACTGATACCCGGCATGAAGTTGTATCACTTATTTGCTTGATCCAGAATACTGCACTTGCTCCGTCCGGAGGATTTTCTCCGGCGATCTTACCGGAGCCACTCCAGCTACGGTAAGCGTTTCTGGTATATCTCCAAACCGGTTCCATCTGAAATACGTGTATCGGCTTATTCATAACAACGGGGTCATATTGCTGTAGTATACTCAGATCATCCAACACATAAAATCCTCTTCCTTGTGTTGCTACCACCAATGCATTGTCTTTTGTTACCAGATCGGTAATCGGTACCACAGGTAAATTCAATTGAAAAGGAGTCCATGAAAGCCCATCATCGAAAGAAACATACATTCCGTATTCTGTACCCGCATACAGTAGTCCGGCACGGCGCTTGTCTGCACGAAGTGCACGAACGAAATGCATCGACGGAATTCCGGTTATAATTCGTTTCCAGCTTTTCCCATAGTCTTCTGTTTTATAGATGTATGGTAAAAAGTCATCGAGCTTATATCGGGTACCAACAAAATAGGCAGCACCTTTTTTGAACGGATCCACTTCAACACTGTTCCACATCATAAAAGGCGGACAACCGGTCGGTGTTACCTGCTGCCAGTTTTTCCCTCCGTCCTTGCTTACATGAATGAGGCCGTCGTCACTACCTACCCATAATAAATCTTTTTCTAAAGTACTTTCTGTTGCTGTGAATATGGTACAGTAATATTCAACACTGGTATTATCTTTTGTTATAGGTCCTCCGCTTGATTGCTGCTTTGTCTTATCATTGGTAGTTAAATCACCGCTCAATGCTTTCCAGCTTTGCCCTTCATCTTCTGTAGCAAACAAAACATTACCAGCGGCATAGAGTTTTTTTGGATTGTGCGGAGAGAAAAAGATTGGAAAGTTCCATTGAAACCGATATTTCAATGCATCGGCACCGGCGCCCATCGGATTATCGGGCCAAACATTAATAGCTCTGTTTTCTCCGGTTCGGTGATCTAAACGGGAAAGATAACCTCCGTAATTACCTCCGTATACAATATCCGGGTTCAGCGGATCAGAAACTACATAACCGCTTTCACTGCCGGCAGTTGCATCCCAGTCTTGCTCCGTAATACCTGCACCATCGGTGCGGCTTTTAATACGTATAGTAGAATTATCCTGTTGAGCTCCAAGAATCCGATAGGGAAAACTATTGTCTGTAGAAACACGATAAAACTGACCGGTGGGCTGATTCATATATGTACTCCAGCCTGCACCTCCATCAAAACTGACCTGTGCGCCTCCATCGTCTCCTACAATCATTCGGTTTCCATCTTCCGGATCAATCCACAGATCATGATGATCGCCATGCGGTGTAGGAACAGTTTGAAAGGATTTACCGCCATCCTTACTTTTCATCAAGCCAACATTGGGGCAATAAACCACATCCTGATTTTTGGGATCTACAAAAACTTTGGTGTAATACCAGGCGCGTTGACGGATATTATTGTCGCTGCTCATCAGCTGCCAGCTTTCTCCACCATCATCGCTTCTGTATAACCCCCCCTTGTTGTTTTCAATAATTGAATAGATCCTTTGTGTATTGGAAGGGGCAAATGCAACACCTACTATTCCCCATATACTACCCTTGGGTAAACCTTTTTTTGCTGAAACATTGGTCCATGTTTCTCCACCATCAACAGATTTATACAAGCCGCTGCCTTCTCCGCCGCTTTCCAGGCTGTAAGGAGTCCGTATTACACGCCACATGCCGGCATAGAATACATTCGGATTGCCGGGCTCCATCACCAGATCACTGCAGCCGGTTTGTTCGTTAATAAATAACACACGTTTCCAGTTTTTTCCGCCATCGGTTGTTTTAAAAATTCCCCTTTCCTGATTAGGTCCGAATAAATGACCCATCACAGCTACCCATACCGTATTCACATCCTTCGGATGGATAACGATGCGAATAATGTGTCTGCCATCTTTAAGTCCGATATTTTTCCAGCTTCTGCCACCATCATCGCTTCTCCACATGCCGCCTAATCCTTCACTCACATTACCACGCATTGTATTTTCACCTTCACCGACATAGATGACCGATTCATCGGTTGGGGCTACGGCAATAGCACCTATTGAAGAACCAAAATATCCGGCACTGATATTCTTCCAACGTCCGCCGCCATCGGTTGTTTTCCATACACCCCCACCCGTACTGCCCATATAAAAAGTGGTCTTTGTTTTAAAGCTTCCTGCAACTGCAGCGCTTCTACCTCCGCGGTAGGGACCTACTGAACGATAAGAGAGAGCCGAAACAATTTTATTTATCCCATTATCTTCATTTAAAGTGGGTTTGTTTTTTTGAGCACTTAATGAAGAAGTGATAATTAAGAGGAGGATCGAACTTAAAAAGGGTTTCATATGTGAATAGTTATAGTTTTTAATGGTCATATGTTATGCCCTTTTATTCTCATCGCCATTGGTATCGACCAATCGTTATGGGCATTTCATATGTGAATTGTTGTAGTTTTTGTTCTCTGAAAGGATATCTAAAAATAAATCCTTCAACGGAATCTCTTTTAAGATATCTATGCTGTAAATAATATTTTCATGAATTTACGAAACCTGAAGACTCCAAAACAAACACCAATAGGTAATTATTATATACAGATTCGAAAGAGGAGAATCTGTTGATTTTAGGTATTATTTATATTTCAGAGGTGCCTGTATCTCATTTCCATCAGCACCTTTGATTCCGTTACCTTTGCAATGCATGCAAGCGGTAAAAAATATTCGTCATCAAACCCGGGAAGAGATCCAGTCTTTTATCGATCAGCTCGGAGAAGCTCGTTTCCGTGCGCAGCAGATCTACGAATGGATCTGGCAAAAACACGCACACAGCTTTGCTGAAATGACCAATCTTAGTAAAAGCCTGCGACAACAACTGGGAGAATCCTTTAGTTTACCAGCTTTAATCGTCGATGCCACCCAATATTCTGAAGATGGTACCGTTAAATCACGGTTTAGAACACATGATCAGCATCTTGTTGAAGGCGTACTGATTCCTACGGAAGACAGAAGAACAGCTTGTGTATCTTCCCAAATTGGCTGTTCGCTCACCTGTCGTTTTTGTGCTACAGGATATATGGAACGAAAAAGAAATCTGACCTATGATGAAATCTATGATGAAGTTGTTCTGATAAATCAGCAGTCGGAACGCATCTTCGAAAAGAAGCTCACGAATATTGTTTTTATGGGAATGGGGGAGCCCCTGCTGAATTATAAAAATGTTCTCAAGGCTATAGAACGCATTACAGCCCCGGATGGGTTTGGTATGAGTCCGAGACGCATTACCGTTTCAACGGCAGGTGTTGCCAAGCAAATGATGCAACTGGGAGATGATGGAGTAAAATTCAAGCTGGCACTCTCCCTGCATGCTGCCAATGATGCCAAACGTAATGAAATCATGCCCATTAATGAAAGCAATTCGATTCGCTCACTCGTACAGGCCTTGAATTACTTTTATCAGAAAACCGGTAATGAAATAACGTTTGAATATATCCTTTTTAAGGATTTCAACGACTCCCTGCAGGATGCAGAAGAGCTTATAAAACTTTACCGTCAGGTTCCGGCAGATCTGGTGAATTTGATTGAATACAACCCCATTGATGCAGCTTCTTTCCGGAAACCGGATCAAAAAGTTACGGATCGGTTTATGCAGCATCTGGATAAAAACAGAGTAAATGTCAGACTCCGAAGAAGCCGGGGTAAAGATATTGATGCCGCATGCGGACAACTGGCTAATAAATAAGAAATAGAAAATACAGACAGACCCTGTTGTAAAACAGCTAATAAAAGATTATGGCAAAAAATAATTTTCAAAAATTTTCAGGGAAGAAGAGCAATGCGCAGAAGAAGGAAGCCTTCAAACAGGAAAAAAGAAAAGTGCGGGCAGAACGTGCAGATTACTTTGATCGTTTACGTAATCAATCTGCTGAGCAACCGGAACGCCCAAGACGATCACCTGTAAAGAAAACAGCAGAATCGGCTTCTGCTGCACCTCCGGGTATAGAGCAGATGCCCCTCAACAAATTTCTATCCCACAGTGGTATCTGTAGCAGAAGGGATGCTGCCGAACTGATACGTACTGGAGTTATTAAAGTAAACGGAGCAATAATCACGGAGCCTGGATTTAAGGTAACTGCAAAAGATACCATAGAATACAACCGAAAAAAACTCTCCTTACAAAAGGAACTCGTTTATATATTATTAAATAAACCAAAAGATTATATTACTACTTCTGAAGATCCGCAGGGCAGAAAAACAGTGTTGGATCTGCTGAAAGGGGCAACTGCGCAGCGCATTTATCCGGTGGGCAGGCTCGACAGAAACACTACCGGTGTCTTATTGCTGACCAATGACGGAGAACTCACTCAGAAGTTATCACATCCGAGTTTTCAGATAAAAAAAGTATATGAAGTAACACTCGACAGGCCACTGGATAAAACAGATTTTGAAAGCCTGCTAAAAGGTATTACTCTTGAAGATGGATTCATAGCCCCGGATGCAATCGGATATGTGGATATACACAACAAAAAAGTCATCGGCATTGAAATTCACAGCGGAAGAAACCGGATTGTACGCCGAATGTTTGAACATCTGGGTTATGATGTTAAAGCTCTTGACCGGGTCCTTTTTGCCAACCTGACCAAGAAAAATGTAGATCGGGGTAAATGGAGAATGCTGAATGAAAAAGAAATCCGTCTGCTGAAATATATGAACCAGTCTTTTGTCCGGAAAAAGGAAGAGAAACGAAAAAAGTCGAATGAAGAGTAGCTGGACCATTCTTGCAGAAACGGATAATTGGGTTGCGGTTAATAAACCTGCTGGTCTTTTATCTGTTCCCGACAGAGAACAGACCGAACCATCTCTGAAAGATTTACTTCAGGAAAAGTATGGTTTCGTCCGTACCGTTCACCGGCTTGATAAGCCTACGAGCGGACTCATTCTTTTTGCCCGGAATGAAACGGCTCACCAGTACCTAAGTCAGCTATTTGAACATAGGAAAATAGAAAAGATTTATCTCGGTTTAGTACTTGGAGCGCCGGTAAAAACCAGTCAAACGATTGATGTGCCCATTCAGGAAAATCCTGCTAAAACAGCTACCTACATAACTTCAGCCAAAGGAAAGCCTGCTCAAACTTCTTATCAGCTGCTGCATTCCTATGGTCGTTACAGCTGGATGCGTTTTGAATTGCATACCGGCAGAACGCATCAGATTCGGGTACACCTAAAACATATAGGACATCCGTTGGCAGGAGATGAAATTTATGGAAACGGAGAACCCTTGCTATTATCTTCTATCAAAGGGAAAAAATTTAAATTATCCATAGATGAGGAATCAGAGAGGCCTTTACTCAATCGCTTGGCCCTGCATGCGTTTCAATTAAAGTTTAAGGACTCGGATGGAACAGATATTGCATTGGAAGCGCCTTTGCCGAAAGAATTGAATGCAGCGCTCAAACAGCTCGAAAAATGGTCGAAATAAAATCCGGGAATTATGGATTGCTCTTCAGATACACATCGAGTAAACCATCCGGCAATTCAACCAGCACCAGTTTCTTTTTATGATCAATTCGCTGAAGCGTGGATTCGTTGAGAGGGATGAAAACATCCTTCTCCTGAATTTCCAGTCGACATAAAATCTGAAACGGTTGTTCAATTACCTCCAGAATGATTCCGAGTTCCTGATCTGCTTCTTTGATATGATAACCGATGAGTGATATCGGCGCTGCCTTGGCTTTTTGATGTTGAAAATCTTCTTCTTTCAGCCATACTTTTTTACCGGAAAGTTTTTTTGCAGCTTCTCTGTTTTCAATGCCTTCCAGCTGGATGTAGCTTTCATCAGCAGATTTGCCTTTAGCTTCGGTTAGAAAGTAAGGAAGCCATTTATTTCCGGGTTCCTCTAAAAAGAAACAGCGGACGCCTTTGAAGGCTGTTTTTTTTCCAAGATCGTGTTTCAGAATCAACTCGCCGTTCAATCCGTGCGGGCCGATAAAAAAACCAATGCTGAAATACTGCTCCATACATCAAAGATAAAGGCCGCTGAAAAGCTTTGAGAATGACTTTTATAAATAAAAAAATCCTCCGCAGATAGCAGAGGATATATCTATTACATAAGAGAGTTCAATTATTCGCCTGCTGCAGGAGCTGAAGACTCTTCTCCGGAAGCTTCTTCCTGCTTGCGCACTGGAGCCGGGCGACGCTGATAATTACCGCCGCTTCTTTGCTTGAATCGAGCCCTGCGTGCTTCTTCTCTTTTCTTGGCTTCGGCTTCTTCGTGCTCTTTGTGCCAGGACTGGAATTTTTCCATAGCAGCAGCCTGGTCAAATAAACCGAGGCTAACGCCACGCAACAGATGTTTCAGATAAAGAACACCTTTGCCGGAAAGAATTTTGCGAACAGTGTCTGTAGGTTGAGCACCCTTGTGCAACCATTCCAGCGCCTTTTGGCGATCGATCTGAACAACGGCAGGTTCGGTTACGGGATTGTAGGTTCCGATTTTCTGGATGAATTTACCATCTCTGGGAGCCCGGGCATCAGCCACAACGATAAAATAGAAAGGTCTTTTCTTAGACCCATGTCTCTGAAGACGGATTTTAACTGGCATCGTAAATAAAGATTTAAATGCGTGAAATAATAAAGTTTTTCAAATAAGGTTGGCAAAAATAAAGGGTTCGGTGGAATTTTCCAAGCCCGACCTTAAAATCTCATCGTTTCCCCAACCCCGGCATAAAACGACCGCCCATGGGCATTTTATTCATCATTCCCATCATCTGTTTCATTTGTTCAAACTGTTTCATAAAGGCATTAACCTCACCGATATCCTTTCCGCAACCCTTCGCGATGCGGGTACGCCGGCTCGGGTTAATCAGGTCCGGATTGGCACGTTCCTGGGGGGTCATCGATTGGATGATGGCTTCCACACCTTTAAAGGCGTCATCGCTGATTTCTATGTCTTTCATAGCTTTACCCATCCCCGGTATCATCCCCAGCAAATCTTTAAGGTTGCCCATTTTTTTGATTTGTTCCAGCTGCTGCCTGAAATCTTCAAAATCGAATTGATTTTTCCGGATTTTCTTCTCCAGTTTGCGTGCCTGCTCTTCATCGAATTGTGCCTGTGCCTTCTCTACAAGTGAAGTGATATCACCCATACCCAGAATCCGCTGGGCCATCCGGTCGGGATAAAAGACATCCAGCGTGTCCATTTTTTCCCCACTGCTCACAAACTTGATTGGCTTCTGTACTGTGTATTTGATGGATAATGCGGCACCGCCTCTGGTATCGCCATCTAATTTCGTTAGTACCACCCCGGTAAAATCCAGTCGATCATTGAAGGCCTTGGCGGTATTGACCGCATCCTGCCCCGTCATACTGTCAACTACAAATAAAATTTCCTGCGGGTTTACCGCTTCCCGGATAGCGGCCACTTCGTTCATCAGCACTTCATCAATCGCAAGCCTACCGGCAGTATCGATGATTACTACATTTTTATTTTTTGATTTTGCCTCGGCAATGGCATTTCTGGCAATTGCAACGGCATCTTTATTTTCCCGTTCGGCGTAAATATCAACTCCAACCTGACCGGCCAGTACGGTTAGCTGATCAATAGCTGCAGGACGGTATATATCTGCTGCAACTAGCAGTGGAGATTTGCCTTTTTTAGTTTTTAGATAGGAAGCCAGCTTCCCGCTAAAAGTGGTTTTACCACTTCCCTGCAAACCTGCGATGAGGAAGACGGCCGGGGATCCTTTCAGGTTGAGCTCAGATTCGCTTCCACCCATGAGCGCAGTTAACTCATCCTGCACAATTTTCACCATTTGCTGACCTGGGTTAACAGCCAGCAGCACTTTCTCACCGATTGCCTTTTCTTTAACTGTATCCGTAAACTCTTTGGCTATTTTAAAATTGACATCGGCATCCACCAGTGCACGGCGGATATCTTTAACGGTGGCTGCGATGTTGAGTTCGGTAATTCGGCCTTCTCCTTTGATATTTTTAAAGGCAGATTCCAGCCGTTCACTTAAATTCTGAAACATAGATACAATGGTTATAGGAGCTGCAAAATTACAGCCTTTAAAGGATGGTTTGAGTGTTGATTCTTTGCCAGACGCAGGTGTTAACGGGCGGCGATCACACTGATTTCCACATTGGCCTTACGGGGTAACTCTTTCACAGCAACAGTTTCCCGGGCAGGATAATCTCCATTAAAATAGCTCCCGTAAATTTCATTAACCTGAGAGAAAAGCTGCATGTCGCTTAAAAAGATGGTGGTTTTTACAATATGACTGAAGTCGCATCCGGCTGCTTGTAATACCGCTTTCAGATTCTTCATAACCTGATGTGTTTCTTTATTTAAATCCTGGTTATGCATCTCGCCGGTAACAGGATCCAGCGCAACCTGACCTGAAACAAAAACCAGATTTTCGGTTTGTACTGCCTGGTTGTATGGCCCTATCGGAGCAGGAGCTTCATTGGTGTGTATGATTCTTTTTTCCATAGTGCAAACATAATTTTTTTGCGGCGCTTTAGCCTGTACTTTTGTTTCATGTCCCTGATTCTTCATATTGATACTTCAACCGAATCGGCATCGGTAGCTTTGTCGGAAAGCGGTCAGGAAAGAACGAAGCGCACTTGCGCAGGACAAAAAGATCAGGCTTCATTTTTGCAACCGGCAATCCATGAGATGCTAACGGAAATCAATCATCCGGTTCGGTCCCTTTCTGCTGTTGCAGTAACGGTTGGGCCGGGTTCATATACCGGACTGCGGGTTGGACTTGCCAGCGCCAAAGGGATTTGCTTTGCCTTGAATATACCGATGATTACATTGACTACTACCGAGGTTATGACTGCTGCTGCAGTTCCTGTTGCGCAGAAACTATTTCCTGGACATCCTCCTTTTCTATTTTGTCCGATGATCGACGCCAGAAGAATGGAAGTATTTACGGCTTTGTACGATCAAAACATACAGTGTCTCAAACCTCCGTTTGCTCTTATTCTGGATGCAGAAGCAGATATTTTAGAATCCCTTGAACTGCCCGTTTTCTTTTTTGGGAGCGGAGCATCCAAATATGAATCCAACTGCCGTCTTCCTAATGCCTGTTTTGCTGAAGTGCAATGGGATGCCGGAAATATGATTGCACCGGCAACGGCTAAATATCAAAGCCGGAATTTTTCATCCCTAGAGCATTCTGTTCCACTGTATGTAAAACCATTTCATACACTTCCTCCAAAACAAATTATTTAGGAAAGTACTTTTTTC
>Ga0315902_10005856_pt1 | contig 17202 bp, 16 predicted proteins | sample LakEriMetagenome_9_FD_203523 | JGI IMG/M metagenome (GOLD analysis project Ga0315902, IMG submission 203523) | Freshwater fungal communities from buoy surface, Lake Erie, Ohio, United States - Buoy 12 MA117 | ecosystem: Environmental > Aquatic > Freshwater > Lake > Lake biofilm | place: USA...
TAGCAGGTACAGCTTATTCAGGCCGTAAAGGGCTGTTCCGTGGTGTTTCAGGTAATGGGAGAAGGGTTTGCGCAGGCGGATAAAGGCCAGTCCGCATTCGTGTTTTATCGCTTCACTCATGATGTGCCGCAAAGGTAAGGGACTCCCGCAGTTGAAGATTCCTGAAGAGTTTCAAAACAGACGTTCTTGTTTCTAAATCATTCAGCCTGAAAAGTTCCCTTGATCCAGGTCAGCAGTTCCGTATGAATACTTCCGTTCGTAGCTACCAAATGGGGCTGATAGGGGGAGTATGGATCACCTTCGAAATCCGTTACTGTCCCGCCTGCCTCTTCAACGATCAGAAAACCCGCGGCACTATCCCATGCCTGGAGTTTATGTTCGTAAAATCCGTCAAAGCGACCAGCAGCCACCCAGCACAGATCAATTGCGGCGCTTCCGAGCCGGCGCACTGGAATTCCTCTGCGGATAAGCCGATCGAATACCTGCAGGGGACCATTGGGAGTGTCGAGATAGGTATATGGAAAACCTGTAACCAGACAGGATTTTTCAACCCGATTTTGGCGGCTTACCTGAATCGGGCGGTCGTTTAAAGAAGCACCTTTGTTTCTTTCAGCAAAAAAAAACTCATTCATAAACGGATTGTAAACAGCACCCATCACCATCTTTTCTTCGTGTTCAATGCCAATGCTCACGCAGCAGATCGGGATACCGTTGGCGAAGTTGATGGTACCGTCAATCGGATCGATGATCCATTTCCATGCTGATTTCTGTGCGCCCGCGCCCGCCTCTTCGCTCAATACAGCATGTTCGGGAAAGGCCTGATGAATCACCGAGAGGATAGCTTTTTCAGAGGCATGGTCGGCTTCCGTTACCAGATTGTTGATCCCTTCCTTGAGGGAAATATGCAGGTCTTTTTTATCAAAATAGGCACGAAGCTCTTTTGCTCCGGCATGAATTGCATCGATCAGGGTTTGTTTGAGCATGCGCAAAGATACTATCCTGAAAAGCCTTCCTGCACTTTGTTCATCTACCAGCGGAAGTACGAAGGCTTCGCCTTACATTGCAGAACGATTTTTTCGGATGCGCCTAACAGTTATTATTGTCAACTACAATGTCAAGTATTTTCTGGAGCAATGTCTTTGTTCCGTTTTAAAAGCGTGCGGGGGGATAGATGCGGAAGTTCTGGTAGTAGATAATGCTTCTGCCGACGGTAGTCGCGCTTTTCTGGAATCAAGATTCCCGACTGTTTGCTTTATTTGGAATTCCGAGAATATCGGTTTTGGCCGTGCCTGCAATCAGGCGCTTTCGATTGCGCGGGGCCGTTATATTCTTTTTCTCAATCCGGATACCATTGTTCCCGAGGATTGTTTTCATAAATGCCTGGATTTTATGGATCGGCAGTCCGATGCCGGAGCGCTGGGGATACGGATGCTGGATGGCGCGGGTAGATTTCTGCCGGAAAGCAAACGCTCTTTTCCTTCTCCCCTCACCGCATTCTATAAATTATCGGGTCTTTCAGCATTGTTCCCGCATTCGAAAGTTTTTGCACGCTATCATCTCGGTCACCTCAACGAACATCAGGATCACGAAGTGGATGTCCTGGCAGGAGCGTTCATGCTGATCCGAAAGGAAGTGCTGGATCGGACCGGCGGTTTTGATGCCTCTTTTTTTATGTACGGGGAGGATATCGATCTGAGTTACCGGATCCAGCAAACAACTCTTCCCGGAACCGGAATGCGCTATAAAAATTATTATTTCAGCCAGTCCTCCATCCTGCATTTCAAAGGAGAAAGTACCCGGAAGGGAACCCTGAACTATGTGCGTCTTTTTTATCTGGCGATGAGTCAGTTTGTACAAAAGCATGCAAAGGGCTCCGGATCATTTGTGTTTTCAGGCATGATCCGTTTTGCCATCTGGTTTCGAGCCGTTCTTAGTTTGCTGCGTCAGGTGCTTCAAAAGGCTGCGCTTCCTTTTCTGGATGCACTGATTATTTACACCACGTACCGCATTTCTAAAAATATATGGACAACCTATTTCAGACCAGAAATCATCTATGCTGAAAAATTATTGCATATTTCATTTATTGGGTTTTCGGTTTTGTTTTTGATTGTAAGCTATTACACCGGCCTTTACCAAAAGAAATTTCGGCTCGCCCAGCTTGTGTATTCCTCTGCCATCAGTTTATTGATTTTGCTGGCGGTATATTCCCTCCTTCCGGAGTCCATTCGTTTTTCAAGAGCAATTGTATTATTTGGGTCTTTTTTCAGTTTTGCAATGCTTGTTTTGTGGCGTCGGATCCTGTTGGCGATACGCTTTATTGATCCGGCTGAAAACAAAGCGGTTCCTTACACCTTAGTGGTTGGAAGGCAAGCGGACGGCCGGGAGGTCAACATACTTACGAGCCGGGCCAATCCCGCGCCGGATATCCGTGGATTGGTCAGCACTGAGCCGGAATCAAGTTCTCTGGGAACAGTCGATCAGCTGAAAACGATTCTTGAAAGTGTACCGGTACGCCAGTTGATTTTGTGCGCGAGTGAGCGTCTGTCATACAAGGAGATCATCCGGCTGTTTGAACAAAACGGCGACCGGCTTCAACTGCGCATACACGCGGCCGGTAGTAAAAGCATTGTTGGCAGCGATTCAAAAGAATATGCCGGCGATGTGATTGGCCAGCCTTATTATAAGTTGACCGACCCCGTTAGACGGCGGCTGAAAAGGCTTGCGGATTTTTTAGTAGCAGTATTATGGATTCTTCTGTTTCCAGTTCATTTCATCCTGCATCCCCAACCATTGCAATTACTGATCAATTGCCTGCAGGTCTTATTTTTTCAAAAGACCTGGATCGGATATAGCGGTGATGCAGGGGGCTTGCCGTTGGTTCTTCCGTCGGTACTGGGACCGGCCGGGCTTCCGCATGCACAAAATGAATTACCGGAAGAGGGGAAGCGGCAGGCCAATGCGTGGTATGCAAGTGAATATGAGGTTTGGTATGATTTGATTATGGTATTTTCGCATTATAAAAAACTGGGAGCGTCCTGATTGTTTTACCAAAACGCCTCCTCCTTTCTCCTGCATGTCGTTGATTGAAATTAATCTGCCGAAATCATTAGCGAAGGCCCTGCATCTGCCGGTCAATTCTCCCAAGCGGCAACAAATAAAAGTGCTTAAAAAGCTACTCAAAAAAGCGGCACAAACTCAATTTGGACAGCAGTATCATTTTGACGAGATTCTCCATAGTCGCCATGCCGGCAAAGCCTTTCAGGAGCTGGTACCGGTTTCCGATTACAGCCGTATTTATAACGGCTGGTGGCATAAAACCCTGGAAGGCCAAACGGATGTATGCTGGCCAGGTAAGATCAAATATTTCGCGCTGAGTTCGGGAACCAGCGAAGCTGCGAGCAAATACATTCCCATTACCGCGGATTTAATGAAAGGCAACCGGGTGGTGATGATTAAAAATTTATTGTCACTGCGCAACTATGAAAATATTCCGGTCCGAAATTTAGGAAAAGGCTGGCTGATGCTCGGAGGAAGTACGGATCTGCAAAGGGGGCCGGGATATTATTCTGGTGATCTGAGTGGAATCACTGCGAAACGCGCTCCTTTCTGGTTTACCCCTTTTTACAAACCTGGTAAAAAAATTGCAAAAACCAGAGACTGGAATGAGAAGCTCGAATATATTGTACGGGAAGCTCCGAATTGGGATATCAGCTTTGTGGTGGGGGTTCCTGCATGGATTCAGATGAGTATGGAGATGATTATTGAACGGTATCGTTTGAACAATATTCATGAAATCTGGCCCAATCTTTCCTTTTTTGTACACGGCGGTGTTTCTTTCGAGCCGTACAGGCACGGGTTTGAAAAACTTCTCGGTAAGCCGTTGATCTATATCGAAACCTATCTGGCCAGTGAAGGGTTTATCGCCTATCAGGCAAGGCCAAACGCGAAAGGGATGAAGTTGGTAACGAGTGATCATATCTTTCTGGAGTTTGTACCCTTTGATGATAAAAATTTTGATGCAGACGGGCATATCATAGATAAGCCGGAAGCGTACATGATTCATGAAATTGAAGAGGGAAAGGATTATGCATTGCTGATCAGTACTTCTGCAGGAGCCTGGAGATATCTGATCGGAGATACGGTACGGCTGGTGGATAAAGAGCATTCGGAAATTATCATCACCGGACGCACCAAACATTTTCTCAGTTTGGTTGGTGAACACCTGAGTGTAGACAATATGAATAAGGCCATTCAGCTGGTAAGTGAAGAATTGAACATATCTATTCCGGAATACACGGTAGTCGGCGAGCCGCATCAGAGTTTTTTTGCGCATCGCTGGTACGTAGCCTGCGACGATCGAGTTGACCGGCAACTCCTGTGCAAGAAGATCGATGAGCACCTGAAAATGCTGAATGATGATTATGCCGTAGAACGCAAGAGTGCGCTTCGGGAAGTGCATCTTGAAGTATTACCGGAAAAAGTGTTTCTGCATTTTATGGAGTTGAAAGGGAAAGTCGGCGGGCAGCATAAATTTCCGCGCGTTTTAAAAGGGAAAATGCTGGATGACTGGAAATCTTTTTTAAATTCCAGGAGCTAAACACAATTCTTTTTCCAGGCAATTCGTTTTTATTCCGGATGAAAAAAATATTTTTAAATTCTTTTTTATTCCTTTTCCTGTTTGTTGACATTCAGGCACAGCAGCTTCCGTTTTCAGAAGATCAAAGCCTTTCTCACTACTGCAGTTGTGAGGAGATGAATCCCAAAAGCGACAGTATCCGTAAGTTTTCGGCAGGAAAAAAAGTACTGGAAACCGGCTTTGAAATGGCTTTTGTTTACAGAACAATGATTAAAGGGTCTTGCTGGGATTTTGTCAATGAAGTATATAGAAAGTCGGGTATTACGGAGAAAGAAAAGAAGACCGTTTTTCGTTCTTCAAAAAGCGGGCCCTATGCAGCACCTGACATGGTGCAACCGGGCGATTGGATTTATCATGTCAATCATCAGTATAATAACATAGAGCACAGCGCGATATTTGTTTGCTGGAAAGACTTTGCAAATAAAATAGCGGTTACATTGAGTTATGCGGGAAGAAACAGAACTGCGGCTGCGAAATATGCCGAATACGATCTGAAAAGTATTTATTCCATCTTCCGGCCGGAGCGAGAGTAAGGTCAGTTGTAGGGAATGTACTATAGGGTTCCCTGTTTACATGTAGGAAAAAGGAGTTTATAAAAACTTATCTCCCTTGTTACGCTTTACTTCAGCTACGTAGTCTTTGATTTCCTGTTCTTTCTCTTTCTTGCAGATCAGTAACACATCTTTCGTATCTACGATAATAAAATCATCCAGACCCTGCAGCAATACCAGTTTGTTGTCGGCTGCATGTACCACATTTTTTGTTGCATCGATGATCATTACATTTTTACCGGCAACGGCATTCCCGAAATAATCTTTTTCCATATTTTCCCAGGCGCTGTTCCAGGTGCCGAGGTCGCTCCATCCGAAAGAAGAAGGAAGGATATACACATTATCGGCTTTTTCCATAATGCCGTAATCGATGGATAAATTCGTACACTGCGGATAAATCCGTTCAATAGCGGTTACTTCTTCCGGTGTATTCATAAACTGTTTTTCAGCTTCGAACAATTCATTCATTTCAACCAGATGTTGTTCAAAAGCTCTGAGAATGCTGCGGATACTCCAAACAAAAATGCCAGCATTCCACAGAAAATCACCGCTTGCCAGAAAGGTTTTTGCAAGTTCGAGGTTGGGTTTTTCCGTGAAGGTTTTTACTTTATAAATATTATCAGCAACCGGCAGGGCTTCGTGCTGGATATAACCATATCCGGTATTGGCATAAGTGGGCTTGATGCCAAGTGTAACCAGAGCGTTGATATGGGCTACAAACTCAAAAGCATCCAGACATACTTTCGTAAAAGCCGGCCCGTCTAATATGATGTGATCGGCAGGGGCGCAAATCAGCAGGGCATCCGGGTTAATACCATGCAGCTTATGTGTTATATATGCAATGCAGGGCGCAGTATTCTTACGAGAAGGCTCACTCAAAATATTTCCTTCGTTTAATTCGGGAAGTTGCTGTTTAACGATGGCCGCATATTCTGCAGCTGTGACCACATAAATATTTTCTTTCGGAATAAACTGACAAAAGCGGTCGTAGGTAGCTTGAATAAGTGTGCGGCCGGTATTTAAAATATCCAGAAATTGTTTGGGAAAAGCAGAACGGCTCATTGGCCAGAAGCGACTTCCGATGCCACCCGCCATAATTGCCACATAATGGTTGGAAACGGCGGACTGGCTTTTGGAATCAGGACTGTAAAACGCTTTCGACATACGCAATTATTTTCTTCTCTAAATTATTCCTTCCCGAATCAGGTCGTGTAAATGGATTACACCCATATATTGTGCGTCCTTCATTACAGGAAGTTGTGTTATGTTTTTTTGCCGCATCTGCTCCAGCGCCTCCAGAGCAGGTGCATCGGCATCGATGGTACGCGGGTGGGGCGTCATGATCTGATCGGCACGAACATCCGCAAGCAGCGTCGTTTTTTCCAGCATTCTCCGGAGATCCCCATCGGTAATAATTCCGACAAGCACATTCGCTTCGTTTATAACCGCAGTCATACCCAGCCTTTTCCGGGAAATTTCAAGGATTACCTCTTTTAAAGGAGTTTCCGGCCGGACGAATGGCTTTTCGTTTTGGATGTAGAGGTCAGAAACTCTTAAAAATAGTTTTTTCCCAAGAGCTCCTCCTGGATGAAATCGTGCAAAATCCTGACTTGTAAAGCCTCTTTGTTCCATCAGGGCTACCGCAAGCGCATCGCCCATAACCAGCTGAGCGGTTGTACTGCTGGTAGGCGCCAGGTTATTTGGACAGGCTTCCTGACTCACGGTTGTATTAAGCACCAGATTTGCCTGTAGGGCAAGGTAGGAAGACAGGTTTCCGACCATGGCAATCAAAGGATTGCCGAAATTTTTAATCAGCTGGGTGAGTAGTTTTATTTCAGGCGTATCGCCGCTCTTGCTGATAATCAAAACCAGATCATCGGCTAGAATCATACCCAGATCTCCATGAATCGCATCGGCCGCGTGCAGATAGGCAGCCGGTGTACCTGTTGAGTTCAGCGTGGCTGCCAGTTTTAGTGCGATGACCGCACTTTTCCCGATGCCGCTTACAATCAGCCGGCCTTTACAAGCCAGCACCAGTTCCACCAGCTTTGTAAAATCCTCCGAAAGCAATGCTGCCAGTTGTCTGACCGCTTCAGCTTCGAGCAGGATGGTTTCTTTGGCCGCCTCGGCCGGTTTCCGGGTTTTCATCAGTCGGCAAACCTACTTTAATTCATAGAAAATGAAGGGAAATAAGCCTAAAATTTCAGGGTCTTTCTGTGCAGATGTTTATGAAAAATGTGTAAATTCATAAAGCGACCAGTTTTAAGGAGCCTTTAGCAGGTGCAGGAGCGGTACTTGACCCCAAATAAATTACCTTCGCTGTCCTTTAAAACGTACCGGAAGGCGTCCCCGAATGTCGTTATACCGCAGTATTGACTGCGCATTCGAAAATCACAAACCAAACCGGAGGAGTAAGGTTATGAGCACAGTTAAGAAAAAGGCAGCCAAATCGACGGCCAAAACGAAAAAAGTTGAAATATCGGAACGAATAAAATCAACAAAAAAAGCCCCCCAAGCTATAAAGGCTACTTCGGCATTTCTTTACGAAGCATTACATGAGCATTTTGGTTTTGATTCTTTCAAAGGAACACAGGAGGAAGTGATCCTCAACCTGCTGGCAGGCCGGGACACTTTTGTTATCATGCCCACCGGTGGAGGTAAAAGTCTGTGTTATCAGCTTCCCGCGCTGGTGAGTGAAGGGGTGTCGATCATTGTAAGTCCGCTGATTGCCCTGATGAAGAATCAGGTTGATCTGGTAAGAAGCTACAGCAGCAGAGATGCTGTTGCACACTTCCTAAACTCAACCCTTTCGAAAAAAGAAACGCGCGCGGTGCATGAGGATCTCTTGAGCGGGCGTACGAAGATGCTCTATGTGGCTCCGGAAACCCTCACCAAAGAAGAGAACATTGAATTTTTCTCCGACCTCACCATTTCTTTTTTTGCAGTGGATGAAGCGCACTGTATCAGCGAATGGGGCCACGATTTTCGTCCCGAGTACCGGCGTTTGCGGGAGATGATGGACCAGATCAATCCGGACATTCCCGTCATCGCACTAACGGCAACGGCTACCCCAAAAGTGCAGAGTGATATTGTTAAAAACCTGGGTTTGCGCAATCCCGATATCTTTATTTCCTCTTTTAATCGAGCCAATCTCTATTATGAGATTCAGCCGAAGATCAAAAAAGAACAAACCGTCAAAAATATTGTCCGTTTTATCAGCCAGAATAAAGGGAAAAGCGGCATTATTTACACCTTAAACCGCAAAACCACGGAAGAGCTTGCGGATCTGCTGATGGCCAACGGCATCAGGGCGGTCGCCTATCATGCAGGACTCGACAGTAAACTGCGGGCCGAACGTCAGGATCAGTTCCTCAATGAAGATGTGCAGGTGATCGTTGCAACCATTGCTTTTGGAATGGGCATCGATAAACCCGATATCCGTTTTGTTATTCACTATAATATTCCCAAAAGCATTGAGAATTATTATCAGGAAACCGGTCGTGCCGGAAGAGACGGACTGGAAGGCAAATGCATTTTGTATTATTCACACAAAGATGTCAGTAAGCTTGAACACCTTATGCGCGACAAGCCGCTCAGTGAGCGGGAAGTGGGTGCGCAGCTGATTCAGGAAACGGTTGCCTTTGCTGAAAGCTCCGTTTGCCGGCGACAGATTCTGATGCATTATTTCGGAGAAGTGTACCCGAATAAAAACTGTGACAATTGCGATAATTGTTTGCATCCCAAAGAAAAAATTGAAGCCCGCGACGAAACCGTGCAGGTTCTTAGAATGATCAGGGCGCTCGATGAACGATTCCCTACGGAATATGTCATTCCCATGCTCACCGGAAAAGCCACTTCGCAGATTCATCTTTACCGGCACGATCAGCTGCCGGAATTCGGAAGTGGTAATCATCAGCAAGAACATTTCTGGAATTCGCTGATCCGTCAAATGCTGTTGCAGGGCCTTCTTCAAAAGGATATAGAAGAATACGGGTTGCTGAAAATCACGCCTTCAGGAGAAGCCTTTCTCAGGAAGCCTAAAAATTTCGCCATCGTTCTCAATAATTTGTATGAAGAGGCCAATGAAGATGATGAAGAAGGCAGTGAAGGCGGAAGTCAGGTGGCCGCGGCCGATGACAGGCTTTTTGACATGTTGAAGGAATTGCGTCAGAAAGAAGCAAAGAAAAAATCGCTGCCGCCATTTGTGATATTTCTCGAGTCTTCCCTGCAAGATATGGCAACGATTTATCCAACTACCCTCACCGAGCTGGAAAAATGCCAGGGCATAAGCAAAGGCAAGGCCCTGCGCTACGGCAAACCGTTCATTGACCTTATCGCACAGTATGTGGAGGAAAACGAAGTAGAAAAGCCGGATGAATTTGTGATGAAGTCGGTCGTAAATAAAAGTGTCGATAAGGTGTTTATTATACAAAACGTCGACAAGCGGATACCGTTGGAAACCATTGCTAAAATCAAGGGCTGGCGCATGGATGAAATGCTGGAAGAGATGGAAACGATTGCAGCCAGCGGCACCAAGCTGCGGCTCGACTATGCCTTGTCGGAATGGCTTGACGAGTATGAGCAGGAAGAGATCATCGAATATTTCAAAGGTTGCACAACCAGCGATCTCCGAATCGCCATTAAAGAACTGGAAGACGGCAATTATACCTGGGAACAGCTAAAACTGATGCGGATCAAGTTTCTGAGCGAGTACGGCATGTAATCAAAAGGTTCAGACACAATCCTTGCAGGTACCGTTCACCACCATATTCGATTCCATCGGGATAAATCCTCTTGGCAGTTTGACTTCCGGCACCAGCACATCCTCCAGACAGGTTGTTTTTTTACAGCGATCACATACAAAATGAACATGGTTGTCGTGGTGGTGGCCGGCTCCGCAGGCATCTTTACACAGGGCATATTTCACGGCATTATCCGATGACGGTATCGTATGGATCATTCCTTTTTCTTCAAATACCTGCAGGGTGCGGTAAATGGTTACGCGGTCGATATGATCGCCGGCTTTTTTCTCTATATCGGCATGAGCAAGTGCGCCTTTAGAACGATAAAACAGATCCAGAATACGTACTCTGCTTTCGGTTATGCTCAGCTGGTTTTTTTTCAGTAAATCGCGGACAGCTTCACTCATAGAAGCAATTTAATCAATTGGGGTTGTTTTGAAAAATGCCGTTTACGAAACGTGGTCCGCTGTAGGATTCGGATAAGATGAGGGGCAGGTCTCTTCGAAGTTTTTTCAATTCTTTTGGATCCAGACCATCATAGATTGCGCGAACATATCCCGATTTATCTACCAGCGCAAACAGCTGAGTATGTATAAACTGATCTTCGATTGCCGCCGTTTCATCCTGCTGATTATCGAGCAGGTAGCTTTTTCGTGCCGCTTCATAAAGCGCTTTTTTAGAACCGGTGAGTAAGATCCAACGCCGGGCATCTATTTTAAGGGAATCCGCATAATGCCGCAGGCGTGCAACAGAATCTGTTTCCGGATCAACCGTATGGCTGATTAAAAGCAAGTCTTCTTCGGCAACAAAATCGTGGGCAATCTTCTCCATATTGGCATTCATCTTCGGGCAAATACCCTTGCAGGTTGTGAAGAAAAATTCCACCACCTGCACCTTGCCGGCTACTTCCCGGTTCGTGATGGTATCTCCGAGCTGACTGACAAAAGCGAAAGGTTTTACTTCATTCAGACGCGGCAATTTTTTTCGCCACCAGTCGGTTCCCCAAAAAAGTAAAAGGTAAAAACCACTCAGGAGCAGGATGAAAAAACCAAGATATAGAAAGATTTTTCGGCGCATAAATCAGAGAACAAAGGTAGAGAGATCCTCCTGAATGGTTTTCAAATGAAAATCTTCTTTTTCAGAAAGGATTTTGTGCAATCCCCTATTTTTATACTCAAAATAATCGATATGGATCAGACGACTTTAGGCATTGGAACGCGGCTTCAGCATACACAGTACGGACCGGGTGTAATCGTTGGTGTCCGCTATGCCACCTATCTCATTTCTTTTATCAATAGCGGCATGAAGGAAATTGAAAAAACAGATAATCAGCTGGATGAAATCATTCCGGAAAATGTTACAGAAGAAATTGAAACCAACAGCGATATCGAAAAAAGTTTGTTGCGCATCCTGCGATTATGGGGTGGATTTTCTGAACTCGTTCCGCTGGGAGAACGCTGGCAAAACGGAACGATGATTTTACAGCCGGCAGATAAAACACTCAAGCCGAAAGAGGTTCCCATCGAAGATTTTTTTCATAAAATTGTGATGCTGCGCGACCGGCTCCGGGTGCTTGAACAAAACATCAACAGCTCCAAAACGCTATCGGAAGAAGAAAAAATAAATATGCAGCAATATATAACCCGCTGCTACGGTTCTCTTACAACCTTCAATGTATTGTTTAAAAACAAAGAGCAATGGTTTGTCGGAGAAAAATCAAAAGAAAGCTAAGCCTGCATTGCTTGCTGTTCTTTTTTCAGCAAGCGGTCGAAGTAGAAGGTCCCGAGGGGTAGCCAGGCTGCCAGAAAGGCGCCGGCAAATTTTTTCAGAGGCCAGCGATGCCGGATTTTTACATAAAAGGCCAGGGATACGTATAACACAAATAAGACCCCGTGAATCCATCCGGTAATTTTTACAGCCAGAGGCCAGTTCAACAGATATTTCAACGGCATGGCGATACAAAGCAGCAGCAGAAATGAAATCCCTTCAGCAATTCCGCAACGTCGCAACCAGGGTAAAGCTTGCATGTATTTTAAATTAATAAAAACGGAGTCGTTTTAAAGAAGCAGTTGATTTTTTAATGGGAACAGTCCGTCGTATGACAATGATTGGCTTTTCTGCATAAACGGTAATTGAGATAATGAGCCGTTAGTATAAAAACCACACCCGGCAGGATTAACAGCAGGCCTGAATGCGGAATCTTGGTTAGTTGATGCACTAGAAAAAGAGAGATACCAGCTGAAAAAATCAGCAGGGTCACCAGGCGATGGTGGTGTTTGCGGTATCCGTGCCACAAGGACACCAAACCAATGATAAAGGCAACCGACAACAGCAGCATTTCCAGCCAGAAATTTTCGATCAGGTCAACCCCAAACAGAGGAAGGCTGGTTAGTAAGAGAGGCATCAGTGCACAATGAATCGCACAGATGATAGAAGCGCTGATTCCCAAAGCCTGCCAATTGATCCGAAAACCCATAAGGTGGCAAAGCTAATCAATTCTGCAACACTATTGCAAATTATTGCTTCCAATAAAGTCGGGATTTCCTAATTATTGCTTCTGTTTTCTCTTCCGGTATTTCCGAAATTTACAGCATCATACCGGAGATGTTACTGGGGAAAATTCAATACGGAAATCTTTTTTACCTGCTGCATCAACAGGGCAGGAAGATCGTATACGAACTCGTATATCAGGCAGCGGTTCCGGTGGCGGTTGGCTATTTTCTGCAACCTCAGTATTTCTATCAGAAAGGATTCCTGCACCGCGATCTGCTTCATGGGTTTGTTTTTGAGCTGCAGGAAGAGCGGGAAATTTCGGAAAAAGGGTTCCGTCAATTTCAACAAATACTGGAGAAGACGCTGATGATTGATCCGGAAAAGGGTTTACGCTACATCCAATACATAGTTTCCGATGAGGAAGAAGGGAGGGAAACAGATTCTTGAATTCTTCCGACCTTCGAACGATGCAGCCGCTGCGCATTACACTGATACAAACTAATCTGGTATGGGAAGACCCTGCTGCCAACAGAGCCTTGCTGGAGGAAAAAATCCGGGCGCTTCCCGATTCCGGGCAGATAATTTTTCTGCCGGAAATGTTTACGACCGGCTTTACCATGCAACCAGAGCTGTTGGCTGAACCGATGGACGGGCCTTCTCTTCAGTGGATGCAGCGGCTAGCGGCGGAAAAAAAATGTATTCTTTGCGGCAGTCTTGCAATCCGGGAATCTGCAGAGGCGAATTCGTCAACACCACACCGTTATTTTAACCGGCTCTTTTGGGTGCTTCCTAACGGACATTTTGGACAATACGACAAGCGTCACCTCTTTGCCTATGCCGGCGAGGACCGGCACTATACTGCCGGATCCGGGCGCCTGATTGCATCTGTGAACGGGTGGAAAATCAACTTGCAAATCTGCTATGATCTTCGCTTTCCGGTCTGGGCCCGTCAGGCTCCTGCGCCGGAACAGCGCGACTCCGGAGAATCGGAATACGATGCGCTCGTGTATTTGGCAAACTGGCCAACTTCGAGAAGCTATGCCTGGCGTTCGCTTTTGATTGCACGGGCGATCGAAAATCAGAGTTATGTAATTGGGGTGAACCGGATTGGAATTGATGGAAACGGCATTGAGCACTCCGGCAACAGCATGCTGGTTGATCCCACGGGAGATGTTTTATTTGAACAGGCCGGAGGGGAAGCCGTACATACAACTGATCTTTCCGGGGAGCGGCTGCTGGAAATCCGCCGTCGTTTTCCCTTTATAAAAGACGGCGATACGTTTGGTTTATTTCTGTGAAGAAGGGGCTTTGTTTTCCTGTATCAGTTTCAGTGCTTTTTTCATTTTAGGGTCTTCGTTCATCCGGATATCCTGTTGCGTCGGTTTTACTTCCATATCGGGAAGCACGCCGCTTCCTTTGTGCGGAATCCTGTGGTTGTTGATGATGCGGTAAAGCGGAAGACGGACCCGCAGTCTGGTATGGGGGAGGGTTATTTCCGGAATAAAACCGCCATTATTGCCGTACCACCCGCCGCCGCTTTCTTCTCCGATCAACAGTACATTGGGTGTTCCTTTGACGGAAGCAAGAAACATGGAAGCGGCAGAAAAAGAATATCCTCCTGTTAGCACAAAGACCCTACCGTTATAATGATTGTGATGCGGCCGATAGCTATCTTTTTGGAAATAACGAAAACGAAAATCGCCGGATTTTATTTTTTTACTAAAAGCCCACATGCCCAGATTGGTGAGTGCACGCTTTGAAATTTTTCCATCGCCTGAAAGATGATTATAAGGGGAGAGGATGGAGTCTGTAAACCGGAAAGGTTGCTGATGAATCAGCTTAGCGAGCAATAGCGATGAGCGAATCAGTCCGCCCCCATTAATACGAAGATCGATAATCAATGTCGGGATCTTATCTTTTTTTAGCTGACGAAAGCTTTTACGCAGGAAGGATCGTTGCAGGTGACGGGTGAAGGTGTTGATTTTTAAAACCGCGTAACGTTGTTCTGAATCCACCATAAAACTCCGGTAATTCGAACGAGGAATCCGCACAGGATGAAGGCGGGTAGGTTTTACAGGAATAGCAGATTTTGAAACCGAGAGGGTATCCCCCGTCCGTTTATAAGGACGCCGCAATACGGATCGGACAGATCCTTCATAATCTTTATAAACAATTTCAAATAAACTGTCTTGCGGAAACAGTGCGTTGTAAAAACGACCAAACTGATTGCTCAGATTCTGATAACTAAAGGTGTGAGCCCATCCATCGGCGGGGATCAGCCGGGACAAAGTATCAATGAGCAATCGGGCAGAGCGCTGGTTCACAGAAAGAATAGTCATTCCCCGAAGTAAAACCGAATCTGTTTTATACAGGTTGGAGGTAATGGTTAAGACCGAGTCATCTAGAATTTTTAGTCCGAGAGGAAATCCGCCCGGAGCCTTCCATTCCATATACCAGCTATAATTTTTGGAGGGTCTAGCACTGGTATGTCCGCAACGAATAACACTCAGGGTTCGGTTGATCCGGTTTTGAAAATCAATTTCTGTTATGGGTGAATCAAGACTGGCATGCAGTTGACGGAAGGCGCTGTCGAGTTCTTCCGGCCTTGCATACCAGTAAAGGGAAGGATGATTTTTTTTCAAAAGCGTTTCCATTACTACGACATCTTTTCTCAATGCTGCCGGATCTATACGGGTATCCGGATTATATACAGCACTGCCGACAGGGGCACAGGACTGCAATAGCAAAGTCAATGTTCCTGTGAGAAAAAATAAAAAGTGCAATTGCCTTAGCATGCAATCAGTCGGCATCATTTTGAGGTGAACAGGATAAAAGCAGAGGCGTCTCAGGTGCTTCATGGTTTTATTTTCGAAAAGCATTCCAGCCTTGTGCGCTGATGGCATGCTTATTGCCGCCGCGGGTAATCAATACTGTACCGGTTGCAGGTTCTGTAATATACCCGATGACACTGATGCCTTCCACATCTTTCACTTTATCGTAGTCGGCCTGACTGATAGTAAACAACAATTCATAATCTTCACCACCACTCAAGGCACAGGCTGTCGGATCGATTTCCAGTTTATAGGCAAATTCTTTGGTGTCATCGTGTACCGGAATTTTTTCTTCGTATACAACGGCCCCCACATTGCTTTGTTTACAAATATGCAACAGCTCACTGCTTAGTCCGTCGCTGATATCCATCATGCTGGTGGGCCGAAGGCCGACTTTCTCAAAGAAACTAATTACGTCTTTTCTTGCTTCGGGTTTCAGCAAACGTCCGATTATGTAGTCGCGGTTTTCCAAATCCGGCTGTACCCCTTTGGTTTCCAGAAAGATCTTTTTTTCTCTTTCCAAAAGGAGCAGTCCGAGGTAGGCGCCTCCCAGATAGCCACTGACGCAGAGCAGGTCGTTCGGCTTAGCGGTGTTGCGGCAAACATAGTTGCCGGGACTTACTTCGCCGATGGCAGTGACATTGATAAAGAGCCCTTTTTGTGAGGAGGTGGTATCTCCTCCGATCAAATCCACCTGGTATTCTTCGCAGGCGGCATAGATACCTTCGTATAATTCATCGAGCGCTTCCACGCTGATCCGGTTGCTGACGGCAAGGCTCACTACAATCTGAGTAGGCTGTGCATTCATGGCGTATAGGTCGCTAAGGTTCACCACCACGCTTTTATATCCAAGGTGCTTGAGGGGGGTGTACATCAGATCAAAATGAACGCCTTCTACTAAAAGATCGGTTGTAACTACAGTTTGTTTTCCAAAATGATCGATCACGGCGGCATCATCACCCACCCCAACAATCGAAGAGGCATTTTGAAATTCAATGTTTTTGGTTAACCGGTCGATCAGGCCGAATTCACCCAGATCCGCTATTTCAGTACGTTCTTCAGACATGGGTTCAAAATTAAGCGATCTGAACGTAGCAGCCTTTGCAGTTTAAACTAAAAAAGAGCGGAGCGAAATGATTGTGAGAAAGAGACCTTGTCTGCCTTTAAAATTAGAATACTTTTGCCGGGTTCATCAGATGTCGTCATATTCAGAAAAATACGAAGCCGTAATCGGACTTGAAGTGCATGCGCAGCTTTCTACCGTTAGCAAGCTTTTTGCTGCCGATGCTACTCTTTTTGGTGCGGCTCCCAATACTGCAATCAGTCCGATTACGCTGGCGCATCCCGGCACACTTCCGAAACTAAATCAAAAGGCAGTCGGGCTTGCCATTCGTATGGGGCTAGCCTGCAACTGTGAAATCGAACGGGTTAATTATTTTGCACGTAAACATTATTTCTATCCCGATCTTCCAAAAGGCTATCAGCTGTCGCAACATACCACGCCCATTTGTAAAGGCGGAAGGGTTTCAATCACTACCGCAGCAGGGACGAGGGATGTCCGGCTAAATCGTATTCATCTGGAAGAAGATGCGGGAAAGAGTATTCATGACCGTTATGAAACAGAGACTTGTGTAGATTATAACCGTGCCGGGGTTCCGCTGATTGAAATTGTAAGCGAGCCGGACCTTCACAGCGGCGATGAAGCAGCAGCATACTTAACTGAAGTCCGTAAACTTGTTCGTGCGCTTGATGTTTGCGACGGAAATATGGAAGAAGGCAGTCTCCGCTGCGATGCCAATATTTCCATTCGTCTTAGGGGAGAAACAACGCTGGGCACGAAAGTGGAAATAAAGAATCTTAATTCCATCCGTTTTTTGAGAAAGGCAATCGATTATGAAGTGAAACGCATGATTGATCAAAAGGAAAAAGGAGAAATAATTCTTCAGCAA
>Ga0315902_10005857_pt1 | contig 17202 bp, 10 predicted proteins | sample LakEriMetagenome_9_FD_203523 | JGI IMG/M metagenome (GOLD analysis project Ga0315902, IMG submission 203523) | Freshwater fungal communities from buoy surface, Lake Erie, Ohio, United States - Buoy 12 MA117 | ecosystem: Environmental > Aquatic > Freshwater > Lake > Lake biofilm | place: USA...
ACGAGTTGGAGCGTAGCAGGTGATGTAAATGGCACCGTGGATAAAATCCTTGTCCGAAAGCCTGGGGTTTGTTCCCCTACCACCAACTGGGCGTTGTCATCTGGTACAGATCCGAATACTGCTCAATGGACGATTACGGTAACTCCTTATAATTCAAGCTTACAAACAACAGATTTAGGTATACATGCTTCCAATTGTGTTTCGACCTGTAATACCACGAGTACGCTAACTATTACCACTTGCAATACCTACACTGTTCCAAGTGGGGGAGAGACCTACACACAATCAGGTACTTATTTTGACACCATTCCAAACGCTGCTTTATGCGACAGCATCATTACGATAAACCTAACAATTGTCACTGGTATTACTTATTATGCGGATGCGGATGGAGATAGTTTTGGGAATCCACTTGTGACTCAAACGGCTTGCACATTACCCTTGGGTTATGTGACAAACTCCAACGACTGCAATGACAACAACAACCTAATTGGACTGCCAACAACCACTTATTATCAAGACGCTGATGGTGATGGTTTCGGTTCACCTACGAACACCTTGTTGTCTTGTTCACTGCCCCAAGGCTATGTTACAAACACACTTGATTGTAACGACAATGCGGCATCAGTAAATCCGAACGGTTTTGACATTCCCGACAATGGAATCGATGAAAACTGCAACGGATCCGACTCTACCACGGCAGGAAGCGTTATTGGGTTGTATGAATTTACGCAAGCCGCGGCATGTCCTGTGACTGCTTTGGATGTAACAACACAACCTTCGTTCGCGATATTTAGTTCTTATGCAACAGCAGGAACCAGCTGTGCTGCTGCAAACAATGTGTTTAACAACAGTGGTTGGAACACCTCTGGAGCCATCGATTTAACAGAATACAATGAGTTTTCTATAGACGCAGCGGATTGCTACGCGTTGAATTTAAATAAACTCATTTTTACCCATCGCATAAGCGCATCGGGAGGCACACCAACATGGGTTTTACGTTCTAGTTTGGATAACTATACGGTTGACTTAGGTTCAGGAACTCCTCTCACAACTGATAAAATGGATACGGTTCTTCTTGGTGCTGCATTTGATGCGGTTGACCAAGTGACCTTCCGATTGTATATTATAAGTATGGCACAATCAGGCTCTACTTGGCGAAATGATAATGTTACGCTTATCGGGAATTCTACGGTATTGACGCCACAGACCTATTATGCCGATAACGACGGAGATGGGTATGGAAATTCCGCTAATTCACTTTTAGTTTGTACAGCACCAACTGGATATGTAAGTGACAATGCCGATTGCAACGATAACGATTCGTTAATTAATCCAGCAACGATTTGGTATTTGGATGCAGACAACGACGGGGTGGGTAATACACAAAATGCTCAAGTAGGATGCTCCCAACCACAAGGATATGTGCTTACTGGAGGCGATTGTAATGACAATGACAATACAATTCTTGGCCCGGTAGAGTACTTTACAGATTCGGATAACGATGGTTTTGGTGATGCATCAGAGATAAATGGATTAACTTTTTGTTCAAATCCCGGCCTTGGTTTCGCAACCAACAATAACGACTGCGACGATGCAGAACCAACGGTATATCCGGGAGCGACCGAGCTTTGTGATGGTTTGGATAACGATTGTCTGAATGGCGTAGACAATGGTTTGACATTCGTCAATTACTATACAGACAACGATCAGGACGGATATGGAACTGGCTCCGCACTTTCACTTTGTGAGCCACCTGTTGGAAATTATGCCCAGCAAGGAGGCGATTGCAACGATGCCGATTCATTGATTTATCCGAACGCTACTGAAGTGCTAAACAATGGAATTGATGAGAACTGCGATGGAACGGATAACTATGCGGCGATGGATGAATTGGGAACTACATCGATTCAATGCATGCCTAATCCGACCAATGGCACGTTTCAGTTAAAAGTTGGAACGGAGTTCATTACAGGACGTTTGGTTATCAATGATGTGAACGGGCGTACATTATTTTCTTCTGTTATTTCATCGGAATCGAGTGAAATTGACATGGAAAATGTATTACCAGGTACGTATTATGTAACGGTTTCAAATACTTCCAAAATTGCTCGCTTGAGGTTGATGATTTTCTAGTAATAGCTTCGTCCCATTTTTGAATGGTTGATTCATTTTCTGTGGAAAAGCGTATTTTTAGGCCTCAGAAAAATCCATTTATGAATATTTTAAGGCTATTCGCATTTTTATCCTTTTGTCAGCTGTCTTTTGCCCAAAACTATTGGCAGCAAGAAGTGAACTATACGATTGATGTCAAATTGAACGATGCAACGCATTCTTTGAGTGCCATCGAGTCATTTGAATACATCAACCATTCTCCCAATGAATTAACCCAATTATGGATTCACCTTTGGCCTAATGCCTACAGAGGGAAAAACTCCGCGTTGGCAAAGCAACAGTACGACCAGGGAGAAGATTTGCTTTATTTTGGTGATTCCGACGAGAAAGGTTTTATCGATTCCTTGGATTTCAAAGTGGACGGCGTACCGATCAGTTGGGAATTTGATTCCAAGAATAAAGACATTTGCGTGCTTACCTTATCGAAGCCTCTTAAAACCGGTCAAAAGGTAGTTGTATCCACCCCTTTTTATGTGAAGATTCCTTCCGGCGAAATTTCTCGTCTTGGTCATGTAGGTCAATCGTATCAAATCACACAATGGTATCCGAAACCAGCCGTTTATGACCATAAAGGTTGGCATGCCATGCCTTATTTGAATCAGGGCGAGTTTTACTCGGAGTACGGTTCGTTCGATGTGCGAATCACCTTGCCTTCGAATTATGTGGTGGGTGCAACAGGTGACTTGCAAACAAACGAAGAAATTCAATTCATGGATTCCTTATCGAATGTTCCGTTTGATGAAAAAACACTTTCAGATAAAGCAAGCAGAAAGGGCTTAAATGCTTTTCCGCCAACAAGTACTTCATGGAAAACGATTCAGTTTAAGCAAAACAATGTACATGATTTCGGTTGGTTTGCCGACAAACGATTCAAGGTGTTAAAAGGGAAGGTCAAGTTGCCACATTCGGGCCGTGAAGTGACTTCTTGGGCGCTCTACACTCCTGCCAATGCAGCCGTATGGAAGAATGCAATCGAATACATTAACGATGGCACTTATTATTACTCGCTTTGGAATGGGGATTACCCTTACAATCAAGTGACGGCTGTGGACGGTACGATTTCAGCGGGTGGAGGAATGGAATACCCTAACGTGACAGTGATAGGCACTTCACGTTCACCCATGGAACTGGAGATCGTTATTGTTCATGAGGTGGGACATAATTGGTTTTATGGAATTATTGGCTCCAACGAACGACAGCATGGCTGGATGGATGAGGGGATGAATACCTTGAACGAAATGCGCTATGTGGCAACGAAATACCCCGACAATCAGCAAATGTCGGACATGGTGCTCGGAGGACGCTTTCATTTTAATGACCTAGATCACCACGACATGGGAGATATTTCGTACAGAGCCATCGCTGGATTGGGGGAAGATCAACCGATAGAAACACCTTCCGAGGATTTCACACCGGCCAATTACGGGGTGGTCATGTACCAGAAAACGGGTTTGGTGTTCTTTTACCTCAAAGATTACCTTGGAGAAAAGCTTTTTGATGAATGCATGCAGGCTTACTTCGAAGCATGGAAATTCAAACATCCGTATCCCGAAGATATGGAGGCATTGTTGGAACGTGTATCAGGAAAAGACCTCGATTGGTTGTTCAAGGATTTGATCCAGACCCGAGCGCATGTCGATTACAAGCTTTCCAAGGTGAAACAAAGGGACGGCAAAACCGAAGTGACGGTCATCAATAAAGGACAAGTAAATGGGCCTGTGGAGGTGAGTTTGTTCTCCGATGAAAGCAAGCTTGCTACGAAATGGGCTGAACCTGTGGGATTAGACAACCCATTTAAAAGAAGGTATACCCTCACTTTTGATGGGGTAGAGGCGAATGGGGTTAAGATTGATACCGAGAAAGACATTCCAGAGATGTACCGCTACAACAATGATTGGCACAAAAAAGGATTGTTTCATAAGTTGGAGCCTGTCAAAATGGAGTTTTTGTTTGGCGATAAAGAGCAGGGCAAAACCAATCTATTTTGGACCCCTGTTATTGCAGGAAATTATTTTGATAAGTTGATGCTTGGTGCGGCAATTCACAATATGGGAATCCCGTTTAGTAAGTGGCAGTATGTTATTGCCCCGATGTATTCCTTTGGACGAAAAATGATTTCTGGAATGGGTGAGCTTTCCTATACCCATTTACCAAAACGAAGTTGTGAACTGGTCCGACTAGGTGTTTCGATTAAATCATTCAAAGAGGATTCGAGTTCGATTATTCCTAGTCAATCGGGTGCTTATTTGGCCTATTCGCCTTATTTACTGATTAAATTGAATGCGAAGAAACCGAGTACATTTGACCATTCTCTTTTAGCGCAAGGAATCATTCACTACAATATTTATGGGGGTCTAAGGAATAGTTATTCCGGCGCGTTTTTGAGGTACCAAGCACGGATTTCAACAGCTGACCACCAACTTTCTTTTAATTTACGCCCTGAATACATCGAAAATGAGCAGGTGCGGGTTGTAAGAGCTATGTTCACGGGAACTTATCGTTTTCGTTACCTCAGGCAATCCATGAACCGTTGGATAGAGTTGCGCGTGTTCGCAGGGAAAATGAACTATCAAGATAAAATGTTCCCATCCATTAGTACTTATCCTTATGCCCTGTCTTTAAGCGGTGCGGATGGCAATCAAGACCTGTTTTTGGAGGACTATTATTTTGGTCGAGGATTGACAAGTGGCATTTGGTCGCAACAACGTGCGGAGAACATGGGCGGCTTGAAAAGCACCAGTTATTTGGGAGCACCACGAACTGGTTGACTTCAGGAAATTTGCTATTTCAACTGCCGATTCCGCGTTTTTCACTTCTGTATGGATTCGTTGATGCCGGATTTTTTGAGAACGGCAATGGCGTGCAAAAGGCGGTCAATGCAGGTTTAGGTTTACGTATTTCCTCTGTTTTCGGACTTTACTTCCCGCTTTGGATGAGCGATGACTTGAATGCCTCCTTTGGAAATGCAGGCTATGCAGAAAAGATTCGCTTTACACTTCGATTGAACCCTGTAAACAGCGGGGTAAAGTTAACCGGATTGTTCTAGTCGATTGCGATTTCGAGTCCAACCGCATAAACGGGCACATCTTCCCAGAAATTGTAGGTGTACAGGTCAATGCCCAACCATTTATGCTGAAACCTCAACACCGGACTGATTTGGGGAATAAAATCACCGCGGTAGAAGGCTGAAAGTTGTACACTCGTCCCAAGGGCAATGTTCTTATGCACAGAATACAACGCATTTGCCCAGTTCCAATAATAATTTTGGTATTTATCTTTGGAATCAAAAGTGTATTGTCCTTCCGAGGCAAATACAAATTTCCCCACCTTATACTCGCAATTATAGCCAGGGGCAATTCCATTGCGTTCTCCGAAAAATCCCCCAATGAAGGGCGTGACACTGAATTTCCCTCTTGTAGCGTGCTCAAACGTAAAACCATAACCAGCGTAAAACGATCCCGTATTCAGGTATTCGTAATTGTAACGGGCCTCTAGGTAGACTTTTTTAACTGTACCGAAAACCTGAGGACAGAGGTAAAGAGGTTGTTCAGAAGTCCATTGAAATGTATTGTATAAACCTGGTGATGAAATGACTTTTTGTCTTTCATTGCTTTGAGCAAAAACTGCGGAGGAAAATAATATTGATAGCCAAAGTAGCGCACTCGAAAACCAATACCGACAGAAAAGGACCGAAAAAGGAGCGAGGGCTAAAGTTAGTCTGTTTCTTTTCATAAGCAGGTCGTTTGGTTCGGCTAAATTAAGGTTTTATTCAATGCCAAGCTTGAGGCAGGAACAGGTGTTAAATCAAGGCTTTTATTTCTAAAATAATCCGTTCTGCAAGGGCATTGGCTTTGTTTTCATCGCTGCTCTCCGCATAAATGCGAATGATGGGTTCCGTATTGCTTTTTCGGAGGTGTACCCATTCCTTTCCGATGTAAATTTTCACCCCATCTGTCGTATCTACTTCCTCATGGGCATAATTCAACGACATGTGCATCAATACTTGATCTACGTCTACTTCTGGGGTTAGTTCGATTTTATTTTTGGAGATGGTGTATCGGGGATAAGAATCGCGCAATTCCGAAGCGTTCATTTTTTTATGCGCTAAATGCGAAAGGAAAAGCGCAATTCCAACAAGTGCGTCCCTTCCATAGTGCGACGCAGGATAAATGACTCCGCCATTCCCTTCACCACCAATTACAGCATTCATTTCTTTCATTTTGGCAACCACATTTACTTCTCCAACAGCTGCGGCAGCATAAGTTAAACTTCTTTCTTCGGTTACATCCCTCAATGCCCTCGTTGAAGATAAGTTGGAAACAGTCGCACCGGGTGTATGGGTTAGGACATAGTCCGCTACCGCGACCAATGTGTATTCTTCACCGAACATGCTTCCGTCTTCACAAACCAGTGCGAGGCGATCCACATCAGGATCCACGGTAATTCCTAAATCTGCTCCTTGTGTTTTGACTGCGCTGGACAAATCGGTTAAATGCTCAGGCAAGGGTTCAGGATTGTGCGGAAAATGACCTGTGGGTTCACAGTAGAGTTTGGTGATGTTTTTCACACCGAGCGCTTCAAGTAGCGCAGGAACAAAAATCCCACCGCTTGAATTTACAGCATCGATAATAACGTTGAAATTTGCTTTTCGAATGGCATCGGCATCCACTAATTTCAAGTCAAGAATCGATTGGATGTGTTTATCCATATAGGAATCGTCCTGGTTAATTGTTCCTAAGTCATCAACGGATGCATACGCATACGCATCTGATTCCGCGAGTTGAAGAAGGTGTTCACCGTCAGCTCCTGAAATGAATTCACCTTTTTCGTTCAGTAATTTCAGTGCGTTCCATTGCTTGGGATTGTGGCTGGCAGTTAAGATAATTCCTCCCTGCGCTTTTTCCATTGGCACGGCTATCTCTACAGTTGGTGTGGTCGAAAGACCGAGGTTTACAACGTCAATTCCCAATCCCACGAGCGAGGCCATCACGAGGTCGGCAATCATTGGTCCTGAAATGCGTGCATCTCTTCCAATAACAACTTTTATCCGCTGGTTGGGGTAGGTTGCTTTCAACCACGTTCCATAGGCACTAGCAAACCGTACGGTATCGAGAGGCGTTAATCCTTCAGATGGTTTTCCGCCAATGGTACCGCGAATCCCGGAAATGGATTTGATTAAAGTCATGAATAAAGCGTTTAAAGGTTATTTATTTCGAAGCGTTTTTTCATTGCGATCATCTCTAGGCATGCATAAGCGCATTCCACGCCTTTATTTCCATGTTTTCCTCCTGCCCGATCTAAGGACTGTTGTTCGGTTTGATCGGTAAGCACACAAAAGGAGATGGGAATGCGTTGTTCCAGCATGACCTGTTGAATGCCCATCGTAGTGCCTTCACACACAAAATCAAAATGACGCGTTTCGCCTTGAATGATACAACCAATGGCAATCATTCCATCGAAATTCGTTGTTTCGGCTATAGTCAAGCAACCAAAAGGAAGCTCAAAAGCTCCGGGAACAACCTCTACATGAATATGATGAACCGCAACACCGCTTTCCAGCAAGGTTTGTTTGGCACCCTCCAACAGTTTGAACGTAATGTGCTCGTTCCATCTGGCTACCACAATGGCAACCTTATATTCTTCTACGTTGGGGTAGTTGTTTTCGTGCTTTTCAGAGAGGTTTTTACCTTCTGTCGCCATTATTTTTTGGTCGTTTTATTGGCTGACCTTTCGATGTATTTCTCAATGGCTTTTTGCGTCGCAAACTGCGGGTAATCGTCTTTTATTTTGTTGTAACATTCCGTAGCCTTGTCAAAATCTTTGTTCTTTTCTGAACACAATCCAGCCTTGAAAAGGTACATCGGAGTGGTCATCTCATTCTCACTCACTGCGGCAGCATCTAGGTAAACAGCAGCAGCTTTCTTGTAATCTTTCATTTCGCTGTAGCAATCGCCTTGAAGACCAACTGCCATGGCTGAAACATACGTATCTTCTACTTCAACACTTTCCAGCTCTTTCAAGGCTTTTTTGAATTCGCCCTTACTCATGTACTGTCGCGCCAAAGTGAACTGCGCCATTTCGCCACCAACTTTACCGTCGTATTTTTTTACCACCGGACGCAATACATCGATGGCTTTATCGGTTGAATCTTTCGCAGCATAATTCAGCCCTTCCCAGTAAGCATCTTTTGATTTTTCTTCTGCAGGTTTGAAAATAAACTGGTAATAGGCGAGGTACACAACGATTAAACCTACTATACCAGCAGCAATATAGGTGTATACCCGAAGGTTTTTGTTTTCGTTGAATTTGTTTTTGTATTTCTGAACTGAAAAATTTTCAATCATTTCAAAGCGTGTTAAAAAGCCTTGCAAAAATACGTTTTTTTTTATTTCAACAAAGCATTTTTCTGTTCACTTCAATTGTGCCTTAAAACAAGGGATTTGAGGCCGTTAAATGAATGGTTTTTCTGGATTATCTGCTACCTTTGTTGCATGTTCCTCAAGCACCTTGACGTTTTGCAATTTAAAAACCACGAGCAGGTTCAGCTGGAGTTATCGCCCGGAATCAACTGTTTTTTTGGACCAAATGGCGCGGGAAAAACCAATTTACTTGATGCGGTGTATTACCTGAGCATGTGTAAATCGTACCTAAACCCGGTGGATCGACAAAACATTCGCTTCGGGCAATCCTTTTTCATGGTACAGGGCGATTGGATGAAGGGTGAGGAGGAATACCGCATTCAGTGTTCGGTCAAACAAGGAGCAAAAAAGGTGGTTCGCAGAAATAAAAAGGAGTACGAACGTCTTTCTGATCATGTGGGTGAATTTCCGGTGGTCATCATTTCTCCGTACGACCGCGATTTGATTTCCGAAGGCAGCGAGTGGCGGAGAAAATGGATGGACGGCATCATTTGCCAAACGGATAAAAGGTACTTGCACGACCTTCAACAATATACACGCATACTGGAACAACGTAACGCGTTGTTGAAATCCATGTACGACCGAGCGGTTTTCGACCGTGATTCGTTGGAGGTGTGGAACGACCAACTGGTGGAATACGGCACGAGAATTCACCAGCAAAGGCTTGCTTTTATCAATCAGTTTCTTCCTGTTTTTCATCGGTTTTATGCCATATTTGGACAAACCACCGAGCAAGCGGAAATCCAGTACCGGTCGCAACTTAACGACCAGACCTTTCCTGAACTTTTAACGGAAATGGAACGCAAGGATGCCTTTTCTCAATATACGAATGCCGGTCCGCACAAAGACGACTTGCTATTCGTATTGAACGAGGTACCCATTAAAAAATTCGGTTCGCAAGGACAGCAAAAATCGTTTTTGATTGCGTTGCGTTTAGCTCAACACCATTGGCTTGGCAAAGCCTTGAACGTTGTTCCGGTGTTAATGCTCGACGATATTTTTGACAAGTTGGATGGAAACCGCATCGAGCAGTTGATGGAACTGGTTTGTTCGGATGCCTTTGGTCAGGTGATGATAACGGATACCGATGGCGAACGCATCAAGGAACTTTTTCAGCGCAAAGAAGCAGCAGTGCATTTATTTGAATTACGAAGCAATGAAGTATCGCTCATCCAATAACAACCGAAGGGAATCCATGCGTTCTGGAGAAAGCAGGCCAATGGAAGAGTTGGTGACTCAACTGATGCGGGCCTACGGATTAGAGTCTAAAATGAACGAATTAACCGTTCTGGAAGCATGGCCGGAAATGATGGGCATTGCCGTTGCAAACCGAACTACAGGGTTGACCATTCGAAACCAAGTATTGCGCGTGAAAATGGATTCTGCGGTTATGCGCGACGAACTCTCAGCAGGTAAAGCCATTATCATTGACCGGGTGAATCAGTTTGCAGGCAAGGAAATGATTACGGATGTTTGGTTTGAGTGATTTTTAAGTTGAAAAGCACTCCTTTCCCCAATCCATTTACATGTTCCTTGCTACTTCATTTCCACCTCGATGGATTGCACCAGCCCTTTCATTAACTGGTCCAAAGTCAAAACATTACCCGATTGTTGAAGTTGCCGCAGTACTTCCTTGTTCTTGAGTAAGGTGAGTTTCAACTGAACTTCGCCTTTGGTTATGTTGTATTGCACATTTACCTGCAAGGATCCGGGTTGTTGGGCATCTGTAACGAATACCGTTTTGTCGGCGCTTCTGCTTTTTTCGATAAAATAGTCTAGTAATTTTTGTTTGATTTCCAGGTCGTCGAATCCAAGGTCTGAATTGATGACGTTGTTGACAAACACCGTTGGAATCTCCTTCAAAACGATAGAAGAACGAACCTCCTCATCGATTTTACCTATGGGAAAGCTTACGGGCACCATACGTTCTGCACTTTGGTTTAAGTTGAGTTTTTTCACTTCTTCCTCCGTGGCGAGCAACCATTTATCCAATTGCAATTGGTTGTTTTCATCGAGGGAGTTTTTATTGTTGAGCATCGCGTTGAGCAAGGCGTAGGTCATCAGCCCGTGTTCGTATTGGGGTAACTCAAGAGCCTTCTGGTCGGAGGACGATGCGGTAATGATGGCAAAACCGGATTTACTCGCCAGCTTATCCAATTCCTTTAAGCGTTGGGATTGACGTTCGGCATCTTTTACATCTCGTTTACCCGTGAATTGTGCCAAATCCATGTTGTTAATGGCCGCACCTGAATGACACGCATCGAGAATCAGAACCCGTTTTCCAGCGGGAATTTTATTAAGTTGTTCCAATAGTTCCCTCATGCGAATCCCTTCAAAAGAAGAACTCGTTGATTCGGTAGTGAGCAAAAGCAATTGGTCTTTATCGACGATTTCCCCATGTCCGGCAAAAAACAACAGCAAGATATCCTCCGGTTTGCTTTTTTTCTCGATTTCTTCCAATGTTTTCAGAATGTTCAGTCGATCTGGTGTTTTACTCGTGATGCCTGATGTTCCGATTTTTGCGTTTCGATCTACGGTCAGGTTGTAGAAAAACACGCGGTTGGTATCGTCAACATTGAAAAGTTTTTTGGCCGATTCTTCCAAAGCTATGTGTAAATCGTTTGCGTCTTTGGCGGCATAATTCAAATCTAATACATTGTCTTTGTAATCGTCTACCCCAATCATCACGGCATGAAGCGAGGGTTTTCTGTATTCTGAAGATTCGTTTTGTTGCAATTCAAGCACCACACCTCTAGAGCTGATGCTGTTATTGGCCGTTTTGGCAATCACCTTTACCTGTAAAGGTTCACCAGGAAGTTGAAAACGTTGGATGAGTTCTGGATTCACCTCGATGAGGTACTTGCCATCTGTTAGTTGGAAGTTTTTCGCGTTTTCTTTCTGACGGATAACGCCATTTATATACACCTCAATATCTCCCAAACCTCCGCTTCTTGGGGTGATGTGGTAACGGTACCTTCCGTTTCCTTCCTCGATGGGTTCAACCAGCGGCGTGACCCCACAAATGTTCAACTCACTGAGTTTGGGCAGGTGGTCCAAGTTTTCGCCATTCATGATCCGTTGAACCAGGTTTGGGACGTACAGTGAATCTTTTACCTGATTGAGTTCTACGACTTCCAATCCGCAGACGAAGTACAGTTTTTCAATGGCGCCGGGGGTACCGTCAAAACGGTAGTTGGTGTCGTAGGCCAACCAGTCATCTCCTTCCAATTGAAGGCGAGTATACAGCGGTTTGCCTGTTTCGATGTCCCAGAGGATGGTTTTATAGTCGTTGGAAGAAGTAAGTAGTTTGTTACTATCAGAAAGAAACAACTCACTATTTATTCTATCTGTATGTCCTTCAAAATGTTTTATTTTAATTGGATTTTCAAAATTGATTGACGTAAGCATGTATGAACGGGAGTCGTAAAAGTAAAATTCATTTATTTTAGGGTGAATTTTTAATGTACTTAATCGGTCTTTATAGTCAATAATTTTAATGCACTCTCCCGTATCAAAATCCCAATACCTTATTGTACTGTCCATTCCAAGTGAAACAACATGTTTATTAATGTGATCAAGGATTACATCAGAAACACCGTACTTATGTCCTTCTAGTTCGCGAATTACCTTTTTCAATTTGATATCCCAAATTGATATAGTTGAATCGGCGTATACTAATATGTACTTAGAATCACTAGTTATATAAAAATTATTTCCCTTACCTTTTATTGTTGCAATTTGCTTCCCCTTTTTGAAATCCCAAATCCTAATAGTTGTGTCGCCTACCTCGTATGGTAACAATCCATACTCATTTCGTCCCGTCCCACCTGTTGAAACTAGAAAAGTACAATCTGGACTAAGTGCCCATTGTCCCACCTCCCCCAATTGTCCTTTTAGTAAATGTTCACACTGGCCAAGTAAAACATTCCAAACTCGGATATTGGAATCTTCAATAGTGAACATCCACTTAAAATCGTTACTAAAAATCACCTCATGGAAAATACTATTATTAATGTTCTCAACAGAATCATTATTTAGATAACGATAGTCTACTTTTCCATTTTTATCCCTGATAGTCGAGTAGTTTTTAAACTTCTGAATGAATCGTCCAGATTCAAAGTCATAAAAATGAACAGAGTCTTTTGAAAACGTATATATTACACCTTGAGGAGTTCTTTTAAAATTACCGAAAATTCCTTGATGAAATGCTTCATTTTTTCCTGTTTCTAAATCCCAAATTTTATTTATTTCTCTCTCTCGATATCCATAACGTGGCGTGGCATCGATTGCAACTGTGTTAATAATGTGATTTGATCCTTCAGCCTTTAAATCATGTACTTTCCTAGATTTTCCTCTTCCAAAAGAGCATGTAAATGAGTTCTGATCGACATCGAAAACAATTGAACTGTCATAAAAATCAATTGCCATTTTTCTAGAATCCGGGCTAAAAACAATTTTACCAGCTTTTTTGGGTAAAATGGATTCCCTAACATTCCAAGTTTGTAAATCGTAAATACAGAGTGTATCAGATCGGCACAATGCTAAATAACGGTTATCAGGGCTTAATGCAGAATTGACACCCCTTAGCTCCTTTACAATTGAATTTGTTTTGTAGTCAATCAATCTCACTATTTTTCCTCCCAATTGCATAAGGATTTTATTTCCTTCATTTAACACTTCGGCATTCACTATTACCCGACTATGCCTATCTATTTTATACTCAAAAATAGGTTCGTCACTTACAAGGCTCCATAGATTTAGACTTCGAGATCTAGTTGAAATAGTTACAACAGCGTTATCGTTTTCAAAATATGCGGCGGTTTCAACGCCATTTCCGACATCTAATTTTTTTATGGGCATCATGGATTGAATATCCCATACTATGACCATTCCATCATAAGATGCCGACAGTAATTGCTTGCTATCCGCACTGAATTCTACTGAGTTTACCCAATTTTGGTGACCTATTAAACTAGCTATTTTCTTCCCTGTTTGTACTTCCCAAATGATAATTGATGAGTCCAATGAGGCAGTTGCTATAAATTTTTCATCCTTGGAAAAAGCAAGGTGCGAAATAGGTAAATCATGACCTTTGAATTGCATTTCAATTTTTGACGAGTTAAAATCGCTAAGTTGGACCGTATTGTCTCCGAATGAAGTTATAATTTTTTTTGTTAGCGGTGCATAATCAAAATTAGCTAAAGAGGTATTCAATAATGTCAAATGTGCACCTTCAAATTTGGTCTCATAAACTTGTTCTCCTCCTGATGATTTTACACCTTCAATAACTCGAAGTTCTAATCCTGTTAAAGCGTCCCAAATGCGCACTGTATGGTCGCTGGACTGAGTGATTATGTATTTGCTATCAGCGGTAAAGACATACTTATCAATATTTCCCGTATGCCCCACCGGTAGCACCAACCTAGGTTCCACTTGTGAAAAAGCAATGCAGGGAGCGGCAAGCAATAGAATTAACAGCAAGTTTTTTAGGCGCATGCTTGTGCTTAAAAGTTGATGCAGAGACCGAGGAAATAACCAAGCCGATAAATTTCTTTGGTTAAGGAGTCGTCGTTTAATAGATCGTAGTAATCCGTGGCGGCATAATTCGTTTCCAATTGCAAGTTGTTGTTTAGCTCCGCAGCAGGGGAGTACGACAAGCCTGCGGCAAGGCTGAACAAGGGGAGTTTTTTCGGCCGGACGGAAAAACCGAGCAGGTAGTTTAAGCTGCTTGTGCGTATAATGTCCACAGCCACCCCGAGGTTTAGGCTGGGAACGATGTGCTTATTCGCTAAGAAGTCGATGCTCATCATGGTTCCAAATGTCATAGACAAAGGAGACAAGCTTGTTTCTTCAATATGAATGGAGTCGCCATCTGATAAGACGTCGTAGGATTTGCGCCCTGAAAAGGGGGCGACAGCGAATATTCCGGTAGTCCAATTCATGGCGATTGCACCCGATACAGGAAAGGTTAATGATTTTTTTAACTTAACGGCCGTTTCAAATTCCTCGGGATTCTCGATGACAATCTGTTTAGAGCGACCATTTTCACCGCCCGAAATGACCGTAGCTTTCGGCTGCGATTTGATTCGTTCGATTTCACCAAGTTCGTTGTAAATAATCCATTTTCCAATGCAGGAAATGCAAGGCCCATTGATTACTTCATCTATGGTTGGAATTTGGGTTCCTTTAATTGCACCCTCCGCACGAATCAAGGAAGGACAAGTCAAGCAAGGCTTGCTTGAAATGGTACCGTCTGACTGGATGAACATGCTGTCGCTTGGGTATTTGACGTATTGGATGATTTCTTCTTCAGCAGTGGATAAATCAGTTAGTTTTTCAACGTCGTAGATCAGCACTTCGAAATTCAAGTCTGTTAAAATTCCCTCAGGGTCAGTCGCACCAGTACCGACCTGATTTCCTCCTTGAACCGTGAATGTTCTTTCGGTAACAAAATCCTGCTCCTCGATGGTCTGTATAAGCGTCTCAATCGTTTCAACATCTACCCTTGTTAGAGGGTTGTTTTGAATTTCTTCCAAGTCGCGCAAGCAGTTATTCAATTGCTGGAAACTGGACCCAAGTGATGCGAAGGACGCGACCTTTTCTTCCAGGTCCTTTGATCCTTCGGAAAGGTTATTCAACCTTAAAAATGCTTCGTCGGAAGGGTACACCTTGGCAGATTGATACAATCTTTTTGCTTTTTTGCCTTGTTCGATCACATCTCCTAACGACTTTTTTCTGAGCTCATCCCGTAATGTGCGCAAAAAACTCAGTGCTGACTCTTTGTCCAAGGTTTCTTTCTTTAGGTCGTTCGTGGCAAAAGCCGAAAACTGGTTGATTGACTCGGTGACGGTTGATATTTCTTGCTCAAAAACCATCAGCTCTTCGTTGTATTCCAACACCATCGCTGCTTCTTCGGCGAATTGGATGTTCCATTCCTCTGCATCGCGTGCAAAGGCATTTTCAAGATTCAATCCGCTGGAGCCAATGATGTTTTGAATCCCCGTGGTTCGTTCCCATACCTTGACCAACGACGTGACCGCTTGAGATTCGAGAAGGGGTTGGTACGTTATTTTTCTTTGCTCAATGCAAATTTTATATTTCAAGGGGTTGTAATTGTTCACTTTGACCCTGACAACATCACCCTCTTTTAATTTGACCGATTTTACCTCTTTCAGGTCTGTAGAATTGGTAGATTTTTGTTCGTGTTTGTCGTTCTCATCTATAAGAACCTTGTATTGGTCTTTAGCGTAATCGTAGGTGATGTAAATGTTGCGTTGCGATATGGAGTTATACGCAATGAAAAGAATGAGTGCGAAGGTTAAGTTCAATTTCATAAATCAAATAAGTTAGTCAAACTTAAAGAAATTCAATTGGACGACAAAAAGAATATCCCTTGAATTAATCGTTTAAGGGTTTAGAAGGACATCGATTTTGAATGGGATTTTTTGAATCGAAATACCCGGGTTTGGGTTTATTTTTGAGTTTTCACCACCGATTCCTTTCATAACTTGGTTTTCCAGTTGGTCTGTCCCGCGGGTTGAATTTCTTAAGGTACGGGAAGATGTTGTCAGGTAGTTCAAGTTGAGTTCTTTCAGGCTGGAAAGTACGATCAGGTTATCGGTCAGTTCGCAATTTTGGCCTTTCTCACAGCCAAATTTGACAGGGACTACATCTGACTCATTTGGAAGCATGGTTAGGGCTTTTACTTTGTCGAATACATTGGAATTGCTTTGATGAAGCACGTATATGTGCAGTTTTTGATCCGAGGTATTGGTAAGTTTCACGTTAATCAACTTAACAGCTGTGAGTTTGTTTTGGTAGGCGGGGTTGGTTAAAATAGGTTGATATTCTTTTTGTCCCATTTCGGTTATGGAAACATCGATTGTCGTTTTGGGATCATTCAGCTCCAGCGAATTGAAATATGCCACTACTAATGCGTCTTCAACCAGTTGTTTCAACGTATCCAGGTTTTTGTCTTGATTTAGGTCTAGGAAGGGCATGTCTCTTAGCGGAATGTTGGATTCTGGAATGATGATTTGCACCTTGTTTTGCTTGGTTCCCTTGATGATATAATCCACGCCCGGAATTGCCTTATTTGTAAAGTGAATGTTGGGCATGGAAGAAAAGGTTTTTTCTATTTTGTTTTCGAGAGACTTGTTTTCTAATTCGAGGGCAATATCCAATTCTTGACCAGGTTTGTTTTGATAAAAACGTTTGGCCAAAAATCCTGAATAGTGGTTTTCGGAAGAGCTGGATTTACTCACCTCCGTAATTGTTTTTCCGACGTCTATTGTACATTCTGCACCGGAAATGTCTGTAACGATTCCATTAAGAACAACCTTTTCTACATTCGCTGATTTAACGATGGAGATGGAATCTCCGATGTGAATACCATGTATCAATCCTGCGCGCACGATAAGTTGGTTCAAATTTGCAGCAGGACTTATGCCGTAAAAATCGGGCATCACCAGGTTTCCGCTTCCAAAAAACAATTTATCGGCATGTCGGGTCTCCATGACGGCTTCTTGAGTCCATTTCGAATTGGCATAAATCTTATTGGAGAGGATGTCAAATACCATTTGATATGTGGCTTTTTCTTTTAATTCAT
>Ga0315902_10005858_pt1 | contig 17202 bp, 17 predicted proteins | sample LakEriMetagenome_9_FD_203523 | JGI IMG/M metagenome (GOLD analysis project Ga0315902, IMG submission 203523) | Freshwater fungal communities from buoy surface, Lake Erie, Ohio, United States - Buoy 12 MA117 | ecosystem: Environmental > Aquatic > Freshwater > Lake > Lake biofilm | place: USA...
AGGCCGGGAAGGCCTGGGTATTTGGGGAAGGGCGTCAGGCGGCTCGTCCGGGCGGCTTGCCGGCGACGAGGCCGGTGCCGTGGGTGTAGTACCAGGTGAAATACTCGTGCACCCGGTCGACAAGATTGCCGGCCGCATCGCGGTAGGCGTCCAAGTCGCGTATCCCGCGGTGGCTGTTGCGGTGCTCCAGGCACGGCACCCGTCGGAGCCGCAGGTCGCGGGCCACCGACGGGAGCGTCGCCTCCATGGTTTGCAAGGCGAGCAGGCGGGTGTTCGGCCAGGCCGGCCCTCCCACGTCGAAGAACCATTCGTACGTCGGCAGCTGGCCATCGACGACCGCCATGTGCACGAAGTCGACGAACGTTCCCCGGCGGGCCGCGCGAATGAACGCCGCAGTCGGCTCGACCGGGAACGGGAAGTCCCGCCAGTATTCAAACAGGGACACGAGCATCTCGAAGGGCTCGCGCAGCACGCCGACGATGATTCGAGGCCGCGGCTCCTGCGGGGCGGTGCGCCACGGGCGCCAGCGCGGACGGCGATCCTGCCTGTCATCGGCGGCGATCATCTCCAGCGCCGTCCGCACGGGCAGGTGCGGATTGTCGGGGACGAGCAGTCGCGCGTCCGGAAACGCCTGCCGAAACCAGTGCTGCAGCGACGTGCCGCCGGTCTTCGGGTAATGGGCGAAGGCGACGCGTGACGCGCGACTGTAGAGCACCCGATCCCCCTCCGCTGTGATGCGGCCCGATTCTGCCACTCATCAACGTCGGAAGGTCGGCTGCGGGAACTGTGGAGGGGGTGCACGCGGTGCAGGCAATGGCTGGCGTCCCGGCTGGTCGGATCGTGCCGATCGTGCCGCTCAGGCCCGCCGGGAGACCGATCTCGCCCGTCCCCGGCCGTTCCCCTATCCTTGGGTGGGAATCCGTCCGCCAGCACCGCAGGAATCCATGTCCGACGAAACGACCGCTTCCCCAGCCGCCGCCAAGCCGAGTGCCGTCGAGGTCGCCAAGACCGCGAGCAACTACCTGCGCGGCGACATCGCCCAGGAACTCGCCGACGGGGCGCCGGGATTCGGCAAGCCCTCGGTGCAGCTGCTCAAGAACCACGGCACCTACCAGCAGGACGACCGCGAGGCCCGCAAGGCTCGCGAGGGCGCCAAGAGCGAGCGGGCGATCTCGTTCATGATCCGGACCGTCGTTCCCGGCGGCAAGCTCACGGCCGAACAGCTGCTGTCGGCCATCGACATGGGGGATGAGCTGGGCAACGGCACGATCCGGCTCACGACCCGCCAGGCCATCCAGCACCATGGCGTGGTCAAGGGCGATCTGAAGGCGTTCATGCAGCAGGTGCATGCCAACCGCATGACAACGCTCGCCGCCTGCGGCGACGTGGAGCGAAACATCATGTGCTGTCCGGCACCGCTCCACGGCGACGCCGTTCGCGAGCAGATGCAGGCCAAGCTCGACGAACTGGCCCGGCACCTCGCGCCGCGCACCCGCGCCTATTACGAGATCTGGCTGACCGACCCCGACACGGGCGAACAGTCGCGGGTCGCCGGCGGCCCGGACGTGATCGAGCCCATTTACGGCCCGACCTACCTGCCGCGGAAGTTCAAAACGGCGTTCGCCCTGCCCGAGGACAACTGCGCCGACGTCTATGCCAACGACCTCGGCTTCATCGTCGTCCACGAAGGCGGCAAGATCCTCGGCTACAACGTGCTCGCCGGCGGTGGGATGGGCGTGACGCCCAGCGCCGCCAAGACCTTTCCGGCGCTCGCCAAGCGGCTCGGCTTCGTCCCGCCCGAGGACGTGCTCGGCATCGCCGAGGCGATCGTGAAAGTCCAGCGCGACTTCGGCAACCGCTCCGACCGCAAGGTGGCCCGGCTCAAGTACACGATCCACACCATGGGGCTGGAGAACTTCCGCGCCAAGGTGGAGGAATACTTCGGCAAGCCGCTCGCCCCCTGCCATCCGGCCGACGTGCGCGGCTTCGACGACCACATCGGGTGGTTCGAGCAGGGCGACGGAAAGTTCTTCTACGGCTTCAACGTGGAGAACGGCCGCGTCCACGACACGGGAGACTTCCGCCTCAAGACGGCCCTCCGGCGGATCCTGCGCGACATCAAGCCGGGCGTGCGGATCACGTCGCACCAGAGCCTGCTGTTCACCGATCTTGCGGTCACCGACCGCGAGCGGATCGCCGAGATCCTCCACGCGCACGGCGTGAAGACGTCCGAGGAGATATCGACGCTCCGCCGGTGGAGCATGGCGTGCGTGGCCCTGCCCACCTGCGGTCTGGCCGTGGCCGAGAGCGAGCGGGTGCTGCCGGGTCTCATCGATGCCCTCGAGCCGGAAGTGGCGAAGCTCGGCCTCGCCCACGATGCCTTCACGCTCCGCATGACCGGCTGCCCGAACGCCTGCGCCCGCCCCTACAACGCTGACATCGGCATCGTCGGCCGCACGCTCGGCAAATACACGATCTTCCTCGGCGGCCGACTGCTCGGCGATCGGCTCAACGAGCAGTACAAGGACGTCGTGCCCTTCGAGGACCTGTGCCGGGAGCTCACTGCCGTGCTCGCCTGCTACAAGGCGGAGCGGCACGGCGGCGAGACGCTCGGTGACTTCTGCCACCGCAAGGGCGTGGCGAACGTCCGCTCGTGGGCCGACGAGTGGCTGGCGGGCGCCCGCGGGGCGTAGCCCGCGTCAGGCTGGCAGGTCGTCCCACATCGGGCACCACAGAGGCGTGCGCGGGAAGAGCTGGGCGGCGAGTTTCTGGGCCATCTGCGTGGACGGATCCATGCGGCCTGCCGCCACGGCCTCCGCCGGGTCGCACTGGCCTAGCAGCAGCCGCCCGAGCTCGTCGTCGGACAGTCGCAGGTAGCTGCGACCCACCCGGCCGGCGTGGACCGTCGCCGTGCCGTCGGCGACGATGATCGAGCCGCGAAAGCCCGGGGCGTCGAGGCCGAGCTCGACCGCCTCGCGGATGCCCTCGGCGGCCAGTCGTTCGGCCGCGGCAGGCGCAATCGCGGTGAGCAACTCCAGCGGCCGGAAAACTTTGGACACGATCATCCGGTCGCCTCCCTGCACGAGACCCGCGGTGCCCGCCACGGCCTCGTGCAACGGGTCAGAGGCGCCCGACTCGTAGATGATCTCTTGACGGTCGTTCTCGATCGCCTCGGCACATACGCGGGCCAGGATCTCCCGTTCCAGTCCCGGAAACTCCGGGTCGGCGAGGATTTCGAGCACGCGGTTGCCCGCCTGGATGCAGTAGCCCACGATCCGCGCGCTCGACTCGTGGAGTTCGTAGCGGTCTTGGCCGACGAGCGCGACGAGGATCGAGTCGAACGCGCCGCGGCTCACGAGCCAGCGGGAGTAGGCCTCGTTGCGATCGAGCGGGCCGACGAAACGCGTCGCATTCTGCTTGTAGATCCGCAGGATCGCCGGCAGTTCGACATGCCGCCACTGACGCATGGTCACGGTGTCGCCGCCACGCTGCTTGCCCTCCAGCAGCCGAGCCAGAATCTCCGTCGGCCGGCCGGGCGTGGCGCAGTCGCGGCCCAGCACGCTCCAGCCGAGTTCATGAAACGAGGCGGCGATCCGGGTCCGTGAGAACGCGACGACCGCGCCCGACTGCCGCATCCGTTCCTCGGCGGCCCGCACGAGCTTCTGACCGTGGCCGGCGCCACGGCATTCGGGCAGCACGGCCACCCGGTCGATCACGGCGCCACGAACGGCCGTCGCGCCCACCAGCAGGTCGCGGGGCACGATCTCGACGTGGCCGACGATGCGGCCCGCGAGCCGGGCCACGAGGCGATTGGCGGCGTCGTGGTCGGGATGATCCACCGCGGCGTGGAACTCGGCCCGTGTCGGGGCCGCAGGGAGGCCGGCGAGCAACTGCAGGATCTCGCTCTGGTCGCCGGCCCTGGCCGGGGCCACGTGGCACTCCTCGAGCATCCACGCGGGGGGGGTGAACACCGGGACCGGCTGGTGCGGCAGGTGGAGAATCGCCGGGCGTTTGGCCAGTGTCCGTCGGCTGATGACCGTGCCCGAGGGGCGGATATCGACGGCGTGCACGGCGGTGGTCGAACTTCCGGACTCGCGTGCGGGTTTGTCGGTCCCCTTGGCCAGCCGAAGCGCCTTTTTCGCCGCAGGGCGGGCTGAGCGGACCACGGCGGGCAGTCCAGCGTCAGCCGCCGCGCGGATCTTCAGGCGGGGCTTCGCTTTCGGCCGGCGTGGCACGGCGTTGGGCCGGCTCGATGCCCGCGCTGGAGCGGGGGACGGGAACATTCGAACCCGCGGCGACCTCGGGGTACGACCTGCCCGACGCATGGTGCCTCCTTTCCCTGGAGCGACAGAAACCAGTCCGTTGGCGGACAAGATATGCCGGTGTTCATCCCTTTTCCAGTAGCAGGAAGCTTTTGAGCGTCTTTTCCGGGAAAAAACACCAGGGATACGCGCGCGATCCGAGCACGTCACGGGCGTGGATCGCCGTCTCCAGCGGCATCACGCGGGCGAGCAACTGATGGCGCAGCGGCTCTGCGGTGATCGCCAGCTGTGCGTTGGCCGCGCGGATCGCGTGGCAGCGGCGGCGCGCCAACGCAGCCGTGGGCACGGTATCGATCCAGCGGCGCTTCTCCTGGATGAGTTCGCGAACGGCGGCAGGCTGCCCATCGGGTGGCACGAGATGCCGTTCGGGGTGGAACTCGAGGTCGCGCAGGGTGCGACGAACCTCCGCCAACTGCCCCGCCGGATCGGCGGCGGAGAATCCGGGAAACGCCCGATCGACGTCGAGCCGTAGCGTGCCCGAAACCACCGCATGCCGGGGCGGATCGCAGCCGGTCAGCCGGCGCACGATCGCGTCGGTGAGCTGGTCGTAGGCGGCGCCGCCGATGCCGTGCACGAACACGTCGGCCACCAAGAGCCGGGAGACGAGTGTCGTCACCACCGCCCGTGGCCGCAGCCGCAGGGCATGCTCCTCCATCCGCGACAGGGCGTCGACCCATTTCGACGGCGACGTGTCCGGCGCGATCGGCAGTTCGACCCGCAGCGTTTCCATGTCGGAGAGCGCGAGGGTTCCCGGCGTCGCCGTGTTGGCGAACACCCGCCGTCGCCGCGGATCGTCCCGCGACCAGAGCCACCACGGCACCTCCACCCATTCACCCGAGGCGTCGTGCCGCACGGCGAGGTCAGGCACGGGCCGGCCCCGGCCGCGAACCCGGTGCGCGCGACGATAGTCCGCCAGGGCCGAGTTGTATGCGTCGTGCAACGGGCGGGCATGCGCGAGCAGCCAGCCCATGAACACCATCACCGTCGGCAGCCGCACGAGTTCGCTGACCGGCAGTTCGAGCGTCTGCAGCCCGAACCGCTCCTCGAGCGCGTGCCGCGCCTGAGCCAAGGCCAGCCCCAGGCGGTGGCACGCGGCCGACCGCTCGACGGCCAACGGCCACCACTTCCGCAGGATCGGCTGCGGCTCGAAGGGCGCGAGCAACTCGGAGGCCCGGCGGCCGAACGAGGCGAAGCATTCCGGATCGACGACGGGCCGCTCCTCCCAGGGCATCTCCGGGGCGGCCGCATCGAAGGCGACGTCCTCCGCGCGCGCCGACTCCGGCGTGCCCACTGGCACAGCTACGGCGGGCCGCGTGCACCGATCGCTGTCGACCACGAGATTGAGCGCCGTGCCGCCGACCTGCCGTGCGTAGGCGTCGAGCGCCGAGTTCTTCAGCCACACGCCAGCATGGAAAAGTTCCGGCTGGTGGCCGCCCATGATGATCGGTCGGGCGATCCACTCGGCCACGTCATCCGGCCGGTACACGTCGCGATAGCTGCCGGTGTATTCGGCGGCGACGGTGAGCACCTCGCGACGGGTGGCGGCGACGAGTTCCCAGAGCCGGAGGTCGCCGATCCGAGTGTCGAAGGCCGTGCGGAGCAGGCGGTTGTTGTCGACGAGAGCCTCGATCGAACCGCACCCCGGCTCCGGCGTGACGGGCGGATCGACGAGCCGTCCTCCCGACGCGTCCGGTGCCACGGGGGCTGCCTTCGGGGGGCGTCGGAATGGAGGCATTGCCGCAGTTCAGGAGGCCAGGCCCGCGGCCCCGGCGGCGACGGCCGCCTCCGCGCGATCGAGCACGCCGCGGTAGTAGGCCAGACGGGTCGCCGCATCGTCCAGGGCGCCCCCGAAACTCCGCGCCAGATCGAGATACAGCAGCGGCACGGGCAGTTCCGCGATCTTCAGGCCCGCTGCCGCGGCCTGCACCCAGACCTCCAGCGGCATCGCGTAGCCCGTTTCGGTGACGTGCAACGCCTCCAGCGCCCGCCGCGAATAGGCCTTGAAGCCGCAGAAGGCGTCGGTGATCGCCAGTCCCAGGCGGGCGTTGATCTCGGCGGTGATCTCCATGTTGATCCGCCGCCGTGCCGCCGGCGGCCGACTGTCGCCGGGAAATCGCTTGAGATAGCGGCTGCCGCTGACGATGTCGGCCGCGGCCGCCGCGGCCACGAACTCGGGAATCAGCCGCGGCTGGTGCTGCCCGTCGCAGTCGATCGTCACGAGCCCGTCCCAGTCGCCAGCGAGCGCCTCGCGGAAGGCCGTGGCCAGCGCCGCGCCGTAGCCGGCATTGGCGGCGTGGCGGACCACGCGGATGTCGCCGCGGCAGGCCATCCGGGCGGCAAGCCGTTCCGAAGTTCCATCGGTCGAACCGTCGTCCACGACGAGCACGTCGGGCGTGAACCGGAGCACCTCGTCAAGCACGCCTGCGACGTGCGCCGCCTCGTTGAAAACCGGCAGAGCGGTGAGGAAGCGGGGCATGGCGTTACCAATCAAGGAAGCGGATCCACAAGCCTTCAATCATAGCGCCGGAAACTGGCGGAGCAACGCGCCGGTGGCCGGTCGTTCCGGTCAGTCCCATGCCAGCCAGCCGAGTGGATCCCGCTCGTCTTCGCTGGCCCAGCATTCCAGGCCCGGCACGCCGGCGGCGAGCCGCTCCGCGAGGACGGCCATCGAGAACCGTTCACTGGCATGGTGCCCGACGGCGACGACCGCCAGTCCCGCCGCCGCCGCCTCGATCGCCTGATGCAGCTTGATTTCACCGGTGAGCAGCGTGTCGCACGCGCTCTGCACCACCTGCGGGATGCAGTCGCCGCCGCTGCCGCAGACGATCCCCACCCGCCCCGCCGGCCGCCCGGCGGCGCCGACGAGCTGGACGTGCCGCACGCCCAAGGCTGCGGCGGCCCGGCGTGCGAGGGCGGCGACCGTCGTCCCCTCCGCCGCCGAACCTGCACGGCCGAAGCCGACCAGCGGCAGTTCCGCATCCGGCTCGAGCGGCGCGACGTGGTCCAGGCCGATCATCGCGGCCAGCTGATCGTTGATGCCGCCGGCTGCGGAATCCCAGGCCGTGTGCGGGCTCCAGACGCCCACGCCCGCACCGACGAGCGCCAGCAGCACGCGGCCGACGTGGCCGTCTTCGGTGAGCCGGGCCACCGGCCGGAACGGCAGCGGATGGTGCGCGACGACCAGGTCGGCCCGCCGGCGCACGGCCTCGGCGGCCACGTCCTCGGTGAGCGACAGGCAGGTCATGACCCGCTCGATCGTCGGCCGCCGTGGGCTCACGAGCAGTCCGACCGCGTCCCACTCCGCGGCCAGCCGCAGGGGCGCGATGCTTTCGAGTTCGGCGGTGACCGCGGCGAGCGACGGCATGCTCGGAGGATACTATGCTGCGGGACGCGAGTCACCGCGCCACGCTGCTCTGCGAATCGACCATGGAAACCGACCGCCTTTCGGTGCCGACCCGGGCGCTCGCCCGCGACCTGCGGACGGCGCTGCGCCGGGCTCGCGACCTGGGGTTTCGCGGCGTCGAGATCGATGCCCGGGGCGGCCTCGATCCGGCGGCGGTCACGCAGACCGGGCTGCGCCAGATTCGCAAGTGGCTCGGCGACGAGGGACTGACGGTCTCGGCGGTGTCGTTTCGCACGCGGGGCGGCTATGGCGACGCCGAGCGTCTCGAAGGGCGGATCGCGGCGACCAAGGCGGCGCTCGCGCTGGCCCACGCGCTCGGGGCGGGTGTCGTGCTCAACCACGTCGGCGACATTCCCGTCGAATCATCCGGGCCGGTCTGGCACCTGCTCGTGGACGTGCTCGGCGATCTCGGCCGATCGTCGCAGCACATCGGGGCGACGCTGTGCGTCGAGGCGGGGCGGGCGGCGCCCGCCGACCTGTTGCGGCTCGTCGCCGCGCTGCCGGAGGGAACGCTCACCTGCGACATCGTCACCGGCGCGCTGGTCGTGCACGGCCACGATCCAGTGGCCGCCGTCGAGGCGCTGGCCGGGCACGTGGCGCGGGTGCATGCCACCGACGCGGTGGCCGGAGCGTTCGCGGGTCGCGGGCGGGCGGTGATCCTGGGCACGGGGCAGGTCGATTTTCCGGCCGTGTTCGCGACCCTCGAGGAGCGCGGCTACCTGGGCTGGATCGGCCTGGAGCCGGTGGAGGACCGGTCGGCAAGCGTTGAATTGGCCGCGGCCGCCGAGTTTCTGCGGGCGCTCTAGCTGTCCGTGGACAAAGCCTTCCATGGCCTTTGTCCGCTTGATCGACCGCAGGAAACGCCGAGGGTTTCCTGGGTCGATGGCCTGCGCATCCTGCTCGGGCAGACTTTTCCACGGACAGCTAGGCGGGCGCTATAGTGGGCGGGTGGCGCTGGTAGGCTTTGAGGCATGTTCTCGCGCGTGTCCCGGCAGCGGATCCTGACCTGGTGTGCGGTGTGGGGCTACGCGCTCGTGGCCTCGGGCCTGCCGCTGCCGTTCGGTGTCGTCCAGCCGGTCGGTGACGGAGCCGCACGCGATGCGGTCGGCAGGCGGCTGGCTGCGAAGGATCGCTCCCGTCCCTTTCCCTGCATGGACAAGACCTGCGGCTGCGCGACGGCCGAGCAGTGCTTCACCAGCTGCTGCTGCCACACGCCGGCCGAGACGCTCGCCTGGGCCCGGAGCCACGGTGTTGAGCCGGCAGTGCTCGCGGCCCTCGCCCGGCGTGCCGGTGTGGTCGTCGCGGTGACGCCGCCGCGCGGCTGCTGCAGCGCGGCGTCAGACCCGGAACCGTCCTGCTGCGCGGCGTCGGCCGCGACGGCGGCAGTCCCGCCGCAACGGGCCGCCGAGCCCGCCGCAGGTGCGCCGCGCACCGTCACGTTGCGGGCGCTGCTCGCCTGCGGCGGGATCGTCGCCCAGTGGTCGGCCGTCGCGGCGGCTCCCCCGCCGGCACGGCTGACCGCGCTACCGATGCTCGACCTCTCCGTCGAGCCGCTCGTGATCGGTGACGAGTCGTTGCTCACGCAGCGACCTGCTCCCGAGTCGCCTCCTCCCCGCGCGGTCTGAAGCGGACCGTAGCCAGTCGCCCGTCGGCGCGGAGGGATGCTCCGCGCGACGACGGTTTTCCACCCGTCCGCCGCAGGGCCCGCGCATCGTGCGCGGCCGTGGCCGCGGCGGGCCCGCGCCCCGGAGAGAGTCGCCATGCAACGCATTGAAAGCAGGGAAGCCGCCGGCCGCGGCTTCACCTTGGTCGAACTGTTGGTCGTGATCGCCATCGTCGCCGTGCTCGTCGGTCTCCTGCTCCCGGCCGTGCAGGGCGCCCGCGAGGCCGCGCGGAAGACGGCCTGCCTGAGCAACCTCCGGCAATTGGCCCTGGGGATGCTGAATTACGAGCTCGCCCGTCGGTCCTTTCCGCCCACCGACGTGGCGGGCGGGTTTTCGATCCAGGCCCGCCTGCTGCCCTTCATGGAGGAAACGGCCCTCGCCGGCATGATCGATTTTCGCAAGACCGCCACCTCGACGACGTTCAACGCCCAGCGGCCCGCGGCGGAGTTCCTCACGCTGTTCGCCACGCCGGTGCCGGTGTTCCTCTGCCCGAGCGACCCGGCGCCGGTGGTGACCCGCGTGACGGTCGTCGCCGGTGGGCCGTTCGACGTCGCCGGCCTCAGCTACATGGTGAGTGTCGGCTCCGGCAGCGGCGCCACCTACGACCAGCGCTGGCCCACGGACGGCGTCGTCCACGAGAAGTCGGCCGTGCGGCTGTCCCAGGTCACTGACGGTGCCTCGCGGACGGTGCTGCTCAGCGAGACGGTGCGCAGTGCCGGGGACGACGTGTCACTGTCCACCGGGGCCACGCCGCCATTCCCCTGGCAGAAGACGCTCAACGGTTCGACCGGCGTGAGCAGCGCGAGGCAGGCTGTCCCCGGGTACGCGGCCACGGGCAGCCCGTGGTCGGCGGCGATGGTGGGCGGGGTGATCCAGAATCCGGACCTCGCGGCCATCTGGCCCACGATCGCGAATCCCACCTGGCGGGGCGCGAACACCAACACCCTCCGGGGCCGCGGTTCCTCGTGGGCCACGACGGGCGCTGCCAACACCCTCACCAACGGCTACATCACGCCCAACGCGTCGATCCCCGACGTCATCGTCCATGCGGCCGGATTCTTCGGCCCCCGGAGCCACCACCGGGGCGGCGCGGCGGCGGCCTTCGGTGACGGATCCGTGCGGCTCTTGTCGGAGTCGATCGATCCGGCCGTCCACCGTGGCCTGCACAGTCGCAACGGCGGCGAGGCGGGCGGCGGCGAACGCTGATGCGGCGGCTGCATGCGTTTCCGGAATCGTCTTCCATCCTCCTCTTGAAAGGTTTCTCGATGCGGCCGTTCATCGCCCCATGGGCCTGCCTGTGCTTTCTGTCGGCCACCGTCTTCGGCCACGACACGTGGGTGCAGACGGCGGCGCGGATCGTGCGTCCCGACGACGTCGTCCACGTCGATCTGGCCCTCGGCAACCATGGCAACGAGCACCGGGATTTCAAGTTCGCCGGCAAGCTCGCGTCGCTCGACGGGGCCGTGCTCGACGTCATCGGCCCGCGCGGCACGCGCACCGACCTCGTGCCCGAGATGGTCGATCTCGGCTTCGCGGCCAAGGAAGGTTTTTGGTCGGGCCGGTTCGTGGCCGCCGAGCCGGGCCTGCATTGCATCGCCCACGCGCTCGATAGGCTGCATGGCACGAAGCGGACGGTGAAGAGCGGCAAGGCCTACTTCCTTGTCGCGGACAGGCTCGACGCGCCGCCCGAGGCCGGCGGCGAGTTCGCCACCCCGCTGGGGCACGCGCTGGAAATCGTGCCCGAGACGCACCCCGTGGCGCGGTGCGGGCCGGGGAAGAAGATCAGCGTGCGGCTCTTCTACCGCGGACGTCCGCTGGCCGACGAACGGGTGTCGTTCATTCCCCGAGGTGCGAAACTCGCGGGCGAGTTCGACCCCGAGTACGAGCGGAAGACGGATGCGGAGGGCCGCTGCAGCTATGAGCCCAAGGAGGGGAACTACATTCTCGTCGTCGCACATCGGGCCGAGCCCGAGGAGCGCGGAGAGGGGTATGACCGGACTTCCTATAGCGCCACGCTCGTGCTCAACGTGCCCCAGCGGTGCGCCTGCTGCGACTGACGGTTCATGCCAGCCGAGCGGCCAGCGCGATGGCCGCGGTCTCGACCCGCAGCACGTGGGGCCCGAGGCCGACGCGGATGGCGCCGGCCTGCGCGGCGGTGGCGATCTCGTCGCTCGTAAAACCTCCCTCCGGCCCTACCAGGCCCACGATCTCGCGGCCGTCGGCCGCGAGCGTGGCCGCGTCGAGCGGCGGGGCGGATGGATCCGCCACGACGGCCCGACCGGCGGCGGCGACCTCGGTGAGCACCGCGGCGATGGTCTGCGGCGGGCCAATCTCCATCAGCCGGTTGCGGCCGCATTGCTTGCAGGCCTCGATCACGCCGCGCTCGAGCCGGGCCCGTGCCGCCGCCGTCGCCTCCGCCACGCCGCGGGTCGTGACGAGCGGCACGAGCCGATCGACGCCGAGTTCGGTGAGTTTCTCGACGAGCCATTTCTGCCGCTCCCCCTTGGGCAGGGCGACGGCCAGCGTGATCCGCGGCCCCACCCGTGGCGGCTCGGGCCGCGGTGTGCCGAGCACGAGTTCCACCTCGTCGCGCGCGACTCGCACGATCCGCGCCGGCCACTCCATGCCGGTGCCCGCGAACACGACGACGTCGTCGCCGGGCTGGCCCCGCAGCACGCGGGACAGATGCCGGGCCTCGTCGCCCGCGAGCACCGCCCGATCGCCGACCGGTGGGGCGGCGAGAAAAAATCGTTCGCTCATCGAGCCCTCGGTCCGGGAAAAATGCCGGCCTTTTTCCTCCTGACCCGGCCGCGGCCGATCGTTACACTCCGCCCCCCTATGGTACGCGACTCGTCGTCTTCCGCCGCGCGCTGCTTCACCGGCTCCCTCGAGCCGGCCGCCTTCCACGTCGGCCTGCCGCAGGAGGAGGCGCTCGCGCGGCTCGAGTGGCTCGTCGAGCAGCGTGGGCGGTGCGGGCTGGTGGTCGGTGCGGAGGGCATGGGCAAGAGCCATCTCCTGGCCGTCGCGGCCCGACGCTTTGCCGGCCTGGGAGCCGAAGTGGCCGTGCTGTCGCTCGGCGGCTTGCCCGCCGGGGAGTGGCTCGACCTCTTGCTCGACCGGCTCCCCCTCGACGTCCGCAGCCGCGCCGAGCCCTGCCGCGGCTGGCAGAAGCTGGAGAACCGGCTGCGCGAGAACGCCCTCATGGAGCGGACCACGGTGCTGGTGTTCGACGACCTCGACCGCGGGCCCGCCGACGCGCTCGAAGGCATCGCCCGGCTCACGGCCGCCGTCGAGCCCCGGTTCGCCCGCCTCGTCGTGGTGGCGACGGCCACTCCGGAGGGCACGCTGCGGGTGCCCGAGGCGATTCGGCAGCGGGCGACGGTGCGGATCGAGCTCGACGCCTGGGGCGAGGCGGAGGTCGCCGGTTTTCTCACGCAGGCTGCCGCCCGGGCCGGACTCGACGCCGGCCTGTTTTCTCCGGCCGCCGTGGAGACGCTCGCGCGGTTCGCCGGCGGCGTGCCGCGGATCGTCTGCCGCCTGGCGAGCCTGGCGGTCGTGGCGGCTTCGGGCGACGGTGTCACCACGATCGACGCGGCGACGATCGAACGGGCGTGGCGCGAACTGGCCCCCGACACGGCGGCCTGGACGCGGCCGGACATGGCCGTCACCGATGCCGCGGCACCACCCCACACACCGCAGGTTCGCGTCGTGCGGCGGCTGTGGGGCTGAACCACCCGCCTCCTTGACTGCCGCCTATTTGCGGATCGACTTGATTGCCTGCTTGGCGGCAGCGGCGACGTCGGCGTTGGAATCCTTGGCGGCCTTCTCCAGCTTGGGCAGCGCCGCCTGGGCGCTTTTGCCCATGTTGCCGAGCTGCTTCGCCGCCGTGATCCGCGTCTGGGGCGACTTGCTGTCGAGATCGCTGATCCAGGTGTCGGCTTAGAGCAGGTTGCTGAACGTCTGCGGTCCCTGGGGACGGTGCTTGCGGTTCCATGCCTCGGCGTTCTTCGCCGACGGAATGCGGTCGAGCGACCCCGCCTTGTTCGACTTCTTCGCCGCACGAGCAGGCTTCTTCGTGCCGGAGGAACATCCGCCGAGGGCGATGGCGACAAGCAGGACGAGCAACCAACCGCGGCAGTTGAGCGGAGTCATGGTCGGGAGAGATTGCGGAGGGCGATGACGCTGGCGGCCGCCCCGAGTCGGCGGAATGTGCGGATCGTAGCACGAAACGCCCGCTGCTCAAACCATCGGTCCGGAGCCGCGCCGCTATCGACCCGCAGCCGCATCGCATACACTCCGCGAATCATCCCGTGACGCGCTCGGGCGCAGGAGTTTTCAGGCAGTGGGCACGCAGCAGACTTCGCGGCGGCGGCTGATCGCGATCTCCCCCGACGACGGCGCGACCATCGACCTGCGCAATCCCTTTCTGGCCGCGGCCTTGTCGTGGCTGGTGCCGGGGCTCGGCCAGATCTACCAGGGCCGGCGATTCAAGGGCGGGCTCTTCATGGCCGCATTGCTCGGCAGCCTGGTGTTCGGCCTGTGGCTCGGCGGCGGCCGGGTGGTGTACGCGGCCTGGCGGCCGGGCGAGCCGCGGCTGGCGTTCATCGGTCAGTCCGGCATCGGCGCCGTCGCGATTCCCGCCATTCTCCAGTCGCTGCGGCTCCATGGTCCGGCGCAGGAGCCGCACGTCGCGTTCGGCCTGTTCGCTCCGCCGCTGCGGCCCGGCCAGCTCGTCAGCCCGGCCTACGCGGCGCGGCTGGCGCGCACCGAGCCCGGCGTGGGGGCGGACGACTTCTTCGACCGCCCGCCCTTCAAGCAGTTCAAGCGCGATCAGCTCTCGATCTGGCAGCGGCGGCTCGGCCGGCGGTTCGAGATCGGCACGCTCTACACCGTGATCGCCGGGATGCTCAACGTGCTCGTCGTGCTCGACGCCTTCGTCGGACCGCTCCGCACGCCGTCGCGTGACGAGCCGGCGGAGGACGCCCCGCCGCCGACCGCACCGGCACGCAAGGCCTGACCAGGAAAGGGATGCCACGTCGATGATCGAACCATTGCCGCTCGTCTTCGCCCAGCTGGCCGACAAGGTGCCGGGCCTGTTCTTCGGCCTGCCGCTGCTGGCGCTGGCCAGCCTGATCTTCGCCGCCACCCATCACGAGGATCCGGCGCAGATCGGCTATGCGACGGTCCACTGGGCGGTGTGGCTGGGCGGCATCCTCGGCGTGGTGCTGGCCGCGGTGCTCCTGCTCGGCTGGCTCGTGTGACGCGATTTATCTAAATCAGTTGGTTGTCGCCCCGGCCTTGAGTCGGCGCAACTGGCCGCAGGCGGCGTCGATTCGTGCTCCCTTGCGGCGGCGGACCTGCACGTTCACGCCGGCGTCGGCGAGCACGGCCAGGAACCGCTCGCGGTCCGCGGCCGTCGGCTCCTTCCAGGGCAGCCCGGCGACGGGGTTATAGGGAATCACGTTGAGCAGGGCCGCGCGGCCGGCGAGCAGCCGCACGAGCTTCCGCGCGTCGTCGAGTGAGTCGTTCACGCCGCCGAGCAGCACGTACTCGAACGTCAGCCGGCGACCCGATGTTTCCCAATAGCGGTCGGCCGCGGCCAGCACGGCCTCGATTCCGATCGACTTGTTGACCGGCACGAGCTGGGTCCGCAGGGCGTCGTCGGCCGCGTGCAGGGACACGGCCAGGTGGTAGCCGGGATTCTCCGCGGCCAGCCGGTCGATCGCCGGCGGCAGACCGACCGTCGAGATCGTGATCCGGCGTTGGGAGATGCCCATACCCTGGGGATGCTGGGCGACGGCCAGCGCCGGCAGGAGGCGATCGAGATTGGCCAGCGGCTCCCCCATCCCCATGACGACGATGTGGCTGATCCGCTCCTCGGCCGGTAGCAGGCGGGCCAGCCGCAGGAGCTGCTCGAGGATCTCACCGGTCGTGAGGTTGCGGATCACGCCGTCCAGGCCGCTGGCGCAGAACACGCACCCCATCGCGCAGCCCACCTGCGAGCTGATGCACACCGTCCGTCGCTCGCCGTCCCGCAGGAGCACGCACTCGATCCGCTGGCCATCGTGCAGTTCGAGCAGCAGCTTCTCGGTGCCGTCGTCGGCCCGCTGATGCGCGGCGATCGACGTCGTCCAGATGCGGAAGTCCGCCTCCAGACGCGGCCGGAGTTCCTTGGGAAGATCGGTCATGTCGGCGAACGAGCCAGCGCGGCCCGCGAACAGCCAGCGGCGGATCGCCCGCCCGCGCCAGGCCGGCTGGCCCTGGCCGGCGAGCCAGTCCTCCAGGCCGCAGTCCGGTTCGAGGATGTGCCCCGTGCCGCGGGGGTTGGCCGGGGCGTCGGCCGGGGTGGGCGAAGGCGGTGCCGGATCGTGGATCATGGGTGGCCGCGGGCGGCCAGTGGCACTGGCGGCGGTCGATTGTGCGGGGTAGATTTCGGCGGTCGGATGGCGGCCGAGATGCAGGAATCATACCCTGGAAACCGTCCCTGCCGTCCGTGGGCCCGGTGCCGGAGAGACGATCCATGAGCCAGAAGCAGTTCGAGGAACGCACCCGCTGGGTCTACGACGAGCGGTCGTTTCCGGTGTGGAACTCCGCGTTCGACAAGCCCGCTCGCACGGAAATGATCCGCGACGACCTGTGGGCCGGCCGGAGCATCGCCGTGCTGCTGGCGGTGCTCGTGGCCATCGGCCTGGTCTTGTCGTTGGTGACGCTGGCGTTCGTGGCGAACTGGCGCTGAGCCGGGTCCAGTAGCCGGTGCCGGCCCGCAATCGCTCCGTTTGACCCCCCTAGGCCGTAGGGATTAGAGTGTCGGCTCGGCTCGAGGGGAAATCGTCACGGGGGCGGTGGTTCCGCTGCGGCACACCATGTCTTCGCAACCTCCTTTGAACGGTTCGAGCGCCGCGCTTGTCATCCGCGCCCCGGCGAAACTCAACCTCTCGCTGGCGGTGCTCGCCCGCCGACCCGACGGCTTCCACGAGATCGAGTCGTTGATGGTGCCGGTCACGCTGCACGACACCCTCCGGGTGCGGCGGCGCGACGACGACGCGATCACGCTCACGGTGCGGTATGCCGGCCGGCTGGCCGGCGCTGATGGGCGGGCGCTGGCCCGCGACGTACCGGTGGACAACTCCAACCTCGTGGTCCGGGCCGCGCGGGCTCTCCGCGCGGAGGCGGGCGTGACGGCCGGCCTCGACATCGAACTCGTCAAGGAGATTCCTTCGGGCGCCGGTCTCGGTGGCGGCTCGAGCGATGCGGCGGCGGTGCTCCTCGCCGCCGCGCGGGTCTGGGGCCTCGACTGGCCACGGGAGCGGCTCGCGGCGATCGGCGCGGTGATCGGCAGCGACGTGCCCTGGTTCTTCACGGCGGCGGCGGCCGTCGTGCGCGGCCGGGGCGAGAGCGTGACGCCGGTCGAGGGCGTCCCGCCGTTGCCTGCCGTGATCGCCTGTCCGGCGACGGGGCTCTCGACCGCCGCCGTCTACGCCGCCTGCACGCCCGATGCCGCGCGGCGGGGCGACGCCCAGCGGCTCGCCGCGGCCCTCAACGCGGGCGGTCTGCCCGCCGCGGTTCCGCTCATGCACAACGCGCTCGAAGCTCCGGCCCGCGGGCTGTGTGGCGACGTGGATCGGCTGCTCGCGGCGCTGGCCCGCGCCGGCGCCGTCGCCCCGCGGCTGACCGGCAGCGGCAGCGCCTGCTTCGCGATTTGTCGGACGGCATCCGAGGCCCGGGGCATCGCGGCCCGGCTGGCTGCGGAGCAGAGTGCCGGCCGGCCGGCGTGGCCGGGCGTATTCGCCGTGCGGCTGGCCTTGCCGGGCGC
>Ga0315902_10005859_pt1 | contig 17200 bp, 17 predicted proteins | sample LakEriMetagenome_9_FD_203523 | JGI IMG/M metagenome (GOLD analysis project Ga0315902, IMG submission 203523) | Freshwater fungal communities from buoy surface, Lake Erie, Ohio, United States - Buoy 12 MA117 | ecosystem: Environmental > Aquatic > Freshwater > Lake > Lake biofilm | place: USA...
CCAGGTGGCCCGCCATCCCGAGCGGCCCCACTTCGTCGACTACCTCGCGGGCCTGATCGACGAGTTCGTCGAGCTGCGCGGCGACCGCAAGTTCGCCGATGACCAGGCGATCATGGGCGGTCTCGGCCGCTTCCGGGGCATGCCCGTGGTCGTGATCGGCCAGGAGAAGGGCCACGACACCACCACCCGGCTGAAGCACAACTTCGGCATGGCCCGGCCCGAGGGCTACCGCAAGGCCGTGCGCCTGATGGACATGGCCGAGCAGTTCAACCTGCCGGTCCTGACCTTCGTCGACACCGCCGGCGCCTATCCGGGCCTGGGCGCCGAGGAGCGCGGCCAGGCCGAGGCCATCGCCCGGGGCACCGAGCGCTGCCTGACCCTCAAGGTGCCGATGATCGCCACGGTCACCGGCGAGGGCATGAGCGGCGGCGCCATCGGCATCGCCGCCGGCAACAAGGTGCTGATCCTCGAGCACGGCATCTATTCGGTGATCAGCCCGGAGGGCGCGGCCTCGATCCTTTGGCGCGACGGCGCCCGGGCCAAGGACGCGGCCGAGCAGATGCACATCACCGCCCAGGACCTGATCAAGACCGGCGTGGTCGACCGCATCATCGACGAGCCGGCCGGCGGCGCCCACTCCGATCCGGAGACCTGCGTGCGGGCCGTCGGAGACGCCATCGAGGAAGAGCTCAAGGCGTTGTCGGAGATGACCGCAGAGCAGCTGTTGCGGCAGCGCGCCGACCGCTACTACGCCATCGGGCGTCAGGGCCTGTCCTGACTGTAGATCGCCGTTGCCGGCACCATCGAGGGGAGGCGGAATTGCTGCAGGGAATGATTGGCCGCAGGCCCGGCCGTCCGGGCGCAAGGGCGACCCTGGTCGTCGCGTCGATCGCCGCTCTCATCGCCATGCCGGCCTCGGCGGCGGACCCGGCGGCGGTCAAGGCGCGCTACACGCCTGCCTTCAGCGCCTGCCTGGCCACTGAAGAGAACCAGACGACGCTCGGCATGATCGAATGCATGAACGCCGAGATGGCAGTGCAGGACGCCGCCCTCAATGCCGCGTACCGCACCCTGATCGCCGACATGACGCCGGATCAGAAGGTTGGGCTGAGAAAGGCCCAGCGAGCCTGGATCGCCTTCCGGGACGCTGACTGCAGCGCGCGCTACAGCCGTGACTGGGGCACGTTCTCGAGCCTCACCTCCAACATGTGCATGGTGCAGCGGACGGTCGAACGCACGCTCGAACTGCAGGCCTTTGTTCCGGACCTGTCCGCTCCGGCCGCGAGTGAGGATCCGCCCGGAACGGTCGGAACCGTTCCCTGACGTTCGGGGGACCACACGCACGGCGCCGGATCGACGGCCCCCGGCTGCCTTAACGGTTGAATCAGGGACCTGCGGTTAACCTGAATCCCGGGGCAGGAGCAGGGCGTGCCGGATAGCATCGAACCGGTTGAGCGGAAGAGCGCGGGGGCTCCGAACCTCAACCCGAACACCGTCTTCAATCTGTCCAAGGCTACGGTCATGGTCGTGGACGACGAGCCGTTCTCGCTGCGGCTCACCGCCCAGACCCTGCTCGGTTTCGGCGTGGTCACCCGTCACCAGTGCGCGTCCTTCGACGAGGCTTCCGCCCTGCTCAGGAGCCATCCGGTCGATCTGCTGATCGTCGACGCCGAGATGCCGGGCCGGGACGGCTACGATCTGGTCAACTGGCTGCGGCGGTCGGGCTTCGACAACGCCTGGACGCCGGTCCTGATGATCTCGGGCCATACGCCGGTGTCGAAAGTGGCCAAGGCGCGCGACTGCGGCGCCAACTTCATTGTCGCCCGGCCGCTGACCGCCACCCTGCTGCTGGATCGCATCCTGTGGGTCGCCAAGGACGTGCGCGGCATGCTGGAGACGCCGACCTACGCAGGCCCCGATCGCCGCTTCCGTGAGCTCGGTCCGCCGGAGGGCGTGCCGGAACGTCGCCACGACCCCTTGAGCCGGGGCAAGATCAACCTGTCCAGCGAAGGAGGCTCGGCCGCATGAGCGTCACCTGGGTCATGCGGCGCTCGCGCCTTTCGAAACTGGTCAACCAGCCCGGCGGCGTCACCGTCAGCAAGGCGCTGGCTGAAGCGGCCGTCCAGACCGAGGAGTTCCGGGCCGAGGCCATGGTCGTGGTGGCAGAGGCGCTGGACGAGCTGGACGCGGTCGTCGCCGCGCCGCCGGCCGCCGACGGGCTGCAGGGCTGGCTGGAGCGGATCTACTTCCTGGCCACCCGCATCTCCGACACCGCCGGACCCTTCGGGTACGAGGACCTCTGCGCCGCCGCCTTCAGCCTGTGCGAACTGGCCGACCGCCAGCAGCGCGGCCGCGCGCTGGATCTGCCGCCGCTGAAGGTCCATGCGGCCTCCCTGCGGCTGCTGCTGGCCGGCGACCAGCCGCCGGCGGCGCGAAAGGCCGTGCTGGCCGGGCTTTCCCAGGTGGTGGAACGCGCCCGCAAGACTGTCGACTGACGCCGGAAACGCGGCGCTTGCCTGACGTCGGGTGACGTGGCTGACTGTCTTCCAAACAAATGTTCGGGAGAGACACCATGGCCATCAAGACCCGCTTCACGGAGATGTTCGGGGTCGAGCATCCCATCGCCCAGGGCGGCATGCAGTGGGTCGGCAAGGCCGAGCTGGTCTCCGCCGTGGCCAACGCCGGCGCGCTCGGTTTCCTCACGGCCCTGACCCAGCCCACGCCGGAAGACCTCGCGAAGGAAATCCAGCGCACCAAGGATCTGACCGACAAGCCGTTCGGCGTGAACCTGACCATCCTGCCGGCCATCAAGCCGCCGCCCTACGCCGAGTACCGCGCCGCGATCATCGAGGCGGGGATCAAGATCGTCGAGACCGCCGGCTACAAGCCGCAGGAGCATGTCGACGACTTCAAGAAGCACGGCATCAAGATCATCCACAAATGCACCGCCGTCCGTCACGCCCTGTCGGCGGAGCGGATGGGCGTGGACGCCATCTCCATCGACGGCTTCGAATGCGCAGGCCACCCGGGCGAGGATGACATCCCCGGCCTGATCCTGATCGCCGCCGCCGCCGACAAGGTGAAGATCCCGATGCTGGCCTCCGGCGGCATCGCCGACGCGCGCGGTCTGGTCGCGGCCCTGGCGCTGGGCGCCGACGGCGTCAACATGGGCACACGCTTCTGCGTCACCCAGGAGGCCCCGATCCCGCTGTCGTTCAAGGAACAGATGGTCGCCAACGACGAGCGCCAGACCGACCTGATCTTCCGCACCCTGCACAACACCGCCCGGGTCATGCGCAACGAGGTCAGCCAGGCCGTGGTCGAGATCGAGCGTCGCGGCGGCGCCAAGTTCGAGGACGTCCAGCATCTGGTCGCCGGCACCCGGGGCCGCGACGCCCTCGCCAACGGCGACACCCAGGGCGGCATCTGGTCGGCCGGCATGGTCCAGGGCCTGATCCACGACATCCCGACCACCAAGGACCTCGTCGACCGCATCATCAGCGAGGCCGAGGACCTCATCCGCGGTCGCCTGGCGGGCATGGTCAGCAGCCCCGCGCGCGTCGCTGCGGAGTAGATCCGCACACGGATCGCGGCGCCGGCTAGCCTGGGAGGCTAGCCGGCCGGTCGCTTTGACATCGCCGGGAAAATCTCCGAAACCCTCGGCGTGGCGTCCATGTGGGGCGCAACGGGGGGCATAACTCATGCGTAAAGTTCTGGCGCCGCTGCTGTGCCTTTCCATGGCCGCCTGCGCGACGGTCGAACCTGTTCCGGCCGCGCGGCCGCTGTCCCAGGCCAGCATCGCGACGATGGGGCCCACGAAACTCAGCGTTACGGGCAACGAGACCGGCGTCGCCAAGGCCTGGTTCTTCACCGAGGTCAACGGCGGCGGCGCGGGTCTGGTCGGCGCGATCGCCGGCGCCATCGCCGCCGCGATCATCAATGCCGCCCCCTCGGCCCGAGCCCACAAGCAGGCCAACGAGGTCGCCGAGGTCCAGACGGTCGAGACCCTGAACACCGGCCTTGTCGCGGAACTGAAGGAAGAGGCCGCCGCGGGCCTGTCCGGCCCGGGCGTAACGTTCCCCGACGTGGTGCTGACCTACAAATCGGCGACGCCGGGCGCGCTGGACGACACGGTCGAGGTCGTCACGTCCTACACCCTGTCGGAGGACTCCAGCGTCCTGCGGATCGTTGCGGTAGCGACCTACAACAACGCGGCGATCCCCTACAAGACGCCCTACACCTTCACCAAGGCGGTCCCGAAGAGCGAGACCAAGGGTCCGCTGTATCGCAACACCTTCACCTACTACTCCACACCGCTGCCGGTCCCGACCCTGACCCCGGAGCTCCGCGAGCGGCTGATCGCCAATATCCGGGAAAGCGCGATGGACGCTTCCGGCGCGCTGCCCCTGGAGGATACGGCCGAATACCGGACCATGCAGCGCGAGATCGAGCTGGCCAACGACGACAAGCTCACGCCGAACGAGACCTCGCTCTTCCTGACCCGGGAGTGGCTGAGCGACAACGGCGCGATGATCAAGGCCGAGGTCCAGCGGGCCCAGGACTTTGTCGCCCGCTACCTGATCCTGGACATCAACAGGACCGCGATTCCGTCGGTCACCGGCGAGGACGAGTTGCTTGAGACCGCGATTGACCAGCGGACCATTCGCCGTCTGGGCAAGGGAACTGAAGCGGGTTCCTACGTCAGCTCCGCCGCCAACGTGACCAGCTTCGCGACCTACGGGAACACCATCGCCATCGCCAAGAGCACGGTGTCCTACATCAAGGGCATCAAGGCGGCGGCTCCGAAGGCCGCCAAATGACCCCGTGGCGCTCCCGTGCCGGTCTCGGCGCCGGGCTGGCGGCGACGTTGCTCCTGCAGGGCTGCGTCACCGCCACGCCGGCGATCTATGGTCCTATCGGTCCTGAGGTTCCCTACGGCTACAAGGATCGTCCCAATCCGGACGGCGGTCATACGGTTCTGGTGGTCATGGCCGGGCATGCGACGGCGGCGGAGCTGCGCGGCTTTTTCGAGCGTCGCGCGGCAGAGCTTTGCCCCGCCGGCCTTGAGCGGACCAACATCTTCCGGGTCCAGGCCAACGAGTACTATGCCGCCGCGCCGTATGTTCATGGAAGCGCCGGTGTGGGGTCGCGCTCGCGAATGGGCGTCGAGCTCGAGGGCTACGTCTACTGCAAGCCCGGGCCGGACGGCGCGACGCCGAAGGCCGTGGTCGAGGGCGGCGCGGCGGGTTGACCGCTCCGCTCCCTCCGGGTGGCGCACCTGGCATGATGCCGGCGCCTGCCGCACTGGGGCTATCCCGAAACGTCCCCGGCCCGGCTATCCTGTCGCCATGACCATCGAGATCATCCGGCTGACGGCCGCCAACGCCGACCTTCTGCGCAACGTGGCGGAGGACGTCTTCGATATGGATGTCGTCCCGGAACGCCTGCGCGCCTATCTGGCCGAGCCGGTCAATCTGATGATCATCGCCGTCGACGGCGACCTGGTGGTCGGTCAGGCCGCCGCGGTCATCCACAAACACCCCGACAAGCCAGACGAGCTCTATATCGACGAGGTCGGAGTCTCGCCGGACTGGCGACAGCGGGGTATCGCCCGGCGCATGATGCAGGCGTTGTTCGACCTGGGCAGGTCGATGAACTGCCAGGCGTCCTGGCTGGGGACCGAGGTCGATAACCTTCCTGCCCGTCGGCTCTACGAGTCGTTCGGCGAGGACGGGGTCGAGATCGTGATGTTCGACTTCGACCTGTAAGCATCGGAGTCCGCGCGCCCTGATCCTCCCCTCTGGGGGAGGTGGCTCGGCCAAGCCGAGGCGGAGGGGGTCATTCCTCGCAGTAAAGCCCCCTCAGTCAGCCCTTCGGGCCGACAGCTCCCCCAGAGGGGAGCATCCGGACGGCAGCCTGCTGATCCTAGGCGTCTTCGGTCTCGGCCGGAGCGCCTTCGCCACCCTCGAAGCTGCGCGGGGCGCGGCGGCGACGGGGCTTCTTGGCCTCGGCGGCCGGGGCCTCTTCGCGGGGTTCGGCGGCGGCCGGACGGCCGAGGAAGGCGGGCAGTTCGCTGACCGCGCCGTCCTGGCCGCGCAGGCGCGGGGATTCGTCAGCCGGAGCCTCCGATGTCAGGGGAACGGCCTGCGGCTCGATCACGGCCAGCGGGTCGCGCGGCGCTTCGGCGGCGGCGCGCTCCTGGCGTTCGCGGCGTTCGTCGCGCTCACGCCAGCGGTCGCGACGACCGCCTTCGGGCCGCTCCTCACGCGGGCGGTCGTCCCGCGGCCGATCATCCCGCGGCCGATCATCACGGGGGCGCTCGTCGCGGGGGCGCTCATCACGGGGCCGCTCGTCACGAGGACGATCATCCCTGGGACGGTCGTCGCGGGGACGGTCATCCCGGTCACGACGGTTGTCGAAACGGTCGCGGCGGCCGTCCTGGCGCTGGCCGTCGCGGGCCTCGCGCTGCCCGTCGGCATGGTCGCCGCCTTCGGCCGATTCCGGCGCTTCGGGCTGCTCGGGGGCCTCCTCGGGCTCGGCTTCGAAGTCGATGTCGAAGCCGGAGGCGAACTGCTCACGGCCGACGATGTCCGACACCGGACGGTGCGGCTGCATGGCCCGCAGGGTGCGGAAGTAGTGCTCGGCGTGTTGCAGGTAGTTCTCGGCCAGCACGCGGTCGCCGCCCGACGAGGCGTCGCGCGCGAGCTGCTGGTACTTTTCGAAGACGCCCTGGGCCGCGCCGCGGACCTTCACGCCTTCGGGACCGTTGGAGTCGAACGCCCGGTTGGCGTTCTGCTGTTGGGGCTTGTTGCCGCCGCCGCCGCCGCGATTGCGGCCGCGCTGACGCTTCATACCCTTGAAATCTCTCATGTTTACCTTTGACCTGCACTGCGGCAGGCCCGGTTGCGGGCCTTGCCGGCTGGTTCTGGAGACCTGTTCGGGCGCAAGGGCCCGGTTTGCTGTTCAAGAAAGACGCTGTTTCCTAAGGTTCCCGCCCGGCTCTCCAGCGCTGCGATCCGGCCAAAAGGCCCCGCGCGTCCGTCGTCGAGACTTTCGATCTTCGGCGATCTGGGAGGGAACGAGTCGAGATGTAACCCCTCGGCCCTACGTTTCCAAGGGGTTTTTCGCGCCCGCCAGAACCCGGTCCCGCAGGGCCAGATCCTTGATCGTCCGAACCTGGGCGGCGCCGGCCGCGCGGAACAGGGCCTCGACGTCGGCCGCCTGGGTGTGCCCGATCTCCACGGCGAACATGCCGCCGGGCTTGAGGACCCTCAGGATCTCGGAAGCCAGCAGGCGGTAGGGATCGAGCCCGTCCGGGCCGCCGTCGAGGGCGATGCGTGGCTCGTGGTCCTTGACCTCCGGGTCGAGGGTCTCGATCTCGTCGGTGGCGATATAGGGCGGGTTGGACACAACCAGATCGAAGCCGGCGTCGCCCAGGCCCGCGGTCCAGTCGCCGCGCAGCAGCGCCACCCGGTTGTCGAGGTCCAGGTTGGCGGCGTTCTCGCGCGCCACGGCCAGCGCCTCCTCCGAGATGTCGACGCCCAGGCCCCTGGCGGCCGGCCGCTCCGCCAGGATGGCCAGCAGGATGGCCCCCGAACCGACGCCCAGGTCGAGCACGTTGAAGCTCATCCGCTCGGGGAAGGCCTTCAGGGCCTCGTCGACGATCACCTCGGTGTCCGGCCGCGGCGTCAGGACGTGCGGCGTGACGTTGAGCATGATCTTCCAGAAGCCCTTGCGGCCCAGGATGTGGCTGACCGGCTCGCGGCGCAGGCGACGCTCGATGTAGCCGTCGAAGGTGGTCATCTGCTCGCCGGTCAGCAGGCGGTGCGGGTCGGTGATGATGTCCACCCGCGTGACGCCGGCCGCTGCCTCCAGCATGAGGCGCGCGTCGATCACCGGCTGGTCGATGCCGCCGGTCTCCAGCCGCTCGCGGCCGGCCTTCCAGGTCTTCACCAGCGTGGTCATGGAAGAAGCTCCAGCGCGTCGCCTTCGGCCACCCGGCCGGCGGCGGCGGTGTGCACATAGAGGCCGCACAGGGTATGGCCATAGGTGTCGAACAGCGCCTTGACGACATCGATGTCGCGCTCGGCGGTGACCGGATCGACGTGCGTCGCCGCGCAGCGGACGATCGGCTTGAACACCGTGGTCGTCGCGCCGCCGACCTTCAGCGTCCGGCCGGTCCACTGGTTCTCGATCCAGGGCTCCCACCCGTCGACATAGATGTTGCCGCGAAAGCGCAGCGGGTCGAGCGGCTTGCCGATCCGCTGCTCCAGGTCGCGAACGCTGGCGAGGTTGATGATCGAGACATGGCCCAGGGGGTGGTCCATGAACCGCCAGGTCCCCGGCGCGGCGATCACCTTCAGCGGCGCGTCGACCTCGTCGCCGAGCAGGCGCGTCAGCCAGTCGGCGAGCGCCGCGCGGCCCGCGGCATCGCCCAGCGGCGCGGCGAGATCGGGCATGCCCTCGGCCCTGGCGCTGAACACCCCGGTGGCCTCGTCGTAGGCGGTGCGGGCCTTGGCGACCCGGGCGATCCGCGCCAGGACGGCGAACTGCATCTTTGACACCCAGGCCGGGCTGGCGGCGTCGAACCCGCTGGGCCCGACCTCGACGGCGAAGAGCCGGTCGCAGGGGAAACTCTCGCCCACGGCCAGATCGGCCGCGTCGAGACGCTCGGGCGTGAAGCCCTTCACGGGGTGGCGATAGAGGGCGGAGACGGTGGCGGCCATGGTCCGTCACTGCCTCAGGCAGGGGATCGCGGCAAGCCCCGGGGCGCTGCTATCCGACCTGCTCCGAGCGCAGGACGAAAAGCCCGGTTCAGTTGAACTCGTCTTCCAGCGCCGCGAGGCGCGCGGCCTGGTCCTCGGCGATCAGCGGCTTGATCACGTCGTCCAGCGCCTCGCCCTCCATGATCTTGGCCAGGTTGTAGAGGGTCAGGTTGATGCGGTGATCGGTCACCCGGCCCTGCGGAAAGTTGTAGGTGCGGATGCGCTCGGAGCGGTCGCCGCTGCCGACCTGGCTCTTGCGGGCGTCGGAGCGGGCGTCGTCCAGGGCCTGGCGCTGCATGTCGTAGAGCCGGGCCTTGAGGTTGGCCATCGCCTTGCGGCGGTTCTCGTGCTGGCTCTTCTCGGAGCTGGTCACCACCACGCCGGTCGGCAGGTGGGTGATGCGCACGGCCGAGTCGGTCTTGTTGACGTGCTGCCCGCCGGCGCCGCTCGAGCGGTAGGTGTCGATGCGCAGGTCGGCGTCGTTGATGACGATGTCGACGTCCTCGGCCTCGGGCAGGACGGCGACGGTGGCGGCGCTGGTATGGATCCGGCCCTGGGCCTCGGTCTCCGGCACTCGCTGCACGCGGTGCACGCCGCTCTCGAACTTCAGCCGGCCGAACACGCCGTCGCCGTTAACCGAGGCGATGATTTCCTTGTAGCCGCCCATCTCCCCTTCGGAGACGCTGTCGATCTCGACGCGCCAGCCCTGGCTGGCCGCGTAGCGCTGGTACATGCGGAACAGGTCGCCGGCGAACAGCGCCGCCTCGTCGCCGCCGGTGCCGGCGCGCACTTCCAGGATGGCGGACGCGTTCTCGTCCCGATCGCGCGGGGCCAGCAGCAGCGCGACCTCGCGCTCCATCTCGGGCAGGCGGGCGTCGAGCCGCTCCAGCTCATCGCGGGCCAGCTCGGAAATGTCGGGGTCCGGATCGGCGGCCATGGCCTCCAGCTCCGGCCGCTCGGCGGCGACCTTCTGGACGGCCATCACCGCCTCGGCGACCGGGCGAAGCTCGGCGTGTTCCTTGGACAGCCGCACGATCTCGGCCCCCTCCGTGGCCGCACCCATGCGCGCCTCGATCTCGCGGAAGCGGTCGAGCACCTGGTCGAGACGGGCCTGGGGAAGTCGCAAGGGAGAGGGTCCGGAAGCTGTGGCGGGCGGGCGGTCTCTCTAGCGCCCCGTGGGGCGCGCGTCACGTCCAACTCTGTTTCCGTCATGGCCCGGCTTGTCCGGGCCACTCATGAACACGGCCCAGGCAAGAAAGGCGCGGACCACGCCGCGCCTTCTCGTCCGAGTCATCAGGCTTGGGTGGCCCGGACAAGCCGGGCCATGACGATGGGTTGTCAGCCCGCCCGCGGACGCAGCGTCGGGGCGTCGGCCTTGAAGTCGGTCTTCGCCAGCTTCTTGCCGGCTTCAGACTGCGCGGTGTCGGCCGGGACGGCCGGGGCGCCGACGGCGGCGCGGCGCGGGGCCAGCAGGGTGTCGAGGCGGGACTTGGCGGCCTTGAAGGCGGCCACGTCGCGCGGATCCTGCGATACGCCGACGGCGATCTTGGCGCCGATCGGGTTCACCCGGACGCCGCGACGCCAGATTTCATAGTGCAGGTGCGGGCCGGTCGAGGCGCCGGTCGAGCCGACATAGCCGATGACCTGGCCCTGGCTGACCCGCTGGCCGGGCTTCAGGCCCTTGGCGTAGCGCGACAGGTGGGCGTAGCCGGTTTCCCAGCCGTCGGCGTGGCGGATGCGGATCCAGTTGCCGTAGCCGCCCCAGCGGCGGGCCTCGACGACCACGCCGTCGCCGGCGGCCAGGACGGGCGTGCCCATGCCGGCGCCGAAGTCGATGCCCTGGTGCATCTTGGTGTAGCCCAGGATCGGGTGGCGCCGGACGCCGAAGCGCGAGGTGATGCGGGCGCCGTCGACCGGCGTGCGCAGCAGCATGCTCTTGACCGTCTTGCCGACGCTGTCGAGGAAGGTCTTCTTCCCCTGCGCGTTGGTGAAGCCGTAGAAGCGCTGGCCCTTGATCTCGGCGTACTGCAGGCCGCTGGCCTCGACCGTGCGGCCGCTCTCGGTGATCTTGCGGTCGAAGACCAGGCAGAAGGGGTCGCCGGCCTTGATGTCACGCGAGAAGTCGATCTTGTGGGAGAACAGCTTGGACGCCTCGGCGACGATGGCCGAGTTGGCGCCGATGGCCGCGGCGCTTTCGTGGAACGAGCCGTCCATCTTGCCGCAGGCCACGGTGGTCTCGGCGCGGACCTTCTCTTCCAGCTCGCGCAGGCGCATGGCGCCGTCGAAGCTGCGGGAGACGGTGATCGTCTTGACCGCGTCGGCGCGCATCGACAGGCCGATCAGGCGAGCCGGTCCGCGGCGGTCCACGGGACGGGCGACGGAGGCGACGAAGTCCATCCCGGCCTTGATGTTGACGGTGTCCATGGCCTGGCTGAGGACGCCGACCACGTGGCGGGCCTCGGCGTCGCCCACGCCGCTGCGCGCGACGGCGGCGGCAAGGGTTTCACCGGGAAGGACCTCGACATTGACGTTCTGACCGCGGTCAAATCCCGGCTGGGCCTCCGCTTCGGCGAAGGCGGCGTGCTGCAGGGCGACCATGGCGGCCGGGTCGAGCGTCTGGCTGGCGGCGATCTCCGGACCGGCCGTCAGCTTCCAGCCCAGACCGAGGGCGGCGAAACCGGCGACGGCCACAAAGATCTTCGGCGCGAAGCGAAGCGTCGGGCGCCTGGGATCAAACTCCTGCATCGGTCCCCCATCGTTGACGATGCCGCAAGCGTCAGAATGACACGGCCGGGTAGCCCCCCAGCAACTGTCGGGCCGGTTCATGCCGGAACCGTCACATCAGGCGCAAGCAATATTCGGCTGTTCGGCGCTTTTGTCACGCCGACTCACGTCTTTGGCGCATTCCCGGGCACGACCCGCTCGCCGTCTTCCTTCACGAAGGCGGCCGGGACATTGTCGAGGATCTCGAACACCCGCTCCGATGGCCGCGCCAGCACGGCCCCGCGCGGGCTCACCACGATGGGGCGCTCGACCAGAACCGGGTGGGCGACCATGGCGTCCAGGATCGCATCATCGCTCGCCGAGGGTTCGGTCAGGCCGAGCTCGCCGGCAAGGGCGCCCTTGGTCCGCAGGATGTCGCGCGGTCCCAGACCCAGCTTGCCGAGCAGGTCCTGAAGCTGCGCCTTCGTCCAGCCGGCCTTCAGGTATTCGACCACGACCGGCTCGACGCCGGTCTCGCGGATGGCGGCCAGGGTGTTTCGCGAAGTGCCGCAGGCGGGGTTGTGGAAGATGGTGACGGTCATGGATCAGGTCCCGTTCCGTGGGGCGAGCCGGCGTTCGTACCAGCCCTTCGAGCGATTCACGATGGCCACCACGGTGAGCATGACAGGGACCTCGACCAGCACGCCGACCACGGTGGCGAGCGCCGCGCCGGACTTGAATCCGAACAGGCTGATGGCGGCGGCGACGGCCAGTTCAAAGAAGTTGCTGGCGCCGATCAGGGCCGAGGGGCCGGCGACAGAATGATCTTCACCGGTGGTCCGGTTGAGCAGGTAGGCGAGGCCGGCGTTGAAATAGACCTGAATGAGGATCGGCACGGCCAGCAGGGCGATTATGAGCGGCTGGGCCAGGATCTGCTCGCCCTGGAAGCCGAACAGCAGCACGAGGGTGGCCAGCAGCGCCGCCATCGACACCGGTCCCAGCCAGGCCAACCCCGTCTGGAAAGATGCCTCGCCCTTCGCCAGCAGCAGCTTCCGCAGGACCTGGGCGATGACCACCGGAACGACGATATAGAGCCCGACCGACAGCAGCAGGGTCTGCCACGGCACGGTGATCGCCGACAGACCCAGCAGCAGCGCCACGATCGGCGCGAAGGCGAAGATCATGACCGCGTCGTTGAGCGCCACCTGGCTGAGGGTGAAGTGCGGCTCGCCCTTCGTAAGGTTGCTCCAGACGAAGACCATGGCCGTGCAGGGCGCGGCGCCCAACAGGATCAGCCCGGCGATGTAGCTGTCGATCTGACCGGCCGGCAGCCAGGGCCTGAACAGCTGATCGATGAACAGCCATCCGAGCAGGGCCATCGAGAACGGCTTGACCGCCCAGTTGACGAACAGGGTGATGCCGATGCCCCGCCAGTGCCGACCGACCTGACGCATGGCCGCGAAGTCGATCTTCATCAGCATCGGGATGATCATCAGCCAGATCAATCCCGCCACGGGCAGGTTCACATTGGCCACTTCCATCGCGCCGATGGCCTGGAAAGCGTCCGGAAGAAGCTGCCCCAGACCGATGCCTGCAACGATGCAGAGCGCGACCCAGAAGGTCAGAAAGCGTTCGAAGATCGACATGTCACAGGGGGTTCCGTTCGCCCGGGCAGGTCGCCGCGATCACGCGCAGCCTTCGGCGGTGCGGGTCCCGGCCCGGGCCAGGTCGGCGACCGGCCCGCAGATGGCCGGCTCGCCCGAGCAGCAGTCCTCTATCAGGAAAGTCAGCAGCCCGCTCATCGCTTCAAAGTCGGCGGAGTAGATGACCGACCGTCCGTCCCGGCGCGAGCGGATCAGGCCGGCGTGGCTGAGGATGTTCAGTCCGGTCGACAGGGTGTTGGGCAGGGTGCCGGTGGCCTCTGCGATCTTGCCGGCCGCCATACCGGCGTGACCGGCCTTGACCAGCAGGCGGAAGACCTCGAGGCGCCCGGGGTGGGCCAGGGCGGAAAGGGCGGCGACGGCGTCTGTCTGTTCCATGATTCGAGAATAGAGGAATTTCGATACATTCCTACTCTTCCGCTCATCCCGGCGAAGGCCGGGACCCAGTTGCGAGCGCCGGACTTCGGTCAGGATTCGAAGCGCTGAGCTTGAATCTGGGTCCCGGCTTTCGCCGGGATGAGCGGTGGTGGAGGTTATCCGCAGCAGGCGGCCTGGGGCGCTGTCGCTGGCGCTGAAGCGCCGGTCGCGGCCAGCAGGGCCTCGGGCTCGGACTCGCCGTAGGTCGTGGCTTCTCCTGTGGTGTGGAAGGTCTCCCAGCGCACGCCGGACGGATCGACGACCCAGCTCTTGTCCGATCTGGCATAGCAGCAGGTGGTGGCTTCCTGGTCGAACGTCGTCTCGCCGGCGCTCTTGAGCCGGACGGCCAGGTCGGAGAGCTCGTCGGCGGTGTCGGTCTGGATGCCCACATGGTCGATTCCGGCCGCGCGGCCACGCCGCGAAATGGCGAGGTTCACCTTCGGGTCCTCCAGCATCCACTTGGCGTAGTCGTCCTTCACCACCGACGGCTGGGCGCCAAACAGGGTGGAGTAGAAGCCGATCGAGCGGTCCAGGTCGTCGACGGCGATGTGAAGGTGCAGGCGCTTCAAGGCGATCTCCCATAAATCTACAATTCGAGAAATATAGAAATAAAGACGAACGTCAAGCGGTGTTTCGCAGCGGCCCTGTTGTCGTCAGGGCAGACGGATCGCGCCGGTCACCACGGTGGAGTCGGAGGTGTCGAACGGCATGATCGTCTTCGGCCGGGGCGGAAGGGGCGGAGACCCCGCGGGCCAGCCCTCCGCTACGATGGCGTAGCGGACCTCCGCCGGCCCCCGGGCCGGGATGACGACCCGGATCGGGCCCGGATCGCCCTGCCAGCGCAGGCGGGTCCAGACCTTGTTCGGCAGCGTGGCTCCGCTGACCGGCGTTGCCGGGGCTTCCAGCTGGACGGCTCTGCCATTGATGGTGATCGAGTCCGCGAGACCGCTCTGGACGTCGATCATCACCAGCCGCCCGCCGGCGACGCCCTCGACCACAACCGACCCGTTCGGCGCGCGGGCGACAGTCAGGGGCGGCGGCGGCGCAGCGCCATTCGCCGGCGCGGCCCAGACCTCCCGGCGCAGGAAGGGCAGGAAGTCCCGTTTGACCACAGCGCCCCCCTCGGCCGTCAGGACCCCGCGCGACCACGGGTCCAGGTCAGGCGGCGTCGAGATGCGCCAGGCCTTGCCCGTGGCGGTGTCACTGACGTGGAAGACGCTGGTGACCATCGGATGCCGCTCGGTCCAGGGTTCGCGGAAACGCACCACGCCGGTCAGGACGACGCCGATGGCCAGCATCGCCAGCGCCGGCCAAAGCGCCCTGCGCCCGTCCCGCGCCGCCAGGGGCCAGAAGACCAGCGCGGCCAGCAGCACGAACAGCCCGAGGATCGCGGGCAGATCGAGGCCTTGCGCCACGCCGTGGAAATAGACCGCGAGCCAGCCGCCGCTCGCGGCCGCGAGCAGGGCCAGCGGAAGGATCCGCGCCATCCGCGTGTCCCGGCCAAGGTCGGTCGCCAGCGCCGCGACGGCGGCCATCGCCAGCGGCCAGGCGATGATGACCGCCACGCTCGGCTGCAGCGCCTGCAGCGCCAGCGACAGGACGAGGCCGACAAGCAGCACGCCGCCCCAGGCCTGTTCGATCTTCACCGGTTTGCCGAACACGGCGGCCGCCAGACCCGCCGTCACCACCGCGAGCCCGCCGCCGACCATGTCCCATCCGCCGAACAGCTGGCAGAGCAGTCCGCCGACCACGGCGGAGAGGACCAGCGGCCAGCGCCGCTCGCCGCGTCCGAGCAGGGCCGGAACCAGCAGCAGCATCCCGACCGCGATGATCGCCAGCGTCGTCTCCCAAAGCGCCCATTGGGCCAGTAGCGGCCTCTGCTCGAGGAAGCCGAAGCCCACGCCGGTGGCCCGCCGCGCGACCTGCAGGGCCAGCGCCGAGCCGGTCAGCAGCAGCACGGCCGCCCCGGCGCCGCGCGCCATTCCGCGCCAGGGCCAGGCCTCGCCGGTCGCCCTGACCCGTCGCAGCGCGAAGCCGACCGCCGCCGCCGTCGCCAGCCACAGCAGCCAGCCCGCCCAGGCCGGATAGGCCAGGATGTGGTCGCCGAAGGTCTGGCTGTAGACCGCGTCGGGCGCCTTGCCGGGCAGGTCGGGTCCGGCGAACTGCCGGGTCGCCGCCAGGGTTTGGTCGCCGATATGCTGCACCGAGCCCTGATCGAGGTTGGCCAGGGTCGCGGTCGGCGAATGGTAGTCGAACTGCCGCCCGATGAAGGCGAAGTTCAGGCCCGAAATCCCGGCGTCGCGGGACACCGTGAAGTCGGTGTCGTTGGGCATGTTCTCGTAGAGGAACACCGCCAGGGAGTTGCTGATCGGGGCGCTGGCGGTCTTCGCGAAGGCGGCGATGATGGCGCCGTTGTCGGGACCGGTCTGGAACATGTTGGCCCGTCCGCCGTTGCCGCGGGCCTCCAGGTTGATCAGAAGGCCGATCCGCTTGCGCAGCGGATGCTCGGCGAAGAAGGCGCGGGCGCCGAGCAGCCCGGCTTCCTCGCTGTCGGTGATCAGCACGATGATGTCGCGCTCCGGCTGGCCGCCCGCCCTGATGGCCCGGATGGTCTCCAGCACCGCCGCCACGCCCGTGGCGTCGTCCGCCGCGCCGGGGGAGCCCGGGACGCTGTCGTAGTGCGCCATAAGGGCCAGGGCGGGCAGGGCGCGGTCGCGCCCGGGCAGGACCCCGACCAGGTTCTCGACCTGACCGCCGAAGACATAGAGGTCGCCGCCGAAGCCGCGGGACGCCATCGCCTGGCCGGCCTGGACCGTGGGTGACAGCCCCAGCGCCGTCATGCGGGCCAGCACGTAGTCCCGCACGCGGGCGTGGTCGGCCGAGCCGACCGGATGCGGCGCCTGCGAGATCCGTGCGATGTCGGCTGCCGCCCGGGCCGTCGAGAAGGCGGTGGCTGGCGCGTCAAGCCCGGACGGCGCCGGCGTCCGGGCGCCGAGCCATCCGACTAGCAGAGCGCCGGCCAGCGCCGCGCCGAGTCCGATCTGCCGTATCATGTCCGCATCCCCCGGTGTTTTGGAGAGGATGCATGTCGAAGCGTCGGGAGCAACGGCCGGCGCGAAGCCGGATCGCGGTGTCGGGAGCGCGGGCCAAAGAAAACCCCCGCCGGCGGAACCGGCGGGGGTTTGGTCGTCGTGGTCCGGAGGAGGGCTCCGGCGCGAGACGTCAGGCCGCGCTGACGGCTTCCTGCGGGTCGCGCAGCACATAGCCGCGGCCCCAGACGGTCTCGATGTAGTGATTGCCGCCCGAGGCGGTCGCCAGCTTCTTGCGAAGCTTGCAGATGAAGACGTCGATGATCTTCAGCTCGGGCTCGTCCATCCCGCCGTAGAGGTGGTTGAGGAACATTTCCTTGGTCAGGGTCGTACCCTTGCGGAGCGAAAGCAGCTCCAGCATCTGGTACTCCTTGCCGGTCAGGTGAACCCGCATGTTGTTCACCTCGACCGTCTTGGCGTCGAGGTTCACGCCGATCTCGCCGGTCTGGATCACCGCCTGGGCATGGCCCTTGGAGCGGCGCACCACGGCGTGGATGCGGGCGACCATCTCGTCCTTGTGGAACGGCTTGGTCATGTAGTCGTCGGCGCCGCCGCCCAGGGTCTT
>Ga0315902_10005860_pt1 | contig 17195 bp, 16 predicted proteins | sample LakEriMetagenome_9_FD_203523 | JGI IMG/M metagenome (GOLD analysis project Ga0315902, IMG submission 203523) | Freshwater fungal communities from buoy surface, Lake Erie, Ohio, United States - Buoy 12 MA117 | ecosystem: Environmental > Aquatic > Freshwater > Lake > Lake biofilm | place: USA...
CGCCGCGCGGCCGAAGCTGCCGTCTTCCAGGATCACGTCGACTTCGACCGTCGGGTTGCCCCGGCTGTCGAGGATTTCGCGGGCGATTATGTCGACGATCTCGGTCATGGGGGCTCCGGCGTTCAAAAGGCGGGCCCCGATTAGCCCCCTGCCCCGGAAATCGCAACCGGAGGGGGCTGATTGTCGCCTCAGGTCCAGCCCGAATCCGTCATGGCCCGACTTGTTCGGGCCACCCATGAACACGGCGGTTGAAGAAAAGTCCGCAGCCGATCAGCCACGCTCTCCCAGCCGGCTCATCACGCATGGGTGGCCCGAACAAGTCGGGCCATGACGAGGGTGAAGGGAGCGCCACCGCTTGACTACCCCTACGGCCCTCCGCCAACCCTGCCGCCAAACAAGAGGAACCGCGCCATGCTGCTGGTCGAGAAGTCGGACGGGATCGCCGTCGTCACCCTGAACCGTCCCGAGGCGATGAACGCGCTCTCCAAGGCGCTGCGCAGCGAGCTCTACAAGGCCATGGTCGCGCTGGACGCCGATGACGAGGTCAGCGTGGTCATCCTGACGGGCGCCGGCACGCGGGCCTTCACGGCCGGGCTGGACCTCAAGGAACTGGGCAGCGAGCCCGGCGCCATGGGCGCGGCCAACGCGGAAGGGGCGGACGAGAACCCCGTCAAGGCCATCGAGCTGTGCCGCAAGCCTGTCATCGGCGCGATCAACGGCGTGGCCATCACCGGCGGTTTCGAGGTGGCTCTGGCCTGCGACGTGCTGATCGCGTCCGAGAACGCCCGCTTCGCCGACACCCACGCCCGGGTCGGCATCATGCCGGGCTGGGGCCTGTCGCAGAAGCTGTCGCGCCTGATCGGCCTCTACCGGGCCAAGGAGCTGTCGCTGACCGGGAACTTCCTGGACGCGAAGACTGCCTGCGACTGGGGCCTGGTCAACCGCGTCGTGCCGGCCGACGAGCTGCTCACCGTGGCGAAGAAACTGGCCGCCGATATGGCCACCATCCCGGTCGAGACCCTGAGCCTCTACAAGTCGATCATCGACGAGGGCTACGGCCTGGCGTTCGGCGACGCCATGGCGCTGGAAAACCGCCGCTCCTCCGCCAACAACCGCGCCGTGACGCCCGAGGCCGTCGAAGCCCGCCGCGCGGCGATCCAGGCGCGGGGACGGACGCAGTAGCGGCCATAACCTCAACCACCGTCATCCTGGGCCTTGTGCCCAGGACCCCTGGTTCTGCTTCCGAGCGAAAGCGAGATCACGCCCTCACTTGCGGCCGACGGAGGGGTCCTCGCCAGAAGGGCGAGGATGACGGGGTTTGTGCGACTTATCGCGGCATTCGACGCGAGTGACCCACCCCAAACGCAAAACGCCGCCGGCCTCGCGGCCGGCGGCGTTGCGAACCCGTTCGGGTCGGAAAGACTAGTCTTCCTTCGGCGTCAGAATCTGACGGCCGCGGTACATGCCGGTCTTCAGGTCGACGTGGTGCGGACGGCGCAGCTCGCCGGTGTCCTTGTCCTCGACGTAGGCGTTCGGGCCCAGGGCGTGGTGCGAGCGGCGCATGTTGCGACGCGACGGGGATACTTTGCGCTTGGGAACGGCCATGGTCGTAACTCTGCTTGTCGGCGCGCCCCAACAGGAAAGGGCGTGGGGCGTGAAAACGATAGCGGCGGCCAAGCTGGCCGCCACGTGAGGCGCGGCTTATGCCTCAAACCCCGGGGGAGTTCAAGTCACCGCTTGCGGACGGGTCAGCGAGAGGTAGACGCTGTCGACAAAGACCCCGCCGATCTCCCAGGTGTTCCGCGCAAAGCCGGTCCTGGCAAAGCCCAACCGCTCCAGAAGGCCCAGCGAAGCGGCGTTACGGGGATCGACGTCGGCCGTGATCGTCTCCACGCCGCCCTGCTCGAAGCCGACCCGAATCACAGCCTCCAGCGCCTCGCGGGCCAGTCCTCTTCCCCAGAGGTCGGGATGCAGGATGTAGCCGATCTCCGGCGGCTTCCAGAAACCGGCCTTGCCGACGGCGCGTCCCTCGAACTCGATGATGAAGTCCAGGCCGGGGCCGGCTTCAGCCGCCTCGACCATCCCGGCGACCCAGGCCTGCGTCTGCTCCAGCGTCTCGTGCGGCAGGCTCGACCAGTAGGCCATGGCCGTCGGGCTGGAGAGGACCGCGTGAATGCCGTCCACGTCCGACAGCCTTGCGTAACGCAATTTCAGTCGCTTGGTGATGATCTCCACCCGCGCCTCCGACGGCTCAGACCAGCCGGCTCTGTTCCTTGGCCGCCGCGATGAAGCTGGCGAACAGCGGATGCGGGGCGAAAGGGCGGCTCTTCAGCTCGGGGTGGAACTGCACGCCGATGAACCAGGGATGGTCCGGCCGTTCGACGATCTCCGGCAGCACGCCATCGGGCGACCGGCCGGTCAGCTTCAGTCCGGCGGCCTCCATGCGGTCGCAGTAGCCGATGTTGACCTCGTAGCGGTGGCGGTGACGCTCGGAGATGCCCGCGGCGCCATAGACCTGCGCCACCTTCGATCCGGCCGTGAGGACCGCCTCATAGGCGCCCAGGCGCATCGTGCCGCCCAGGTCGTCGCCTTCCCGCCGTTCGACCCTTTCGTTGCCCTGGGTCCATTCGGTCATCAGGCCGACGACCGGCTCGCTGGCGGGGCCGAACTCGGTGGAGGAGGCGCCGGACAGCCCGCCCACGTTCCGCAGCGTCTCGATCACCGCCATCTGCATGCCGAAGCAGATGCCGAAGTAGGGCACCTTGCGCTCGCGGGCGAACTGGGCCGCCCGGATCTTTCCCTCGGCCCCGCGCTCGCCGAAGCCGCCGGGCACCAGGATTGCGTGGGCGTTCTCCAGCCGGGCGGCGGCCGCGCCGTCCTCGCCCTCGAAGGTCTCACTCTCGACCCAGTCGAGGTTGACCTTGACCTTATTGGCTACGCCGCCGTGGTGCAGGGCCTCGATCAGGGATTTGTAGGCGTCCTTGAGCACCGTGTACTTGCCGACCACGGCGACGGTGACCTCGCCGTCCGGGTTGGTGGTCACATGATCGATCGCCTGCCAGCGGCTCAGGTCGGGGGCCGGGGCGTCCTTGATCCCGAAGACGTCCAGCACTTCCACGTCCAGGCCCTGTGCATGGTAGTCGAGCGGCACGGCGTAGATGGACGAGGAGTCCATGGCCTGGATGACGGCGCTGGGCCGCACATTGCAGAACTGGCCGATCTTGCGCTTTTCCTCGGTCGGGATCGGCTGCTCGCAACGGCACAGCAGGATGTCCGGCTGGATGCCGATGGAGCGCAGCTCCTTGACCGAATGCTGGGTCGGCTTGGTCTTCATCTCGCCGGCCGTCTTGATGAATGGCAGCAGGGTCAGGTGCACGAAGCAGCTGTCCCCGCGCGGCAGCTCCTGGCCGAGCTGGCGGATGGCCTCGAAGAAGGGCAGCCCCTCGATGTCGCCAACCGTGCCGCCGATCTCGACCAGCACGAAGTCCGCTTCATCACCGTTCTCATCGACGGCGGGGGACAGGACGAAGCTCTTGATCTCGTTGGTGACGTGCGGAATCACCTGGACGGTCGCGCCGAGGTAGTCCCCGCGGCGCTCCTTCTCGATGATCGTCTTGTAGATCTGGCCGGTGGTGATGTTGTCGGCCCGCGAGGCGTTCACCCCGGTGAAGCGCTCGTAGTGACCCAGATCGAGGTCGGTCTCCGCCCCGTCGTCGGTCACGAAGACCTCGCCGTGCTGATAGGGACTCATCGTCCCCGGATCGACGTTCAGATAGGGGTCGAGCTTCCTCAGGCGGACCTTGTAGCCGCGAGCCTGCAGCAGCGCGCCGAGGGCGGCGGACGCGAGACCTTTTCCCAATGAGGAAACCACGCCGCCGGTGATGAAAATGTACCGGGCCATGGGAATCCAGATTAGCGCCGATTCGAGCCCGGCGCCGCCTTAGTTCGAGCGAACGATGTTCTTGTTACTGCGGAGCGGCCGGTCCGGTCGCCGGGGCGGCGGGGGCCGGAGCCGGCGCGAGCGGCAGTCCAGATTGCGGCAGGGGCGCGGTCGGCAGGGCCGGCGCGGCGTCCGGAGCGGGCGCGGGTGCAGTCTGCAGCGGACGGGTCAGGCTGTTGGGGTCGACCTTTTCAATGCCGCCGGTCAGCGAGTTCGAGTTGCGCTGCGCCGCGGCCATCAGCGTCAGGCCGATGCTCAGCAGCAGGAAAATCGTGAACAGGATCCAGGTGATGCGGGTCAGCAGGTTGCCCGCGCCCCGCGCCGTCATGAAGCCCGACGGCCCGCCGCCCATGCCGAGCGCCCCGCCCTCGGACTGCTGAAGCAGCACCGTGATGGTCAGCGCCACGGAGATGATGATGTGGAAGACGAGCAGAATGGTCAGAAGCATCGATAAGGGTCCGTTGGGCGCCGACGGCGGCATCCGGTCGAAACGAAGGCGCCCCTCTAGCACTCGATAAGGGGTCACGCCATAGCTGGGGAACCGCAGGGGTTTCGCAAGGCCATGATTCTCGAGACCGAACGCCTGACCCTGTCGCCGGTGACCCCGGAAGACTCCGCCCTGATCTATCCGGTGATGGCGGATCCGGAAGTCATGGCCCACATGGACGTCGCGGCCATGGACGACCCCGACATGACCCTGGCCTTCATCGAAGGCCGGGTCGGGGAGATGGAACGCGGAGAGGCCCTCTACTGGTCGGTGCGTCTCTCGGACGACAACACGTTCGTCGGCAGCGTCGACCTGACCGACATCGACCGCCGCCATCATCGCGCCGAGATCGGCTTCGTGCTGGCTCGGCCCGTCTGGGGTCAGGGCTACGGCTACGAGGCGGTGCAGGCGGTGCTGGGCCATGCCGCGACCCTCGGCTTCCGCCGCCTGTGGGCGCGCACCCAGGTCGGCGATAACGCCTCCGAGAAGCTGCTGACCAAGCTCGGCTTCGAGGTTGAGGGCTATATGAAGGGCCATGTCGACCGAGACGGCGAGCGCCGCGACTGCCGTCTGTGGGGGCTGTTACTGTGACAGTCTCCCTCCCCGCCTGAGGAGGGAGGCGGGCTTCAGGCCCCTGCGATGATCCCCAGGAAATCCTCGGCCTTCAGCGAGGCGCCGCCGACCAGGGCGCCGCCGACATCCTGCACGGCCAGGATTTCAGCCGCGTTGGAGGGTTTCACCGAGCCGCCGTAGAGAATCGGCACGCCGGCGCCCTCGGCTCCGAAGCGTTCGACCAGCACGGCGCGGATGGCCACATGGACCTCCTCGATCTGCGCCAGGGTCGGGGTCAGGCCGGTGCCGATGGCCCAGACGGGCTCGTAGGCGACGGCGAAAGCGTTTCCGGCCAGCTCGGGCGGAAGGGAGCCCCTCACCTGTCCGGTCACGACCTCGAGCGTCCGGGCCGCTTCCCGTTCGGACAGGGTCTCGCCCACGCAGATGATAGGCTCGAGGCCGGCGCGCAACGCCGCCAGCGTCTTGGCGGCGACCAGGGCGTCGGTCTCTCCATAGCCTGCCCGGCGCTCGGAATGGCCAAGGATGACTAGGGTCGCGCCGCAGTCGGCCAGCATCCCGGCCGAAACGTCGCCGGTGAAGGCGCCGGACGTCTCGGCGCGGCAGTCCTGCCCTCCGACTTCCACCATGGTCCCGGCCAGCGCTTCGGCCATGCGATGCACCAGCGTGGCGGGCGGGCAGAGCGCGACCCGCGCGGCCGGCGGGTGGACGTCGACCGCCGCGGCGACCGCGCGCGCCTCATCGAGCGCGACCTCCAGGCCGTTCATCTTCCAGTTTCCGGCGATCAGCGGGCGGGGCGTGGTCATGCGAAACATCCGTTGGCGGTCGTGTCCTTGAGGCTCGCGCCTACGCGATGCGGGGGCGGCTGTCACGCCACACCTGCGCCGCCGTAACCGCGCCACGCTTGCGGGGCCTCATGGGCGTCCACTATACCGCCGGGGCGGCGTTATTCGCCCCGCGCTCTCACAGGGTCCGTCTCCAGCTATGCTCGCCGCCTTCCGCAGTTTCGCCAAATCCCCCTGGGCCATCGGCCTGCTCGGCCTGATCATCGTGGCGTTCGTGCTGGTGGGCACGACCGACATCTTCGGCCCGCGCGTCGGCGTCAATGTGATCACGGCCGGGTCCCGGACCGTTACGCAGAACGAGTTTTCCGCCGCTTTCAAGCGCTCGCTGCAGCAGCTGGGTCAACAGTACGGCCAGCCGGTGTCGCAGGACATGGCGCTGGAACAGGGTCTGGACCAGCGGATTCTCGGCGAGATGACCCGCAGCGAGGCGCTGGCCGAGCTGTTGCGCCGTATCGGCCTGCGGGCCCCGCAGGACTCGATGCGCGAGCAGCTTCGCGAGATCCCGGCCTTCTTCGATCCGCTGACCGGTGAGTTCAGCGAGTCCAACTACCTGGAAAGATTGCGCGGCGAGGGCCTGACCCGCGAGATGTTCGAGAAGGACATGCACGACGGCCTGGTGCGCGCCCAGTTCATCCCCGCGGCCGCCGACGGCCTGCAGGCGCCGCTGGCCTACTCAGCCCTGGGCGGCGTCATCGCCCTGGAGCAGCGCGACCTGGCCTACTTCGTGGTCACGCCCCAAAGCGTCGGCAGGATTGCCGAACCGACCGACGCCGAGATCCAGGCCTTCATGAAGGAAAACGCCGCCCAGCTGACCCTGCCGGAGTTCCGGGGCATGACCATCGTCCGCCTGTCGCGGAAGGCGATGGAAGGCAGCGTCACCGTCAATCCCGCCGAGGTCCAGAAGCGCTTCGACTTCGAAAAGGACGCCCTTTCGAAGGCCGAAATGCGGACCGTTCTGCAGATCCCGGTCAAGGATAACGGCCAGGCCGCCTCGGTGCTGGCGCGTATCAAGAAGGGCGAGGACGCCCGCGTCGTGGCCGGGGAACTGGGCATCAAGCCGATCATCTTCGCCGACAAGCCGCGCTCGGCCTTCTTCGACGCCGTCATCGGCGCCGAGGCGTTCAGGCTGCCGCAGGGCGGCGCCAATATCGTCAAGGGCAGCTTCGGGCTGGCCGTGATCAAGGTCGAGTCTGTGTTCGCCGGCAGCACCGCCACCCTTGAGGCCAACCGCGCCGCGATCGAAGCTAAGGTCCGCGCCGACGCGGCCGACCGCAAGGTCTCCGAAGCCTCCAAGGTCTATGAGGACGCGCGGGCCGAGGGCGTCGACATGAGCGCGGCCGCCGCCAAGGCTGGCCTGGCCCTGGCGACCGTCGCCCCCGTGTCGGCCCAGGGCGCCGGTCAGGACGGCAAGCCTGTCCCCGGTCTGAGCCAGGCCGTGCTCAAGGCCGCCTTCGAAGGCACGCAGGGTCAGGACAGCGAGATTCTGGAGGAAGCTCCCGGCGAGTACTTCATCGTCCGCGTCGACCGCGTCGTCGCGCCGGCCATGCCGCCGGTGGCGGAGGTCCGGCCCTACCTGGCCCGCAACCTGATGATGCGGAAGATGGCCGAGGCCGTCCGGGCCCGCGCCGAGGCGCTGCAGGCACGGGTCCAGAAGGGCGAGTCGCTCGACGCCGTCGCCGCCTCGACCGGCGCCAAGGTCGTTCGCGTCCAGGGGATCAGCCGCGCCACGGCTCAGGCGCAGGAAGCCCTCGGTCGTGAACTGCTCGGCGCGGCTTTCGGCTCCAAGAAAGGCGACGTGTACACGGCGGCCACGACCTCGGGCGTCGCGGTGGCGACCACCACCGCCCTGCGCGCGGGGGACATCCAGCAGATCGCCATGGCCGCCCGCCAGCAGCAGGCGCAGTTCGCCCAGCAGATCTTCGGCGACATCGGCGCCTCGGTGCAGACCTACGCGGTCGCCAAGGTGAAGGCGAAGGGCAACATCGTGAACGCCCGGGCCGCGCTGGGCGTCGCCCCGTCCGCGACGCCGGAGAAGACCGACGCCGCGCCGAAGGGCAAGTAGTGGCGCCCGAGCCGTCCTTCGAGGCGTTCGCGCAGGCCTGGGACGCCGGACGGCCGCAGGTCGTCTGGACCCGGCTGATCGACGATCTGGAGACGCCGGTCTCGGCCTATCTGAAGATCGCGCGCGGCCGGCCCTACGCCTTCCTGTTCGAGTCGGTAGAGGGCGGCGCCTGGCGCGGGCGCTACTCCATCGTTGCCATGAAGCCGGACCTTGTCTGGCGCTGCCGCGGCGACCACGCGGACATCGCTGAAGGCGAGGCGATCGCAGCCGGCCAGTTCACGCCGCAGGCGGGCGGCGCGCTCGACAGCCTGCGCGACCTGATCGCCGCCTCGCGGATCGAGCTGCCGGCCGGCCTGCCGCCACCCTCGGCCGGGGTCTATGGCACGCTCGGCTACGACATGATCCGGCTGGCCGAGAAGCTGCCGAACGTGAATCCCGATCCTCTGGGCCTGCCCGACGCGGTGATGATCAGGCCCTCCATCGTGGCGGTCTTCGACGCCATCGCCCAGGAGATCGTCCTCGTCACCCCGGCGCGGCCGGTGAAGGGTCTGTCGGCGAAGGAAGCCTGGGACGCCGCCAATGCCCGCCTGGACGCGGTCCTGGCCGACCTGCGCGCCCCGATGACGCCGCCGGTTCCCGGTGAGCCGGAAGAGGTCAGCTTCTCCACCCCGGTCAGCCGGGCCGACTACGCCGACATCGTCGACAGGACCAAGGGCTACATCGAGGCCGGCGACATCTTCCAGGCCGTGGTGGCGCACCGCTTTCGGGCGGCGTTCAGGCGCGACCCCTTCGCCCTCTACCGCTCCCTGAGGCGGACGAACCCCTCGCCGTTCCTGTTCTATCTGGAGTTCGGCGAATTCCAGCTGGTCGGGTCGAGCCCGGAGATCCTGGTCCGCCTGCGCGACGGCAAGGTCACAATCCGGCCAATCGCCGGCACCCGGCCGCGCGGCGAGACGCCGGAACGGGACCTGGCGCTCGAACAGGAGCTGCTGGCCGATCCCAAGGAGCGGGCCGAGCACCTGATGCTGCTGGACCTGGGCCGCAATGATGTGGGCCGCGTCTCCCGCCTGCGCGAGCCTGGCCGCAACGAACCGGCCACGGTTCGCAAGGGGCCGTCGGTGCGGGTCACCGAGAGCTTCGTGATCGAGCGCTACAGCCACGTCATGCACATCGTCTCCAACGTCGAGGGGGACGCACCCGAGGGGCTGGACCCGGTGGACGTGCTGATGGCCGCCCTGCCCGCCGGCACAGTCTCCGGCGCGCCCAAGGTGCGGGCCATGGAGATCATCGACGAGCTGGAGATCGAAAAGCGCGGCGTCGGCTATGCCGGCGCGGTCGGCTACTTCGGCGCCGACGGTTCGGTCGATACCTGCATCGTGCTGCGCACGGGCCTCATCAAGGACGGCATGCTCTACGTCCAGGCCGGCGGCGGCATCGTCGCCGACAGCACGCCGGACGCCGAGTACGACGAGACCATTCACAAGTCGAACGCCCTGCGCCGCGCGGCCTCGGAGGCCTGGCGGTTCGGCTAGGTCTTGATGGGCAATCGTTTTGCGTGCACTCTTCCCGAATAATCGGCATGGGGAAGCGGGTGGTGACGCAGACCAAGGAGCAGAAGTCAGCCGCGATCCGGCGAAGTCTGGCCGAGTATGTCGCCGGACAGGCCGCAAATCCGGCCATCGAAACCGACCCCAGATACTTCGCTGCCCTCGCCTCCTGGTGCTACAAGCGCGAGGGTGATCCATCGGGCCTGTGGTGGCGTTCTCCCGGCGCGGGCCTCACCGCTCACAATGGCGCGGTTGATGATCCACTTCTTGCACCTGCCAACGACGGATCGACCGGATATGACGCAGGCGTCTTTTATCACACCGCGTCGCGCGCCTTGATCATCGTCAATCGCGGCACCGAGACCGAGCGGGACTGGATCAACAACATCGAAAGCTTCCTGCTCATCGGCGGGCGGCAGATGCCAACCGCGCGAGACTATGCCGTCGATGTCATCGACCATGCACGCGCGCATGGCCTGGACGTGCGGGTGTTGGTCCTGACGGGTCAGTCGCTAGGCGGCGGGCTGGTGCAAGCACAGTTCTGCTGCCTCAATCGGGAACTGGCGAAGCAGGGAAAGCCGGCGGTCGCCACTGTGCATGGGTTCGGCTTCGCCTCCGCGCCCTTCGAGAACTTCGTGCGGCGAATGCTGGAGGACGACTACGGGATCACCTTCCCGACCGCTGCGGCGCTGGATGCGGCTCATCCCGGCTTGATGCACTGGATCCGCAGGGGCGACCCCATCCGCAGTCCGACCTTGTACTGGGGCGAAGAGGTCGTCGGAAGCTGGATCAGCGATCTGCCCGAGATCTACTCGATAAGCCGGAACGCCCGATGGATGACGGATCGGCACGGCGCCCGGCAGTTCATGCTTCAGACCGGGCGCAACCCGGCGCACGATTCCTACCGTTACTTCCTGTACCTGGACCGAACGGCAGGACAGTGCGTGGTCGTCAACACGAGCGGCTCGGACTTCCCGCTCGAGACAGCCGTGCCGCCGCAGCCACACGAGTTCAACAGGATTCCGGACGCCTACAGGCGGTCATGAGCACTATACAGCCGGCCCCGACACAACGGGCGTCGGCGGCTCTTCCATCACCAGGCTGCTGCTGGTAACCGGCGGGGCCATGATCATGGCGGTGGCGAAGGCCAGCGCCGACAGGGCCGCGAACGCCGCCGCCGCCATCACGCCCCACAGGTTCTCGCGCACGATCGGCGGCTTGAGCAGGCCCCGGGCGTAGGCGAGCGCTTCGGGATCAAGGGCGGAATCGGACGCGGCCATGAGGTGAGGATGGCCTGCGTCGGGCTCACCCTCAATCCGTCATCGTCGGACTTGTTCCGACGACCCATGAACACGGCGATCCGCCAGGCTTCCCCAGTTCCCCGCCGAGCCACATTCTGATTCCCGGTGCGCATGGGTCGCCGGAACAAGTCCGACGATGACGGTGGATTGGGGCGGCGTCGACGATTGGGGCGATGACGGATCGGCGGAAAGCCCCTAGAACGCTCAGACCATGATCCTCGTCATCGATAACTACGACAGTTTTACCTACAACCTCGTTCACTACCTGAACGAGCTGGGGGCGGAGACCGTCGTGCATCGCAACGACGCCCTGACCGTCCAGGAGGCCCTCGGCCTGCATCCCGAAGCGGTGCTGCTGTCGCCCGGGCCCTGCGCCCCGGACCAGGCGGGGATCTGCCTGCCGCTGCTGCGCGGAGCGCCGGAAGGCCTGGCCATCCTGGGCGTGTGCCTGGGCCACCAGGCCATCGGTCAGGCCTATGGCGGCGATGTCGTGCGGGCCAAGTCGATCATGCACGGCAAGACCAGCCAGATTCATCATGCCGACAAGGGCCTGTTCAGGGGCCTGCCCAACCCGTTCACCGCTACCCGCTACCACAGCCTGGCCGTCGACCGCGCCACCCTGCCGGACGACCTGGAGGTCACCGCCTGGACCGAGGACGGCGAGATCATGGGCTTTCAGCACAGGACCCTGCCGGTGTTCGGCGTGCAGTTCCATCCCGAGTCCATCGCCACCGAGGGCGGCCACCAACTGCTCGACAACTTCCTCGACCTGGCCGGCGTCAAGCGCCTGACGGCCGTCTGAGCCCATGAGCGACGCCTTCAAGCCGCTGCTGGGCCGTCTCGCCGACGGCGCCACCCTCTCGGAGGACGACGCCGAGGCCTTCTTCAGCGCCTGTCTGCGCGGCGAACCGACCCCGGCCCAGGTCGCCGCCGCCGTCACCGCCATCCGCCTGCGCGGCGAAACGGTCGGCGAGATCACCGCCTGCGCCCGGGCCATGCGCCGCGCCGCCGTGCATCTGGACCTGCCCTACGAGACCATCGATGTCTGCGGCACCGGCGGCGACGGCCTGCATACGCTGAACATCTCCACCGCCACGGCCTTCGTGGTCGCCGGCGGGGGCCTGAAGGTCGCCAAACACGGCAACCGGGCCATCACCAGCAAGTCCGGCACCGCCGACGTGCTGGCCGCCCTGGGCGTCAACATCGACCCGGGTCTCGAGGCGCAGCGCCGGGCGCTGGACGAGGCCAATATCTGCTTCCTGTTCGCCCAGGCCCATCACGGGGCCATGCGCCACGTCTCGCCGATCCGCCAGGAGCTGGGCTTTCGAACCATCTTCAACCTGCTCGGCCCGCTGACCAATCCGGCCGGCGCGCGCCGTCAGGTGATGGGCGTTCCCGCCCCGCGCTACGTCGAGCCGATCTGCCAGGCGCTGGGCGCCCTCGGCGCGGTCCGGGCCTGGTCGGTGCACGGCCAGGGCATGGACGAACTGACCACGACCGGCGAGACCGAAGTCGCCGAATGGCGCGAGGGCGTCGGCATGCGCCGGTTCACAATCACGCCGGAAGCCGTTGGATTGCCTCGCGCTTCCCTGGCTGACCTCACGGGCGGCGCCCCTGACTACAACGCCGGCGCCCTGCGCCGGATGCTGGAGGGGCAGACCGGGGCCTATCGCGACATCGTGCTGCTGAACGCCGCGGCTGCCTTCCTGGTCGGCGAGGCGGTCGAGACCCTGCGCGAGGGCGTCGAACTGGCGGGCGCCGTGGTCGACGACGGACGGGCGCTGACGGCGCTGGACCAGCTGATCGCCATCACGAACGCCGTATGACCGACATCCTCGCGAAGATCGCCGCCTACAAGCGCGAGGAGGTCGCCGCGCGGCAAGCCGTGCGACCCCGGTCCTCGGTCGAGGCGGACGCTGCGGTGGCCGATGCGCCGCGTGGCTTCCGCGCCGCGCTGGAGCGGAACCACGCGGCCGGCAGACTGGCCCTGATCGCCGAGATCAAGAAGGCCTCGCCGTCCAAGGGGATCATCCGGGAGGATTTCGACCCGCCGGCCCTGGCCCGGGCCTATGAGCGTGGCGGCGCGGCCTGCCTGTCGGTGCTGACCGACGGGCCCAGTTTCATGGGCGCCGACAGCTATCTGGAGGCCGCGCGAAACGCGACCGCCCTGCCCTGCATCCGCAAGGACTTCCTCGTCGACCCCTGGCAGGTGGCCGAGTCGCGGGCTCTGGGCGCCGACGCCATCCTGGTCATCCTGGCGATGATCGACGACGCCCTGGCAGCAGCTCTGATGAGCGAAGCCGCCCGGTTCGGCATGGACGCCCTGGTCGAGGTGCATGACGAGGCCGAGATGGACCGCGCAGGCGCCCTGGGCGCCACACTGGTGGGGGTCAACAACCGCGACCTGAAGACCTTCACCGTCGACCTGGCCATCACCGAGCGGCTGGCGACGCGCGCGCCGAAGGACGCCCTGCTGGTCACCGAAAGCGGCCTGTTCACCGCCGCCGACGCGGCGCGGCTGGAGGCTTCGGGCGCAAGGGCCATGCTGGTCGGCGAGAGCCTGATGCGGCAGGCCGACGTCGAGGCGGCGACGCGGTTGCTGCTGGCCTGACGTCCGCAAAAGCGGCCGGACAGCCCGGGCGCGCGGCGTTGCCTCGCGACGCCGGGACCCGATACCCTCTGGCCATGCAAGGTGACGCAGTCGTCGAACTCTACGAGGCGCTGGCGCGCGCCGGCGTCGACATCTGGATCGACGGCGGCTGGGCGGTGGACGCGCTCGTCGGTCGTCAGACCCGCTCGCACGATGATCTCGACATCGCGGTAGAGGCCAGGCGTGTCGGCGCGCTGCGGGCGATTCTGGCTGAACGCGACTACGTCGAGACGCCATCACCGGAACCGTCCCGGTGGAACTTTGTCCTTTCCGATCCAGTCGGGCGCAGGATCGACGTTCATGTCGTTGAGCTTGACCCGGGGTTAAGCGTCATGGGCGATCCGCTGGACGGAATCGCCTACCCGGCCGGCGCCCTCACCGGTCGGGGTCGCATCGGGAGCCTGCCGGTGAACTGCGTCCGTGCAGACATCCTGCTGCTGTTCAAGACAGGCTACCCGCCGCGAGCCGTCGATCGTCACGACGTCGCCGCCCTTTGCGCCCTGCTGGGCAGGCCGGTTCCGGACACACACCTGCTGATCCCGGACGAATAGCCCGCCCCGGCGCGTTCAGGGCGGGCTCAGGACGTCGGCAAGCAGCATCCATGACCCCGGATCGCCGGCTTCAAGCGGAACTGCCGTTAACTTGACAGAAACTAAGAACACCTAGAGAACATCTCGTGAAGTTGGCGGTTTGTTCCGCGACAGATTCGGCAGCGAGGCCCCGGGATGCTCACCCGCAAGCAGCACGAACTCCTGATGTTCATCCACGAGCGGATCAAGGAGTCCGGCGTGTCGCCCTCCTTTGACGAGATGAAGGAAGCGCTGGACCTGGCCTCCAAGTCGGGCATCCACCGGCTGATCACGGCGCTCGAGGAGCGCGGCTTCCTGCGCCGCCTGCCGCACCGGGCCCGGGCGCTGGAGGTCACCAAGCTGCCGCAGCAGGCCACGACGGCCGCGCCGGCCGGCGGGCGCCAGTCCTTCAAGCCCCAGGTGATCAAGGGCGACGGCCGGGGCCCCGCCGCCCCGCCGCCGATCGCCAACGACGTCCGCGAGGTCCCGCTGCTGGGTCGCATCGCCGCCGGCTCGCCGATCGAGGCGCTGCAGGTCGAGCGCGACAGGATGCTGGTCTCCGAGAGCATGCTCGGGGCCGGTGAGCACTATGTGCTGGAGGTCCAGGGCGACTCGATGATCGACGCCGGCATCCTGGACGGCGACTTCGTGTTGATCCGCAAGACCGACACCGCCCACAGCGGCGAGATCGTCGTCGCCCTGGTCGAGGGCGAGGAAGCCACCCTCAAGCGCCTGCGCAAGAAGGGCGTCAGCATCGCGCTTGAGGCGGCCAACCCGAAATACCCCACCCGCGTCTACGGCCCCGACCAGATCGAGGTTCAGGGCAAGCTGGTCGGGCTGATCCGCAAGTATCACTAGGCTTCAGGAACGTCTGAGTTCGGAAGGGGCGCGGCGCAGGTCGCGCCCTTTTTCGTTGTAAGGCATTGCGTCCTTCGAAACGGCGCTTCGCGCCTGCTCAGAATGACGTGCTTTTTCGACGTCATGACGAGCATCGGTCGCAGACCGCGTGTCGAACCCCGCACGGCGCGACATCCCTCACCGCGTCCACGGTCTCTCGCCACGCAGGTCATTGGCCCAGACCACCGCCCAGCCCTCCCCGCGCCGCCAGAGCTCCGCGGAGCCGCCGCGCGCGAAGTCGTCAGCGGCCAGCAGGAAGCTCCCCTCGCAGCCCGGGCCGGCGTACCCCGACCGCAGCACCACAAGACGGCCCGACGCGCACAGCTCGGCCAGCTCGGCGGGGCGCGGCGCTTTGCGGCCGGCCCAGACGGCGATGTCATCGTCGCCGGCGGGCAGGCAGGCGAAGCGGTCGCAGGCGAAGCGGGCGTCACGCACCGTTTCGGCATGCTCAGCGATGGCCAGGCCGCGTCGGCGGGCCCAGAGGTCGGCGGCGAAGCGGCGGGCCTCGGGCCGCAGCAGAATGGCCTCGCCGCCATCGCGGATCGCGACCGCAGCGCCGTCGGCGGCGATCCAGACATCGGGCGCCGCCGGGCGAGGCCACAGCAGCACGGCGGCGGCCAGCGGCGCGCCGAGCCAGCGCAGCGGTCCCTTCCACAGACAGAGCAGCATCACGCCCAGGAAGGCGATGGGCAGGGCCACGCCCGGCGCGCTGGCGACGGTGACCTGGGCGCCGGGCCGGCTCGCTGTCGCCTGCCCGACGGCGACCATGGCCTCGATCCCCCAGCCGGCCACCGCCAGGAAGGGTCCGCCCAGTCCCAGCGGCTCCAGCACCGCGCCGACGGCGAGGAACGGCATGATGACGAAGCTCGACAGCGGCGCGACCAGCAGGTTGGCGATCAGGCCGTAGCTGGCCACGCGGTTGAAGTGGTGCATGGCGAAAGGCCCTGTCGCCAGGCCCGCGACGAAGCTGGCGGCGATGGCGGCGCCCAGCCAGACGGCGGCGGCCTGGGGCGCGCGGATCCACCATGGGATGTCGATCTCCTTCACCGCCCGGGGCCAGGCCTCGGCCAGCGCCACCAGCGCCGCCGTCGCCGCGAACGACATCTGGAACCCCGGCGCGCAGGCCGCTTCAGGCTGGGCGGCGAGAATGACCAGGGCGGCGATCGCCAGGGTGCGCAGGCTGATGGCCTGGCGGTCGACGAGGATGGCCAGAAAGGCCGCCGCGGCCGTGACCGCCGCCCGCTCGGCCGGCGGCGGCGCGCCGGAGATGACCAGATAGCCGCCGACCGCGACCAGTCCGGCCACGGCCGCGACCTTCTTGCCGCTGACCCGCAGGGCCAGCCAGGGCCAGACAGCGACCAGCAGGCGCACCCCGGCGAACACGAAGCCGCCGACAATGGCCATGTGCAGCCCGCTGATCGACAGGATGTGGGCGAGACCGGACGCGCGCATCGCCTCGGTCTGCTCCGGCGGAATCCAGGCCTCATGGCCGGTGACCATGGCCGCCCCGATGCCGCCGCTGGCCGGGCCCATCCGCGCGACGATCTGTTCGGCCAGCTGCCAGCGCACCGCGTTGACGGCCATGACGAGCCTCAGACGCCAGGGCGCCCTCGGCAGATCGGCCTCCGAGGCCTCCCCCAGCGTGAAACCGACTCCGCCGACGCGATTGAACCAGGCGTCGCGGGCGAAGTCATAGGCGCCTGGGCTGGCCGGGGCCGGCGGCGGCCCGATCATGGCGCGGAGCCGAATCGCGGTTCCCGGCGCCACGGGGGGCTGGTCTCGCAACGTGACCCGCACCCGGACCGGCGTCGCGTCCGGCGCCAGGCCCTGGATGGCTGTCGGCGCGATCAGCAGGCGCAGGCCCGAGGCGCCGGGGCTGGCCACGTCGACGACCCAGCCCTCGACGATTCGCGCCCGCTGCTCGGCCGGCGCGACCGGCGCGGCGACCTGCAGCGTCCGGATACGTCCTGACAGAAAACCGGCCGCGGTGAAGGCCAGCAGCGCCGCGACCACCAGTACGCCCGCCCGGCCCAGCCGCCTTGCCGCGGCCACCGCCGCCACGGCGGCCAGCATCAGCACCGCCGCCACAGGCGTGGCGGGTTCGACCCTCAGCGTCATGTAGCCGGCGCATCCGAGGCCAAAAGCCACCGGCGCCCACAGCGTCCAGCGATCAACCTGGTCGGCGATCTCGGCGCGCAGAACGGCGAGGCGGTGCGCGACCCGGCGACCCATGCTAAGAGCCGCCGCCTCATCCCCCGGCCCCATCGAGATGTCCGACTCAAAGCCCGTCGTCACCCGTATCGCTCCCTCGCCCACCGGTTCGATGC
>Ga0315902_10005861_pt1 | contig 17195 bp, 9 predicted proteins | sample LakEriMetagenome_9_FD_203523 | JGI IMG/M metagenome (GOLD analysis project Ga0315902, IMG submission 203523) | Freshwater fungal communities from buoy surface, Lake Erie, Ohio, United States - Buoy 12 MA117 | ecosystem: Environmental > Aquatic > Freshwater > Lake > Lake biofilm | place: USA...
CCATTTCGTTCATTGTCAGTTCTGCCTATAGCGGATCGCCGATTATTCCCATCCATATCGGAACATATCAAGCGTACGATCCGGCATCTACATTCATCCCCTTGAACACAAATGGAGTTCAGATTACGTTCCCAACCACCAATACATCGTTTCAGGAAGTTGTTGAAGGTCTGTCCCTATTCCCGAATCCCGCGAATAACCACTCCAATTTACAATTTCGCTACTCCGGGTATCAGTCCATTGGCGCAGAACTTCAACTCCTAGACCTGTTGGGCCGTACACTTTTCGTACAACCTGTTTCCATTGTGTCCGGACCCAATACCGTTCAGATAAACACCGGGGACCTCACACAAGGAGTATATCTCGTGAGATTGGTAGGGCCCGGGTTGAATCACGTGAAACGCCTGGTCAAAACACTGGGGCAACACTAATCCATCTATATTGGGTTTAAGGGCCGGGGATGATTTATTACAGGACCTGGCGGTTTGTTAAACTGTACACGGGTATTTCGTGTTCGGGCCGTTCTTTTTTCTTCTTTCTTTTTTTTAGAAGAAAAGAAACAAAAGAAGCGCTGTGCAAACAAAGGCGACACAGGGCTCAACCAACCGGTGGGTACACCGGTCCCTGAGCGGAGTCGAAGGGCCGGGGTTTCGACTCCGCTCAACCTCCGATTATATTATACCGCTCCCTGCTAGTGCTGAGCACAGCCAGAGCGAGCGGAAGCCGAGAGAGGGTCGACGAACCGTCAATCCCCGGATCTCGCGCATTCGCATTAAACGTGGTTTGTTAATGCTCATAAGGGATATCGAATCTTACCAATGTCCAGACTTGGCGGTTTATTAAAGTCCGGTTATCTATTTCGTGATCTGGCAGTTCTTTTTTCTTCTTTCTTTTCTTTAGAAGAAAAGAAACAAAAGAATCGTTGTGCAAACAAGGGCGACACAGGGCTCAACCAACCGGTGGGTACACCGGTCCCTGAGCGGAGTCGAAGGGCATTACCGGGAATAGAAATACTCCGGATCCTGACTGAGGCGAAGGGCAACTCAACCATAGAGCTAAAATCCGGACCCTGAGCGGAGTCGAAGGGTCGGGGTTTCGATACTGAACCGTGGCAAGGCCTCTGGTTCAGTGCTAAACCACCGGAATATTATCAAATGATCACATCGACACATCATCAAATCGTCTCTCTCTCTGTAAATCCGAAAAGACGTGGTTAAAGACCGGTTCTGATTGGTGAACGGCTGGTGATTTTGACCGCGTATTGTGCTGAGGTACAATTAAAACAAATTTAATGCGAGTATGTTGTCTTTTCTATACTTTCAAACTCCCGTTCTGTTCAGCATAGGCCAACATGCCTCGTATTCACCAAGACCTGCTCTCGTTTTTTGCCGCCTTGTGCCTGGTGTTTTCCGGAAGCGAACTGCTTTCACAGCCTTTTCCCTGCGATAATGGTCAGCGATTGTACTTTTTCAGAAATGGAGGCACGAACGGAACCCTGGCTTGTTTTGAAAATTACACAACCACTCCCACGATTGTCAATTTATGTCCTCTGCCGACCGCCAATCACAATGGCCTGGCCGGTAATCCGGTGGATGGATACCTGTATTACCTAGACAACACCATTCTGAACCGACTGTCATCGAATTGCACCGCAACACCGGTCTGTTCGCTGGCCTTCACGAGTTTTTACGGCGGCTTCGATCTGTTTGGAAGGTACTGGACAGTTGATGGCAGTTCTTTGGTGGCCATCGATCTCAATTCCTGTTCGATTGTGAAGGGACCGTTTCCGATCAATACGAGCAGTGGTATGGTTGACCTCGCCTTCAACCCCTACGATTGTTTCCTCTACGTGGGCAATCAACGGTACGATACAACCGGAACCGTGGATCCCACGTTCACCGCACCACCGTTTGGCGGTACAGCGCAGTACGCCGGTGCTACCTTCGGCAATGATGGAAATCTGTACGCCATCGGTACCAATCTCTTTTCCACGGCATCGGTCCTCTCCACGCTTAATCCGGTGGCAGGAACCGTTGGATTCATTACCTCTTTTAGTCCGGGTGTAACGCTCAATGGTGGAATAGACATGGGGAGTTTCCCCTGTTATACCCTGGAGCCTGAATTCGGCTTCGATGTCAGCGGATGTCAACCCATCACGGTCAGTTTTCAGGATTCCACGCAGGGACCCGTCGGTACCTGGACTTACCAATGGGACTTCGGTGACCCGACGTCCGGAGCATCCAATACGTCAACACTCGCAAATCCAACACACGCGTATTCACAGCCCGGATCCTATCCGGTGAGGCTGATTGTGAGCATTGCACCGGCTGGTTTGTGTCTTGCCAGTTTTTATCAGGATACCATCATCCGCACGATTACCGTTTTGCCCGATACACTGAACGCCACACTGAGCACGCAGGGCGCCGGCTGTCAAGGAGCCAGTACCGGAAGTGCTTCTCTCAGTATACAAACAGGTACAGCACCGTTTACATATCAATGGTCGCCAGCAATTAGCACAGGGGCTACCGCTGCAAATTTGCTTGCAGGAAACTATTCTGTTGTGGTAAGCGATGCCGGTGGTTGTACCAAAAACTTCTCATTCACCATTCCCCAACCGAACGCGCTGGTAATTGCACCGATTCAAGTGACAGGCGTGCAATGTGCAGGAAATGGCAACGGTTCGGCCTCGTACTCGGCAAACGGTGGCATTCCCCCCTACACGTATCAATGGTCAGCCGGGACCCCCAATGGCAATTCCGTTAGCGGATTAAGCGGAGGAACCTATCAACTGACGGTAACCGATGCTTCGGGTTGTATTTCAACTGCCACATTCAATATCACCGAACCGCCGCCGTTCACGGCATCCCTGGCTTCACCCGGTCCGGTTTGTCCGGGAAACGCCGTCGTGTTAGCTCCGCAGGTGCAAGGTGGTACAGGCCCCTATCAATACCTCTGGTCGAACGGAAGCACGGTCGCTTCGCTGTCGACCATCCCGTCGGGAACACAGACCTACACCCTAAGTATTACCGATGCCAGCGGATGTACAGCCAGCGGTTCACCCCTCACAGCGAACACCACCGCTTTTTCACCCATTGTTTTTCCGGTGCAGTCGCCTGCCTTTACACTCTGTACCGGCGACTCGGTGGAATTGACCGCGCCGATAGGCATGAGTTCTTACAGCTGGAATCCCGGCACGGGCATCATCCAGAATACCGGTACTTCGATATGGGTCAGTCCGAGCGCTAGCACACAATACGCCCTTCAAGTCACCGATGCAAACGGATGCACCGCCGGGAATACCTACGCAGTGAACGTGAGTGCTGCAGTCGTGAATGCAGGACCTTCCCAAGCGCTGTGCGCAGGCGCATCAGTGAATCTGAATGCAAGCACCGGTCTCAGCAGCTATGTCTGGTCGCCTACAACTGGCCTCAGCTCGACCAACATTCCCAACCCGGTTGCAACTCCTTCCACCACGACCACTTACTCCGTAGTTGGCACAAATGCCAACGGGTGCAAAGACTCAGCCCAAGTGACAATAATTGTCAATCAACTGAATTTATCGTCCACACCCAGCGCATCGGTGTGTAATGGATTTTCAGCTGCACTGAGCGCTACACCGGGTCTTTCGTCTTATACCTGGAGTCCATCCGCCGGACTCAGCGCAACCAATATCGCCAATCCGGTCGCGAACCCATCTTCCACGACCACCTATATGCTCATTGCATCTGATGCGAATGGTTGTGTCGATACAAGCTTTACAACCGTTACGGTCAATGGTCTCACGGTTAGCACTTCGCCGACTCAGCAAATCTGTGTGGGTGATTCGGCCAGCCTGAGCGCCACGCCGGGGTTGGTTTCTTATGTTTGGTCGCCTGCTACGGGACTAAGCAATGCCGCTGTTTCCAATCCCCTTGCTCAACCCGCATCAACTACCGCATACACCGTCATCGCAACGGATGTAAACGGATGTACAGGGAGTGCTAGCACCACGATCACGGTGAACAGTTTATCGCTTTCAACGCTGAGTCCGATAGCGATCTGCCTGGGCAATGATGCCACGCTCGTTGCCGATCCGGGACTGTCGACCTACACCTGGACCGCCTCAGGTTCAGTGGTGGGTGGGAATTCGGCTACGCTTACCGTGAGTCCGACGACTACGACTTCGGTACAGTTGCTTGCAATCGATAACAACGGCTGTTCGGACAGCACTTCCACCACCGTCACGGTAAACAGTTTGGCGCTTACTTCACCCGGAAACCCCTACATCTGTATCGGTAGCAGTGCAACACTGGCAAGCACACCCGGGTTGGTGTCATACCTGTGGAGTCCGGCTGGCGGACTCAGTTCGAGTACCTCTTCAAATCCGCAGGCCAATCCTTCCGTTACAACCACCTATACCCTCACGGCCACCGATGCCAACGGCTGCAGCGATACGGTGAGCAGTACCGTTACAGTGGGCGATCCAATCATTGCAGCGAACGCACCCACATCCACCTGCATCGGCGATACGACAATACTGAACGCTACTACGGGCTTTATCAGTTACACCTGGAGTCCCTCAATCGGGCTTGCATCAAGCACTTCGGCCACGCCCGCCGCATCGCCACAGCAAACCACTACCTACACCGTCATTGGTACTGCAGCCGGAGGATGTACCGCATCTGCCACTACGACCGTCACCGTCAACAGCCTTTCACTATCCCCACTTGCTCCGTCAGCAATCTGCCTGGGCAATGATGCCACGCTCGTTGCCGATCCAGGACTGTCGATCTACACCTGGACCGCGGCGGGTTCAGTGGTGGGTGGAAATTCGGCTACGCTTACCGTGAGTCCGACAACTACGACTTCGGTACAGTTGCTTGCAATCGATAACAACGGCTGTTCGGACAGCACATCCACCGCCATCACGGTGAACAGTTTGGCGCTTACTTCACCCGGAAACCCCTACATCTGTATCGGTAGCAGTGCAACACTGGCAAGCACACCCGGGTTGGTGTCGTACCTGTGGAGTCCGGCTGGCGGACTCAGTTCGAGTACCTCTTCAAATCCGCAGGCCAGCCCTACTGTGATAACCACCTATACCCTCACGGCCACCGATGCAAACGGTTGCAGCGATACGGTGAGCAGCACTGTTTCTGTGGGCGATCCGGTCATTGCAGCGAACGCACCCACATCCATCTGCATCGGCGATACGACCATGCTCAGTGCCAGTGCGGGCTTCATCAATTACAGCTGGAGTCCCTCAATCGGGCTTGCATCAAGCACTTCGGCCACGCCCGCTGCATCGCCACAGCAAACCACCACCTACACCGTAACCGGTACTGCAGCCGGAGGATGTACCGCATCCGACACTGCGACCATCACGGTCAACAGCCTTTCGCTACCCGCACTGCCTGCTGCTTCCATCTGTGTAGGTGATTCGTTGTTGCTGAATGCCCCTGCAGGCCTGAGCAGTTATTCCTGGTCGCCGGCAGGCAGTCTGAATTCGGGTTCGGTTTCATCTCCCTGGGCTTCGCCGGTCACAACAACCGTGTATACACTGGTGGCTTCAGATGCGAACGGTTGCCGCGATACAGTGAGTACATCGGTTAGTGTGAACAGCTTATCGCTAAATCCCATTGCACCTGTTGCGGTTTGTCTTGGAGATTCCGTCACGCTCATTGCAACTCCAGCTTTATCCGCGTATACCTGGAGTCCTGCTGCGGGACTGAGTTCGGCTGTGAGCGCTTCGCCGCTTGCATCGCCTACGGTAAGTACGGTTTACACCTTACGCGCATCGGACAGCAACGGATGTCTCGACAGCACACAGGTGCTCGTCACCGTGAACACACTCGATCTGACAAGTTCCTCAGATACGTCCATTTGCATTGGTGGTGCGGCTACTCTACAAAGCACACCAGGCTTGGCAACCTATTCTTGGTCGCCAAGTACAGGACTGAGTTCCACCACCGTGGCCAATCCCATTGCAAATCCGACAACAAGCACAACCTATACGTTGCAAGCCGTAGACGCGAACGGATGCCGTGACAGTATTCGCCTTGTCGTGACCGTAAACGCTCTGAACCTCGTTGCAGGACCCGACACCGGCCTTTGTCCGGGTGAAACTGTACAACTCAATGCTACTCCGGGTTTAACTTCATACATATGGTCTCCGGCAATCGGACTCAGTTCTACAAGCCTGGCTTCGCCAGTCTGTACGCCGACACAAAGCACGGTGTACACCCTTACGGCAACAGACACAAACGGATGCAGCAGCAGTGCCGAGGTAACGGTAACCCTATACGATGTTCCTGTGGCGGCTTTCAGCTACCTTCCACAGGCTCCGACTATCCTTTTACCGGATGTACGCTTTTCCGACCTCTCCTCGGGAGCGACATCGTGGTGGTGGAGTTTCGGTGATGGCGCCTTTGCAACAGATCCTTCGCCGGTGCATGCGTTCGATTCCGCCGGAACGTATCCCGTCTGGCTTGTCGTTTCCAATGACGGCGGGTGCACCGATTCGACCTTGCAGATCATTGAGGTGAAGTCAGACTATGCGATTTGGCTGCCGAATGCCTTTACCCCCAACGACGACGGTCAGAATGAGTTTTTCAGGTCCGAAAGCTTCAATGTGAATTTTATTGAACTGCTCGTGTTCAACCGCTTCGGTGAGATGTTGTTCCGTTCTACGTCTCCATCGGAAGGATGGGATGGAAGCTACCAAGGGAATCCTTGTCCGGAAGGCACGTATGTATGCCTGCTGCGCTACACGGATCCCGATAAAGAGTTTCACGAAGCTAGCCGGCATTTTAGCCTACTGCGCTAATCCACGTTTTTCAAACAAGGGAGTCCTGGACCGAACAGCATACTTGCCTGATCGGCTCCTGCCCTAAGGCTAGGTACAATCGGTTGCTGTACTTAAATGTCTTTCAGCATCTGACTCAGATTATCGGTGAATCCGATTCCGTCGCCTACCCGCACTTTGCTGAGTTTGCCGTAGCTCACCAATCCCCAAAGGATGATTTCCTTGAGCAAGGCACGATCGGCGGGATCCGTAACGGGATGGTATTTATCGATGAGACTGTCCAGGGCGGGGACGCGGTCGAGTGTTGCACGGTACGTGTCGTCGTCAAGGTCTTCGGTCAGATCGCATTCACCGGAGTGATTTACAAACCAATCGATGATGCCGGTGTAGTAGGCTTTCGCCTCCTGCTTTTCGAGCTTGGGAATTTTCGGGAAGCTGGCGTCGTAGGTGCTGCGTACGGCTTCCTGGATGAGGTGCGCGGCTACAAAACGGGCGCCCTCCTGTTCTCCCTCGTAGGCAATCTCCATTTTGCCCGTGAGCGCGGGTACGATACCTGCGAAATCGCCCAAACGGACAGCAGTATGCTTTAGGTTGTGCTTTAAGGATCTCAACTCGGCGGAGCTGACCAGATTCTCATAGGCCGTAATGCTCATCCGTGCACTGATTCCGCTCTTCTCATCGACATACTCGCTATTGCGCGCCTCAAAGGCCACCTGTTCGATGAGCTGGCTGGCGATGTTCGGTACATGGACACGCGAGGACTGCTCAGGCAGCATTCGCACTTCCTGCGCAGTGATTTTAGCCGCAGTGGCAACGTCGGCGGGATAGTGAGTGAGGATCTGCGATCCGATACGGTCTTTTAGTGGCGTAACAATGCTACCTCGGTTGGTATAATCTTCGGGGTTGGCCGTAAAGACGAACTGGATGTCGAGCGGGAAGCGCAGTTTGAATCCGCGAATCTGAATATCTCCCTCCTGCAAGATATTGAACAGCGCCACCTGTATGCGTGCCTGCAGGTCGGGCAATTCATTGATGACAAAAATAGAGCGGTTGGCACGGGGGATGAGCCCGAAATGGATCACGCGCTCATCGGCATACGACAACTTGAGGTTGGCAGCCTTGATGGGATCCACATCGCCGATGAGGTCGGCCACGGTGACATCGGGCGTAGCAAGTTTCTCAACGAAGCGGTCGTTGCGGTGCACCCAGGCAATGGGGGTATCGTCGCCCTGCTCAGCCAGTACACTGCGCGCATGGTGCGACAAGGGTGACAGCGGATCGTCGTTCACTTCGGTACCGGCTACAACCGGCATCCATTCATCCAGTAGATTGACCAGCATACGTGCCAAACGCGTCTTGGCCTGACCGCGCAATCCAAGCAGGTTGATGTGGTGGCGGGAAAGAATAGCGCGTTCCAGTTCGGGGAGTACAGTGTGCTCATATCCGAAGATCCCGGGAAAAGGTTGTTCGCCCTTGCGCAGAGTCTTGATCAGATTCTCGCGCAATTCATCGCGGATGGTGCGCGAGCGGTATCCCGTGGCTTTCAATTCACCGAGGGTGTGTATTTGAGGATGCGATGTATTCACGTTGATGGTTTTGTATTTGCGTAAATGTGCTGTCAATTGCTCCGGACACTTTGCCGTGCGACCAGTTTCCAATTTCCGTTCTCCTGAATCCAGACGAACTGGATATCGAGCTGTAACTCGAGGGCTTTACTTTCGAGCAACATGGATACCGCCACCTGTGTGTTGACGACCGCCGTGTTTTGATACATCCGGATCTGCATGGAGCGCGTATCGATTTTCTGATAGTCGTGCTGTCGGCTCATGATGCTGCGGATCACTTCGGCCTTGGTTTGGTGTAATCCATTGCTGTGCCCGTAGGTGACCTCGCTGTCGAGCAGGCGATCCAGATTCAGGCTATCGCGCTCCAGCAGGGCATTGGTCAGCAGATTCATCTTCGAGGCGATTTCCTGACGGGACGTTTCGGCGCTTGTGTCCTGTGCACCGCTCAGTAGCGGAATAAACAGCCCCAGGAAAACCAGGATAAACAGGTTCCGTCGCCGTTGATTGATGTGATCAGCTGGCATTGTTCCTGCGGCGTTGGGTATAATCCTGAAAGATGAGTTGTCCGAGTCCTTTGAGTCCGGCGTAATAGGCCTTGCCCTGGTTGGCCTCGGTAAAACGGCGTACGAATTCCTGTAGATAGGAATCGCGGGCAATCATGAATGTGGTGATGGGGATGTGGAGTTTTCGGGCGCGTTGTGCTTCGGTATAACAGCGCTCCACAATGTTCTGATCGAGTCCGTTGCTGTTGAAGTAATAGGTACCGTCGGAATTGCGCAGGCAACTCGGCTTTCCGTCGGTGATCATGAAAATCTGCTTGTTGGTATTCCGCTTGCGCCTGAGGATGTCGATGGCCAATTGCAAGCCAGCCACGGTGTTGGTATGGTACGGCCCCACCTGCAGATACGGCAGCTCACGCAGTTCGATGGGCCAGGCGTCGTTGCCGAAAACAATGATATCGAGCGTATCCTTGGGGTAACGCGTACGGATCAGTTCCGCCAGGGCCATGGCCACCTTCTTGGCAGGGGTGATGCGGTCTTCGCCGTAAAGAATCATGCTGTGGCTGATGTCGATCATCAGCACGGTGCTCATCTGTGCCTTGTGGAAGGTATCCTCCACCACCAGATCGTTCTCGCCGATGCGGAGATCGTCGATGCCTCCGGATACCTGCGCATTGCGCAGACTCTCGGTCATGGATATCCGCTCCAAGGGGTCACCGAAGCGGAAAGACCGGAACTCGCCGGTGTGTTCATCACCTTGTCCGCTGTGGGGAGTTGCATGCTGACCGGTACCGGAACGCTGCAGCTTTCCAAAGAGCTGCTCCAGTGCCGATTGCCGGATCAACTGCTCCATTTTGCCGGTCAGTGCGGCGCCACCCGGACCCTTTTGCTCTTCATCGCGGATGTAACCTCTGCGCTTCAGGTCTTCGACAAAATCGTCGAGCGTATAATCGGGCTTCGACAACCCATACTCGCGGTCCAGCTCCTTCAGCCAGTCCATTGCCTCGTCAAAATCGCCGGAGGTATGCACAATCAGCTCCTTGAACACATCGAACAGCTGATCGAACGGATCCTGCTCGGGAGCCTGGTAAGGAGCAAAGGTGTATCCGGAGCGCATCAAAAAGGTAACAAGCCAAGCTCCACAAAGTTAAGGCCGGAGGCAGGCTTTTCAGCTGAGGTATCTCAGGTGCGTAATGCCGGATTTTTTGCTCATACGCTTCACAAGGTAGCCTACGGAGCGTCTCCCTGCATTTACGGGCTCCAGTTCAGCGATGTTGCAAGCATGGGTCCGAATCCCGTTCGAAAAAAGTACAATCAGGAACCAGTCAATCGGCACACAAGGCCATCCCCTCCGGATCGATTTGCATCACTCCCTGCGGGCAGCGCGGGCAGGGGCGTTTCCGGACATTCCAGCGGACCAAACCGCCCGTTTGCTCGCACGCCGGACACTCCTCCTCTGCAATGACCACCGGATGATCATCAAGCCGAATTCCTACCAGCACATCCACCAGGCTCCGGCAACGGGTACATGCGCAGGGAAGCGTAGGTCCGCTCATCAAAGCGTCCTTCTTACCGGATATCATACACGTATATCCGCATGCGTTGCATGTGAAGGTTTGGTGGAAGGCCATGGTTTATCTTACGTGTGTGTTCGGGACTCAGAACGAATTCGTTTTACAGGGGGTATTTGCAGTATACAAAACCGGTGAGTACTTATTTTATTCACTCCTTCTCCATTTCGCAGTGCCAGTTGTATCCCTCCAGCGCAAGTTCACTCCCATTCACCTTCACTTCGTATTTCCCGCCGCCACTGGCCGAGATGAACTGAAATCCGTCACCGGTTTTTTCAAGTGTGCCGTTCTCTGTCGCGCTACCGAAGTCGCCGTGGTCGTAATTCAACACCGCCGAGCAATCGGCGTTGATCTGGATGCTACAGGTTCCGCTCGAACTGCCCATCACCGATGTGCCGCTGTAGGTACCGCTAACGGTTGAACAAGCCGGGGGTGATTGGCAGGCGATGAGGGTGATGAGAAAAAAGAGGAATGTGAAAATGTGCTTCATGAGGTTGTTATGGGTTTTGTTCGATGATCCAATTGCTGATTTTATCTGCGATACCTTTCTGCATATCCTGCATGTCATCCTCAACAACAATCGGCAATAAACTGCACTTCTTCGCTTCTTCTCCCGGTTCGGTGTAGGTTCCGCTGATGCGTTCTCCACTACCAGGATAGACCAAGGCTACGCGATCGGCTTCGAAGTAGGTATGGTACACGTACATCTGTCGGAGGTCCTGGTCGCTGGGGCGGATTGTGTCGAGTAGTTTCCACTTGGTATCGATGATGAACTTTCCACATTCATGTTCGATGCAGATATCGGGGCGCATGTGTGCTGATCTCCCTTTGTCGGGTCTCCAGAATTCCATACGGTTCTGGGCGTTGATGAGGAGGCCTGGAATTTTGGGTACTAACTTTTGTTGCAAGGTTTTAAACACGAATCGCTCCCACAACAGGTTCATGTCGAAGAGGATGGCCAATACGTCGTGGTGTCCGCGGCTTACGTCAGGATGGTAATTCAACAAAAGCATACGGGCTATCTGTAAGGCTTGTCCGTAGTGCTGGGTATTTCGGTTGAGGATGATGCGGGAAAAAAGGGCCGGTGTGACTTTCACATCGGTTTGCTCGGGGAAATCGAGGAGGAGCCTGTCGATGCGGCTTTGTAATGTAGAGGCATTGTTGATGCGAGAAAGAAGTTTCAGTGCCTTGTACAGGACCTGATGCAACACATGGTCGCGGGAGAATTCGGAGTAGGCGCTGTACACCCTCTCCTGGTGTACCACGTTGTAGCGGATGTGCTTGCTGAAGACGATGCGTCCTTTGACGCTGTGGAGGTTACCTTCGGTCTTGCGGTATTTCTTGGCGAGGCCGCGGTGTAGCAATCGCTCCAGCTCGCTTACATAACGTTCGAAGTACAGTTGTAAAAGCGCGTTGGGTTTCAACTTCAGGCGACTCGAACTCGGAGCCGGCAAATCCATGATGCCAGAAGCACGGAGCATCCCGATAAAAATCCTACGCCAGCGGTCGCTATCCTGTCCCTGATCGGCCTTGGGGAGGATTTCAATCATCAGGTTGCCCACCTGCACTACCCCTACGTACTCGTTAAACTTTACGCCCTTATGGATGAGTGCGAAATACGGAAAGTCCGGTTTCTCACCGTGGAATCGCTGTAACGCCTCAAGATGGATTTTGTCAAAACCAGCCTCGTCCAGTCGCAGCGACTGGTGCTCGAATACGGTGATGGTCTTGCTCATTGGCGGATTACCTGCCGGTCATCAACTGCTTCAAGGCTTCTTCGAACTCCCTGTTCTCTTTTTCCAATTCTTCTCTCGTGCCGTCTTTATCTTTAATAGGCCATTTGATGTGATAAACAGATCGTCCGGCCAATTCATCCGAATCTTCGTAAGGGAATTCTGCAAAAATGCTCCTTGAACCTGATGATTCTTTTATTCCAACAAATCCCTTCCCCAACACCAATCCGATTTTTCCATAATCCCCAAAGAAGTATTCTTGCAACAAGGGGATGATTTTGTTTTGGAAAGTCTCCTTTAGATCCACGTTCTTATCCATGAAATAACTGTGCCCGATAAGGTGGTCACGGTCCAGCAGTTTTTCGATGCGGTCGTTGATGGTGTTCAACAGTACTTCGATGTTCACTCCGTATTCGCTCCTCTTTAATTCATCCAATGTGTAATTGGGAGGCATCTCCACAAAACTGAAGCGGCGACGCAAGGCCGTATCCAATGCTTCCACGCTGCGGTCGGCGGTATTCATGGTGCCGATGATGTAAAGGTTGGGCGGAACACCGAAACGACGTTTGGAATACGGAAGAACAACCTCCATCCCCTCATTGCTTCCCAAACGCTTATCGGATTCGATGAGGGTGATAAGCTCTCCGAAAATCTGGGAGATGTTACCGCGATTGATCTCGTCAATGATGATGACCACAGGCGGTGAGGCTTTGCCATTCTCAAGAATCGCTTTGGTATATACTCCCTCATTGAAGTTCTTGCACATCTGCTCAATGGGCAAGTCTATTTCTAGATGATCCTCTGCATTCGTATTATAATCGCGAGCAAAACGCTGCTCAAATTCCTTTAAATCCTTGAACACAGCATAGAAAACTGAACTGCTGTGGCTAGTGTCAACAGTTTCCTTAATAGCATTCAGGTTTGTTATCTCCCCAATCTGTTTGTAACGGTCGTAGAGTTTTTGAATGTTCTCTTTCGTTAATGGAGAAGCTGAAGTTTTACGCACCGAGTTTGGAGTACCGGCTAGCAGCGATCCGTTGGGTTTTATCTCCTTTAAAACTATATCCTTGCCTGTCAGGGTGGTAAGTTGGGGGCGTTGCTTTTTGTCTAATTGATCCTGTAACTCATCCGTAAATGCCTCATACAATTCATCGAATGTATAGGGCTTCTTTTCGCCTCTAAACTCAAGGTGCTCGATGTAGCACAGGTAAGCAGCACGTGCACAGCATTGTTTGAAGACCCCGTCAACTACATGATAATTTATCCCTCCGGTGGCATTTTCGGTGTCCGGTTTTATTCCTTCAATAAAATCCTCATAACTCATACTCTGGTGAAACGTGGTGAACACGATACGTCCCTGCTGCACATAGTGGTCGAACCGTTCACGCTGCAAAGGACGGTGGTTACTTCCGGCTGCATCATCGCCTAGACATGCCAGGGCTTTATCAATCGTGCTGAACGTTTTTCCTGTACCCGGTGGCCCATATAGGATGGTATTTAGATTGCTATTGGGCTTCTTACCTTTTTCAATTAATGTCTGAGGCATGTCTTCTTCATGGATGTTCAGAAGTTTCTTTAATTTATCTACATAGTCAGGATACTTGCTAATGTTGGTCAGTGTTTTAAGCACAATACGCCCGTCTGGCTCTTCCCTCTCATCCCTAGCCTTCCATGTCACAGTACGGTAACTGCAATAATCCTTCAGGGTTGAATCGTATTTGTATTCGGATGTCACAACTCCATATCCTATATACTCTTTTGCTCCTCGCTTCGCAATCACAATATCACCCGGCTTCATCACATGACCGAACTCATAATTAGCCAAAACGGCATTCATCATGCCTCCATCGGCATTGTGTTTGCGGCGTAATGTAGCCTGGATTTCCTCTTTGGTTTTGTATTGTCTCAAATCCCCCAATTCCGGCCAGCCCATGCGCATCACTCCGTCATTATAAAATTGTTCCCACATGCTAGCCCTCTCGCCGGGTGCATATAGCCAATACGTGCGTATGGATTTGTTTTTATAATCGGAATCTTCGTACTCTTCTTCGCCCTCTACATCTGTTGTTTCATCCGCATTGATTTTCCACAGTGGTTTAACCCGATCAGAATAGACAAATACAGTCAGGGTCCTTGCGTTTCCCCTCGCGGCTATTTTTTGAAACTGCTCTAGTATGAATTTCTCGCTCAAGACAATTTTATTCCCCCACGATAGTTGCGAAAATCCGGCCATGTCCGGATGCCCCAGATAGGTCATCAAGGCTATCCGGTCGTTGAGCGAGACTATGCTCAAGGTTTCGAATATATCTAATCCTGCCAGTAGGGTGTTTATTCCATTGGCAGAGGCTCCTGTTAAATGGTTTTTCCACCCGAGGTTGATCTCAAAAAGCTTATCCAATAATGCGGCTTTTTGCCGGGCATCCTTCTCATTAATTATTCGGTTGATCAATTCATAGTGTGCCTCATTGCTTTTGATGTCCCTGAATAGTTTATACCACTTCAGCTGCGGAATCATAGCCCTGGTCACTACCTCATCATCTTTGGTATTTCCTCTGGCATTCCGGTCCAGTATCCGGATGATATCATCCATCTCCGCATCGGTTAGCGGCGCTGAATCTTTTGATCCTATTCTCGTACTCCAGAAAACCTTCAGCTCGCGACTTTTCTCATCCCAGATGGTGTTTTTGGATTTCTCATTGTAGCCTTTGATGAAATCGTTAAACAAGTCTTTTATATTCGCTTGCATAGTTTATAGGGGTTTTTGAAGGTATCCATGTGAGCGATGGTCCTTGTCGAGAATTTTCGTCCAAAAATCGCGCATATCAGTTCCATGGCATGTCCCACTTATTCGTGAAGGTTGTTGTGGGGAGTAAGGCGTATGTTGTTCTTTCAGGTCTATTTTTAGGATATCGAACTCCTAATTCTGCTCATATTGATAATGGGAAATATTAATGACAATTTCAACGGTCCGGTTCAGCAAAATAAAGTTTAAAACTGGATGTTGTAAATCATGTTTCAAACTAGAACAACTCACCCGTTACAACGTGTAGGTGTTTTTCAAGGATTTGCAATTCCTCTTTTTGTGCATCGGTAGCCAGGTAAGCGGTTTGTGCTGTCATCCCTCCTTTCGTTGGAATAAACTTAACATAAAGGTGTTTATGGTTAAGCGACCAGGATTCCCGTTCGGGTTCATTGGTCTTGTTGCGGATAGCTTCCTCTAAAATGAGGTATTCGCCTTCCCGGTGCCAGCGGGTTGTATTTTGGCTTCTGCCGGTTTTCCGGAGCAGATGTCGTCCGTTCCGGTCCGGTCTGCTGTATTCCATGTTCAGATCCGATAGCTCGATATCCTGTTTATCCATGAGGATCTGTTCCGTCATATCTGCACAGTGTATCAAGTGAACCAAGGCATGTTCAAGCTCATGTATACTTAAAGGGTTTTCTCTCAACTGCATGTAGAATAGCGGCAACTCACAGGACATATACAGCCCCCAATGGGTTGAGGAACTTTGTCCCGTTATATCAAGGCACATCTTGATTCCTGGCCCGTACTCTTTCATGATATCCTGGTTTTCATAAAAGCGTTTTCGGACGAGCTTCCAGTATGTGGCCTGCGCCAAAGGTGTCTTCATGCGGAGGCAATAGACTGGCTCCTGCCTGTATCCACTACCGATTGGGTCATACACATATTCAATAATAACCGGCTGACGGCGGTCGTTGCTGAGTTGGGGGTCGACGATAATTTTGTAGTTCTCCTTTTGCTGTACGACGTATACCTCCGGCTTGATCTCATCCAATTCGCGAATTGCGTGGATGATCGATGCGCTGAATTGTTCAAGGTAATCGATGGGGTGGTCAATGGTGGTTTTCAGAATACCCCGAAAGGATTTCATGTCCACCGGATAGGGGTCTGGTTTAAAACCACGACTGGGTTTTCTCAAATGTCCTGTCCAATCATCGTTCTGGTTTTCCTCCAATGCATACCGATCCAGGTCGGGCATGACCTTCCCTTTGTCGATCAGTTCTTCTGCCTGTGTCTTGCGTTTGATGAAGCGTGATAAATGTTCCTGATCGACTGTGTCCTTTAAATACGGGTAGTAAATCGGTAAGCTGCTTGCCACATTGTTGTTAAGATCTCGTTCAATCAATCCGAACATGCGATCGATGCGGCCAATGCGTTGCTCATTATCCCCCGGAGTCCATGCCGTACCATAATGGTAAATTGTTTTGCAGAAGTACTGTAAATTGACACCCTCCTGTAGTACCGAGGTAGCTACTAGGATGTCTGGGAAAAAGGGTGTATTAAAGGACAATATAACCTGCTGGTTCTTATTGTCTGCATTGTAGGGATAAATGGGTTGCGCATTGTTGAAATTATCCCATTCATGATCCAGCAATCGGATTTCTTGGCCGATTCCGAAAACCTTGGTATGGATATTTCGAAAGTGCAGGATACAATCGCTAATCTGGTTAAAAAGGCGTGTATGAACGAGTCGTTCCCGAACGAGTTCCGTGAACCGTTGATAGCGCTTGAGCGGTTCGCCTTGATTGCCAGCGCCGGCCTCTCCATAAGCTATGTAGAGCCAAACAACGCCTTCTGAAGCCAGCAAGGTTCCTTTCTCTATAAATGAGGCAAGGCCCTCGTGTTGATACGGACTTAGACGGGCGTAAGCAGAACGGATCTCGGCAATCGCTTTTCGGGTGAGTGTAGATTGTTCCAGTACTTCCCAATAGATGGTCAGCAGTGTTGATAAGGGCTTGCCGCTTAACTGCTGGGAGAGTCCAAGCGGAGTTTTGTTGAGTACACGACTCTGAATGTCTTTCGCAACTGCAGGGTCAGCCAGTGTACTAACGCGCTGCAATAACGCAGAATAATAATAATGCTCCTTGGTTTCCCGCTTGGTCTCTTCAAAACGAAGCAGTGAAAATTCCCGATACGGTGCTTCCGCATAATCGGCTGCCGGACTGAAAAAAAGGCTGAACACATTTCCCTTGGAGGCTCGAAAAGCGTTCCGAAAATTGGATGCATCGGTCGAGCGAATGGA
>Ga0315902_10005865_pt1 | contig 17187 bp, 12 predicted proteins | sample LakEriMetagenome_9_FD_203523 | JGI IMG/M metagenome (GOLD analysis project Ga0315902, IMG submission 203523) | Freshwater fungal communities from buoy surface, Lake Erie, Ohio, United States - Buoy 12 MA117 | ecosystem: Environmental > Aquatic > Freshwater > Lake > Lake biofilm | place: USA...
CGGACATTGAACAAGATCTCAGGGACATTGGTGCCGGTGAACGGAGGACGGCCGGAAAGGGCGGTGTAACAGATGGCACCCAGTGCATACAAGTCGCTGCGGAGAGTTACCGGCTTGCCCTCCGCTTGTTCCGGAGACATGAAATCTGCCGTCCCCAACACGGAGCCCGGCACCGTTTCCTCCGAGGCTCCAAACAGCTTGGCGATACCGAAGTCGGTCAGTTTGATATGCCCCTCGGTGTTGACCATCAGATTGGCAGGCTTCAAATCTCGATGGATGATTCCGAGATCGTGCGCATGTTTGAGTGCACTTCCGATCTCGATTCCCCAGTCGAGTACCTTTTCCCAGCGAAACTTTTTCTCGCGACGAAGCATCTGATGGAGGTTCTCGCCAGCGACGTACTCCATCGAGTAGAAGAGCAACCCTTTTTCTTCGCCGAACCCGATCAATTGCACGATGTTCGGATGCTTGAGTCGCAGCAGCGTCTGGATCTCCGCATCGAACCGGCGCCGAAACCGAGCGTGCTGAGCGATGTTGGCCGAAATCACCTTGATCGCAACCACGTCCTTCGTTTTGGCGTGGACTCCTTTGTAGACCGTCCCCATCCCGCCCTGGCCAAGGGTGCCGACGACATGGTAAGGACCGATGACTTCAAAATCGTACGACACGGAGGACTCGCCCTTCCAACGGCTCAAAAAAGCAACGCCTTAACCAAGCAATGCTTCATTGTAACGGTCGGCGCCGATTATTTGAGGGTCCACTGCGTGTAGGAACGGCGATTCCCAAATTGGCGATGCCAATGCATGGACGGCTTGGACCCAAACCAACCATACGCGTACGGTTGAGCGGGTTTGGCGACGACGAGCGGTTTCGAAGGCTCTGGAAGCGTCTCCGCGAAATGCCCCGAGTCGGTCCGTTGCAAGATGCGGTATTCCCGGGACCCAGTGGGGTTTTGAGCAACCACCGCACCGCTGGCTGTCGCAACGAATACCAGACAAAACTTCAAAAAGAATGGGATCAATCGCATCGCTATCCTCGCCCTTGCCTCTCGAAAACCGCTCGCTCGCCCCGGCGCTCACTCGGCCAACGACGATCCCGTGCTTTTCTCTCTTCGGATCATCGCGCCCACACCTCGCGGGCCTGCCGACCAATCCCTCCCAAAAAGTCACGGAATTGGGGGGAGTTGCGGTTTAGGCAAGCGAGAACGGCACCCAGAATCTCCTTCCAGCAGGGGGCGGGACTTGACGGCAGGCTGATTGGTTCTAAACTCGACTCGTGGCGGGTTTTTTCCGCTTCCCACCCTGCGGTCGTGGCGAAATTGGCAGACGCGCTAGCTTGAGGGGCTAGTGGTAGAAATACCTTGGAGGTTCGAGCCCTCTCGACCGCACTCTTCTTCTCCCCTCGCGTTTTCTTCTCTCGCGAGTGTTTTTGCTCGCATGCGTGCGGGGCCTATCCGGTCGGTCACTTCGCCAACCATTCGATCCAACCCTGCCGCAGTCGATGCATCTGCTGTGCATCCACGCCAGAGTAATCGTTCCATGAAGTCGGTTCGTTGAAATTCCCTTGAGCATGAGAGTTCGCGTGCAAACGCAATTGAGGGCGTAGCCACTCTCCGAAAGCATAGCGGCTGACTCCCCCCTTCACAGCCAATTGAGCCAGCAACTCGGTGTCCTGTTGGCCGTAGCAATACGCCTTGAGTCGGACGGACGGAATCGGACCCTGCCGAGGGTCTGTCGGATGGGGGTAGAAAAGAGATAACTCATCAGCCTGCTTCCAGGAATTCGCATTCCCGATCGTCTGCCACGGAAGGATGCCGTCCGCACCTTGACACCACGCATCCCAGCTCCATGCAACCGCCATGCAATTGCTCGTGCCGATCGGATTGTTGCCTCCATAAACCACAACGGTTTGGGAGTCTCGAAATTTTCGGGTGAGAACCAACGGTCGATACTCTTGAAAGGAAGGAAACGAAATGACGTAGTACTCGGATAGCCCATCGAGCGTGTCGCGTTGCCATTGGGGTCGCGAAATATCGACTCGAAAGAGCAATTGGGCGGCATCCTTGTCATTCTTTCGCGCTGAGCGAGTTTGTCCTTCCTTGGTAGCGCGGCCAAAGTAAGTCAATGCCCAGTAATCCTGAAAGTTCGCGGGTTCATCCAAAAGCCAAGGGGAGGAAGCGCGAGACCATCCCCGCTGCTTGTAGTCGACTTTGTTGTTCAGATAGACTTGGAATCGAGTCTCGTGCCAACCCTGGCTCTGAAAGTGATCAGCGTATTGCTCCACCGCGGATACAAAAGCTTGTCGATAACTCTCCGGAAATGCGCGATCCGCCCAATAGTCGCCGTTGTAATTTCCCTCCATCGGACTGGGCCAATTCTCATGCATCGGCAGATAAAAACATTCGATCGGAATCTCGCCGCGCGGCAAATCTGCAAAGGCGCGGCCGCTGAATAGATCGCGGTAGTGGGCGTCGTACGCTTGCCAATCCATTTGACCATCTCGCCATATAGGGCAACGATTGGCAGCCAAACGGCCGTCTTGAAAATAGGGGAGACGGTTGACGACCACGCGATGACGATTTCCCAAGCGGTAGTAATCGATGTCGTTCTCTGGTAGATCATAGCAGTTCATCTCCGGCAAGAACGACAAACGATCGGGAAGCACGACATCGTGAACGCGCAGCAGGATTTCAAGCTCGGTGCGGGATGCGGATTTTTCGAGAATCAATCTGCCGCGGTAGTTACCCGGAGCTGTCGGCTTGGGAATGTACGACTCCACTAGCCAACTTTGGCCCTCCCCGGTCGCAGGTTTACCTCGCTCCAGTATCCATGCCACGCGATTCGATCCTTGAGCCATCGGGATCAACGGGTCGGGGATCCGTTCGGATTGTCCCGGGACGCATCCATAGCGAAAGCATTCGGTGCGCAAGCCATCGACGTTGCCGATCGGTCCATCCCACTCGATGCGGCATGAAATGCCGTCAACGGGGCGTTGAGATGCCAACTGGAATCCTATCCAAGCGCCTCGAGAGGCATGCAGCGTGATCTGCTTGTTCGCTGCATTCCAGAGATGGTTTTCCACCAGGTATGATTCTCCCTGAGCTGGAATGATGCGTTGGGAATCCGGTAACCAGAGATCGAGCGGATCCACGATTGCCCACTTCGAGTCGGCAGCGCTGAGACAGCGAGACCAGTTCGTTCGGTTGGACTTGAGTTCGGTGTCAGGCGGTCTCTGAAAGGGAGGTAGCCCGACGATCTCGGGTGCGCTGGGCAATATCTCGATTTTCGACGGCGCAGTCGCTCGTCCAAGCCGATCCAACGCGACGATCGAAATGGTCGTGGGTGAAGTGAACCGACGGCCTGTGAGCCAGGATTCGAGATTCATGACATACACGCCGTTGCGATGGTCTGACCACGAAGGGACCTCGGTCGCAGGAATCGATTCACCGTCGATCGTGGCGCGAAAGCCGAGTAGTTCATCCAGGTCTTCGACTGGCATGCGCCATTGCAAACGCCGCCAAGGTGACTCGCGATCGGCGGAACGCCATCGCAGCTCCGAGGGCGCTTCGAGCGATGCGATATCGGAAGACTTCCGCGCGCTCTCTCCCAATCGCACCATCAGGTACGGGGCGCTATGAGAATTGGAATTGCTGCTGAAGACGTAGCGATTGGGAAAGAATTTGTATCGAAAGTTCTCACCGTTGCGGGTCCAGGTGCTGCCTGTGTCGTCCATGAGCACGATGCCGAAGCTGAGCCCTGCAGATCGGGCGCGAAGCACTTTTTCAGGAACGGCGATCTGTACCCATCCGTCTCCAGTCTGCGGGACTTGTTGAAATTTGAGAATTGCGTTTGATGCTGGTATGGCATCGTTGGAAGCATAGAACGAGCCGCCGTTGCCGATACATACGGAGGTCATATCGGGGCCGTGCCATTGTTCGGTAGGATGCACTCGATGGGCAAACGTCGAGACGCCGTCAACGACTTGGTATCCGGTCGCTTCCCCTTCGACCCACTGGGTCGTGATGGTGCTGACGGTCACCCGTTCGATGGGTTCGTCGCCGGTTACTTTCAGCAACAAGTGCGCTTCGAGAATCTCGCGATCGACCAGCTTTTCGGGGTCGAAGTCGATGATGGAAAGTTCCTGGATCGATTTGATTTTTAATCGAGTCGCACCGCCGTTGGAGCCATTGGCTTCCGCGCCCACGCCAGAGAGCCATGTATCGCGAGTGATCGGCAAGCGAACCCAGTCGTCGCCGCGAACCGCGACTCCCAAGGAGGTGCTCAGCAGCGATACAGCAAAAAACCTGACTATCAATACATGGATTTTCATGGAAGGTACCATCACGCGAAGTGGATTCGTGGGAGCCTCTATTGTAATTCCCGCTCGATCCAACCGACGAACCGATTTTGATCGTCCCCACTCCAAGACCGTTTCGACCGCTGCCAACCGGTGGAGAGGAAACGACTACCCCACCCATCCAGAGAATTACCACGAATCACGAGTATCGCCCGTACCGACGGTTCGATGAAGCCAGGCACCTGCCTGGCGCGAGTGACGGTACTCCGGGACAAGGCCGACACGGCCCCCCAAGAAATCCGTTGGGCAGTCGTGTGCTCTCACCTTTGAGATGCCGCCGAACGATGGCGGCCTTTTCCTCCACCGGTTGAGGGCATTACGACGGACTAGAAGTTTATCGTGCACGTTGCGGTCATTGAATCCGGGTATTCGTGTCTCGCACTTGAGACATCGCTGGCACCCAAGACATGGTTTTGCTCGGACTTGCAGACTAGCCCTGGAGGGCATAAGCTGTCGCCATGGCAACGATTTCTTGCATTCAAACCGAGATCGTGTCGCAGCATCTGATCGCTCGTGACACATGGCAAGTGCGCGTGCGAGCCCCTGAGTTGGCCCGTTCTGCGCGCCCCGGTCAGTTCTTCATGGTCCGTTTGGCTCATTGCAACGATCCGCTCATCGGCCGCGCCCTGGCCCTCTACGATGTGCATCACGATGCGCATGGCGAACGGACCGATCTGAGCTTGGCCTATGTAACCAAAGGAAAATTCACTACCGCTCTCGCGCGATGCGGGGTGGGAACTCCTCTCGATTTGTGGGGTCCGCTGGGGAACGCTTTTTCAACAGAACCTTGTGCGCATCTGGTGATGGTCGCCGGCGGCGTCGGGATCACTCCGATGCTAACGCTGGCCAGCGCTGCCCTCGGCGAGGAAACCTTCGGTCATTCCACCGAAGCTGTCCCGTTCGCCAAACGCGTCAGCCTCTGCTACGGAGCGCGCACCGGCGAATACCTGGCAGGTCTCGATGCATTCACCGCCCGAGGGGTCGAAGTCCACATCGCGACCGAGGATGGATCGCTCGGCCATCGCGGTCGCGTGACCGATGTCCTGCATTACTTGCTCGACACCTCCAGCAAAGGCGTGCGCATTGCCTGCTGTGGCCCCGAGCCGATGATGGAGGGGGTCAGCCAGATCGCCCACCAGCGCGGTGTGCCGTGTGAGATTTCGCTCGAAACGCCGATGGCGTGCGGGATCGGGATCTGCTTCACGTGCGTCGCCAAGATCCGACAACCCGACGGCTCCTGGGATTACCGTCGCACCTGCGTCGAAGGACCCATCTTCCCCGCCGAAACGATCGTTTGGTAAAAGAGCAGGCTCGATCCCGACTACCCATCCGTTTGCTGCTTGGCTCCGACTCTGCGTCCCAGCGGCTCTGCGAGAGACACCTTTGATAGAAGAACGAGGCCGGGAAGATACCCATCTACCCCTGACTCGTCCCCGGATAAGCTACCGACGCAATGCATGTCCTTGTTTTTCATCCAGCGGAAGCCGGGACAGCTGCGCTGGTGTTTAGCCTTTAGGCGATTCTTTGGGGGGAAACCGGCTGAAGCCGGGACACCAGCGCGCTACGAATTGCCGAATAAATTTAAATACGGGGGTGGCATGCATTATTCGCTCCATGGATCGATCAAACGTTCGATCGAACGCGTCGTCGCCAGATAAAACCGTCGAGGATGTAGTGGGTGATCTGCGGCAAGGCGAGCAGCGGCACCAAGATCGAGTGGAAGGCTGCCCAATTCTGCGGCGAGCCGAACAACCAACTCCGCTCATGCCACACGCCGACGTCCCACAAAAACTCTTCGAAATAGGCCAATCCCCACAGAATCGCGAGGTAGGGAACCCAGCGACTGCGCTGCCCCAGGACCGAACGGCTCGCACTGCGTTGTTGCACCCAGTAAACGAGCACCAAGTACGGGACGCCGTGCGTGATCACATTCGTTACCGTGAACGCGTAATCGGAATCCAACGCGATGATTCCGACGTACCAACACACAACCGTCGTCGCGAGCATGATCTCTTTGCCAGGATTGAACCGACCATCCATCCACGACCGCTTCAACACCCGTAGACAATACAACCCCAAGGCGATCCCGTAGACCACCGCGGCAACATCCGATAACCACAACGGCAACGCGACGAAGTCACCCTCCAGGAACCAAGCAAACTTCCTCGGCAGATGCGTATGCCAATAGACCAGCGGATAGACCGTGGCCATGTAGATCGCAACGGTATCGAGCCACCAACCCAGGCGTCCGGTGTCTCCTTCCTTGGCTCGATACAGCGCCATCCACCCATATTGTTGACGCACGAAATGAAAGACGGCGAGGTACGCGAGCGCGCGCCAAAAGACCATCGCTCCTTGTTGGTACAGCCACCAGGCGATCGCAAACCCGAGGAGAGGAGTCAACCCGTACAGCCACGGATGCCGTTTTAGTTCCTCGGGAACGAAGTAAACGCGGAATCCGGTCGCGTACACATGGGCGACATCGATCAAGAGGATCGTGGCGATCCAAATCCAATCGGGGGTGTCTGCGTCGATCAGCCCGAGCGGCTCACCCAGTGCCAGCAAGCCGAGCGCGGCCACCGCGCTCCCGAGGAACGCGAGCAAGTCCAGCTGGGGATTGAACAGCCACGGATACCGAGAGCCTCCCTCTGCGATGGCCATGGACGTTGTTGTCGAACTGGTGCTGGCCATGTCAGATGCGATCCCCGAGGATGCCCAGGACTTCGTCTGCGGCGCGGACGCCGTGATAGAACGCTTCCTCCATCAAGGCAATGCCGCTCAGGTCGGAGTGGGCGAAGTGAATATTCCGGTCCGGCTTGGCGGCGGCTTGCCGCGCATCGCTCCACACAAACCCGGTGTAAGGCTCGACCATCGCATGCCCCCAACGCATGATATCGACCCGCGTCACCAACGAACGGATCTCGGGGTGGGCGATCTCCAAATCGGTCAGAACCAAGTGCACCCAATCCGCCCACTTCACCTTGAGAAGATCTTCACGCGAGAATCGTGGCGTTGCATCCGCGAAGGGATAGTACCAAGTCCAAACCGTCGGCCCATGATCGCGACCCGATTGATGCGTCGAGACGACATAGCCGAGGGACTTGCTCTCATAGAAGATGTTGTCCCAGCAGACCGGAAAACCGACGTCGTGCGGCCGATCGCGCAGGTGGACGTTTGCCACCAGCCACCCACTGTATCGAAACGGGGGGGCGTTGGCTCCAACCCCTTCGCGAAAACGATCGATGACATGCCTGGCGATGAATTGGGGCGCGGCAACGATCACGCGCTTGGCTCGGTAGCCGATCCACTCTTCGTTCTCTTTATCATAGACCGCCAATTCGCAACGCGCATCGCGACCTGAATCCGCCGACGGTTGGATTCGATAAACGAGTTTGCGCGATTGAATTCGAGATTTCAGTTTGTCGCGCAGGTATTCGACGATCCGTCCGTTGCCCGAGGGCCAAGTGATAACATCCTGCGATTGGCGCGATTCGCGGCGCAAGCGACTCGCGTAGTAAAGGATCCCTGCCCAGGCGCTGGTGCGATCGATCGACAGTCCATAGTCATCGCGGCAAGCGTAATCGACGTACCATCGCAGGCGCGGCGAATCCCAACCCTGTTCCTGCATCCATTGCAGCATTGAAATTTGGTCGAGCGATCGGGGTTCCGGATCGTCGGAGCAGTGGGCGATCGGGAGGGCGAACCATCGCTTGCCGTTGGCATCGCGCTTCAGAGCCCAGGCCAGCATCCGTTCGTGAAAATCAGCGACTTGGTCGAGGTCGTCCTGGGATGCGCCTTGGACCGGGAAGAGTCCTTCGCGCCATGTGCCTTCGGCATATATCCGTTCCTCCGGATCTCGGCAGAGGTATTCCTCCGCGATGATCGGATCGCCATCGGGAGCAATATTCTCAACGACTCCCATCTCTTGCAAGAATTCGATCAGGGGGATGTTCTCGGGGAGCGGGGTCGTGATGTAGTGGGCTCCCCAGGGAAATTGAAACGACTCGCGACTGCCGCTGCTGGAGGTGCCTCCGACACGATCCTCCAACTCCAACAGCACGAAGTCCGAATATCCCGATCGCTGCAACCGCCAACCGGCGGTCAAGCCTGCGATCCCACCCCCGACAATCGCGACCGGAACTTCGTTCCACTCGCGGATCGCTGCGATACTCGCACCGTGGTCGCGCAGTCGGTGTCCAGTCTCGAAATCGGGACTGAGCAAATCGCCTTCGATCTCAGCGGTCTCGGTCTTGGAACACCCGGCGAGCGTTGCCGCCGAGAGCCCCAGCAACGATCCGATCAACTCGCGGCGACTAATCGTACCCATGCCACTCCTCGTCGTAGTACCGCACCAAGACCTGATTGTCCAAGCGATTGACGTCGGAGTCCAAGCGAGGAATATCTCGCGGCAAGACGAACAGATGCTGCAGATTGCCGTTACTCAAGAATCGAAGCTGGTCAGCGGCCAGCGGCAGATGAAAGGATTCGACATTCGGCTGGGTGAGACTCGCCAGGGCGTATCCCCAGATACCGAACGACGGGACGGTAGTATGGAATGGGCGAACATGAAAGCCGACCGATTCCAGCGTCTTCACCACACACCAATACGATTTGGGAGCGACCAGCGGCGAGGTGCATTGAATGCTGACCAGCGCGTCCGGATGCACTTTGTTTTTCAGCTTTCGGAAGAAATGGCTCGTATACAGTTTTCCGACCGAGAAGTTGCTCGGATCGGGAAAGTCGATGATGACGGCGTCGAAGGGATCTGCGGTTTCATTGATCCAAACAAACGCATCTTGATTCCTGACTTGGACTCGAGGGTCGAGCAGCGCGGAGTTGTTGAGCTGCACCATGGGCGGGAAGCTCTTTGACAATTGCGTTACCTCTGGATCCAGATCGACCAGCAGCACCTCGCGCACGCTCGGGTACTTGAGGATTTCTCGCACGGCGAGCCCATCGCCGCCTCCCATGACCAGGACCCGCTCGGGTGGGCGGGGGCCGAGCATCGCTGGGTGGACAAGCGCTTCGTGGTACCGGTACTCATCGATCGAATTGAACTGGAGATGGCCGTTGAGATACAGCTGAAAACCCCCTCGTTTGTTCGTGATCGCGATCCGTTGATAGGGAGAATGGACCGTGTGGATGACGTTTCCACCGAGCGAGCTTTCTTCGGCCAACAGGGTCAATTGATCCGCTTTGAGCAGCGCGATCCCGAGCAGGACGAGCACGATCGCTGCGCGCCAGCGAAGGCTCGCCACATGCCGAGGAGTCAGGAGCGGGAGAAGCAGAAACGTGCTCCACAACCCGACACACGCGTTCAGGGCTCCGAAGACGAGCGATGTTCGGACCAACCCCAGGTAGGGCACGAACAGGAGCGGGAACAGGAGCGACGCGATCAGGGCACCAATGTAATCGAATGCCAGAACCTGCGAGATCAGGTCGCTGAAATCGAGGTGTTCCTTCAGGATTCGCATCAAGAGGGGCAACTCAAGTCCAACAAAAACGCCGATGGTGAACACCATCCCGAGCAACAGCGGTCGGAACCAGTCGACCCACGGAAAAACGATGAAAAGCAACGGCGCGGAAATCCCACCCAGCAGGGCGAGCGCCAGCTCGATTTCGATGAAGGTCCGGGCCAGTTGACGCTCGACGTAACGCGACAACCACGCACCCACTCCCATCGCGGACAGATACGTGCCGATCACCAACGAGAACTGGGTGACCGAATCCCCCAAGACGTAACTGGCCAGGGTGCCAGCCAACAATTCATAGATGAGTCCACAAATCGCGATGACCAGGACATTCAGGTAGAGCAGGAACAGCGGCGCACGATTCAGCATCGATTGCGTTAGCCCAGAATCGATGCTGCGATAATGACGGAGATCCCCAGCACGATCGCTCCAACGATGATGGCGAGGGCGGTATTGTGCTCATCGACGATCTCCTTGGTGATCGAAAAACGTGTGAGTTTTTCCATCAACAGGATCGCCAGAAACAGAATCACAATCCCGAATACGGAAAAGATCCCTGCCGCAATGAAGTGGTATCCGAGCGACTCGGACCTGGCTTCGCTGACCAATGTCTCCAGTTGCGCTATGGGCGCCAGGCAGCGACCACCGAACGAAAGCAATTCCAACATCACTTACCTCCTCCCCAAAACCCACCTGAAGTACGGCCGTACGATGTGCCGCGATTGTAAAAATAGGACCCCGACCTGTTTGACGACGTCATGCTCGGTGTCTTCCAACCGTTGTATGCCGCGAATGCAAACCATCCGCAAACCAAGATGCCGATCAACAGATAGCAATTAAATGTTGTGTTCATCGCTTCCTCTTCTCGACCTCTTAACTCTCGCCATAGGGACTGTAATCGCTGTTCCGCCAGCGCTGTCTCTCAAAAGAATGCACATACAGTAACACACACGCCGGAAACGCGGTGACGAGCCCAATACCGAGGATCAAAAATAAGATATCTGGGCGTTTCGCGGGTTGAAGCCAGCTTGCGAGCAGGTACGTCGCGTTCAGGATGAGGATGAACGCGATGTAGCTGAAGAGAAACCGGACTCCCATCTTTGGCGCAGGTTGAATCGCGCCGACGCCGAAGGGTCTCCGAAGATCGTCTCGACCAAAGGCTTGCTTGACTTCGTCGACCGTCACGTAGGTTCCATGGGAGACAGTGGACTCGATGTTGGATTTTCCTTGCCCAAAGGAAATCGTTTCCTCGACCGACAGCATGTTGGGAGGGGCGATGTAATCGGCGGTCTGCGATCGTTCGCCGATTTGGACACGCCACGGGAATTCACCAAGAACGTGGCTGACGGTCGCATCCCCACGATCGTACAGTCGATAGGCATCCCCCTTGTAGTTGATCGTGGTGAGCGGTTGAGTTTTTCCCGGAAAGTCGATTTGCTGGACAAAGGACCAGTGGTTGTCATCGGTTTTCACCAGCCAACGAAAATGGACTTCCGGGTTGTAGAGCAGGTATTCCGTCCAGTAGTAACTGACACCTTGGTAGAGAACGAAGCGCTGCATGAAACCGATGACGGTATATTCATGCCCGAATAATTTTCCTTTGGATCCCAACGGCAAGACCGGTTGGGTTTTTGGCTTCTTCTTGAGAGTTTCGAGGTAGGTCAAGTTGCCTTGGCTGGCGTCCAACAGCGCATTGCAGTTGGGACAGGTGACGCGCAGCGTTTCGTCCGGCGCGAACAACTGGAGTGCCCCGGCGCACTTGGGGCAATTGACTTGCAAGCCCTGGACTGCGATGCCCTTGGCCGGTCCGAGTTCCGATTGCGGCTTGATCCCCAAGGCGTCGAGCGTGATGAGTTGTCCGAAATAGAACTTGGGTTCATCGCCACCGAAGTCGAGGGTGCCGATGGAACCGGCCTCGGACTTGAGGTCGACATAGGGATGAGCCAGTGCAGCGCGCACCGACCACGGGATTTCCCCTTCGGCCCCTGCGACCGTAGCGGTTGCTTTTTCGGTGACCTGAAGCGATTCCTCGCGTACCGAAAAAGTTTGCCCCAGCTCAATCGCGTCGAAGTGGGCTAGAGGCGAATCCGACTTCAGTTTGCGTTCGAACATCAAATAGAGTTTGCCTTGCGCTTCTGCCAGCCAGCCCCATCGCTCACCGGGAAAAGTCAGGTACCATTCGTTCCAGATCGCTCCGGAGGGATGCTGATATTGAACACGACCGGTGATGGAAAAGGCTTTGTTGTGATACGTGCCGCTCATTCCGATCGTCAAGGGCGAGTTGAGATCGACCACGTCGGCAATCTTGCCATGGTCCTCTGGCTTCTTGTCTCCCCGAGCAACCACCGATCGACAGAAATCGCAAACGCTCACGAGCGAGTTGCTGACTTGAAACGTTACGGGTCCGCCGCAGGCAGGACACGCGGCGACTCGCATCCTCATCGTGTCGACTCCCACTGCGAGGCATTCGTGGAGGAAAGACCTGTCGCGGAACGATCTCTGCGAACTCCGCGAGGAATCACAAGGACATCGCAGTGCCCGGCTCCCAACTCCCGTTGAAACATCGCTTCATAGGGCCATTCCGGCAGGTCGCGGCAGCACACCAGATTGAAGGTCGCCGTCCCAAACTCGGGGTACGTGTGGCAAGCCAAGTGCGATTCGCTGAGCAAATACAACCCGGTAACTCCTCCCTCTCCGGGAAAAGGATGCCATCGCGGTTCGCCGACCACGTGCAGGAGCAAATCCCGAATGATCGCTTCGCACAATCGCTGCATGGTCGCCAAGTCTCGCAACCGATCCGGGATGCAATCCAAGGCATCGACGATCCATTCGCAGCCAATGTTCTTGCAGGTCGATTCGTAGGCGTTGTTCTGCATCGTGCATACTCCGAAGCGGTCTGGGAATCGGTCCAGTGAATTATGTGACCGGTGGAGGAGGCGGCACAACGGGAGGAGGTGGGGGTGGTGCCTGGAAGTACCCGGCCAGCTGCGGAACGTCTCGAGCCATTTGCCAAGCGGGCATGCCTGCGGTCCACACCATCGTGTCGGCCCTCAATTCCGCGCGCCCGATCGCTTCGATCATTTGCTGCCCGCTGAACGGTCCGAGCGTTTGCCCTTGATGCGCGACATGCCAGAGGCTGGGTGGCAGGGAAACGGCTGGAGCGGGTGCTACTGCCCCTGTCATCGGCATTCCGCCCATCGGTATACCACCCATCGGTATACCACCCATCGGTATACCACCCATCGGTATACCACCCATCGGTATACCACCCATCGGTATACCACCCATCGGTATACCACCCATCGGCGCCATGCGGTTGGCCATGGCAAGCCCGATTCCGAGTCCCAATCCTTCGGCGGCTCCGCCGCCAGCGGGGTTGGCTGCGGCGGTGGTCATCGCTTCCCCGATCTGATATTGCTGGAATCGATTCATGTCGCCGATGACCTTCATCTTGGTGCTCAGATCGAGCGCCTTCTCGACTTCGTCGGGCAACGAGATATTCACGATCATCAATTGCGGAAGTTCGAGCCCGTACTCGTCGTCGATCCGTTCTTGGACTTTCTTTTGAAGCTCGGATGCGAGTCTACGGTAGTTCGACGCAAAATCGAGGGCGGCGATTTCCGATGTGCCGAGCATATCGCTCAACGACTCGATGATGATTGCGCGAACCAGTTCGGTCACTTCGTCGGTCGAAACGACGGCACCGGTTCCCACGATCTCTGTCAGGAGCGCTTTCGGGTCGACCGCTTTCAAGACATAAGTACCAAAGGCTCGAACGCGGATCGGGCCGAACTCTGGGTCTCGGAGGATGATCGGGTTGGGAGTTCCCCACTTCAGATCGATCACTGGCCGCGTATTGACAAAGTAAACCTCTGCCTTGAAGGGGCTGTTGAATCCGTACTTCCATCCCTTGAGGGTGGACAGGATCGGGAGGTTGCCGGTGATCAGATCGTGGGTGCCGGCCTCGAAGATGTCGGCGAGTTTACCTTCGGAGACGAAGATCGCGACTTGGCCAGGACGGACGATCAGTTTGGCTCCGTTCTTGATTTCGTTTTGGTAGCGCGGGAATCTCCAAACGAGCGTATTTCGCGAGTCATCGAGCCACTCGATGATGTCGATAAACTCGCCACGAATTTTGTCGAAAAGCCCCATGGCGTTCAGAACCTTCGCTTCAAAATAAAGTTAGGGGAAAACGTGATTGCAAAGCCGAACTGTCCAGGATAGTTCGTCATCTTGAACTATGGGAGGCTCTTTTGCACCAGGAGCAAGGCGCCCCGTCGCCAAAAAACTGCTTGAAAAACCGGTTGCCTCCCTCGAACGGAGGTATACGATCGCGATGGATTGGCACGGGGCATGGATTGGCACGGGGCATGGATTGGCACGGGGCATGGTAGGGTGGCAAGAGGTTCGAGTGGGCAACGCAGAGAGGACGAAGGGAAGAGAGGGATGGTTCCGCTGAAATGCTCTGGGTGGTGGGAGCAAGAGGGGTATGGTCGCCAGCCGATGCAAGAACTCAAGCTGATGTTTTCCTATGGGAAGATTTTCGCGGAAGGATCGGACATCGTCGGACGTTTCGAGTTCACGGGTTTTCTCGACCAGGAACGGATCTATCTGTTCAAACAGTACCTCGGCAAACACCATATCGAATACCACGGGGAGAGCATCGGCGAGGGACTCTACACCGGGGACTGGACGTGCCATGGTTATGTCGGTGGCAAGTGGCTGATCCGCATTGAACGGGTTGCGGTCAGCGAGACTGCCTCCACGGCGGAGATTCGCGATTTGAATCCTGCGGACTAAGGATTCGATCGTCGCTGCAGAAAATCGTGGCTCCCATCGATCCGATCGCGTGGGGAGTCACCCTCTGAAAAAATGGTGCCGCGGGGACTTCCGTCGAGTAGACTGGAGGTCGTGCGATCGAAGCGCGCAGGAACGGATCTTGGACCAAGGAACTCCTCCTGATCGATCCGACCCTGCATCCGTGGGAGCCACCGCATGGAATGGATCGTCGGGCTATTTTTCCTCTTGTTTGGTCTCTTGCTATGGGCGGCGATCGGACATGGACTTTGGGTGCTGGGAGCAAGCATCTTTTCGGTGACGACTCCCAGATCGTGTCCTGCTTGTCGCCGCGCAATCGACGCGGAGGACAGAGCCTGTCGCTATTGCGGGTGGAGTTCCGTTTCGGCCGATGCGCTGCAAGGACTCAAGGTATGTCGGAATGCGATCGAGGGAGCGTTCGCTCGGAAACTCATCGATGAAGAGACCAGGCAACGGGGGTTCCATGTCTTGGGGCAACTCGAGGAGCAGTTGTCTCGCGAACGTCGGGGTGAACGTCCGCTGGATCGCGTTCCAACTCCGATACCGACGCCCCCTGATACACCATCGCCCCCTGTTATCGCAACGGTTGTCCCACCCACGGTTGCTCCACCCACGGTTGCTCCACCCGCCGTCGCCGCACCGTCGCCTGTTCCGTCGTCGCCTGTTCCGTCGTCGCCCGTTCCGTCGTCGCCCGTTCCGTCGTCGCCCGTTCCGTCGTCGCGTCTTGGAGAACATGTCCACGCGCTCGATCGCGAATATCCAAAAGCAAAACAAGTAGATGCACCGAAGTTGCCTTCGGCGCGCTCATGGTCGCAATGGATGAGCGCGTTTCTCGAGGAGAGCAACATCCGCTGGGGCGAATTGGTTGGCGGGCTTCTCATCGTCTGTTGCTCGGTCGCGTTGGTTATTAGTTTTTGGGAAAATATCGCGAGTCGTCCATGGCTGAAGTTCTCTATCTTTACCGGCATCAACATGGCCACGTTCGGCCTGGGGTTGTACGCGTGGCATCGCTGGAAGTTGCCGACGACCAGCAAGGGGATTCTGGTCATCGGGATGATGCTCCTGCCGCTGAATTTTCTGGCTTTCGCGCTGTTCACGCTGGGAATGACTTGGGATTGGTTCACGGTGGGTGGCGAGATGGTTTCGCTGGCCATTCTCGGCGCGTTGGCGTGGCAGGCGGCCAAGGTGCTGACCCCTTCGTCTGTTTGGATCACGACTCTGACGCCGATTGCCTTTGCGTTGGCGAATTTGTTGATTCGGCGAACGGTTTCTGACGGAGCGGATATTCCATTGCTGTACGGTTGGGGTACCGGACTTCTTGGTTTGAACGCAGCAGCGATCGGACTCGCTTGGAAACCGTTATTCAAGCAAGCCGAGGGGCGTTTTGCACCCGCGCTGGAATTCTATGCACTCGCGACATTCGGATTCTTGCTCGCTGGTGGACTTCTGCTCCGGTGTTCAGGGCAACCGATGCAGAGTTTTATTGCATTGAGTCCGTTGCTGAGCCTTCTGGCGGCGCCCGCCTTGATCATCGCGCTGGATATTGGTCGAAAAATTCCCAAGGGTTCGAGCTTGACGATCCCGATGCTGCTGCTGGCGGCGTGTGCGATCGGTGTCGGCGCGGCGTCGATGCTTTTTTCGTTCCCTGTACCGGGGCGATTGATCGGTGCAGCGTTGGGATGGTTGGTATTGATCGGAGTGGTTGCCGCTCGAGAGCGCCATGCCAGCTTGGGGTACCCGGTTTACCTCACCTTGAGCATGATTGCAGTCTTAGCCTGGTACTGCTTCACGGGGCAACTGGCTTGGACGAATGAGTCGCCGCAAGCTTTATGGACGCAGATCGCTTCCCCGACGACCGGTTTTCTCTGGGTGGGTTGCAGCCTGGTGTGCGGCGCGATCTCGATCGGGCTTGCCAAGCGGCCGTGGCCCAATGCGTCGCTCACCGCGCTCCGGTCGGCAGCGATCATCGGCGTGCTGGGGACGATTCTGCTGACCGCCCTGGGCTTTGGTCGCGAGGCATACTCGACGAGTGTTGGTGCGGTATACGGAATCTATGCCGCCGCGGCCTTTGCGATTGGTGTTGTTCGCAAGAAGCCATGGGTCGAAGGTGTCGGGATCTTTTTTTTGGCTGCCGCAGCGGTTCAGGGGATTGCGGTCGGGTGGGTCGACTCGCATTGGATGGTGCGCGCGTTCGCTTGCCTCGCCAGCGTATCGACCGCGCTGGCGATCGTCATGATGATCAAGCGAGCGATCGGTCAGCCCGCGGACCGGGAGAGCATTCTCGCTGGGGCTACGGTCTCGGGCATTTCCTTGACCACGCTTGTGTCCTTGGCCTGGTTCTTTTTGGACCAAACGGTTCCGTGGCCCGACAGCGCGCCGTTTTCGATCGGCACCTTGGCGTCCGCGGTTCTCTTGTGGTTCTTGTTCTCATGGCTTTATCCGGACGCCAACGTCTGGCGCATCACGCAATGGGTCGCGATCGGATGCGGGTTGGTTGAGGTGGCGCTTCGCTGCCAAAGATCGGCATGGTGGGAGGAGAGTC